>Ga0208900_1000985_pt1 | contig 16331 bp, 14 predicted proteins | sample AntAceMetag02UKK_FD_184763 | JGI IMG/M metagenome (GOLD analysis project Ga0208900, IMG submission 184763) | Saline lake microbial communities from Ace Lake, Antarctica - Antarctic Ace Lake Metagenome 02UKK (SPAdes) (version 2) | ecosystem: Environmental > Aquatic > Non-marine Saline and... | reverse complement strand
TATATTTTTACACAATTTATAAAGATGGTGTAGGTATAAAAAAAGGAAAGTGGGTTAGTATCTTATCTCTAATATTCTGCCAAAAAATGGCAGAATATTAGAGATAAGATACCCATGCAAAATTTAAAATGCATTGTCGTTAATATGAAAGGAAGATAAATAATAAAGCTCTTAATTGCAAAATATGCATTTAAAAATTTTGCTGACTAACTTGGACAAACCAAAACAGGAATACACCATAAGTTTTACATGATCACCTGTTTGGTTCTGCCTGCCCCGTAGTGCAACTATTCGGGGGCTTGTCCAAGTTAGGATGTAAATCGTTGATAAAAACCGAAAACAAATCGAAGGTATAGACAATGCCTTTATTGCCGCCGATAATATCGAGTTTGCCCATCTAAATATAATCCCTTTGTGGCTGTTTGGGTTTTTGTGTTAGAATAAATACTCAAACATGAAAATTCAAGCTACTATTCTTCCAGCATATTATTGCTCTTTTGGTTGCCAAGTATTTTTGCATTTAGGGGAGAAATCACGCTTTCGCCAGCCATACTTTAAAAGGCCCGGCCTTGGGCGATGGGATAGATTGGATAAGGCGGAGTAGTTGCTCGGTGTCGGCAACATCTGTTAGCCGCATTTTCCCATCCGGAGCCAACATTTTCAACTGTCCGATTTTTTCGGACAGTTCACTTCCCTCGTCCTTTAGTTTCTTTTTTTAAGTCGCTCCAGTACTTTCTTGGTCTGGAGTTCTCAGCCAGAATGGCGATGCCATCCACAATGGAGAAAAACCATTTTCGCAAAACACATATTGCATTATTTGATTACATTTGCAAAAACCATATTACAAAATGGAAAAACTTTTTCAATACTCAGCTTCCAGAATCAACTCAGTTAACCTAGATTTTAAACGGTATTTGTGGGACAAAATAAATTGGGACACGCAACTTATTGCTATCACGGGGGCAAGGGGCGTTGGCAAAACTACCATGTTGCTACAATTTATTAAGGAAAACTTGTACGAAAATCCTGATGAAGTTTTGTATGTATCCCTTGATGACTTGTATTTTTCGAAGAATACATTGGTGGATTTTGCGAATGAATTTGTTAAGCGCGGGGGGAAATATCTGTTTTTTGATGAGGTACATAAATACAATAACTGGTCGCAAGAGTTGAAAAACATCTACGACTATTTTGGCGGCCTTAAAGTAGTTATTACAGGATCCTCGGCTCTCGACATATACAAAGGCACGGCAGATTTAAGCCGACGGGCTGTTTTGTATAAAATGCAGGGCTTGTCTTTTCGCGAATTTATCGCGCTTAAATACAAAACCAAATTTCCTGTTCTGAATCTACAAACAATACTGAATGATGCTGCCTCACATATTCCACAAATTATCAAACACATTAAACCGATAAAGCTTTTCGAAGAATACCTCCGGTTTGGCTATTATCCGTTTTTTATGGAAGATGAAAAAAGTTTTCCCGAGCGATTAAAACAAACCGTAAACCACGTGCTGGATGTTGACCTGCCCTCGGTTGAAAGAATCGACTTTAATGCCGTGCAAAATTTGCGGAAGCTTCTATCGATAATAGCTGAAATCGTTCCTTTTAAACCAAATTATTCAAAACTTAGTACACAGGTTGGGGTGAGTCGCGAAACACTAATCAAATACCTGTACTTGCTCGATAGAGCCGACTTATTGGCACTCCTTCAATCGGCTACACACGGCATTAGCAAAATGAACAAACCCGAAAAAGTTTACCTCGACAACGCCAGCCTTATGTTTGCACTTGCCGGCACACAAGCAAATCCCGGCACAATACGCGAAACGTTTTTTTACAACCAGGTAAAACAAAACCACCATGTAGTTTTTAGCGGTAAGGGCGACTTTTTTGTGGATGAAAAATATACCATTGAAGTAGGTGGCCAAAACAAAAACCGAAAACAAATCGAAGGTATAGACAATGCCTTTATTGCCGCCGATAATATCGAGTTTGCCCATCAAAATAAAATCCCGCTATGGCTGTTTGGGTTTTTGTATTAGAAAAACTCAAACATGAAAAGTCAAGCTACTATTCTTCCAGCCAAATCTTAAAAGGCTCGGCTTTGGGATAGATTGGATAAGGCGGAGTAGTTGCTCAGTTTCGGAAACATCAGTTAGCCGCATTTTCCCATCCGGAGCCGGCATTTTCAACTGTCCGATTTTTTCGGACAACTATGTCAAATTTTCGATGGCTTTGCTTAGATTATTATTCGCTCGAACTCTGTCAGGGTTTTAAAACCCTGTCAGAGTTTTGGGTTATTGCAGTGTTTATTGCTTAATAATTTTGAAAACGTTCAGCTTGTCCTGGGTGTATGCCCTAACAATATATAAGCCTGTTGGTAATTCAGCAAGATTTATTTCGTGTTGTTCGCCTGGGTGTAACGAATGCCAAAAATTTGAATACAGTATGATTCCCGATATATCCAATATTTCGATTTGTACACTTCCAAGCTGCTGATCGTTATTAAAAAAAAGATGCGTTTCGATGGGCGTAGGATAGAAATTGATGAATCTTTTTTCGTGTTGGAATTCGGATATAGCATTTGTCTGGCCGCCAACAATGCATTCAGAGTAATACCCTGTGGCATCATTCATTCCATCACTTGCATAATAACTTAGTTTTATTTTCCCATATCTTTCGTCCATATTTTCGGGCAGGCGAAACGACAGCGCAAACTGCCCGTTAAATATTTCCGTTTCAACATTCAACAGCACACTGTCCCGGGTAATAAATTCGGCGATACTGCTATTATAATCATTCCCCAAAGTAGTGTCTGTTCGGGCTTTATCAAATACCTCCACATTCAGGTTTCCGGTAAAGTTGTAAATTTTGTTACCCTCCCGATCGGTCAGGAAGCCAGTTGCAACAATTTGTTCGCCAGGCCGAAGGGTGTCGGGTGGTAAAGCTGCCGACAACCCGTTTATGGCCTCAGTACAAATTTTATATTTGGGAAGGGTAAGGCGCATGGACGGGTCGGCAAACAATACGTATTTTTTACTATTTATACCGCTCATTTGATTCTTTGCTGTGGTGAGGGCTGCGCCCAGCGATAAGTCAGGATTATTGATAAGTACAGAATAAAAGCCCATCTGGAGTGCATGGTTTGAATTTCCAAAGTTTAGCCTTGTGGCCGAAATAATTGCCGACATTCCTTTGCCCTCCATCAATAAAGCCTGCTCGCTAATCGAATATTTTTCAGGATTGTCGAAATGCCCAAAACTACATGCGGCTGCAAACATCACAGGATAAAAATCCGGATTTTTCCAGTTCAATAAATCCTCTTCCCACAGCACCTTTTCATGGGCAAGCCCTAAGTAAAAGCCATGGCCAACATAATTAATAATACCAACGCCTTCGTTAATCTGTTCGCTTATTGCCACATTAACGTCCGGGTATGCCTGATTACCGTTGTCAAAGGTGTCCTGGACAAAAGCATCTAAATAAATTTTCTGAATATTAAAAGCACCATCAAGGGTATCGATGTAGTTGGCCACAGCCTCCGATTGATCAAAATGCACATTCCAATCTTCATCATCAGCAATCATAAGGATTTTATTCCTCCATTTGCCAAGGCTTGCAGCATTGGATTGGTAATGTATAATTTTCTCGACAATTGCTGTTGCTTCCCCGGGGGTTTTTACAGGAAGGCGGCCAATGGCGATTTTCAGAAACCCAGTTTCAAAATCTTCAAAAATGCCAAAAAAATCATCGCTGCAATAAGAGCTAATTGGATGCAAAGACTCGGGCGATTCCCAGGTATCAACATAATTATTTATGGTGTTAATGCCCGAAATATTAAGGTAGTCGAATGAAGCATCGCCGAAAAGCAACAAATATTTGGGTTTTTCGCCATTGGATCGCTCATATACATTTTTTACAAAATCGCGGATTGCCGTAATGTCTTTTACCCCGGAGGAATATTCGTTGTAAATTATTTCGGGCGTGGTGATGTAGCTGGAAATGCCGTTGTGGGATTCGCGGAAATCGGCCAGTTGCTGCGCCTGGGGCAAAAAATCGGTGTGTGTAATAATGAGCATATCCGAAAGTTCGCAGGCGTGTAGGTTTTGATTTTCGACTTCCCCTTCATATTCAGGCGTGAAATATTGTGTTCCATCAAATATTATAAATTGCAAAAGGCTGTCGGTTTGGAGTATAAAAGATGCTGTCGTTCCAGAATATTCATAAGATACAGCACTTGGATTAATAGGGTCGCTAATGTTCCATACCGAATTTTCCGGTTTTAAGGTAGAAACCTGAAACAGGGTTATGTTTTCCGGTTCAACCGAACGGGTGTCTCTAAATTGCATTTGCCCACTTTCAAAAACCAATTGCCGTCGCACATTAAATGTAAAATAATTAAGCCAGACCTGATCCCAACTATTTGGTTTGTCGAAACTCATGGCCAGCTCTATGGTTGAGTTATCTGTAAAAAACAACGCAGAGTCCGCAATTTTTTTAGCGTATGCTGAACCTGAATTGAAAATAAAACCGGGAAGGGGAATTGATAAAATGGGTTGATCGTTTGCGCTAAGATAAAAATTAGCAGAGTCACTTGAACGATAAGCTGCATCAAGATAAAAGTGGACAGGCTCGTTGGTAATCAGGTTTGGAAAATCAAGTTCAAAATTATATTCCAAAACTTCATCAAATTCCTCACCGTACCAAGTTTTACCGCTTTGCAGTATGTTTTGTAGTTCCTCTTCGTGGAACATATAATCGTCGAATGAAGTTGAAACATAGTTCGGCTCAACAGAAAGCGAAGCTTGATTCCCGATGCGTTTCCCCTGGCCCAAATCAGCATTTATAAAATAGCAGCAATGGTTTGAATACAAATTTATGGAATGCTCAAAGCTGTTTCTTTCTTCATTCCATTGCCATTCGGTAGCTCCCTGTGCATAAAACAAAATATAATCATCCACATCAAAAACATTATCATTTTCACCATGAACAAATATTGCATTTTGCTGCAAATCATTATACCTGAATCCATCATTAGCTTCGGGTAACATGCCGTTCCCATTTCCATAAATGCGAATGTGTTTGGGGTTGACTTGTGGTAGATCAAACCCATAACTTTCTAAATCGCTATAGGTAATTTTATGCAGTCCGGTTTGATAAACCCTGATTTTGTACCAGGTACCGGATGATAAAACCGAGTTTTGAGCTATCATAGTTCCCCCCGTTATTAATATCGTAGAGAGGAAAATACTTGTAATAAAAATTTTTAAGGTAGTTTTCATCTTCGTTATTTTACTTTATCATGGAATTAAACTCAACTATGTCAATCTCAGCATCTTTTAAAGCCCCTTTTAAGGTGAAGCGGTCTATCTCGTTGTGATATGGAAATACTACTTTTCTGCCGTCTGCATGTTTCATTTTGACATGACTTCCTCTCCTGTTGATTTCAACAAAACCAATTCGATTGAGAGCGGAATACACCTGCCTGCCAGATAATAAAGGGAGTTTCATAAAACCAATTCACATATTTCCTGATTATTATTTACCATATTATCTTCAATGTCTGGTTCTAAATACAACTGTATTGCTTCGCGAATATTTATTAATGCTTCTTCTTTGGTTTTCCCCTGCGACCAGCAACTACGCAGTGAAGGGCAATGTACAACATAAAACCCATCCTCACCTTTTTCGACAATTACATTAAATTTCATAAGCCTTATATTTTTGGCAAATTTACAAAAAAAAACTCCTTAATCTTCCAACCTGTTATGCCCCTTTGGTGGGTCAGGCATTTTTGCATTTTGCAAGCCAAATTTTAAAAGGCTCGGCCTTTGGCGTCGGGATAGATTGGATAAGACGGAGCAGTTGCTCTGTGTCGGCAACATCAGTTTTGTAAAACTTTCCATCAGCTGATAGCATTTTCAGTTGTCCCAAAATTTGGGACAGTTATTGAAAATTTTCCATGGCTTTGCTTAGATTATTATACGCTCTAACTCTGTCAGGGTTTAAAACCCTGACAGAGTTTTAAAATACTGCATTGTTAATTGCTTAATAATTTTTAATCCTGAATCCCTATTTAATAGAGGTCTGTTTGCTCATTATACTCCAGATAGCATAACGCGGAAAAACTTCAAATTTACCGCAATGGCTGAAGTTTTCAAGGGAAATATTTATGGTTATCCTAAAAAAGCCAAGGCATACATTCCCCATAATCCTGAGATAATCAAGGCAAACATTTCACAAAACTCTAAGAAAGTCATGGCAAAGATTAACCGGGATGTTGTTTTTTTTACTTAGTGGTTCTGAGTGATCTAAGTGCCTATGTTGTGGTTTTTAGAAGGTTAACACGAAGGCACTGTGGGTACAAAGAGTCACTAAGATTTGTTTTTCAAGGCAATCGATTTACGTTAAGTAAGAAGTCCTGATATTACCTAAAATCCGTTCAATCCGTTCAATCCGATGATGATAAAGAATCCGCTTGCGGATTCATGGTATTATTAAAAGTAGGATTGTTCGGGTTTGAAAGAAAAGTTAGTTTTGCCCTAAAATCTTTCTTATGGAAAAACACTTGCTGTCAAAGTCAACTTACATCCGTGGGGTGCAATGCCTCAAATCACTTTACCTCTACAAAAACCGCTACTTCTTGCGCGACAGGCTTTCGCCCGAACAATTGGCCAAATTTAAACGAGGTACTGATGTGGGCGTGTTCGCACAAAACCTTTTCCCGGGAGGCATCGACTGCAAGCCAAAATCCCCTTCGCAATACCGAAAATCCGCCGAAAAAACTGCCGCTATAATTCAGGAACAAACAGCAGATGTTATTTATGAAGCTACCGTTCAATACGATCGGGTGCTGATTTTGCTCGACATCCTGGTAAAGCAAAACGGGAAATGGAACGCTTATGAAGTGAAGAGCTCCCTGAAAATTTCGGATACTTATTTAATGGATGCGGCCTTGCAGTATTACGTGCTAACAAATTCAGGGCTTGATATTGACAAATTTTTCCTGGTTCACATCAATCCTGAATATGTTTTTCAGGATGAATTAAACATTAAGGAGTTGTTCACTTTCGTGGATGTAACTGACGATGCGATCTCAAAACAGGAGCTTGTTAAAGCGCAAATCGAAAAAGCAAAAGAAGCCCTGGTATTGAAAAGCTCCCCAAAAATTGATATCGGGCCTCATTGCAACAATCCTTATCCCTGCGATTTTATTGGCCATTGCTGGAAACACATCCCGAAGCCATCCGTTTTTGAATTATCGCAATTTACTGAAGAGGAGAAGCACCAATTATATAAAGAGGGAATTACGAAAATTGAGGACATCCCGGAAAGTACTATTGATTCATCAAATAAAAAACTGGAATTGCAATCAGTGCTCACCGTGAAAGCACATTTTGATGCAGATAGATTCAATACATACTATGAAAAAATAAAATCAAAAATTGTTTTTGTGGGATTTTTAGGGAATAGAAAAGCCATCCCAAAATGGAAAAATTATAAGCCTTACGATATTTTCCCTATTTCGTTAACTATAAAAGCGGATGATTCAGGGCTTGTAGAAAACTTCTTTAACACCGAAAGCAAAATTGATCCCGATCAGAAACTGTTTAAATTTCTGGATAAAAACTTTCAAACTGATCAATCCATTGTGGTTTTCGATGGTGGGAGGTTTAAAGAACTGCTCCAGAGAATGGCTGAACGAAACCCCGAAATGACTTCCCGCCTTAATTCCATCATCAATAGTATTGTTGACCTGAAAAAAATATTTGACGATTTCATTTACTTCGATCCTAAAATTGGCAACGATTTTTCAATTCAAAAAATGCACAGGTATTTTAGCAAAGAAGGTGTTCACGTTTGGCCTTTTGTTTCGGAAACTTTGGCCACCAATGCCTACCTGAAAATCACGAAAGATAAAGGTACCATCGAGGCAGTTGTTGCTGATCTGAAAAATTTTACCCTGCAACAAACCCGGTTGACGGAAATCATGTTGGCGTTTTTTAATTCAAAATCAAAAAATGAACAGCATTGATCTTTTACCCGTAAAGCCTGCCGAACGCATCGAGCGCATCGACATCCTGCGTGGCTTTGCCCTGCTGGGGATTCTCCTGGTAAACGTGTTTGGATACCACGCTTCCTTCTACCATTTTGGGGAGTTTTACGGCGGGCTCGAAAACAAAACAGATGTGGCGTTTTTCCATTGGATGGTGAATTTGGGTTCCGATAAATTCATCTTTTTGTTCTCCATTCTTTTTGGATTTGGATTCTGGATGTTGCAAAACAAATTTCGTGGTGATGACCGCGGTTTTTCAATATTCTATTCGAGAAGGATGTTGGCATTGGGCTTGTTCGGGGTGTTCCACATTGTATTACTTTGGGCCGGCGACATTTTATTGGCGTACAGCATTTTGGGTTTGCTATTATTGACCATCCGAAAATTACCAACAAAATCGCTGCTTGTTATCGCCGTACTTTCCTATTTTTTTTCCGCCTGGTTTATCGCGTTGCGCAGTTTTATTCCTGCCTTGCCCGATCCATTATCAACGCTCACTACATTATCGATGGATCAAATTACCCAAATTTACGGCCAGGGAAATTTTATCGACATCATGCTGACCAGAATCAATGAATACCTTGTTTTTAGAAACATCAACCTATTTTATTATGCCCCCAAAGTTTTCTCGTTATTTATTGTCGGGTATATTGCAGGAAGGGCCAATATGTTGAAAAAAATAAAACAAAAAGCTTTATCGTATCTTTTTGTTACCATCAGTTTTTTTATTGCAGGACTCATCCTGATCCTCAAACTGGAAGCTTTCCTTAATTTTTTCTCTAATCCCGAATCTGATTTTTATACTTCATGGTACATTTTTATTTACGAATCAGGAAACGGATTTTTAGGCTTGGGATATTTGCTGCTCGTATTATTGATTAGCCAAACAAAATTTGGCTTGAAAATGCTCGACCCTTTCAAATATGCAGGCCGCATGGCCTTGACCAATTACTTGATGCAATCGCTCATTTTCACCACTATTTTTTATGCTTATGGTTTCGGGCTTTTCGCACAGGTTCATCCCTGGCAATTCTTGTTGTGGGGACTTTTGGTATTTATCGGCCAGGTAATTTTTTGTAAAATCTGGTTGACCTGGTTTCGTTTTGGGCCATTGGAGTTTGTGTGGCGAAGAATGACTTATGGAAGGGCTTTTAAAAAATGAATTATTGTGGAATTTTTATCCTTCGTGTCTTAGTGTTTTTCTTTTCATTCCCCATTACAATCTCATTCAAAATAAAATGCCCGTCCGCATGTTTTAATAGTTTTGCCATATTTACTTTTAGATTTTTAATGATGATTGAATTTAATGAAGCCTACAATATTGTAGTAAATGCCGCCCGATTAATAGGCACAGAATTGGTCCAGCTCAACGATGCGCCGGGCAGGATATTAGCCAACGATGTGTTTTCGGATATGGATATGCCGCCATTCAACAAATCGGCTGTTGATGGCTATGCTTGTCGCAAAATAGATTTATCAGATGAGTTGGAAGTGATTGAAATTATCCCCGCTGGCAAATCTCCCGAAAAAATCGTTTCGCCCGGCCAATGTTCCAAAGTGATGACCGGGGGCGTGGTTCCCGAAGGCGCTGATACGGTAATTATGGTTGAGGATGTGGAAGAATTGGAGGGTAATAAAATCCGGTTTGTTAAAGACAAGACCAATATTAATATTTGCTACACCGGCGAAGACATCCACAAAAACGACAAAGTCCTCGAAAAAGGTACTTTAATCCGCCCACAGGAAATTGCCATACTTGCTTCGGTTGGCATGGCAAAACCGATGGTTTATAAACAGCCTGTGGTCGGAATTATCTCAACGGGCGATGAACTCGTGGAACCGGATCAAAACCCAGAAATATCCCAAATCCGCAATAGCAACGCTGCGCAATTGATGGCCCAGGTTAAGGCTTGTAATACCAATGCCGCGTATTTCGGGATAGCAAAAGACACCGAAGAATCGACAAGGGAAATTATAAAGCGGGCACTCGAAACTTCCGATATGGTTTTGTTGACTGGCGGTGTTTCGATGGGCGATTTCGATTATGTGCCCAAAGTGTTGATTGAACTGGGTATAGAAATTCATTTTAAGAGCATCGCCGTGCAACCCGGACGACCCACGGTTTTTGGCACCCGTGAAGGGAAATATTTATTTGGGCTTCCCGGCAACCCGGTTTCATCTTTTGTGCAGTTCGAGCTGCTTGTTAAACCATTACTTTATGGGATGATGGGACATACTTTTAAAGCGCTGACATTTGATTTGCCAATGGGCGAAACATATCATCGACGTAAGGCAAAGCGCAAATCATTTTTACCTGTTTCGATAAAAAATGGGAAGGTTTGGCCTGTATCCTACCATGGTTCTGCACATATTCATTCCTATATTTATGCTGATGGCATTGTTGCTGTAGAAATCGGGAATACCACACTTGAAGAAGGGACATTGGTAAATGTACGACAGATATAACAGGAAGATAAATTATTTACGCATTTCGGTAACCGACCGCTGCAACCTGCGCTGCACCTATTGCATGCCCGCCGAAGGGATAAAAATGCTGCCACACAAAGATATCCTCAGTTTTGATGAAATAACTGATGTAACCAAAGTAGCAGTTTCGTTGGGTGTGGATAAAGTAAGAATTACCGGCGGCGAACCTTTGGTGAGGAAAGGCATTGTGGATTTGGTAAAGATGCTTGCGGCGATTGATGGAATTAAAGATTTGGCCATGACTACCAACGGAATTTTCCTGCCAAAATTTGCACAAGCATTGGCTGAAGCCGGGTTAATGCGCGTGAACATTAGCCTCGACACGCTTGACCCCGACAGGTATAATAAAATAACAAGGCTGGGGAAACTCGAAGATGCCCTTAACGGAATTGATGCTGCAAAAAAAGCGGGCTTATTACCCATAAAAATTAATTGTGTTGTAAAGAAATCAGCAGACGAACCTGATGCAAAACAAGTGAAAGCCTTTGCCGAAGCACAGGGTTTGCAAGTACGTTTTATCCCTGAAATGAATTTGGAAACCGGGGAATTTGGCATAGTTGATGGAGGCGATGGCGGCAATTGTAAAATATGCAACCGTTTACGCTTAACCGCAAATGGCAACATTATGCCCTGCCTGTTTTCTGATTTGGGGTATAACGTGAGGGAGCTTGGTGCGAAGGAGGCTATTTTAAAAGCACTGGGGAATAAACCACGCTCCGGAACGGTCAATAAAATAAGTCATTTTAATAATATTGGAGGATAATATGGAAAAGCTTTCCCACACCGACGAATATGGAAAAGCCAACATGGTGGATGTTGGGCATAAGCCCGATCAGTTGCGCACAGCCCGGGCCGAAGGTTTCATCAGGCTTCAACCTGCTACCGTTCAACTCATCCGCGAAAACCAGATGAAAAAAGGAGACGTGCTCACCATTGCTGAAATTGCCGGCATCCAGGGCGGGAAAAAAACCAGCGAACTCATCCCCCTTTGCCACCCGCTGGCCATCACCAAACTGGACGTTAAAGCCGAATTGACCGAACAAGGAGTGAAGGTAATTTCGATGGCAAGATGTACCGGAAAAACCGGCATCGAAATGGAGGCACTTACTGCAGTTAGCGTTGCCCTACTCACAGTTTATGATATGTGCAAAGCTGTGGATAAAGAAATGGAAATAAGCACGGTGAAGCTGGTAGAGAAGCGGAAGGAAGATTTGTGAGGTGAGAGATTTCTTAGGTGATTTTGAGGATTGAAGATAGTGGTTTATATCAACAGTTGTAGTGCATTTAAAAAGGACAACCTGAATTCAATAATTTAACGAAAATGAATAGATTTCTAATAATAATTTTGACAAGTATTTTCCTGATTTCTTGCTCAAATAAAAACCAAGAAAAAAATATGACAAACGGAAAGAATAATTACACGTGGAATGTTCAATTGGCTGGATACGATTATAAAAAATATGATGAAAAAGGGCAAACTGACTATGAGAATTTTATAACCGAATTTGAAAAATTTCCTTGGATTGAACAAATTGAAAGTTATCAGAAAATCCAGAAAGGAAGTTCTGCAACTTTATCTGTGAATGACAAAGAAAATAAGACTTCATTTTGGGTTTCAATAATGGGAGACACAAAGGATAATACTTTTTTGGTGGGCTACGTTTATCCAAAAATGAAAAAAGGCTTGTTTGGATTTGGAAAAGAAAAACAGATAAATTGGTTAGAGATATTTATCGCAAAAGATAATGAACAAGTAAAAAAATGCTTCCGATTTTATTTCTCGAACGAATTGGATAAACTTCAATCGGAATTAAAAACAATGGAAAAATACGGAGAAATGGAAGCTCAAAATTGAATAAAAACGCACTACAACAATGTATAAAAATAATAGCCGAAACAGCAGTAAATTCAAGGGTTGTAGCCCGCTTCAACTTTCTTGTAACTTGATAGGAAAGTGCCACGAAATCGGCTACTATTCTTATACTAACCGTTGGCGTGCATATGGTGAAAAATGATAATCAGTAGATAAATTGATTATTTAATATCTTTACATAATAAACTATTAATATTATAGAATATGCCTGAAATTAGTAGATTTTACGGAATACTTATAAAAATGTTTTTTAACGAGCATAATCCACCTCATTTTCATGCAGAATATCAGGATTATAAAGTTACAATTACGATTAAAGAAGGAGTTGTAGAAGGGAAAATGCCGAAAAGAGCATTAAAATTGATTTTTGAATGGTTGGAAATTCATCAGGAAGAACTTTTTGAGAATTGGAGTACCATTAAAAAAACTGGAGAATATAATAAGATCGAACCATTAGATTAATAATTATGAATATAAGTGTAATAAAAGCTGAATATGTAAAAGAATACTCGATTCTGCTATTTTTTGACAATGGAGTAAAAGGGATTGTAGATTTAAAATCGACTATTTTTAATGACCATAGAAAGATTTTTGAACCTTTAAGGAAGATTGAGTTTTTCAAAAAGTTTTCTTTAGATAGTTGGACTATTGTTTGGGAAAACGAACTTGATTTAGCACCTGAATTTTTGTATGAACTGACTGAAAAGGAAGAAAATACCCAGGCTAACAAAGGCTAAAGCCCATGCCTGGAAGGTGGTAACCAAAAAATGGTGTGCAAGTTTTGACCAGAGCATGGGTTTTAAAAACGTCAGGGTAGGGGGCGGGCAAAGTCCTTAACCAAATCGTTGGCATTTAGTTGAAAAAACGAAATATGAAAACACCAATAATCATAAGAGATAAGATTTTCAAACACAAGAAAGACGCTCTATTGTATTTTAAAACGAAACAGATAAAGACAATAAACCTTTACTTGCCGACACAGATTTAGAAAACAAATTCCGAGATTATCATATTGAAAAGGCGAATTTAAGAATTGTTAGAAAGGAAAAAAATAGGGGATGTTCTCATCAAGGTAGGGTTAAAAGCAGAAGAAAGACATAGGAATTGAACAAAACGATAAAAATTTGAAACAAAAAATTGACAGATATTCTATTCTTGAAATATTGTAATGGTTAAATTCCTTACATGAATATCAAAATAAAATCGCTTGGCAGCATATTTTGGACTATGAAATTACAATCTGAAATTCCTGCTACACAAACAAAAGTTGCGCTGTTCGCAGGCAAGCATTTACTAACTTAATTACCAAAAGCATATTTTGAAACTATTTTTCATATCATCAGTATTTATTATTCTTGTTCATCCGGCATTTGCCCAGCTCAATGTTGAGTATTTTATGCAAAATGGCACCAGGGAATACTACAACGAAAATTACACCGATGCCATCCATACTTTTAGCATCATCATCAGGTCGAGGCCCGATATGGATGAACCCTATATTTGGCGCGGAAAAGCTAAACTTTCGCTGGGCGATTACCGGGGTGCAGAATTTGATTTTACCAGGGCCACCATGCTCGACTCGTACAACCCCGAAGCCTACTATTACCGTGGCGTTGTAAAATCGAATTTGTACGATTATTATAGTGCCCTTGAGGATTACGCCAAATCGCTGGAACGCCGCCCCAACAACCCCAACGTGTTTTTTAGCCGTGGAACCACACGCCTGCGCATGAAAGATTATGAAGCCGCCATCACCGACTTCGACACTTTGCTCATCCTGCTCCCCGAAATAGAGCAAGCCTACCTAAACCGGGCGCTGGCAAAAGCCAACCTCGACCGCCACGAGGAGGCCATTGATGATTGTAACAAAGCAATAAAACTCAACCTTTTTTACGAAGATGCCTACATTCAACGGGGACTTTTTAAAAATGAAATTGACCATTACGAGTCCGCCATGGCCGATTTCGACCAGGCCATCAAGTTGGATAAAAACAACCCGCTCACCTATTTTTATCGCGGTGCCGCGAACATCAAAACCGGCGATACCCTCGCTGCCCTCAAAGATTTTACAACCGTGCTGGAACTCGACCCATTCAACGACCTCACCTATTACAACCGGGCTTTAATTTATTTGCAAAACAAAGAGTACGAAAAAGCCCTCACCGATTTCGAGGAGGTAATTAAACTCAACCCCAAAAATGTTTACACCTGGTACAACATGGGCTACGCAAACCTACAACGCGAAAATTTTCAGGAAGCAGCCCAAAATTTCAAAACCGCCATCAAGATTTTCCCTGATTTTGCAGCGGCCTACATGAGCCTTTCATCGGCTTTGCAGAAGCTAGATAAAAATGAAGAGGCAAAACAAAGCTACGAAACGGCCATTGCAATCGTCAATGCTGTGAACTCGGGCGAAGACTATGGTGACTTAAATAGTAAATATTCAGTTGACTCAACTTACCTGCAAAATATTATCGAATTTGAGGCCGACTTTAACTCCAACAATATTGCTGATGGCAGGATCCAAAATCAGTGGGTGCTCATTCAACTTATGCCGAACTTTAGTATTCAATACATCGATAATGATACACTGATGGAAATGAGGCATCAATCGGGTTACCATTACTTTCCCTTGGATAAAATTAAACTCAACAACGAGGATTATTCATTTGGGCTGAGCAGCCGCCATTTTCAATTGCCCGAAAAAACCGTGGCCTGGCTGGCGCAACAAAACGACAGCATTATTTACTTCGACCCCTTCAACGCCGATAATTATTTTAGCGATGGGACTTTCAATTCCATGATGATGAATTACAACAAAGCCCTCACAGCTTTTGACCGCGCCATTGAGTTGAATCCTAATTTTCTGGAGGCTTATTTTAACCGGGCAAATATAAAGTTTGAACTCATCGAACATCAATTTAACATCGAGCAGTCCAGGCCACAAATCACCATCACACAAAACCCCGTGGATAAATCTCCCGAATACGACACCCCCGAAATCCCTGATTTTACCCCGGTTATACAAGATTATTCAAACGTTGTTCAGCTCAACCCATCCATGGGTTTTGCCTACTACAACCGGGGAAACATCAAGAACAGGATGCGTGATTTTGAAGGTGCTATTCGCGATTATACCACGGCGCTTACCATTGATCCCAACTTTGCCGAGGCTTACTACAACCGTGCACTCACACTTATTTATCTAAACAAAACAAAGGAAGCCTGCTACGACCTGAGCGTTGCCGGTGAGCTCGGGATTAAAGAAGCATACAACGTGATTAAAAGGTATTGTAATAAGTAAAAGCACGCGGAGGCGCGGATATACGGAGAACATGGTGCGGGCTTTTTTCGAGGTAATCCTTGGAGGAAAGGCCATTGAGTTGGTTTTGTTTTGTGGCTGGATTGGAAAGAAATTTGCCCAACTCAAAGTACGTCCGTGAGAGTTCAAGCTTAGCTCCGTACCATTTAGCAAACTCAATGTATTTACTATAAAACTTTAAGGCTTTCGGAATTTGATTGCAAAGTTGGAAACAAATAACCCTGAGCCTGTAGGTCTCTGTTTTTATACAGTTCACTTTTGCCGAAGCAAGTACCAGATTTTTAGTTGTTTTTAGCAGTTCTTTAAGTTTGTCTTTCCTAACAATGTCAGGATGGATTTCAAATTCTATTATTTGGATATAGGCATCAGATAAAAGCGTAATGGATATATAATACTTTAACCAAAGGTTTTTAACAATTTCTGTATAACTAATACCTTTAAATGCATGAAATACCGTTGGTGCCCAAACTAATCCAAGTTCCATCGACAATTCAAATACTTTTTCATCCTCTGTCCCCTCCTTCAATTGTCCTACAAAATAATCATACATCGAGAGCATATACTTTCCTATTAGCCAAACCATGGGTAAC
>Ga0208900_1000984_pt1 | contig 16337 bp, 5 predicted proteins | sample AntAceMetag02UKK_FD_184763 | JGI IMG/M metagenome (GOLD analysis project Ga0208900, IMG submission 184763) | Saline lake microbial communities from Ace Lake, Antarctica - Antarctic Ace Lake Metagenome 02UKK (SPAdes) (version 2) | ecosystem: Environmental > Aquatic > Non-marine Saline and Alkaline... | reverse complement strand
TATGTTTGGCAGGGGAATACCAGTGCCGATTTTGGCACAGCAAGCAACTGGGGAATAAATGCTGTGCCTCCCAATGGCTCAGACATTTCGTTTGCTGCATCTCCTGTCAACGATTGTTATTTAGATCAAAACCGAACGCTAAAAAACATCACCAATACAAGTGCTAAAAAAATAAATCTTAATGGAAATCAACTCACTTTCACCGGTGATATAGTTTCGGCTATGGCCAACCAAATAGACGCTTCATCTGCATTGTCGGAAATTATTTTTGCCGGAACAGCTGCACAGAGTATTCCTTCCGGAGCATTCGTGAACAACTCTTTGGATGCATTAACGCTGGCCAACAGCGCCGGATTGACCCAAAATGGAGCCATAACGGTGCAAACATCGATAACACTTTCAAACGGCGAATACGCAATAGGAGCCAATACACTCACTATTAATGGTTCAATAGATATAACTTCCGGAACATTAACCGGAGGAAACTCTTCCGATATCGTTATAGGTGGTAGTGGCCTCAGTACTACATTACCGGGTATTTCGCTTAATAACCTGACGGTAAACCGGGCCAATGGAATTTCTATGGGAGGATCTGTAAGTGTTGCCGGAACATTGGCTTTAACTGATGGAACATTAACGCTTGGTGCAAATACATTAACCATCTCCGGTAATTCGCCTACACTTACAAGTGGAAATATAGACGCCAGTAATTCAGCTGCAACAATAGCGTTTACTAACACAGGAAGCACCATAACGCTACCCGCTGCGATTTTCAATAGTAACACTGTTAACAACTTCACCGTAAACGGCACAAAAGGTGTCATTGCCGGAAGTAATATTACTGTCAATGGAGAATTGAATTTGGATTTAGATGGTGATGCGATAAACCCTGGTTCAACTATTGGTTGTCTGGATATGAGTACAGATACCTTGAATATGGAAAGTGCCGCCACAACAACCGGAGTTGGTGATGTAACGGGAATTGTAAAAAGGGAGCACACATTTAGCACAAATACCGAATACTCATTTGGAAGCCAATACACCACCTTTACTTTTATAGATGACAATACACCACCAACCTGGATGTGTGTAGAAATAAGTATAGGCACTGTACCAAATTGGACTTATTCGCCTACCGATCCAAATGGAAAAATAAAAAGACTCTACAAACTTTCCTGTTCTGATAACAACTCTACAGCACAAACCAATATCAATATGCGGTATCTGCTATCTGAATTGGATGCTACTTATAATGACGAATCAAAACTTATTTTCTGGCATAAATTTACAACTGGTTCACCCCATGAACATGGAAAGTCTAACCAGGATTTTGTTAATCATTCCATTGGCGTTACCGGGCTCACTTTTGGAGCTGCAGTGACAACCGACCTAGAAGAATCGCAAGTTACAATGGCTTATTCAGTGCTCACAAAAAATACATGGTTTGGGGGAACTAATACAGATTGGAGCAATGGAAACAACTGGTCTGCAGGAACTGTCCCTGATGATGAAGATGATGTTTTAATACCTTTATTATCAGGAGAATCACCAAATTACCCATCGTTAACAGCAAATGCTGTGGCAAGTACTATAGAAATTGAGACTGGTGCTTCCATTACTGCCAATTCCTTCAACATTACTGTTTCGGGTGCGGGAGGGGCATGGATAAACCAGGGAACATTCGATCCCGGAACAGGAAAAGTGCTTTTTGATCATGGGGATACCGACGAAATTGTGACAATAGCCGGGACAACTAATTTCTATGATATTGAAGTTGGCGCGATTACAACTTTTCAACCTGCCCATGGAAGTGTTTTGCGAATTGAACATACAGGTTCTGCTGACGAGACCAGTCGTGTTGATTTTTCAGCCATCGATAATACGGTTGAATGGAATGGTGCAGATCAAGACATAGTTAATCCGACAGGGATTGGTGGCAATAGTGGGTACTATAATTTAATCCTTAGTGGAAGCGGCACCAAAACATTTTCCGGAGATCCGATGACTATTGCGGGAGATTTTCACATCACGGGTACAACAACAGTTACAGTTGCAGCCCAAGTTGATGTCGTGGGAAATCTGTCTATTGATGCAGACGCTACCATTGATGCAGGAGCTTACACCTACAACATTGGCGGAAATATAACCAACAATGGAACTTTTAATGCTTCGGTTAACAATACCATTGTTACAAATGGAACATCGCTACAGTCCATTGATGGGGCTTCCACTGCTGAATTTTATAATTTAACTATTGACAATGATGCTGGTGTGTTTTTCTATAAAGACGTAAACGTAAATCAAACCTTGACCCTTAGCAATGGAAATATGATAATTGGAGGAAATACCCTGGGAATTAACGGAACTATAAGTCAGGCTTTAGGTTATATTGAAACAACTACCCTCTCTTCATTGAGTTTTGGGGGATCCGATTTAATTACCCTGCCGGATAATCTTTTTACTGCTGCTCCAACAATCAACAACCTCGTCATTAACCGGTCAGGTGGCGTCGCTTTGGGCAATCAGGATATAACAATCAATGGATCTTTAAGCCTGACAGATGGTGACCTGGATTTGCTGGATAATTCATTGATTTTGGCCGGAACATCACCCACGAGAACGAGTGGCAGTATTGACGCTACGGATGCGGCTTCATACATTATTTTCTCAAACAATGATAATGACATCACATTACCGGCTTCATCGTTTACAGGAAATATCAGCAATTTGACGATTAACGGATTAGCAGGAGTAACATCTTTGGGTGATCTCACTGTGGATGGTGTACTCAGTTTATCCGCCGCAAACCCGTCCATTACAGCAGGCTCTCTGGATATGAAAGATGGTTCTGTAATGAAAACCCTGACAATGGGAGCCACTGCCACAACATCCGGCGTTGGCGATGTTACAGGAATTATAAAAAGGGTACACACATTTAGCCCGGGGACTGAATATACATTCGGAAATCAGTTTACCACCATTAATTTTAATGCAGGCGGGACAACATATCCAACAGCCCTGGAAGTTGAAGTAACTATTGGTGGAGCCCCGACCTGGAAATCGACCGCTATTGAGCGAATCTATGATTTCGTTCAGACAGGGGGAACTGGTTGCTTTGCAAATGTCGCAACGCATTATCTGGAAACTGAACTCAACAATAACGATGAAAATACTTTAGTACAATTAACATATTCTGTGCCTACCACAACCCTATATGAATGGGGAAGGTCAGATGCAAGTACGACTGAAAAGTGGGTGAAAATTTCAAATGTGGACATTGCCGAGTTCCCTACCGCTGCAGGAAACCTGAAAAATACCCTTTCTGCTTCAGAAGTTACTACCTACACCTGGGACGGATCGGAAAGCTCGGACTGGGCTACCCTTGAGAACTGGACACCCGTTGGTTCACCTTCTGATTTTTCAAATGTAATTATTCCCAATGAATCCAATGACCCAGAAATTGGTTTTACCGGAACAGCAAGCTGCAACGACCTTACATTAGCTGAAAGTGCAACACTGACTTTAAAGAGCGATGCAACTGGCACCGGTTCCCTTATTGTTGAAGGAACAGCAACGGGAGATGTTACTGTCGAACGTTTTCTTACGCACGACAAGTGGCATTATATTTCAGGCCAAACTAATTTTGGTCTTGATAATTTTGATGATTTAAATATGGGATTAACAGGAACTGTAGACCATGACCAATTTTATAGATGGGAAGAAAGTATGGAAACTTCGGGGACACCAGGGACATGGGTTGATATACTAAATGGAAATGGATCAGGTACTTTAATGGATGATGAAGGTTTTGTCGGCTGCAAAGGATATGCAATCAATTATATTACTACAGATAAAACTTTAATTCTGAGTGGCGTCCCTTATTCTACCAACCAAAGCATTGCTATTACAAAAACTACTAATAGTACTAACGAAGGAGCAAATTTAATTGGTAATCCATTTACTTCTACAATAGCATTAAATGATGGTGCAGATAGCGATAATAATTTTATAGATGATAATAGTAGTTTGTTTGATGCTATATTGGGCGGTGTGTATTTATGGGATGAACAGCCAAGTTATATTGGTAATAGAGATGATTATAATACTGTAAGTAATGCCTCTGGTGCTGAATTTGCCGCACCCGGACAGGGTTTTATGATTGTAAAAAAAGATGTTGGTACTTCAACAGTTAATTTTAATGCAAATATACGGAAACATGGTACAGCACCTTTTTTCAAAAACAGTAATGATGATGATACGCCACGTTTCAAATTATTTGTTAAAGATGCTGAAAATAGAGCAAACACAACTACCATTGCATTTTTGCCAAACATGACTTTAGGTTTAGATCCATCATACGATGCAGGTAAATTAAAGGGCAATCCAAACATTGCACTTTATACGCGTCTTGTAGAGGATATTGGAGTTGACTTCGCTATACAGGCATTACCTGATAATGATATTGAAAGTATCGTTATACCAGTTGGTATTGATGTAGCCGAAAGCACACTGTGTGAGTTTAGTATAAACAGCGAAACAATGGAGGGTTATCCAATCTACCTACAAGATGCCCAGGAGAATAGTGTAACAAACTTAAAGGACCACACCTATACTACTTTAGTAAGCGAAAGTGGCACGGGGCGATTTTTCCTTCATTTTAAAGAGGTAATCGGCATTGACGAACACGGTAAAAACAATCTACAGGTGTGGTCATCAAACAGCGTCATTCATATTTACAATGACGAGAATCAGCTTGGAGATATTATGGTAGTAAATATGTATGGACAATCTGTTCATAAATCAGCCCTTAATAAAAATACAAATCAACAAATAAACTTAAATGTGCCTGCCGGATACTATATTGTAAGTATTGTTACAAAAGATGGGGTGTTGAATAAAAAAGTTTATTTGTAATTTGTCGTACACCCGTCACAAGAGGTCATTTAGAAATCTTTCATACATTTGCGAGTTCAACAAAATAATTATTTACTAAAAAATGAATCCTTATGAAAAAGTACTTTGCCCTGATGATGATCGCTGCCTTGGTGGCTTCCTTTTCCGCTTGTAATAAAGATGATGATCCTGGAGAAGATCCACCTGTGGTCACGAAATACAATGTTGAATACAAGTTTGAGGTGAACGAAAACCATGGAAATGTCAAGCTTGTTTGTTACGGACCTTCACTTGATAAAAAAGAAGTTGAAAACCCTACTTCTCCCTGGGAGATGAGTTATTCTGATTTTAAACAAGGCGACTCGATATATTTTCATTTTGAAGTCGTTCCCATTGAGAACACCAAATTGGTTTACAGTTGGGAAGTTAATATTACCGGCGATGGATATACCAATGGTAATAGTGGTTCCGGCGAAACGCAATACCAGGGGACTGTCCCACCAAATGTTATCGGAGGCTGGGCATTTAAAATTGAATAATTCAACCCTTTGACTCTGACAGGCCTGTGGCTCTGTCAGGTTAGTTGATTATAAGACCTGTCAGCGTTCGTCGTCCGCGTGCGCCGAAGCTTTAGCGGAGGAGCAGGGCGATCTTGACAGCGTCAAAAAAAAGAACTCCAAGGTTTTAAAAACCTTGGAGTTCTTTTTTTAGAAAACATAGGATTTCCGATATTAGGGAATTACACTACACAGGACTTCAGACTTCCAACTTCAGACTTCTGACTCCTGACTTCCAACTTCTGACTTTTCCTACTCTTCCTTCCCCGACTCAATCAATATCTCCAATATCTTTATTCCAGCTTCTGTTACAACAGTTCCGGGGCCAAAGATTGCTACAGCACCGGCATCGTACAAGAATTGATAATCCTGGTGAGGGATTACACCTCCAACAATTACCATGATATCTTCACGGCCCAGTTTCTTCAGTTCATCGATAACCTGTGGAACCAATGTTTTGTGGCCGGCGGCAAGGCTTGAAACCCCAAGAACATGCACGTCGTTTTCGACGGCTTGCTTCGCTGCTTCGGCCGGGGTTTGGAACAAGGGTCCGATATCCACGTCAAAGCCCATGTCGGCATAGCCCGTTGAAACTACTTTTGCCCCGCGATCGTGTCCGTCCTGTCCCATTTTGGCGATCATTATCCGTGGACGGCGGCCTTCCATTTCGGCAAATTTGTCGGCCAGTTCGCAAGCTTCCTTAAAGTTTTTGTCGCCTTTTGATTCTGATGAATACACTCCTGAAATTGATCTTATTACTGCTTTATATCTTCCATAAACTTTTTCACACGCCATCGAAATCTCACCTAACGAAGCACGTTTTTGTGCCGCGTCAACCGCTAGCTCCAACAGGTTTCCATCACCGGTTTCGCAAGCTGTTGTGATGGCTTCCAATGCTTCCTGAACATCCGCTTCATTCCGTTCGGCCTTTAGTTTTGCCAAACGCCTGAGTTGTGCCTGGCGCACCGCAGTGTTGTCCACCTCAAGAATTTCCAGCGGGTCTTCCTTTTCTAAACGGTATTTATTGATACCAACAATCGTATCTTTGTGTGAATCAATCCTCGCCTGCTTTCTTGCCGCCGCCTCTTCGATGCGCATTTTTGGTACGCCCGTTTCAATGGCTTTGGCCATGCCGCCCAGCTCTTCAACTTCTTCAATCAGTTTCCAGGCACTTTTAACCAGGTCGTTGGTTAATGACTCAACAAAATAGGAACCTGCCCAGGGATCGACAACTTTGCAAATATCGGTTTCTTCCTGCAAATAAATCTGGGTATTTCGGGCAATACGTGCCGAAGCATCCGTTGGCAGGGCAATGGCTTCATCCAAAGCATTGGTGTGCAAGGATTGCGTGTGCCCGAGTGCAGCAGCCATGGCTTCAACACAGGTACGGGCAACGTTGTTGTAAGGGTCTTGTTCTGTTAAACTCCATCCTGAAGTCTGGCAGTGCGTGCGCAAGGCCATCGACTTTGGGTTTTTCGGGTTGAATTGTTTTACCAGCTTTGCCCACAACATCCGCGCAGCACGCATTTTAGCAATTTCCATAAAATGGTTCATACCAATGCCCCAGAAAAAAGACAGGCGTGGGGCAAAGCTGTCGATGTCCATACCTGCATTTACACCGGTCCGTAAATACTCCAGCCCATCGGCCAGGGTGTATGCCAGTTCGATATCGGCGGTAGCACCGGCTTCCTGCATGTGGTAACCACTGATGCTGATAGAATTGAACTTGGGCATTTTGGCCGAAGTGTATTTAAAAATATCGGCAATAATCCGCATCGATTGCAGCGGTGGATAAATATAAGTGTTGCGCACCATAAATTCCTTGAGGATGTCATTTTGTATGGTGCCTGACAATTCTTCCAGTTTCACGCCCTGCTCCAGTCCGGCAACAATATAAAAAGCCATGATGGGAAGAACGGCACCATTCATCGTCATCGAAACCGACATTTTATCCAACGGAATCTGGTCGAAAAGGATTTCCATATCGAGGATTGAATCCACGGCAACACCGGCTTTTCCAACATCTCCAACCACCCGTTCATGGTCCGAATCGTAGCCGCGGTGGGTGGCCAGGTCGAAAGCAATGGAAAGTCCTTTTTGTCCGGCAGCAAGGTTACGACGGTAAAAAGCGTTGGATTCTTCAGCGGTCGAAAAACCGGCATACTGACGAACCGTCCACGGGCGCATAACGTACATGGTGGAATAAGGCCCCCGTAAAAAGGGAGGCAGACCTGCTGCATAATTCAGGTGTTCCATGCCTTCAAGGTCAGCCTCGGTGTAAACCGGCTTCACCGGAATTTGCTCCGGGGTTTTCCAGCTTTTACTAATCTGGTTCTCCTTTTCCCAATCGGCTTGCTTCAATCCCGACTTTGGAGAACTTTTGATGTCAATATTTTTGAAATTCGGTTTCATATCGTTGTTGTGTTGTTTGTCAAATGTTGTTAGTTCGGTGTTGAGCGTAGAGCCTGTCCCGTTCGTACGGGGAAATCCCGCTTTTGCGGGGTTCAGCGTTTAGAGTTCGGCGTTTTGCGTTTGTTCCAAATACCTTATACCCTATACCTTATTCCCCCTATAAACCCTATCACCCCTTATACTTTATATCCTATACCTTTTTCTTAAATCCCCAAAGCCTTCTGAAATTCCTGCAATGTTTCGAGTACATTCGATTTTACATGGATAAAATGTTTGATGCCTTTCGCTTTCAAATCGTCAATACTATCTTTTGGATAACCGGCAATAACCACGATGGCTTTATCACCAATTTTTTCGAGTAGTTCCGCTGCGATTACCGGGTAGTCTTCATCAGCGGCACAAAGCACAACAATTTCTGCTTTGCTGGCAAGGGCTGCTTTTATCCCTTCATCCACGGTTTTAAATCCATTGTTGTCGATGGTCTCAAATCCGGCACAGGCGAAAAAGTTGCTCGAGAATTGCGACCTTGCCCTGCGCATGGCCAAACTTCCGTAGGTAAACATAAATGCCTTCGGACGACTTTGTTTAAGTGCGTACTTGTCAGTAAGATAACGAAGTAATTCAAATGCCTGTGCACCACGATAAGGCTTTAAAGTTTCTGCCAGCGGGTTTTCAACTGATTGGTTATCCCCGGTAAAAACGCCCTCATCGAATTCCTTCAACTTAAATTCCGTAAAGTTTGGATATTGGTTCGTGCCCAATAAAATTTCCTTGCGTGTGGCAATATTCAAATCCCTTTTTCGGGCAGTTTCATTAATTTTATTTTGGATAAATCCTTTTTTGAATGCTTCTATAAACCCACCCAAATCATCCACTTCTAGAAATATCTTCCATGCTTGTTCGGCCAAAGCGTTGGTGAGATTTTCAATATAGTATGAACCTGATGAAGGGTCAACGATTTTATCAAAGTGCGACTCTTCTTTTAATAGCAATTGCTGATTGCGTGCTATGCGTTCGGTGAAATCTGTGCTGTCTTCGTAAATGGCATTGTAAGGTCGGACTGTCAGCGAGTTGGTTCCGCCGATGATGGCTGACATAGATTCGGTGGTCGTACGGAGCAAGTTCCCGTGTGGGTCGTACATGGTCTTGTTCCAATCGGAAGTTTCCGAGTGGATGAATGCCCTGGTAATTTCAGCGTTTGAGGGACTGTAAACATTCACGATTTTTGCCCAAAGCAACCTGGCAGCCCTTATCTTGGCAATTTCCATAAAATAATTTGATCCCACACCAAACTGGAATTTGATATTGGGTGCAATGTTATCGATAGAAACTCCGGCATCGGTCAATCGGGTCAGGTACTCATTTCCACAAGCCAAACCAAAGGCAAGTTCTTCGACGATGGAGGACCCCGAATTTTTAAAGATGGATGCATCAACAGCGAGGGTGCGGAAATGGGGAACATGCTTCGACTTTTCGATGAGCTGGCCACACATTTCAAAATCTTCTTTTTCGGAATGATAAAAATTTCCGGTCAGCACCAATTGAGCCAGCGGGTTAAAATCGACCGAACCATTGATTTTACCAAGTTCCCGGTTGTATTTTTTTACCAGTTCAAGGTAGATATCGATAACCTCCGGAGCTTGTTTGCCACAGGTAAAGTTGACTTCAACCATCGTGGCATAAATATTTTCCATCAGTTTTTCGATGTCATCACTTGCAGGCTTTTTGGAACTGTCCAAAATAAATCCAAGCGAGTCGATACCTTTCATCAGGATATCCATTGCTTTCGTGTTGGCTTTCTCAACATTGCTCACCTTAATATCCTGGCGGATGAACCAATTGTTTTCCTTTTTTCGGCCACTCCTTACAAAAGGAAAATCGCCCGGATAAGTCTTCAAATATTCCAGGCCATTTAAATCTTCGGCACGGTAATAGGGTTTCACGTCAATACCTTCCATGGTAAGCCAAACCAGTTTACGCTCGTAGTCGGCACCCTTGAGGTCTTTAAGAATCAGAGCTTCCCATTCTTCGGTTTTAACCGGGGGGAAAGTGTCAAACAGTTTTTCTTGTGCTTTATTCTTTTGTGATGAACCCATCTGTTATTGGATTTAATTATTTACGATTGTTAGCATTACACCCTCAAATACAAATAGTTTTGCATTTGCAAGGTGGCAAAATTATAACAAAATTTCATCTTGCTTCGTTCGGGTTGTGGTTTTGGTGTTAAATAGTTAACAGAAATCGTTACAAATTCTTACAGGCCAATAAACAGTCAGCAGTCAGCAGTCAACAGTCAACAGTCAACAGTCCGCAGTCTTCAGTTAACAGTCAGCAGTCAACAGTCAGCAGTTAACAGTCAACAGTCAGCAGTTAACAGTCAACAGTCCAATGTCAATAAATTAAGAGTTCTATTTCCGATTGATGATTTTTGAGTGTTGATTTTTGATTTGTTGTATTGTGATAACCAGGGACATCTTAAATCAATAATCGTTGATCGACAATCATAAATCCATGTCATTTCCTTAACTTATTAGCATTGGTCAACTGAGAACTGCCTACTGAGAATTGCCTACTGAGAACTGCTTTTTGAAGACTGCAATTTCATTCATTCTGACTTTTTGACATACACATTGACAGGAGAGAAAATTTGCCTTTGAACCGTTCAAGACACGTTCTTTAAATATTATAAATCAATAGATTAGATGAAAAAAATGAGCAAGAAAAATATGCATCAAAACCATCCAAAGCAAAACATCTTATAAAATCTGCCAAATGGCATAATCATTGACCAAGGGGATGTCACAACTTGAAAATTTAAAATTTTACAAAAAATAATTAAGAGAAATAAATTATGGGAAAAATAATTGGAATTGACCTGGGAACAACCAACTCTTGCGTTTCAGTAATGGAAGGTAACGAGCCTGTTGTAATCCCCAACTCAGAAGGAAGAAGGACCACACCATCGATTGTTGCTTTTACCGATAACGGAGAGCGCAAAGTAGGTGACCCGGCAAAAAGACAAGCCATTACCAACCCGGTAAATACAATATATTCAATCAAACGTTTCATGGGTGAGCCTTACGACAGGGTTCAAAAAGAAATTAACCGTGTATCGTACAAGGTAGTAAAAGGCGAGAACGATACCACCAGGGTTCAGATTAACGACCGTAAATATACACCTCAGGAAATTTCGGCAATGGTACTTCAAAAGATGAAGAAAACCGCCGAAGACTACCTGGGAACAACCGTAACTGAAGCGGTAATTACTGTACCTGCTTATTTTAGCGATTCGCAGCGCCAGGCTACCAAAGAGGCCGGTGAAATTGCAGGACTTACCGTTAAAAGAATTATTAACGAACCTACTGCTGCTGCTTTGGCATATGGCCTCGATAAGAAAAAAGAAGATTCGAAAATTGCTGTTTTCGACCTCGGTGGAGGAACTTTTGATATTTCAATCCTTGAATTAGGTGATGGCGTATTTGAAGTAAAATCAACCAATGGAAATACCCACCTTGGTGGTGATGACTTTGACCATGTTATTATCGACTGGTTGGCCGCAGAGTTTAAAAAAGATCATGGCATCGACCTGAAAAAAGATCCGATGGCTTTGCAGCGTTTGAAAGAAGCTGCCGAAAAAGCAAAAATCGAGCTTTCGAGTTCAACCGAGACTGAGATTAATCTTCCGTACATCATGCCGATTGATGGAATTCCCCAGCACCTTGTACGCAAACTTAGCCGTGCAAAATTCGAGCAGTTGGCACACGACCTCATCCAGGCCACTATCGAGCCTTGCCGCAAAGCATTGACCGATGCCGGAATGAGTGCCTCTGAGGTTAATGAAGTTATCCTCGTTGGTGGATCAACAAGAATTCCAGCCATCCAGAATGTGGTAAAAGATTTCTTTGGCAAAGAGCCATCAAAAGGAGTTAACCCTGATGAGGTTGTAGCTGTAGGTGCTGCCATCCAGGGTGGTGTTTTAACAGGTGAAGTTAAAGATGTTCTTTTATTGGATGTAACGCCACTTAATTTGGGAATTGAAACTCTGGGTAGTGTGATGACCAAACTCATCGCTTCCAATACAACGATTCCTACTAAGAAATCAGAAGTGTTCTCGACAGCTGCTGACAATCAACCATCAGTTGAAATCCATGTGCTGCAGGGCGAACGCCCAATGGCAAAAGACAATAAAACCATTGGCCGTTTCCATCTCGATGGAATTCCACCTTCATCGCGTGGTGTGCCTCAAATTGAAGTTACCTTTGATATTGATGCTAATGGAATCCTGAATGTTTCTGCTAAAGATAAAGGCACCGGAAAATCACAAAGCATTCGTATTGAAGCTTCTTCAGGTTTAACTGACGAAGAGATTCAAAAAATGAAAGCTGAAGCCGAAGCCAATGCTGAAACTGACAAGCAGGAAAAGGAAAAAATTGATAAGCTGAATGGTGCTGATTCACTCGTCTTCCAAACTGAAAAACAGTTGAAGGAATATGGTGATAAACTTCCGGCTGATAAGAAAAAGCCGATTGAAGACGCACTTGCCGAACTTAAAGAAGCGCACAAGGGCCAGGACATCCCTGCAATTGATGCTGCTTCTAAAAAGCTGAACGATGTATTCCAGGCAGCAAGCCAGGAAATGTATAACGCTACCCAACAGGGACAAGCTGGTGGACAACCCGGCCCTGATGCCGGACAGCAGGGCGGACCTGAAGGAGGCCAACAAGGTGGCGGTGATGACGAAGTTACTGATGTTGACTTCGAAGAAGTAAAAGACGACAAATAGTCAATTTGAAAATTTGTCGATGGGCAAATTTGAAAATTAAGCAAAAAATCCCGGTGAGCAATCATCGGGATTTTTTTTGTAATATCCAACAGATTGTGCAGATTTAGAACTCCTGATGAATAAAATGGCCCCTTCAATTTGAGGTTGGTATTGAGTTCTGTATTTCTTCGTGTCTCCGCGTCTCTGTGGTTGCTATTTTTTCACCACAAAGACACAAAGGCACAAAGAATCAAAAATAGATGTGACACTTTCAATTACGAATGAACTTTCATAATTCATTGGTCTTTAGTTTTTGGGTCAGGAGTTATAAATCTGAGAAAATCTGTGGCTATTTAATTCTACACCAATTCTCTCTTTTTCTTCTTGATGCATTCAATGATATCTTTAGTTTTACTGGCGATAAAATCTACCCTTTCATTTTCAGGTATTTTTTCAAGATCTTGAAACGCCTGTTCTTTCCATTCCCAGACTTCTTCTTGTGATAATGATAATTTAGTTTTCATTTAGCACAAAAATATTAATAATAATGGGAAGTATGAAAAAAGTTGGGTACACGACAAATTACACTGACATCGCTAACTCTAAGTGATTCTTAGTGTTTTTGTGTCTTGGTGGCAAGAAAAAAAATGAGCCACAAAAGCACCAAGACACTAAGTTACACAAAGGTGTTTTGAGAACAATCATTAAAAAAACTAAAACGCATGTTTGTCTTTTGCACCTACTCATTTATCAACAAGCACACTCATTATTCCAAACCCTCATTTGCCACAAAGCAAGGCTGTTAATAAATTTACCCTGTATTTATTAAGAACAGCTATCAAAAAACCATTTATTTCCCTACCTTTATCACCTTTTTCTTAACTAAAATTTAAATTTGGGTTAACACCCGATTTGTCAAATATTTAACACTTTTGAAGTCTTTAAAAAACAATTGAAATTTAATTTATTTAAACAATGAAAAATCTTTTCTCAGCAATTTTAGCACTACTACTGTCTTTTGGCTTTTTGGCCCAGCTTAGTGCACAGGTGCCAACCGATTGGTCCGACGATACAGGAATCTTAACCTTTAAGGAAGAAGCAATAGTTCATGAAGGCTCGTATAGTTGCGGTGTTGATGTTACCACAGCAGCACAGGCCGACTGTGACTTTTCGAATCTGGTCGAAATCCCTGTTATAGCCGGCGAAACCTACAAAGTTTCCTTTTGGTATATCGCAAGTGCCAATGTAAAATTCCGCCCGGCTATGGATTGGGTAGGTGCGAACACCACATACACAAATAATTACGCAGGCCCTTCAACATCCGGAGAGTGGGAAGAATTTGTATTCGAAAGTACTGTTCCTGATGGTGTAACAGGGTTGAATTTACGATTAAGGTTTTACGATGTTGTGCCAAATTTCACACCACCCGAAACCCAATATGTTGATCAGGTTCAGTTTGAAAGCCCGGTGGGAAATGGCCTTGTTGTTGCCAACGGTGATTTCGAAAATTGGGGTGCTACAAACCCGGAACCTACCAATTACCCAACAAGTTTTGCTGCCGGTTCAAGCAGTTTAAATGTCAACCTTACCTGGACTGATGCTGTAGGCGATCAATTGCCATCGGCTTACCTGATCCTTGCAAGTGAAGATCCGGCCATTGACCCTCCCACAGATGGGGATTTTGTAATTGACGATCTAAATCTTGCTGATGGTGAGGGTGCAGCAAATGTGAGTTATGGTGCAGAAGGTTTTACTTTTACCGAACTTTTTGGACAAACGACTTATTATTTTATGATTTTCCCTTACACCAATTCAGGGCCAACTGTTGATTATAAAACTGATGGGACGCCACCTTCTACAGAAGCTACTACTGCAAGTGTAACCGTCATCAACCAGGAAAATTTTGATGATAGCTGGGGTGAATGGACCACGTTTAGTGTATTCGGCGACGAAGTTTGGACACGCGACAATAACTATGGAGTTGGCGGCACACCCTGTGCCCAAATGAGTGGGTTTAATGTCGTAGCCTTAGAAAATGAAGATTGGCTGATTTCGCCAACGATGGATTTTGAACTTTATAACAGTGAAGTATTTAGTTTTTATTCTGCGATGAACTACGTGGGAGATCCTTTGCAGGTACTGATTTCTGAAAATTACCAGGGTGGTGATCCAACTCTGGCCACCTGGGATGCGCTTGGTGCAGTATTCTCGCCCGGAGCATGGGCCTGGACATTTTCGGGAGATATCAATATTTCGGGATACAATGGAAATGTTAATGTAGCCTTTGTGTTTACTTCCGACAACACGCAATCAAGTACCTGGGAGGTTGATGATATTGTAATTACCGGGAATACCGGAACAACGCCAATTATTACTGTATTCACACCTGTAGCCGGATCGTTTTGGATTCGTGAAAATGCTTATGATATCACTTGGGGTGCTTTCAATACCCTCGAAAATGTAGTGATTGAAGTTACAGATAATGCCTCAGCCGGAACCCCGGTTTGGACAGAGTTGGCAACCCTTGCCGCCGATGCTGGAACATGGACATGGAATATTCCCGGATCGCAGGCACCTGGTTCTGATTATCAAATTAGGATCAGCGATGAAGCTGCTGACGTTACAGCTTTATCAGGTATTTTTTCAGTTATTGAAGCACCAGTTGCTTACGATATTGTCATCAACGAGATTATGTACAACCCACCTGGCGAACTCGGGGTTGATGATAATTGGGAATACCTTGAACTTTACAACAACGAAACTGAAGCTGTTGATCTTTCCAACTGGTACTTTAGCCAGGGCATAACCTTTACTTTTGATGCTGGTACAATTATTCAAGCTGGTGCTTATCTTGCTGTTTGCCGTGTACCGGATACCATTGCTGACTATTATGAAATCACAAATGTTGTTGGGCCTTTTGGCGGAGCCTTAGGCAATAGTGGAGAACCTATTGAATTATCTGATCAAATTGGAACTCCCATAGACTTTGTTGAGTACAGCGACCAGCTACCCTGGCCCACCGAGCCAGATGGTACAGGACCATCTCTATCATTGATTAATCCAGACCTTGATAACGAACTTCCTGAAAACTGGCTGGCAAGCCTCGTGAATTTTGGTACGCCAGGAAAAAATAATGGATTTTCTGAAACTACTTTGGCCCTGAATTACCCCAATGGCGGAGAATACCTCCAACAAGAAATGAGCTATGATATCGAATGGAGTTTCATCAACTTTACAGGAAATGTTAAGATTGAACTTTTGGATGCCGGAAGTGCAGTTGAGGTTTTGGCAGCATCAGTGGATGTGGCCCTGGGAACCTGGGAATGGGCAGTTCCCTCGAATCAGCCGCTGGGCGATCAATTTAAAATAAAAATTTCGGATGTAGAGGACGGCGAACCCTGGGACGAAAGTGATGAAGTATTTTCGATCATTGAACTGGTGGAAGTGCCAAACCTGGTGATAACCGAAATCATGTATAACCCACCCGAATCAGGAACAGATTCGCTGGAGTTTATCGAGATTTACAACAATGATGATGTGGCTGTTGATATGACAGATTTCTATTTCACTAGCGGGATTGAATTTATTTTCCCACAACTGACAGTCAATCCAGGAGATTATGTTTTGCTTGCCGTGAATGCTCCTGCCATGCTTAATACCTTTGGTGTAGATGCATTTCAATGGACTTCAGGGGGCTTAAACAATGGTGGCGA
>Ga0208900_1000983_pt1 | contig 16343 bp, 16 predicted proteins | sample AntAceMetag02UKK_FD_184763 | JGI IMG/M metagenome (GOLD analysis project Ga0208900, IMG submission 184763) | Saline lake microbial communities from Ace Lake, Antarctica - Antarctic Ace Lake Metagenome 02UKK (SPAdes) (version 2) | ecosystem: Environmental > Aquatic > Non-marine Saline and... | reverse complement strand
TTTTTCTTAACTTATTGGCATTGGTTTGATGTTTGGCGTTTTATAAACTTCGTGTAAACCTATTTCATGAAAAGACAGTTTTCCCAATTTGTTAGCTTCTTCAAAGGTTTGAGCTTTTTTTCCGTTTGGCTTTCGCCGATTACAGATTTCCGATCACCAATCACCGATTACCATTTACCGATCACCAATCACCGATCACCATTTACTGATCACCAATCACTCAACCAACGATTCCATTGGATGGAATATATTTTCACCTTTGGTAAAATATGCTTTAACGGAGCCAACCATAATTTTGGCTTCTACCAAAATGGGGATATGGTTACGGTCGTCGGTGAGCCAGACAAATAAATCCTCGCCACCACTAAAAATGGTGCCTTCAACCAAAAGCACCGAAAATTTATGGCAGCGGTATATCTGCCGGTCGTAATTCTCAATAATTTCAATTCCCAAATATCGCCCATGCAAATTAAATATTTCACCATCCATTATCATCCTCATTGGAATTTTCTGACCTACTTGCATGGCATTATAATCGAGTGAACGCGCATAATAAACTGCTGTTTGCACATCCATTACGAAATCATCAAGTGCAAGTGTGTCGATGGAAGCAGGGTGTTGAGCGTTTTCGGTTTGTGAGATGACCTGTTTGTTTGGATAATCAAATTCGAAATTGTTGTGGACTTTGTAGCCGCCTTCATGCGTATTCCTTTCAAAGTAATAGGGACATAAACTTATAGCGTCAGCCACAGATTGAAAATGATCTCGTACCTTAAAAATCCAGTCGTAGGTAGTTAATGAACGCCCAAAGCTTTTAAACTGATAGACCGGCAAATCATTGTATTGTGTGCTGTCAACTTCAAAAACAACCTTACCAGCATCCACCCAAACAAATTCCCAGTTGTACGAAACTTTATAGTGAAGTTTTTCCCCGGATTTAAAAGGAAGTGGGTTTTCCTGTGCTACCAAAGGATTGATAACCTGAAAAAGCAGGAAGATTATTAGAATCAAAAAAAATACACCTTTTCGATTTGAAGTATTTCTCATTATCAAAAATCAAAAATCTGACTTCATATATCACCTCATCTCCTTCTCTCCTTCTCTCCGTCTCTCCTTCTCTCCTTCTCTCCGTCTCTCCTTTTCTCCTTCTCTCCGTCTCTCCGTCACCACTCCACTACTCCAGCACTCCATTCCCCTCTCTACTTCCCACTTCCCTGCAGGACGATAAGAATAGTATAGGCCATAATTTTAAAATCCATTGCCAGCGACATATTTTCAACATAGAGGATATCGTATTTCAGGCGTTGTACCATCTCATCAACATTTGAGGCGTATCCGTATTTTACCTGCCCCCATGAGGTGATGCCGGGTTTAACACGATGGAGCAACCGATAATGAGGTGCCTTTTTCATGATCTGGTCGATAAAATACTGGCGCTCTGGACGAGGACCAACCAGCGACATTTCGCCTTTAAGGACTGTGAAAAACTGCGGTGTTTCGTCAAGGCGAAGTTTACGCATCATCAAACCAAACCTGGTAATCCTGCTATCGCTATCTGAGGATAATTGCGGAGTTCCCTTTTCGGCGCCAACAACCATCGAGCGGAACTTAGGTATTTTAAATGGCTCGCCATGCAAACCAATTCTATCCTGAAAATAAAACACGGGTCCTTTTGAAGATCTTTTTACACCAATTATCAGAAACAAGTAAACCGGCAGCAGTAAAATAATAGCAAATAGTGAGGCAACAATATCAATCAGCCTTTTTAGTGAAATCTGCCATGCTGGCATTAAATCAGGCGAAATCTGAATCAAGGGCTCCCCAAATATTGCAGTAGTTTTAACCGAGCCCATCAGGTAATCCTGCATTATTGGGATTATCTTGATCATTACTTCGGTATCTTCAATTTCAGCAATGATATTTTCAACAAGCTCGTGTTCCTGACGTTCGACGGCAATAATTACTTCTTCAACCTTCAGTTCCCTGATCAGTGCAGACAAATCTTTATAATTACCCAGATGGGGCAGATAATCAACAAGTTTGTATTTGTCGTATAATTTGGCATTTACAAAGCCGACAAATCTATTACCGGCTGATGGAAATTGCTTATCAAGGTCGAGGAAAATTTTCACTGCATTGTCGCTACTGCCAACAATAATGGTATTAAACCCAATTTTCTTTCGATGGATCTTTTTAACAGTCCGTGTGGTTATGGTAAGGTGAAAAATAGAAGTTATTACAAATTGCAGCGCAAACAACACCAGGAAAGATTGCAGGTAGGAACGGTATGAAACCACCATATCATCAAGAATGAGCGTAAAAAAGATGATGGTAACACCAATGAAAGTGGTGGAAAAAATTTGAGACAATTCCCTTATCCTGGATTTCCTGAATACCTTTCGGTAATATCCGGCAATTACATATAATATGAGCCAGAAAAAGGGAACGACAAGGATGCCGTAATAAAAATTTACATCTCCAAAAATCTCAGCCCACGAAAAGGGCTCAAGTGAGATGTAATACTTTCGGTACATAAAAAACAAAGTCCAGCTAATAATCGATGCTGTCCAATCGGCAAAGATGTATTTAGCTTGTTGTAATTGTCTGTTCATATGGTATCCTATCGGTACATTAGCTTAATATTGTCTATCAAAATCACAGCCTCCTCATCCGGTGAATCGTAAATTGCCCCGAAGAAAATCTTAAAATCCAAAGCATCATCGTAGCTCTGAAGTTTATTGGTGAGGTTGATATAAATTTTGTTCCAATTATCCCGGGGGTTGATGTAAATCACCGGATCCTGTATGATCTGGGAGGCGTTCTGGGCAAAAATACCCACAACTAAAATATTATTGCATTTGTAATGCATCTCTAAAAAAGCGGGACTCCCATCGGTTGGCAAATCGAATGCCTGGTATGAAGCACCTTCGTAGTAATCCATTTCGGAGTTAAGAACAATCTTTCCTGAATGGTCACCTTCAAATGTTTCCGGCGATCCAGGTTCGGTAAACACCATGGTTGCTTTACTTTTCGACGTTGTGTCGATAGAAATGTTATTCCCCTCAAAATCCTCCTTCCAAACAAATACAACAGTTTCCCAATATGTGGTTCCAAAATTAGCAAAGCTAATACTGTCGGGCACATAGTTGAAATCTTCGATAATAATTGGTTCAAAAAATGGATTGGCTATCCTGGTTGAAGCAATACCGTTGAGTTTGATACCCGCCTCAAGTCTTAGTTTTCCATACCCACTTTTAAGTATCGGAATAGATGATGGCATTTCGAAAGCACCAATACTCTGATCATCAGCATATACCCAAACATCAGAAATCTTCTGCCTGGAAGTTCCCTGATCGACATACACAGTGCTGAAAGTAATGGTATCAACCTGGACAAATGCAGGGATACCCGGTTTGAGATCGTCCTGCTTGCAGGAAGAAACACTTGCGAGTATAATGATGGAAACAAAAACCAATTTAAAAAACACTTTTGCCATGTTCAAATCCTTGTCAGAATTAGAAAATGGAAACGAAAATACAAATTTTATATTGCTTTTTCGGTATTTTGCAATTCTGTTTAAAAAGTTGTTTACCATCCACGGAATACAACGATTATTGAACAGTACTATTAGTGTGAAATTTTATCCAAAATTTTATAGGCCACATCAAGGGCCATGTAACCATCGTTGATAGTTACTGCCGGTGTCACATTGGTTTGGATAGCTTCGGCAAATTTTTCCAATTCGGACTTGATGGCATTGATGGGTTCGATTTTTGGTTTATCCATCATGATCTCTTTCTTACCTTTGCCTTCGCCCAAATCAAGAACCATTGCAAAGGGATCGTCGGGCTCAACATCGATATCTTTCATTCTAACGATCTCGATGTCTTTTTCAAGAAAATCAACTGAAATGTAAGCATCACGCTGGAAGAACCTTGATTTTCTCATGTTCTTTAACGACATACGGCTGGCAGTAAGGTTAGCTACACAACCATTATCGAATTCGATGCGGGCATTGGCAATATCAGGAGTATCGCTAACAATTTTAACCCCACTAGCACTGATCTTTTTTACATTCGATTTTACCACACTCAAAACGATATCAATGTCATGGATCATCAAATCGAGGATTACCGGGACATCCGTGCCACGTGGATTGAACAATGCCAGGCGGTGGGTTTCGATAAACATCGGATTGTCAATGAAGGGCTGGGCAGCCAGAAACGCAGGGTTAAAACGCTCAACGTGCCCAACCTGGACTTTCACACTTGCTTCGTCGGCAATTTTTATTAACTCACGTGCCTCATCCGGCGTAGTAACAATTGGCTTTTCGATAAATACATGCTTCGATTTTTTTAATGACTGCGAAGCACATTCGAAATGAGAAACCGTTGGCGTTACAATATCCACCACATCTACCGCATCGATAATATCATTAAGCGAGTTGAACCTTTTCAGCCCAAATTCTTTTTCAACTTTTGTGGCCGTTTCGTCATTGGGATCATAAAATCCTACCAATTCGAATTGCTCAATTTCTTTGATACATTTAATATGAATTTTGCCGAGATGCCCGGCACCCAAAACACCAATTTTTAACATAGTTTTAAATTTTGTGCAAATGTAAATTAATTTGCTTCTGGTGGAAGGGGAAAGATAGAAAAGAGGAAAGATGGAAGTGCCTAGAGCAAAGAGCAAAGAGCGAGATGGCCGTGGCAAAGGAGAGTTTGAAGTTTTTTGATCTGGCATTAAGTTCTCACACTATTATCATCGACAAATCTGATTAAAATAGATTGTAAACTTCAAAGGGCTAGCAGCGACGGTGGAAAGATGTAAAGAGCAAGGGGCAGGGAGCAAAGGGCAAAGGGCGAAGAACGATATTGATGTGACAGCGGAGAGCTTGAAGTTTTTCGGCCAGGTGATAGGAGCTTTCATTTTCCCCATTGACAAATCTGATTAAGCTGAAAGTAAACTTCAAACGGCTAACAGCGACGGTGGAAAGATGTAAAGAGCGAAGGGCTTAGGGCGTAGTGTTAGGAGGGATTTTTTATCATTCCATTTCAAAGGACTTTTATTAATTTCGCCAAATGACTGACACATACCGCCACCAGGGCCTGAGGAAACAACTTGTAAATGGCTTGATTGATAAAGGCATCAGGGATCAGAATGTATTAGGTGCCATCGGCAGGGTTCCAAGGCATTATTTTATGGATTCTTCTTTTCTTGAATTTGCATACCAGGACAAGGCTTTTCCCATCGGGTCGGGACAAACTATTTCGCAGCCCTACACTGTTGCGTTTCAGAGTGAGTTGCTGGAAGTAGAAAAAGGCATGAAGGTACTGGAGGTTGGCACAGGGTCGGGATACCAAGCCTGTGTTTTATTGGAGATGGGAGCAAAAGTATTTAGTGTGGAACGGCAAACGAACCTCTATAAATCGGTAAAAATGTTTTTCGAAAAACACCGCTTCAATGTCAAGGCTTTTAATCGTGATGGTTACCAGGGCCTGCCTACTTTTGCACCTTTCGACAGGATCATCATCACTGCTGCCATCCCACAAATGGTTGATGCCTTGAAAGATCAATTAAAGGTGGGAGGAATATTGGTAGCTCCCGTTGGCAAAAGGGGCCATCAAACCATGGTAAGGATAATTAAACTTTCGGAAAACGAATACAAAGAAGAATACCATGGGGGTTTTGTATTTGTACCTATGCTGCCGGGTACGGCGGATGATTAAGTATTGTTTTGCCCCAAAGCAAAAAGCTAAACACCAAACTCAGAAATCTTAATCAATTAACGCGAATCTGGTGTAAGGAACAAGTGAAGACCTGGAAGGTTTGGTTTCTATCGAATCGGCAGATTCATTAAAACAGACAGATCTTTTATCAAAAAAACCTTCCAGGTCTCGTGCTAACTCATAACACCAAACGCAATTAGATTTTTGGGCGTCATTCACTCCCACCATCATCTTTAGCATTAGGGCCAAGTAGCTTTCCATCGAACCTCACCACCTTACTTACACCTTTAATATCAAATAGTTTCTTTTTCAAAAAACCCAGGTGGTCCGCATCACGGATTTGAACTTTGATTAAACCAATGAACTTATTTCCAGAAGTAGAAAACTTCAATTCTTTCATGTTCACTTTCAAATCTTCCGAAATAATCCTTGTAATGTCATTCACGATTGCAACCCTGTCGCTACCAATAATTTTGAGATTTGTAACAAAAAATTTCTTTGTTTTGCTATCCTTCCATCTGGCTTCTATCTTCCGATAAGGATTTTTGGACAACATTTGTTTGGCATTGGGGCAATTAGTCCGGTGGATCTTTATTCCATAGTTTACGGTTACAAAACCGAAAATTTTATCTCCTGCTATTGGGTTACAGCATTTGGCAAAGGAGTAATTTAAACCCGAAACGCCAGCATCAATAAGGATGAAGTTTTCATCTTTTTCTGATTGGCTTTCGAGAAGATTCTCAAATGCGTCCTTAACAAAATCAAAATCCGGCTCCTTTACTTCTGTTTCTTCAATAGTTGTAAATACCTGTTTTATCTCAAGCAAGTCAACTTTATTAATAGCAATATTATAATAAAGGTCAATCGGCTTTTGAAAGTGAAAAGCTTTTACAATCCTGGAAATGTTCCTGTCGTTGAAATCGATTTTCCAGTTTTTGAGCTTTCGCATCAAAATTTCTTTACCGGATTCTGCTTCGGTAAACTTTGCTTCCCTAAGTGCCCTATTTATGCGGCTTTTTGCTTTTGTAGTTACAACGTAATTTAGCCAGTCCGCATTGGGTTTCTGGTTTTTCACAGTAAGGATTTCCACTTTATCGCCATTGTTGAGCTGTTCACGGATCGGGTAAACCTTGTTATTGATTTTTGCGCCTATACATTTACAGCCAATATCTGAGTGGATATCAAAAGCAAAATCAAGAATTGTGGCACCTGCTTTAAATTCGCGAAGGTCTCCATCTGGGGTGAATACGTACAGGCTATCTGAGCCCGACTCTATTTTGGCTACACTTCCATAATCCAGCTTTTGGGCACCCAGGGTATCGAGAATATTCCGGATTTCGTGCATCCATTCGTTCACGTTTTCGCCATAAGCCGATTCTTTATACCGCCAATGAGCGGCATCACCTCTTTCGGCCACTTCATCCATCCGCTGGGTCCTTATCTGCACTTCAACCCACTTGTTATCGGGTCCCAAAACAGTTGTGTGCAACGATTCGTAACCACTGGCCTTTGGGGTGGTAATCCAGTCGCGGAGACGTTTCGGATTGGGTTGGTAAGTATCGGCAATCACCGAGTAAGCTTGCCAACATGCGGTCCGTTCCCGATGCAACAGCTCGATGTATTTTTTCTTTTTGGCGTTGAATTGATTGGCAAATTCCTGTTTCTCTTTTTCAATCCTGGTTAACTCCTCTTCAACATCTTTCTTGTCTATAGTTATCTGCGCTGCTTTTCGTTCGGTAAATTTCTCGGCTTTTGTTTTTTTGTCTGACTTGGGCGCTCCTTCTTTTTCAATCTGCTTTTTATGATTTTCAATAAATTCGCTGTCCCCTGCTGAAGTTACATCGGTTAAAATTACCCTAATAGCAAAAATATCATAAATCTCGTCGATGGATACCCCCTGTGCATCCAGTTTCTTTTTAATGGATGGGATTGATTTAGCGCGGCTTTTAATTTCAAATTTTAACCCTGCGTTTTTTAATTTTCCCTTTAGGGGTTGAACAAAACGGTTGATATAGGCTTCCTGCTGATTTGCTGTTTGGCGAAGTTTAGATGCAATTTCGTTATATTGTTCGGGAAAACTATATTTCATCGAACGATCTTCCAGTTCAGCCTTGATTTTGTACAAGCCCAGTCTGTGTGCAACGGGGATGTAGAGGTAAACAGCATCGTTTAAGTACTGTGTCCTTAGCTTTATCGGCAGGTCATTAATAGTTCGAAGGTCGTGCAGCCGGTGTGCCAGTTTTATGAAAATGATCCTCATATCGTCAGCCATGCTTAAGAAAAGTTTCCTGAAGTTTTCTGATTGAAAGGAAACCTTATCAGAGTGAAGCATTGAAAGCTTTTTAAAACCTTTAACGATAGTGGCTACTTCATCGCCAAAATGATCTTCAAGTATCTTGATATTCTGACTTGGATTATCGATGATATCGTGCAACATTGCAGAAATGACAGAACAAGACCTTAAACCAAGATCAATAGCAACGATGAGTGCAACCGATAAACTGTGCGATATTTTCAGTTCACCTGATTCCTTTCGCTGCGTAGCATATTCAGCTTTTGCATAGTTAAATGCATTCTCGAGTTGAATGAGATCTTTTTTTGAACAATTTTTGCAAGACCGGACCAACTTTTGGTATTTGTGCTGAACCGCAAGCTCTTCCTTTTCGGATATTTGAGTATTGTTTTGTGTCATTCCTGTTGATCTTCTGCTACCATTTGCACTACTTTGGAAAAAACATTTTGTTAACGAAAAACATAGAAAACTTATTTGCTACCGATCATAATGTTTAAAGGTTTGAATTAGGAAAATGTTCAATGTTTTTATTCGATATTCAAAATTCCTCTCCTGTTTTTCGTCGCACAACTTTTCCTGCCCCGCCGTCGTGCATATCCCTCCATGGTGAGTAAGGCGGGCATATTTCCATTTTTCCAACTTTCCATTTTTCCATTCTCCCATATTCCCTAAATAAAAACGCCTGAAGCTTTTCGGCGACAGGCGTTTTTTAATGCGGTTAAAGATTTTTTATTTCTTGTTTCCGTCTTTGTTTTTGCCCATCTTGCCAGATGATTCAGGAGGTGTGGAAATAGACTCCCTCATCTTGGTGTCGGCTTTAATATTCTCAAATTTATAATAATCCATGATGCCAAGATTGCCACTTCTGAATGCTTCGGCAATGGCTTTTGGGATTTCCGCTTCTGCCTGAATCACGTTGGCCCGCGCTTCCTGGGCTTTGGCTTTCATTTCCTGCTCATTGGCAACAGCCATAGCACGACGCTCTTCAGCTTTTGCCTGGGCAATGTTTTTATCGGCATTGGCCTGATCCATTTGCAATACAGCACCGATGTTTTTACCAACATCAATATCTGCAATATCAATAGATAAAATCTCAAATGCAGTACCAGAGTCAAGTCCTTTTTCGAGCACAACACGGGAAATTGAATCAGGGTTTTCGAGGACCAGTTTGTGCGAATCGGCAGAACCGATGGCCGAAACTACGCCTTCACCTACCCTGGCAATTACTGTTTCTTCGCCTGCACCACCCACAAGTTGCTTGATACTGGCACGCACCGTAACACGGGCCTTTGCAATCAACTGGATTCCATCCTTTGCCACGGCAGCAACCGGGGGAGTGTTAATTACTTTTGGATTTACCGACATTTGTACTGCTTGCAATACATCCCTGCCCGCGAGGTCAATAGCAGTTGCCAGTTTGAAATCAAGTTCCATGTTGGCTTTATCTGCCGAGATAAGCGCGTTCACCACCGATTGTACATGACCACCAGCCAGGTAGTGAGCCTCCAGGTCGTTTCGGTTCAGGGTTAAACCAGCCTTGGTTGCTGCAATCAGGCTGTTAACAATTACAGGTGGCTTGATTTTTCTCCAGCGCATTAGTACTAATTGAAGGAGTGAAATACGCACGCCCGAAACAAGCGCCGAAAACCACAGCCCAACCGGGATGAAGTAGAAGATTACCCACAATCCAAAAATTGAGGCAATCCCAATTGCGATAATAATAAACACGTCTGCTTCCATTGAATTTAATATTTTAATTTATAATTAAGAACTATTTCTTTTTGATATAGATTTTGTTGAACTCAATTTTAGTAACAACAACTTTACTTTGCTCGTCGATAAAATCACCTGTGGAACTTACTTCGAAATACTGGTTGTTGATGAGTGCCTTGCCCATTGGCACCAGCCTTGAAATTGCAATTCCTTCATCGCCAACTTTCACTGAATCCGCTTCAATCACGTTTGCCTTTCCATCCAAATTGGATTTAAGCATAAATCGTTTCCATGTATTCGAGCGCAGCGACAACGCGAGCGCACCAACTGTTAATACCAGGGTGCCCGCCAATACCCAATGCCCGACGGATGCCCCGTAGGCAGCATATGTTTGCCACACACCGATGGCGATAAGTATAAAGCCGACAATCCCAACAACTGTAGTACCCGGCACAACTAAGATTTCAATAATGAGAAATAACAGGCCAACGATGATTAAAATTGCTATTACTGTAAGTGACATTTGATTATTTTTAATTTTTAAAAACTTGTGTCAAGAAAAAACCATGCATTCATCCGTATAAAAAGTTTAGTCAATAGAAACAGTTAGGCCACGCTTGCTTAGTTCGTTGCCCATTGGCTCCAGTTCATCTATATCACCGGATTTTACGGCACATTTTCCTTTGTAATGTGTAAGCAGGGCACATTGTTCAGCGCTAATTTGGTCGTGGTCACAAACGTCAATTAATGATTCGATTACAAAATCAAACGTATTAATGTCGTCATTAAAGAGAAGGAGCTCGTGGCCTTCCTCTGTTTTTTCTTTGATTTCTTCAAACGATTCAGTCCGTTCACGGGTCATAATAATGTATGCTTTTTCTAATCAACAATATTAGATATTTTTGGACTAACAACAAACATTAAACAAAATAAAATGATGCTTTGTGTTGTTGTAGCTTTGCATTTTTTGAAATAATTATGACTAATTACAACAACTTCATCACTCAATTAGAAACACAATTGCAAAGCCGTCTTCCCGGCAAGGCTGCACATCAAAGGCTTATGCCTGTTACCCGGAAAAATTTCCCTGCGAGCCCTAATTTGTCAAAAGCAATTCCCAGCAGTGTATTGATCCTTTTTTATCCAAAAAATGAACAGCCCCATACTGTGTTTATCCAACGGCCAAAATACAATGGCGTGCATAGTGGGCAAATTGCTTTCCCCGGGGGAAAGGCAGAAGTATCAGATATTAATATGCAGCACACCGCCCTTCGTGAGACAGGTGAGGAAATTGGGGTGAATACGGACGACATTGTCATTATTGGTGGCTTATCGCAATTATACATTCCGCCAAGCAATTTTATAGTTTCGCCATTTGTAGGGTATTTAAACTATAAACCTGAATTTTTCCCTGAGGTCAAAGAAGTAAAAGAAATTGTTACTGTAGGTCTGGATGAATTGATGAATGAAAAAAACTTCCAGATGCGTAACATTGAAGCCTTGGGCCTGAAATATGAAGTTCCATGTTTCTATGTGAAAGAGAAAGTTATTTGGGGGGCAACATCGATGATTGTGAACGAGTTGTTAGAGGTGGTGAAACGGTGATTGGTGATTGGTGATTGGTGATTGGTGATTGGTGATTGGTAAGGGATGCCAGCCTTGCCGGCTAGGCAGGCCCGCCCCGAGGCACGAGGGGATGGCAGCCCTGGTTGTTGAAAGCTTATGTTTCCGGATCAGGGTTTCCATCCCCACCCTCATCTATCAAAACTTTCTTTTTTTTAACTTCAACATTCGGTATTCAACATTCAGCGGTTCGATATTCAAAATTTCCATGTAGGTTAATGCAAGGTAGGCAAGCCATGCCTGTAAGGGATGCAAGCCCCGAGGCACGAGGGGATGGCGGCCCTGGTTGTTGAAAGTTTGTGTTCCCGAATCAGTGCTTCTATCACATCAAAAATCACCAATCATAAATTTTCTTCTTGACGCTTGCATGACCTTCGGACGATGCAAGGTCACCAACACATCACCAATCAATATTCATTTGTGTCCCTATGTAATGGATGGCATCCCTGTTTGTTGAAAGCTTGTGTTTCCGATTCACGGCTTCCTTCCCACCCTCATCTATCAAAGCTTTCTTTATTTTAAACTTCAACATTCGATATTCAACATGCCGGCCTATGGTCGTGCATGCACGAAGCTATGCTTCAGCATTCAGCGGTTCGATATTTAAATTTTGCAGGTGCTCCAATTGATATCAGCCTCCGTCGGCCATAACCTTACCTTTGCGCTGAAGCTTCTGCATAACGTTTGGCGGCGGACGATGTCCGACAACCAACGGAAGTCCGTAAGGTTGAGTGTAGCAGAAATGAGGGCCTCAACTTCCTGGAGCGATAAAACAACCGGAAGTTTCATTACCCGCCTGGGCCTTTTGATTTTTATGGCTTCCCAAACCCGCCCAAGAATATCTGTTTGCAGGATTTTAAAGGCACTGATAGATTGATTCACCACCGATGTTGAAACCTTACCCATGGTAATGCGGCGGTGGAGATAGTCTTTAAATTGTGAAATCGTGATTTGTTCTCCCGGAATGTCAAAATGATTCATTAATTTTGACAGATCCTTCGAGTAACACTGGACGGTTCTTTCGCTGTAGTTGCGAATTTGCATCTCGCGGACTACCCGCTCGATGAGTACAAGATTTGAATTTCTCATTTTTGTTAAATTTTAAGATTATACACCCTAAAATTAACAAAAAAATTACCGCCTCCGAAAGGGGGCGGTTTAGTTCAACGTTTAAGTATTTTATCAATCGTACCCCCAAAAGTATTGAAAGATATTCAAACTGAGTGAAAAATAGTGGATATTTTTAACGAGGTAGTAGGAGTGCTTTACTTATGATGAAGTTTTAAAAACTACCAGCACAGAAAACAATTCTCACAAAGAGGGTTTTAGGCTCGGATTACAAATCCGAGATAGCGAGGCCAATTGCCATCTTGATTATCTTCTTTATAATTTCCGGTTGTTTCTATATTTCCATTTGCAAAATAAATTGCTTTTAATTTATATTGGTAATTCTATGAGGATAGAATTACATATTAATAAATATTTATTCCTTTAAGTTATCTATTCTTTTCAAGTTCTTTTTCATATTTTTCTTCAAGTTTTTCATATTCTTTAATTTGTTTTTTAAGTTCTTTGCTCTGTTCTTCTGTAAGATTTCCTTTTTTTAATTCTTCAAGTCCTTTTTCAATTTCTTCAAGTCCTTTTTCAAGTTTTTCACGTTCTGCAAGTACTTTTTCAAGTCCTTCTTTCCGATCTAAAAGTATTTTATTATATTTTTTTAGCCCATTATCACCGTAAATTTTATTTGCAGTAACTATCATAATATTGTAAAAAGGGGGAAATAATTCAGTTGACATTGGACAATGGTTCTCCCAACCATACTTTAATGCTGCGACAGCCTCAACTGAAGTATCTAGTGCTTTGGAATACTTCTCATCATTCATGTAACTTACACAATTCTCCAGAGAAAGTGTATAATTTTCAACTTCTTGATCAGATAAATATACAATATAAGTTGAATCACCAGCCTCATTCCAATACTTCCAATTTGCTTCTTTTTTATTATCTAAATATTTTCCTTCGGACTTAATATTCCCGTTTGCATAATAAAAATTCCATTTGCCTATTGCGTTTCCATTTATATATTCACCTTCAGCCCAACCACCATCATCTTGTCTTTCAATCCATTTACTTATTTTCTTGCCAGCTTTATATACTCCTTCATTACCTTTTGAACCGGTTTCGGTATAAGAAACCCATTTACCATCTCGATGACCTTCATTATAATTTCCGGTTGATTCTATATTTCCGTTTTCATAATAATTAGTCACCTTACCTTCTCTTTTTCCTTTTATAAATACACTTGACTCCATTATTTGTCCATTTGCATAATAAAAATTCCATTTCCCATCTCCAATATCATCTACATACTTACCCTTCATCCATCCTCCATCTTCAGTTGCGTGATACCATTCACCATTTTTCTTTCCGTCAGTAAAATTTCCTTTGTTTTGTAATTTCCCGTCTACATAATCCTCATGATATCCGTTGACTATCCCTTTATTATAATTTGATTTTTGTGTTACATTTCCATTTTCATCATAAAACACACATATCCCGTCTATTACATCGGGGTTTTCACTAATTAGATTTTCCACTTCGGATTGTTTTTCACCAGTAATGTAATAATCAATCACCTTTCCAATTGTTGCACCTTCACCAGTTCTATTTGCAACTCTATAAAATGATGCTTGAGTTTTAGTGCTAACCTCTTCCCAATTTTGATTAAAATATGTTGTAACGATTTGCGCATTTAATAGGAAAGGAAATAACAGTATTATGGTTATTATCTTTTTCATATCATTCTCTTTTATTTATATACTTTTTATTAAGTTTGCTATTTTCTATCTATTTATTAATTTCTATTTGAGAAAAAAAAAGCCTCTGCAAGAGTAATAATTTTATTCTACTTATTTCAGTCTTTCCTTAAATAAATCCCATAGTAACTCAATCATTCCAAAAACCTCTTACATTTATAGTAATTTTTTGCAGTCTTCAATATCTTCTTTCCCTTCTGGGTATTCTGTTTTATCTGGACACCCATTCAGCCAATATCAGCAGTTATCCAGACAAGTAGTTGTGTGTTGCATCTATTCAGTCTGTAATTTCAAGCTTTGCCTTTTCAAGTATTCCTTAATTTCCTCGAAATTCATTCCTTTCAAGTCCATCGAAATCTTGTCTTTTATTTTACGAAACGTTTGAACGGTATCAAAACCTTTTTTTTGACTTTTTTCTTTAGCTTTCATTTTATTTAAATAAAACAATAGTTGTATGTCTGATTGCCGCAAATAATCTGCACATTACGTAAAACTATTTTGTAAAAAAAGTTAAATCTCCATATCATCCAGTAGGTTCCGCATATTTTTTATGTTCCGCCGGCTCACATGGGTATAAATCTCGGTGGTTTTACTGCTGGCGTGCCCCAGAGCTTCTTGTATGAGCCTGAGCTCTGTACCTTGTTCCATGTGGTGTGTGGCAAATGTGTGCCTGAGCATATGAGGGGAAACATTCTGTTTTATCATTGCTTTTTCGGCCATTCGTTTTACTACTTTCTCCACACTTGTGGCTGAATACTTTCCGCCTGTTTGCCCTTCAATCAAAAACTCCTTAGGCAGGAAGCTTAGCGTGTTTTCTTCGAGATCGGCAAGCAAACGTTTATCCGGGTTCAACGCCCTGTATTTACTTCCTTTGCCCTTCACATAAATCAAGCCCCGCTTAAAATCCACATCTATAACCTTAAGGTTGCAAACCTCGGCTCTGCGTAATCCACATCCGTACAATAGTTTTAGTATAATTTGGTGCTTGAGGTAATGGCATTTCCTGTACATGGCAACAAACTCTTCCTCCGAAATTACTTTGGGTAAAACCCGCTTTCTTTTTGGTCTGGGGATGTTTTCGGCATCAAGGTCGAAGTGGTGTACAAATTTGTAGTAATACTTAACGGCCGACAGCGCCTGGTTTTGTGATGAAGGCCCGTATCCCCTTCCGAAAATCTCTTCGTGCAAAAACTTCATTACCAACTCACCTGGTGTATGAAGGATGACGTTGGTGCTGTTAATTGTCAAAAACCAAACCACATACCAATTATATTGCTTAATGGTGTGTGGACTTTTCTTTTCCAGTTGCATATGCCTCAAAAACGCTTTTTCGGGCTGTACCAGATTAGTCAGTTTTGGTTTATTAGCGGCCTTTTTCCCGCTTGCCACTATGGTTTCGAAAATTATTGTAAAAGCTGGTTCCTTTAATATTTCCCTGAGTTGTGCCCTGTTGTCCTTAGTGTCAAAATTAATTTGAAAATTTGCTGGTGTGCAAATTTGAAAATTAAAGCCGCTTCGCTGGATCTATTCCTGACATCTTGTAAAACTAACAACATGTTGGTTAGTTTTGAAGTTTAAGAGCCTAGTACCGACCAAAGCTTTGCCCCGGGATGCCACCAAGCTCCTTCAAGTTTTTTAAACTCGTCCTTAAATTGGAATGGCAAGTTCAGGTAAAAAGTTTTTTGTCTTTCATCACAATTAACCCTTATAACAACATTTTCTGCCTTGCTTGTAATTTGCTTTTCTTTAAAATCAACTGTGATGCCTTTGTCGGTATTGTTTGCCCCAAAATTAAATTCAAGTGAAGCAAAATCACCAATAGCACTTTCGATTATTTCTTGATAATTGTTTATTTCGGGCATATACCAGCATTTGTTAGTGGCACTCCATCTGGCCTCATTAATGGTTTTAACTTTATCAATGATTTCACGGTTGTAATCGAAACGGAGGGCAATGCAAGTTTGATTAGGATGTAAAAAAGGCTCTATTTTGATCATCGATCTGGCCATCTTAAATTTTTAGGTTCGATAAAAGTACATAATATTTTTATCCCTAAGTAAAATATTCAAAATAACTTCCTCAAAGACATGATTAAATGGATTAACATTTAATCATGAATTTTGCAACAAAAGTACTTATTAACAATTCGTTATTGGTAAAAAAAAC
>Ga0208900_1000982_pt1 | contig 16355 bp, 7 predicted proteins | sample AntAceMetag02UKK_FD_184763 | JGI IMG/M metagenome (GOLD analysis project Ga0208900, IMG submission 184763) | Saline lake microbial communities from Ace Lake, Antarctica - Antarctic Ace Lake Metagenome 02UKK (SPAdes) (version 2) | ecosystem: Environmental > Aquatic > Non-marine Saline and Alkaline... | reverse complement strand
TATATCCTGCCTAAATCGCTCGAACCTGATTATGTTTTTGCAGAAGATTTTAACCCGGGGGGCGATGTTGAATTTACTTACCGTAACACAAGTGTTAACCCTGAGGAAGATATACTGAAGTACCGGTTTTTACATTCATTAAAAGCTGATATTGAGTTCGAATACAAGGGCTTTGCACCAGGCATTGGCATGAAGTATTTTAGCAAAATTGTGAACCTCGATAAAGCAATCGAGGATTTTGAAGAAGCCACTGTAGCATCCGGAGGATCACTACAGCCCATCCAGTACATGGATTATTATTATCATCAGAACAATGGTAACTTTATTGTTGACCTAAGGCTGGGCTATTCATTTTTAGAAAAGCATAAAGTGTCGGTTACAGCCAATAACATAGCCAATCGCTGGTATTCGCTGCGGCCTTTAAAAGCTGAAGCCATGCGCTCAGTTATGTTTCAGTATTCACTGACTTTATAATCCGAAGCAATTAATAATGTCGCAAACAAAAAAGCCAAAACCTGGTATTCTCCTGCCTCCTGCTGTAGGGTATTCGTTTTCGATATTATACAACCTGGTCAAAAGAAATAAAATCCCCCCCCGCTATTATTTGCGGCTACTTGCAGTTACATTAATTAACATTATCAATTTACCTTTCAGGGCTTACGAAAGGGCTTTCATCAATCCAAAATACAAACTTCAGGCAATCAAAGAGGATCCTGTATTTATTTTAGGGCATTGGCGGAGTGGCACAACACACCTTCATAATCTCATGTGCCAGGACCCGCAAATGGGCTACACAACAACCTATCAAAGTGTTTTTCCTGATACCTTATTTAATACCGCCGGGAGATTTATTTTTAAAAATATTACAAGGCTTTTAATTCCAGGCCGGCGCAAAGGTGACAATGTAAAACTCAATCCTGATTTACCCCAGGAAGAAGAGTTTGCACTGGGCGATAAAACCCCAATTTGTTATTACTATTATTGGATGTTCCCTCAAAAGATTATGCAATACTATGATAGTTTTGTGCGCTTCAAGGGCATCCCCGAAGAAGAAATAAAAGCCTGGCAGGATGACTACAAACTGTTGATTTCGAAATCGCTTAAAAATACCAACAGGCAACGCTTCCTGTCGAAGAACCCGACCAATACCGGCAGGGTGAAGGCTTTGCTCGAGATTTTCCCAAATGCAAAGTTTATTCATATACATCGTAATCCGGTCGAGGTTTTTCTTTCGATGCGCAACTTTTTCGATAAGATGTTGCCTCCATTGCAAATGCAGAAAATCTCACAAGAGGAATTGGATGCAAATAACATTAGCATCTATAAAAATATAATGAAGGATTACCTTGAGCAAAAAAATCTTGTTCCTAAAGGTAATCTTGTGGAACTATCATTTGATGAACTTGAAGAAAACCCGGAAGAAGTTTTAAAAGGAATTTATAATAAATTGAACCTTCCTGGATTCGAGGCGGCAAAACCTATGTTCAGTAAGTATTTGAAAAAAATGGAGAGCTATAAGAAAAACAAACACGTCATTACGAAGGAACAATTACAAAAGGTAGAGGATGAATGGGGTTTTGCGATGGATGAATTTAATTATTCAATTCCAAGCAATATCGAAATAGTATAAGCCAATCATGTCACCAAAAAAAACTCCCGAAAGCCAATCTGCCTCCGGGAGTTTTTTTTATCATGAAATGCTGAAAATTTAGTTTCGGATCAGCTTTTTAACTACAGCCTGATGGTTTCCTGAAAGTTTCAGTTGATATACACCGGGCGGCAGCGATGACAGATCCCACTGCAGCTTCCTGGCAGCATCGTTGGCGTGTTGCAACAGCATCTCGCCCCGGACAGAATAAATCTGCAGGAGGCTGTATTGGCTTATGCCAGCAACAGTGATGATGCCGTTGGTGGGATTTGGATAAATATCCACTTCCGACAACGGACCAGCAGCTATACCCGTGGCACTTTGTTGGATATCAGTGATCACCGACAAACCTTGATCGGCAAAAACACCTTCATTTCCGGAAGGCTCATAAACAGCCACCAACGGGGTGATCTCGTCTAGTGCCGGACGGTAAACCTTCAGGCTAATGGCTTGTCCGCTCACGTACCCACTACTGCCCAACTGCTGTTCATCGTCAGCAAAAGCAGTGATGGCCAACGGCCCGCCGGGTGTTTCAATCAGGGCAAGGCCGCAACAAATGTCATCAGATGTAAATATGCCAACAATATCGCCAGCCATAAAACCTTCCGTGGCACCGGGTGTAAGAGCAATCAGGTGCGAGACGGGCGACGCCACCGGTTGGTCCCATGGTGTTCGCAGCAGCGTAGTTTCCGGATATTTGCCATCCCAGCCCACATCGGTATTAGCCGGGAAGGTGATGTTACCAGCGGAAGTCACGCGCACATAATAAGCTTTGCCCGGTAGCAGGTTGCCCAGTGTGTTGATGCCCATGACAGGCCAGTAAACGCCCGTGCTGGCTACATCTTTCACAATCTGAAAACCAACCGTTGTGGGCAAAGTGGCTACATTTACCGGATTATTGGCGATAACGGGGATCAGGTTCCAGCCTGTTGCCAGACCGTAGGTTTTGTCGGTTTCGGGCATCCCAATTATGGAGAACATGGCAGCATCGTCCATTTTTACAGTATAAGCCGACTGGCTTCCCCAGATACCAATGGTGTTGATGGGACCGGACGGGTAATATATGTCGCCATCAAAAGTAGCTGCCAGGACCAGGTCGCTGAGAACGGGGGCAAAAACATCATCGATGTCGTTGTTAGCGGGCATGATGTAACTCGACAATCCCTGCCATCCAGCTGTTAAGCTGATATCATGATATGGATAAGCACTTTGCGTAAGGGTAACCGTTGCAACAGGCAAACCTCCCGGTGCTGTAACAGTGATGCTACCAACACGCGGGCTTCCTGTACCATTTTCGCCATAGCTAACAGTTAAGGTACCATTTCCGGTCCCTGACAAGGGCATTACATTGAACCAGGCCACGCTCTCGGAGACAGCCCATCCGGTATTTGAAGTAAGGCTAAAAGTGGTGGAGCCTGCAGGTGCTGATACACTTCGTGTGGGCGGCGTTACAGCCAAAGTTGCCCCTGCCTGATTTACTGTTACGATTACATCGGGAACGTCGGGAGCGGAAATGATGATGCTTCCCGAGCGGGCGGATGCTGTTGTGTTTAGGTTGTAGGTAACGGTGATGGTCCCGTTGTTACTCCCCGAAAGGGGGCTGATTGAAAACCATGAAGTATTCTCAAAAGCCGTCCAGGCAAGGTTGGAGTTAACGTTGATGGTAGCTGTACCTGCGGGAGGGGTTACATTAATCACCAGTGGGGAGGCAGAAAGCTGCGGGGTGTACCAATCAACCCGGTTGTAAAGATCGTTTTCGTAAGAAGCCCCGGCAAAGCCACCGCTGTAATCATAAAGGGTGATGCGCCCGGCGTTATTGGTTTTCTTAATGTTGTTGGTCCCTCCCCAGGTATTGGCCGGGAATATTGCACCTGTACATTCGAGCGTTTGCGTGCTGTTCATCGTAAGCAAGGTATTTGCTGACAAGCCCTGGCGGAAAGTACAGTTGTTGAAGACCTGGGCCGGGTCAACCACTGCACCGCTGGCAATGTTGATTCCATTAACACCCATGTATTCAAAAATGGTGTAGGAGGAGCCAATATTACCACCCGGTTGAACTTCGAACAGGTAACGGTTGGTAGCAGCTCTTGTAACCTGGCTTTCAAACCCTAAAGCACCTGTCGAATTTAGTGTTCCCCCATTTTTCACCGTCAGCGAAGTATTTAGTTTCAATTGTGATGCTGAACCAATTTGGAGGCTTGCGCCATTCTCGATGCTGGCACTGCCCATGCAGGTCATGTCGTAGCCGGCAATTCCCATATTGAGCGTTCCGGTATTAACGGTTAAATTGCCATTGATTAAAACATCAGAAATAAGTAAAATTTCATTAGCCCGTGAGTGCATAATTATTTCACCATTACGGCCGTGGGTTATAAATGGCTCTCTGCCCCCGTCTGCACCACCTGATTTATCAATTAAAAGATTATGGAAATTACTCCCGGCAAAATTGCTTATTCCGGCATCCAGATCCCCATACAACTCAACGGTTCCGCCTGCCGGAGTAAAACTAGGATCCCCTACATTAAAGTTTCCTGATGTTCTGATGGTACCATCGCTAATGTTCTCGGTAAATGTATTGGAGGGGGAATCATAAATATAAATCCCTACATCTTTAAAATCGAGCACACCAGTTGAATATGACATTGTAATGGATACATCACCGCCGTATGACCAGAAGCTGGTTCCTGATCCACCATAAACATTTAATGTTGCATTATAGCCAATGCGGATATCTCCAGTAATATCAACAAACTGCGCGTCATCCTGGTGCAAGTCAATTGTTCCGTCAAAAATGGCAAAAGTTCCATACAAGCCGTTATCGGCCAGGTCGGCAGCACTAAAGTTGCCGGGTGAAATCCAGAGGCCTCCACTTGTCCAGTCATAACTCTGGCAGGTAATCGAAGTCCCGGAAATATTGTACAAAAGTTCGGATGGCTTATTAATTTCGAGTGTATAGAAATCTTCGGAAGAACACATTTGTACGGCGGATCCGTAAAAGATTACCCGGCCTGTAGTTTCGTTAAAACCCGAAGCACCAACATTATTGCGCCAGTCGCCGGCAATACTTATTGTTTTGTTATTCGAATATAAAACTCCGTCATTGATCTGAAGGTCTCTTTTTATAGTAAGGTTATCATAAACTATGAACGAAGAGCCTGGCTTATCCAAAACCATGTTGTGCAGGTAATTCCCGTTGATTACCTGCACGTAGTTGCCGTTACTTGCATTAATAAATTCCACGGTTCCACCGCTTGGCTCGAAAGTTCCTGCTGAGCTACAAATAAAAGAATTTCCGACCCGAATGATACCACCACTCACGTTGTCGTCGAAAGTATTCGACAGGCTAATGCTTCGGTTTGGAAACTCAACAACACCCGTGGTAAGCATTAGTTTTCCAGCTAAGGAAGCAACCCCACTAATATAATTGTTGGTAAAAGTACCCGAACCAATATTTAAGGTTCCTGTATTTGGGAAAACAAAATCACCATTTACAGTAGCATCCGATCCCGATTCAAAATTTAGGCTTCCTGCAAGGGTCAAACTTCCGGTACATGACATATCACAACCAGAGTAGAGGGTCAGTTCACTGCCACTTTCAAGATTAGCGTTTCCCATCACGATAAGACCATGGGCCAAATACCAGTCTGATCCGGTTTGCATGGTGAGATTTCCTGCAACTTTAATGGGAAAAAATGTTTTACCTGTACCATCCGAAAGCAATTTTGATGAGGATGTTGCAACCAGGTTTCCAAATTCAGCATCGCTATCGGTTGGATAATAAAGAACCTCAACATAAGCTGTGTTTCCGGTCCCGAGCATTGCGTTGGTACCTTCATTAAATTTCCAGTTATACGCATGAAAGGTTCCGGCTGAAACATTGTCGTTGGACCCTGCATTCCAATTAATATCATGCGCAATAAGATTATCAGTTGCTGAGGTCATTTTTAGTGTAGCCGCATTTATGTTTACAAAACCTGTAACATTCACAGTATGCGAACTCAGATTGAAAGTGCCGGCATTGAGGTAGAGATTGCCCAGAATGGTAAGCGGAGAGCTCCCCGCCAAAACGGTGCTCGTCCTGGTTTGCTCAATGGGTTTTCCTTCGCGATCGAACAAAGGGGTGGGCATTGTATCGTCATTATTTCCTTTATTAATAATAACATCATCAACCACACATCCCGTACCAGTGGTTAGGTTTTCATCGGTGCTCCCATACAATTCGATAATATTTCCGGTAGGTGTAAAATCTGAACGTTGGTTGTTAAAACTACCCGCAGTGCGGATGTGACCACCAGTTATATTTTCGGTTAAGGTTAGGGCTAATGTACCCGAAACGTAAATACCACGGTCCTTGAAGTCGAGGACCCCACCCGACATGGTGATGGAAGCATTTGCACTATAAGGCCAATAGCTGCTGCTGGTTCCGCCAAATACATTAAAGTTCCCGCCATAGATGTTCAGGTCCCCGGCTAAGTCAATCCAGGCATCGTTGGTCAGGTTGATGGTCCCTCCGGGATTGAGCCAGTAACCGCCAAAGATTCCGTTATCAGCCAGATCTAAAGCCGTAAATGTTCCGGCCACCACATCAATCCCTCCGGTAGTCCAGTCGTATTGGTTACAGCTTACAACGCTGGCAGCATTGTCCACACGCAGGGCAGCACCCATGTTGGCTTCGAGGATATTAAAGGTTTCGCTGGTTTTAACATAATTGTGACCTGCACCATCGAATATTACCCGACTGGCCCCTTCGGTAAATGCTGCTGTACCCGCGTTATTAGTCCAGTTGCCACCTACATTCATCGTCCGGTCCGAAAGGTTAAAAACACCTGATTCAATCAACACATCGCCATTTACATCCACAATACTGGTTAAATAATTATTGATGGTAACTGTTCCGGTTTGGCTAAATGTGAGGTTGTTAAAATAATTACCAGCATTCATTTTAATACTGTGGGAAGAACCGTCAAGAATTAGGGTTGCAACATCGCAGTTAAAAATCCCATTGCTATTTATGCTTCCTTTTAAATAGGTGTCGTAACCTGAATAGATACCGAAAGCAGCACTAGGTTGAACATAAATGTCGCCATTAATTGTGAGTGGTTGCGTTGACCAGGAGCTGATCCCTGTTTCGGCACCACCAGATTTATAATCATATATGCTATTAATACTACTGTTTGCAGAATAACTTCGGATGTAGGCATTATTTGAGCCAAAAAATCCAATAGTCCCATCATTGAGATTTGCCGTAGATCCCGATTGAAATTGCCAGTACGATCCAAAAACCCTGACAAAAGATTCATTTGTAAAATTGGCAGTTGATCCTGATTCCCAGGAAACATTTCCATTAACATCAATTTGGGAGTCATCGGTATTCATTTCTAAATCTCCATGAATTGTTAAGTTTCCATTGAGAACAAGCGTTTGGTCGGCAATAATAAGTCCTGCCCCTGATTCGATAGTCAGATCATTGATTTCTTCGTCAAAAATATCCACCGCCGGGGGATGGTATCCTGCTGAGGTCATTATCACATTTTCATCAGCTGTGGGGATATGCCCGAGGCTCCAGTTGTTGGCATTGTGCCAGTAAGAATTAAAAGCACCGGTCCATACATTAGGAACAGATTGGGTAATATTTAATGTATAATCTTCCACCTCGCCATACATAGGCGAGCCGCAAGGTGATGGTAACAGATTGTAGGTTATCCTTACACGCATGGTACATTCACCAATACTTACACCTGCGGGCACTGCTATGGTGGCGGTGTAAGGCCCAACGCCGGGTGTGCCGGTAACTGCAATGGTTTCGCTGGCATCGCTAAAATCGCCGTCGCGGTTCCAATCCACCCAAATCCCGCATTGGTCGCTAGAATAAGGGTTTCCATTGGTAACGGTTATGGCTTGTGTTAAATTGGAGGCTAGGTCAGTTGAACAAAGCGTGGAATAGTCAACATAACCATTCGACCCTGAGCTGTTGTCGATGGAACCGCATTGAACACGGCTGATGTATTCATCGCCACCACCGGAGGCAGCACAATACACATAATTTCTAATCATTGCCTTCACGTCTGGCCTGCTGCCAATGATGCCATCGCCAGGATTAACCTGCATGCGGCCATGTTGTTTAAGCAATGTCCGCATATAGGCAGGAGTTGGGCGCGTACTTGAAACATTGGCAACCCAATACGAAGAGAACAGCGCAATAGCACCAGTAACAATCGGGGATGCGCTTGAAGTCCCGCTAAAATCAGATCTATACCAATAATTCATACCGTCAGCGTTATAGTAGGAACCATACCCGGTAGTCATCACATTTTCACCCCATCCCTGCACATCGAAGCGGGAGCCATAACTCGAAAAATTAAGTTTTTCAAGATTGTTCCATGAATAACCACCACCGGCACCAACAATTACTGCCCCCGAATTACCAAACCACGTCAGGTTTCCTGTGTTTACGTTACCGTTGCCACCAGCTTCAACCACGTGGATATTGTTGGCAACAGCATTAACTATTGCCGCGTAAACCGGGTTATTGGTTTGGGCATCCGGGCTGTAATTTCCATACCATTCGATGGGTACAAATCCATCCGATCCGGTATAATCGGCTTGTTGCTCGAGAAGGATAATGTCGCCGGCAGATAAATTGGCAATAGACAAGGTAATGGCTCCAGCCGGATTGTAAGAGGGCGTAGAACCATAATAGGTGCCACAGGTTTTTATGTTGGAATTATAACAAATACCCGTTGTGCCCCAGCCATTATTATTTGAAACCATTTCGCCAAGCACTGCTGTACCATGATTGTTATCGTCAAAAGGGTTGGCAACATTTGTATTTATTTGTGATCCTACGGCTTTGGTTATGTCAGCATGATTATAATTCCAACTGTATTCGAGGTCGCAAATGGTAATGCCTGCTCCGGTGCCGCCATATCTGGTCCATGCATATTCAGCATCAATGCCCGAAGGACTATCTACTGCCGGGTCAAGATAGCCCTGAAAATCCTGATAATTCCCAGGTGTTGGCAATGCAGCCGGTTTTGGAACAGGCCTGGCATATATTATTCCGGATAAATTTTCAATTTTATTGCTAAGATCCCAGATATTTTCATTTTCCGAAATACGCAAACGGTAAATGTTGTTCAGGTTGTAAACGGGTTGGTTGGTGTTCCGCGTGCCATTTTCACTAAGTTCATCCAGGAGTTCTTCGGATACATCGCTAAACCGCTGCCACTCAAAAGATGCTAACTGACTGAGGATGTCGCCTAACCCATCAGTAGCATTGCTTTTTGTATCAATCAGTTCGCCATTCCTTAATCGAACTTTTGAGTTTTCATCAAACATAACATCGAGTAGCGAATTTTCAACGGCTGGTTTATGGTCAGGCGTTTGATGAGCAGGAAGGACCTGATCGTATTTAAAAAGGTCATCCGGAAATGGATTTTTGGGAGGTTCATTACTCTTCTGGGCCATCAGGCTGAAAAACAGAAGACAAAGAAAAGTAAGCGTAAAAAGATTTTTCATAAGATTTTGGTATTTGATGAATAAAAACTTGGTAAAACTTGAAGGATCAAAATTAATTAAATTCATTGCACATGTGCAGGATTAACATCATTTAATTATTGATATCCCCGGCAGATATAGTTTTAACCAGAATTAGCTTTTTTCAATTATTGTGGTTGACTTTATAAATGGAGACCTTCCAGGTTTTTGCTAATAAGACTTCAGTGTTGTTAAATTCTGTCATGTTCCTATATGAGAAACCTGGAAGGTCTTTTTATTCATCTCCATTTCAACAAACTACAAATAGTTGTCATTAGTAAAGCAACGAAGTGAATTGAGAAATCTTTTTTATCATTCTATCATTTTGTCGGATACTAATGATTTGTTATCAAAAAAAACTCCCGACGCGTAGAGCTACCAGGAGTTTTCAGTGTTATACCAATTTAACATCAAAATGAGCTATAGCGAAATTTTGGTGCCTAAATGGTAAATGCCGATGTATATTTAAAGCTGCATTAAAAGCGTAGTGAATTAATGGCGCATTTTAAATAACAATCGGTATTAAATTAAATCAATATGCCAATCTGTTGGATTGAAGGTATGATTTCCATTCTTAAGTTCAATCCTCCTCCTGCATATTTTCTACGGTAAAAATATCATCCGATAGGCCCTGGTCGAATTTGATATCGGTCATGATGATTTTGGTGGAATGCTCCTTTTTCAGGTCTTTCATTTCTACTTCCTGGGCATACCAGTATTTATCCTTTTTGGCATATTTGTAAATGGATGTTTTGAAATGATTGTCCCGGTTATCGTAATATTCCATTTTTACCGGATAGGAATTGGCTTTGTCGAGGGTAAGGATAATTTTGGAATATTTCGATCTCTTTGATTTCGGAACCAACTCAAGGAGGTAGGTCGCAGGCTCCTTTGATTCAAGCAAAGTGGGATCGTACCTGTCGCTATAGGTATCACTCGACATATCCTCGTAAGAGAAATCAGTTCCCGAAAAAGACCCGCTTTTTGCCAGCAGGGTGATTTTTGTAGGTTCATCAAAGGCCGGCATAAAGAGCCACATCACGTCGCCAGGCAAAGTCAGGGTTGATGTCCCTACCTGCTTTTCGGGTTTCGTATAACGATAGAGCTTTTTATCGGTTCCTTTTTGTTGGATAAGCGCTTCCCGTTCCTTGATATCACCATCCTTATCGGTAAGGATCATCTGCATTGTAGCCTCCCTGTCCTTAGGGGCCGTCATCAATTCATCCATTTTTTGAAGAAGGGTTTCAGCATTTTGAGCAGAAGAATTTATAGTTCCAAAAACCAGTATGGAAAGAATGATAAAAATAGATTTAATTTGTTTCATTAGTCAATTTTAAAATGAGTATTATTTTTTTTTCGGTGCACCAAAATCAAGATTACAGGTAGCAACGTCAACGCACCCAGGCTTGAGCCCAACATGCTTAATGCTATCAACAATCCAAAATATTGAAGGGGCACCATTTCAGAGAAAATCAATATCAAAAACCCAGCCGATACAGAAACTACATTAATAATAATAGCCTTGCCACTAACCATGATTGCTTCCCCGATAGCGGTTTTGGCATTGCCGGATTCTTTAAAAATGTGGTTAAAATGAGAAATGATATGGATTGAATAATCGATACCAATACCCAGGGCAACACTTGCCACCAGGACGGTAGCAATGTTCAGTGGAATTCCGGTGAGCCCCATAAAACCAAACAAAATTATAATAGCAGCAACAATGGGAATGGCTGAATAAATTCCACTGGTGATCGATCGCAGGATCAAACCCACAATAATAATTACAAAAAATATCGCAATAGTGATACTGGCGATCTGGCTGTTGACTAAACTTCTGTCCATGGTAATGTCGACAAAGGGCATCCCGGTAATTTCTATCTTGCAATCTTCCGTTGAATGCTCCTCAATAAACTTCTGCATATATTTTGCAAATGCCTTTTTCGATTCGTTATCGCCCGATTTAAATTTGGAAATGATAATGCCTTCTTCCAGGTCGTCGCTCACAAAACGAGATATGGCCTCGTTGCCATCTAACAAAAACCACAACTGTTCAATTTTGTCGCCATCCTGAGGGATTTCATAATTTCCCGAAACAGCACCATTCAATTGGGTAATTAAATCAGCAAGAGATTGGGTATTGTAAATATCAGGGCTTTGCTCCATGTATTCACCGGTTTCGATCATGGTTTGCAATACTTCAGGGTTTTGCATATCTCCGGTAAATAGCACAAATACAGGTTTTGTTCCACCAAACTTTTCAATCATGATGCGTTCGGCTTCACGCGTGGGATTTCCTTTTTTTAAAAAATCCTGTATGTCAACACTTCGCTGGATAAAAAACATACCAGCAATACTCACTACAATCAGTATACCCCAGGTGGTTAATATGTATTTTGGATGTTTGAACAACAGATTCTTCAATGGGGAAAGGAATTTATTGGATAAATATGATTCTTTTACTTTTTTGATAATTTCTTTTTTATCTCTTTTTTTGGAAGTAAACACATCAAGTAAAGCCGGGACAAAGAAAATGGAGAACAGGCACGCCAAAAAGGTACCCAATGCAGTAAAAATCCCAAAATCAACGATCATATCAAGGTAGGCCCCAAAAACAAAAGAAACGAAGCCTATCATTGTAGTGACGCCGGCGAGCATCACCGGAACCATAACATATTCCAGGGCTTTCACAATGGCTTTCTCGCGGTCAGTAGTGCGAAGTTGGTTGATGCGGTTTAAAACATGAATGGTGTATGCAGTACCCACAGCAAGCAGGATAATTGGGATATTATTGGAAATCATCGACATTTGATAGCCCAATAAACCCATTAGCCCAAGGCTCCAAACTATGGCCAAAACCGCGGTTAATAGCGGCATGATTACTCCTTTGGCCGTTTTAAAGCTTAAAAACAGGATAACTCCTATCAGTAAAAAAGCAATGGGCAGTAGGCGCAGCAAATCCCCTTTCATGGTATCTGAAATGTAGGTAACAAGCATTGGCGCACCAATAAAATAGATATTTTCGGGCAGGTTGAGTTCGGTAGTTTTATCAATCACTGCCTGGGCAACTGCACTCACGTCTGCACCATCCTGCAAAGTAAAAATAATAACCGTTGAAGTCCCATCCTCCGAAACGATAGAGCCTTTGTACATGTCATTGGCCATCACGTTGCTTTTGAGCATTTCAAATTCTTCGGGCGTTTGGGGCAATTCCCACTCGTCAACAAGTTTCCCAATTTCAAAACCCTGGTCCTGTCCTTTGATGTTGATAATATTTGTGAGACTGGTTACCGATGAGATACCATCAATATAACTTACCGTGTCGGTGAGGGCAACAACATGTTCGAGCACTTCCGTTTGATAAACATCATCCGTTTCGAGAATGATGATGCCCATACTGTTCCCGCCAAAATTCCTGCTTATCCTTTTTAGCAACTCCGCATCCGGGTCGTCATCGGGAAGGGAACTTATGATATCAGCATCAATGCTCAATTTTGTGAGTTGATAACTAAAAAAGGCGGTACCAATAGCCACCAGGATTATGATCAGCCATCGGAAGGCCAGTATTTTTTCAGCGAATTTTTTCAAGACAATAATGTTTAAATATTTTCGACAGGCGAAAATACTTTCTTTTTTTGTAACTATGTAGGTGCTTACAATTAAATCCAAACAAATTGCCTCGACAAAAGACCCCCACTAACTCCCCCTTGAGGGGGAGAATGCTACCGCACTGGCTACTGCAGTTGCTTGTGCGGCTGGTCTCCCTTCCCCTCTCCGCCTGCCAAAGCGAAGCGGCGGACAGGAAGGGGAAGGGTTGGGGATGGGGTTATTTGGATTTGGTAGATAACACTACCACCTAAACAATTACCAATATTAGATACTAAACTAAAACAAAAAAGGAAAAATCGCTTTCCGTTTGGCTGGATAATCCTTAAACTGTTTTTTATACCATCTATGATGATCGATGGCCCGGGGGACAAGATTTACGAAAGTCCAGATGAAAAATGACAGTGAAGGCAGGCACCAGGTCAACAATGCAAACCCACCCCACTCGATGATTTCACCAAAAAAGTTTGGGGTCGAAATGTATTTAAACAAACCTCCGTGGGGTATCTGGTATCCCTTTTCACTCTTTTTCCGAAGTTTAATCAGCAAATTATCGTGGTATTGATTGATAAACCAACCCGTAGCAAAAAGTACAATTCCGATGATAAAGCGCGGATCGTAAAACCAATCAGCCGGATAGCCGGGCGACAGCGTACCAAACCAATAGCCATTTATAAATCCATTAACCAGGTTAAAAAAGAAGGCAAATACAACAATCGCCAGCGGCATTTTTTTTTGCTTTGTTCGTAGCCTCAAGGGAAAAATCAAAGTTCGGTTTACATAATGTATCATCCATAAACCAAAGGCAACTACAATCACATTGTCCCGCAGCCCTCCCCCACTTATGACTAAATACCCGAACAGTGCCAATGCCGGAAATTCCATTATAAGCCAACCAAGCCGGTTATTTATAGTTGGCCCCCAATTTTTGGACGAATGCCGGCCATAGGGCGCAGTGATTTTAAACAGAAAGATGAAAATGACAAAGGCAATCCCAATCCAGGAGAGGACGATGATGTTGAATATTTGGGGAGAGACCATATATTGTTGAATTGCTAAATTGTTGAATTGTTATATTGTTATATTGTTGAATTGTTAATCGTTTAGTGCTTTGAGTTCTGCGTTTTGCGTTCTGCGTTTGTTGTGTTTAAAGTAAATTGAAAGGCCTTCATGAAGGCGGAATTTTCCAGCGTTACTGCCTCGCCAGTAGACAGGCATCATTCCAATTTTCCATTCTTCCATCATTCCATTTTTCCATTCTCCCTAAACCACCTCAAAGTATCCTTCAAAGTTTCCTCAATCGTCCGTGGATTATAACCCAGCTCTTTTTTCGCTTTTTGGTGGGACATGTTTTTATTTGATTGTTTCAGGATATCCAATGAATCGGCTGTGTATAAAGGATGTTGTCCGCTGAGCTTGGCCCAGGCATGGATAAATGGCAGGCCGATTTTTGCCAGGAACATTGGTGCTATAAACGATGGGGTTTTTCTGGCACATTCCCTTCCAATGGTTTCCGATAGCTCTCTCAAACTCAGCCATCGCCCCGACAAAATATAGCGCTCCCCACTCCTACCCTGTGTTGCGGCATTTACAGCAGCATCCACCACATCCCTCACATCCACAAAATCGTAGCCGCCTGCAACGAGCATGGGTAACTTGTTCTGATAGATTTTAATCAATGCCTGCCCGAGGTAGGAAGGTTGAAAATCGTAAGGGCCAATAATTGCAGATGGATTTAAGATCACTGCATCAAGTCCATTCTTAGCGGCTTCCAGGATCAACAGTTCAGCCTCAGCTTTTGAAGCTTCATAAGCCATTTTGCTGCCAGGGTTCAATGGATTGGTTTCATCCAGCACTTCGTCCGGACCAAAAGATTTAAGGCTGTGAACGGTGCTTGTATAGATCAATCGTTTTACCTTTTGCTCCAGGCAAACTTCAATCACGTTTTTCGTCCCCTGGATATTTACTTCAAAAACAGCATCCCTGTCCTTATTGTCGATGGCAATTTTTGCTGCCAGGTGATATACCACATCACAACCCGAAATCAATTCTTCCAGCACACTTTTATCCAGAATATTGCCCACCACAATTTCCGCTTCCAGGTCGATGGGCATCTTCTTATTTTGGAAAAGCAATATTTTCAGTTTGATGCCTTTAGCAGCCAAAACCCTGCAAAGTACATTTCCTATATGTCCATCAGCACCAGTTATTGCAATCTTTGAGTTATTCATTTTGGTCCTTATGAAAATAAGTGGTTTTGATTAAGGGGCCAAAGGTAAAATTATTATTCGCCTCGAATTCTATTTTCAAGGCTTTCATTAATTCTCTTGGTAAAAATACATCGAGTTAAACATGCAGTTATCTGCATCTATTCATAGGTTAACAAACCTTAATAAGTTGGCAATTAGAAATATTATTGTTATAACTTGCAGGCTCAAAAGCGAGGTCTATAATCACTCGTCTTTTCTCACCAAAAAAAACCTTTAATTATGAAAAAAATTTACTTCCTCTTCGCAATCGCGATCATGGGCAGCCTGATGGCTTTTGCTCAAAACACTGGTGGCAGCACCAAAACCAGGACTGATAACAGTTCTGCTTTACGTACCCTTGAAAACCCTGTGGCCTGGTTCCCTTTTGATGGCAATTTCCTGGATTATTCAGGTAACAATTACCATGGAACTAACATGAATGCTACCTGGACAACTGACAGCCTTGGGAACCCAAACAAAGCCCTGTCATTCAACGGCAGCAGCTCAGGTGTCAGGTTAGACAATGGATACCCCCTTGTTTTTCTTGGAAGTTTAACTTTTTCATGCTGGGTGTATTTTAATGACGACAGCCGTGGTATTTTATTTGGAAGTCACAATACTGCCCATGCTGTCAACTTCGAAAAATATACCGGCTACAAGCTTCGCATTTATTGGGATGGTGGCACAGTAAATTTATTAACGGACGCTAATGTGGTTTCGGCAAACGCCTGGTATTTTGTTACCTTCACCAGGGATGTCGATTCATTCCATATTTATGTAAACGGACAACATGTAGAAACTTTCGCTGGTGCCGGATCAAACATTAGCCCTGCCGGGCCTTTCTATATTGGACGTGATTCCAGAGAAGGATCTTATGTTGTTAACGGGAAAATGGATGACATCCGTATTTACGGAAGCGCCCTATCTGATACTGAGGTATCGGCACTTTACTACGAAACTGCCACACTGCCTGAGCTTTCAAGCACTCCGGTGACCAGTATAAGCGCAATTTTCGCAATATCGGGAGGGCAAATAACCCATGCCGGAGGTTCCCCTGTTACCAAGCGTGGGGTAGTTTGGGACACAACGGCTTACCCAACAATAGAAAGCAACCTGGGCAGCACCAGCAATGGCTTTGGTTCAGGTGAGTTCTCAAGTAATTTAGCCGGCCTTGATCCTGAAACCATTTACTACCTGAGGGCATACGCCAGCAACGCCACTGGAACAGCATACGGAGACCAACTCAGTTTCACTACCCCGCCGGTTGGCCAAGTCATTTATGTCAACGACACTGCCACCGGCGGCAACACCGGGAC
>Ga0208900_1000981_pt1 | contig 16358 bp, 10 predicted proteins | sample AntAceMetag02UKK_FD_184763 | JGI IMG/M metagenome (GOLD analysis project Ga0208900, IMG submission 184763) | Saline lake microbial communities from Ace Lake, Antarctica - Antarctic Ace Lake Metagenome 02UKK (SPAdes) (version 2) | ecosystem: Environmental > Aquatic > Non-marine Saline and... | reverse complement strand
CCTTTTCCCAGGAAAGAAATGATCGCGGCATCCTGGGGCCTGAAAGATAAACTGATTGGCAACGGAGATATCTGGCTTTGCCATAATTGCGGCGATTGTACAGATCTTTGCCCCAGGGGCGCTGCTCCCGGAGACGTGCTTGCGGCTATTCGATCTGTTGCCATTATCGAATATGCAACGCCCAAGGCGCTGGCAATGGCAGTGAATGACCCGAAAAAACTGCCCTTCCTGATTGGCATTCCGGCCATTTGGATTGCCCTTCTGGCCTTCATCACCATGAATTATGGTGATACCATGACTAAAATTTTCAATGTCCTCTTTGGGGATGCCCTTGGGGGTCGCCTTCACTGGTCTGGCCATGGGGTTGAACATGTCATCTCCCATGCTAATTTCTTTTCCACCTGGTTTGTGGATCTGACAATGATTCCCACAGCCACCTTTGCTGTCATTGTATTCCTGCTGGCATTGAAACGGTTTATTGTGGATATTCATGCCAATGCCGTATCGGAAGGAAAAACCGACAAGACCACCCTGAACTATAAAGAACTCTTTCAGGCCCTGATCCGGGTGATTCCAACCGTACTCAAACATGACAAGTTCAACGAGTGTGAAACCAATAAAGACCGTGCCACACCGCATATGATGGTATTGTATGGTTTTATCGGACTTTTCACTGTCACATCTGTTTGCTTTATCATGATGTATCTTGGCGGATACTACGGCCCCTACCCACAGCTGAACCCCATTAAATGGCTTGCCAATATTGCCGGGGTTTCTCTGGTCATCGGTTCCGGCCTGATGATTAAAAACCGGCTCAGCAATAAAGATACGCTGAACACTTATAAAGACTGGTTTATCCTGGGAATTGTTTTTACCCTGGGGTTGACCGGTATGCTGACGGAAATGGCGCGTCTGGCCCATTTGGAATATATTTCCTATGCACTTTATTACCTGCATCTGATTGCCATCATCAACCTGTTTGCATTCCTGCCCTTTTCAAAAATGGCACATATTGTTTACAGATTCACTGCCATGGCCTATGCAGAATATGGAAATAGAAGATAAGGGTTAGTTTGTTTTTTAGTGAAAGGAGGCTGATTTCCATCAGCCTCCTTTTTTTTTGATTGCATTTTGTGGAAATCAATACTACTCCAATAATCACACTTTTTTATAGAATGACAAACAGGAAGGAGACAAAATTTTGCAGCAGGGAACAATCAAGTGGTTTAATGCAAAAAAGGGGTTTGGCTTTATTGCCCAGGAATGCGGAGAAGATATTTTTGTCCATCATTCGGCCATTGAAATGACGGGTTTTAGAACCCTGGCCGAAGGAGAACTGGTTGAATTTGAAACACAGGAGAATGACAAGGGACTGTCTGCTACCAGAGTGTTAAAAGTCTAAGAACAACTATTTGCCCGGTGCAGGTGTTGTATCGAATGACTGAGGCTTTATATTTCCTTTTCACCCGCCTGCCGCAGCTAGGACTGCGGCAAAAAAGTTTGATTGTCCCCCCTCTAAATCCTCGGATTAAATCCAGTATATCTAAATATTTTTTATAGTGACTGAATTTTAAGATTGCATAAAATCCAAATTCCTATATGATGGTAACAATATTTACCCAAAAAAGGAGATTGGTTAGAGTGAGCAACATTGCAGTACTCCCAGGCGATGGAATTGGACCCGAGGTCATGACCCAGGCAATTAAAATTCTGGATGCAGCCGCAAAAATATATAAATTTTCTCTTGAATACGAATTTGCCGATATCGGCGGCGCTGCCATTGACAATCATGGCAAAGCACTTCCCGCCTTTACCCTTTCTCTGTGTGAACAAAGCGATGCCATCTTATTTGGCTCCGTGGGAGGACCCAAATGGGAGACCCTGCCACCGGCAGAACAACCCGAAAGAGGCGCCCTGCTCCCTTTAAGAAAACACTTTGGCCTATATTGCAACCTGCGGCCGGCCAAAGTATTCCCCACACTTGCATCGGCATCGCCCCTGAAACCTGAAATTGTTCAAAACGGATTTGATATCCTCTGTGTGCGGGAACTCACCGGCGGCATCTATTTTGGTGAACCCAAGGGAAGAAGGGGTTCGGGAAAAGATGAAACTGCCTTTGATACAATGGTATATTCCAGGTTTGAAATAGAACGAATTGCCAGAATGGCATTTGAAGCGGCCCGGCTGCGAAACAAACTCGTCACTTCCGTTGACAAGGCGAATGTATTATTTTCCATGGTACTCTGGCGGGAGGTAGTGACGCAGATAGCAAAGGAATACCCCGACATCACCTTGAACCATATCTACGTGGACAATGCCACCATGCAGCTGGTCCGCAATCCCCACCAGTTTGACGTATTGCTCTGTGGCAACATGTTCGGGGACATCATTTCAGATGAATGTGCCATGATTACAGGCTCCATGGGCCTGCTGGCCTCGGCCAGCCTGAACGAAGATAAATTTGGACTCTATGAACCAGCCGGTGGATCTGCTCCGGACATTGCCGGCAAAGGCATTGCCAATCCCATCGCCCAGATCCTGTCCGGTGCCATGATGCTCAAGTACACCCTTGGGCAACCCCAGGCGGCTGATGCTATCGAATCCGCCATATCCAGGGTCTTGGAAGCTCAAATATTCACGGCAGATCTGACCGGCCAGGTAGGAAAATCCGTGGATACAAATGCCATGGGAGATGCAATTTTAAAAGAGTTAATGGCATTGGCCTAGAAATTTTCATGGACATTCCGGCACTCTGATTTTACAGGAGGTCATTTTCAACCCCTTGGGAATGATCTCCTCAACTCCCATTTGCTTGAACAGCAATTTTTAATTGCAATGAAAAAAGGAAAAAGGCTTTCCGGTTAAAACCGAAAAGCCTTTTTCTATTGTGGCGGGAGTGACGAGACTCGAACTCGCGGCCTCTTGCGTGACAGGCAAGCGTTCTAACCAACTGAACTACACCCCCGAATGTCACTTGTGTTGGTGGGCGATGCAGGGCTTGAACCTGCGACTTCAACCTTGTAAGGGTTGCACTCTCCCAACTGAGTTAATCGCCCGAAAGCAGAGAGGTTATAACAATAAACAAAAATGGTGTCAAGCACTAAATACTCAAATTTTACTTTTTTCTCCCAACAAAAAAATGCAAAGGGATTCTTCACACAGCACCTTGCAACACGCTCATATTAGTGGTATATTTAAAAGCAATACAAAGAGACTCGAATCAATTACTCGATAAAATCTAAAGCAGGGCATTTTTTCTTTTTTTTCTTCTGGGGCTTCCAGTCACAAAGAATGATCGTAAATTCTTAACCCGTCTTTTTTATCGCTAAAGCAATATCCTAAGTTTGAATGAAGGAGTTTGACCATGGAACCAGTCCAAGGATACCTGGAAATAATGGACAAAGGGTTTGGTTTTTTAAGGACCATTGAAGAAAACTTTCAACCCCAGCCCGAAAATCCCTATGTCCCCAATAGCCTTATCAGAAAATTGAATCTCAGGGAAGGTTGTTTTATCCAGGGATTTGGTGAAAAAAAAAGCCCCAGGAATCTTAACCTTGCCCTGATCCGCATAGAGACCATCAATGGTCTTCCCTTTGATGAATTTGTTGACGTGCCAATGCTCCAGGATCAAACCAGTATCAATCCATTTGAACGATACACCATGGCCCAGGATGAAGAGGACATTACCGGCAAGGCCCTGGACCTGATTGCCCCCCTTGGTATGGGGCAGAGGGGGTTGATTATTTCCCCTCCCAAATCCGGGAAAACAACCATTTTAAGACATATGGCCAATTCAGTGGTTACCAACCATCCAGATTCAAAGGTGTTTATCCTTCTGGTAGATGAACGCCCTGAAGAGGTAACCGATTTCCAACGGGGCCTGACCCAGGCCCATGTTCTCTATTCTTCTGCTGACCAGCAGATCGGCCAACACATGAGAATGACACGCCTTGCCATGCACACAGCCATTCGCTGTGCTGAGATTGGACAGGATGCGGTTGTTTTTATAGATTCCCTGACCCGCATGACCCGTGCCTTTAATGCCGACACAGACAGCCATGGCAAAACCCTTTCCGGCGGCCTTGGCGCCAATGCCATGGAATTTCCCAGGAAAATTTTTGGTGCAGCCAGAAAACTTGAAAACGGCGGTTCCCTGACCATAATGGCCACCATTTTAGTGGACACGGGCAGCCGAATGGATGACATCATCTTTCAAGAATTCAAAGGAACCGGCAATATGGATCTTTTCCTGTCCCGGGAATGTGCGGAACAAAGAATCTGGCCAGCCATCAACATCAATAAATCCGGAACCCGGAAGGAGGACCTGCTCATGGACAAGGACACCCATGAGAAAATGGTCCAAATCCGCAGAAAAGTGACAACCAAAGACGAAGTTTCTGCCATGTCTGAATTTATCTCCATACTCGAAGGATAACCTTTGATAGATAGATGCCCTTAAAAACAAAAGCCCCCTGATCTGGCAAAAATCAGGGGGCTTTTATATCTTTTGTCCTATATCTTATACCAGTGCGTGGGTAAGCACCTGGCTCATATCATCCACAAAGACTATTTCCAATTGTTTTTGAATCGATTTAGGAATTTCCCGAACATCTTTTTCATTCTCCACTGATACAATCACTCGTTTAATACCGTTGGCATGGGCAGCAAGCAACTTTTCCTTAAGGCCGCCAATGGGAAGAACCCTTCCCCTCAGGGTGATTTCACCGGTCATGGCCACTGTCCGGCTGACGGGTTTCTCAGTAAGGATAGAAACAACTGCCGTGCACATGGCAATCCCTGCCGATGGCCCGTCTTTGGGAATGGCCCCTTCAGGCACATGGATATGGATATCGGTATCCTTGTAAAAATCTTCCCGAATTCCTAAGATTTTGCTGCGGGAACGGACATAACTGACAGCTGCCTGACTGGATTCCTTCATCACCTCCCCCAGTTTTCCTGTCACCATAACCCGTCCCTTGCCAGGCATGGTCACCGCTTCAATGGTAAGCAGTTGGCCCCCGGCCTGGGTCCAGGCAAGACCGGTAACAATCCCTGCCTTATCTTCTTTTTCAAGGCCGCTGTCACGAACTTTTGGCTGACCCAGATATTTAAGCACCATGGTAGTGGAAATCTGATGGCGCGTTCTCTTGTCGGTCTTGACAATCTGGGTGGCAATCTTTCTTAAAACCGATGAAATTTCCCGCTCCAAGTTTCTGACCCCTGCCTCCCGGGTATACTGCTTGATAATCGACCGAATCGCTTTTTTTGAGAACACGGCATCTGAATCATCAAGGCCGTTTTCCCTTAATTGTTTGGGGACCAGGAAACCGGTGGCAATATGCTCTTTTTCATATTCCGTATAGCCGGGGATCTGGATGATTTCCATCCGGTCCCGCAGGGGTGCTGGTATGTCGTACAATGTATTGGCCGTGGTAATAAAAAGGACTTCAGATAAATCATAATCCACTTCAAGATAATGGTCATTGAAGTTTTTGTTCTGCTCCGGATCCAACGCCTCCAAAAGGGCAGAGGAGGGATCCCCCCTGAAGTCCGATGTCATTTTGTCTATCTCATCCAAGCAGAAAACCGGATTGTTATACCCTGTTTTTTTCAATGTCTGAATAATTTTACCGGGCATGGCCCCTACATAAGTTCGCCGATGCCCACGAATCTCTGCCTCGTCCCTGACACCGCCAAGGGAGATGCGGGCAAATGCCCTGCCCGTTGCAGACGCAACGGATCGGGCCAATGATGTTTTTCCCACACCCGGTGGCCCCACCAGGCATAAAATAGGCCCCTTGATTTTCTTGACCAGAATCTGGACTGCCAGGTATTCAAGAATTCTTTCCTTGGGTTTTTCAAGGCCGAAATGATCTCGATCCAAAATGGATTCAGCCTTTTTTAAATCATTTTTTGCCCGGTTCTTTCTGAACCAGGGCAGACAAACAAGCCAGTCAATATAATTTCTCACCACAGTGGCTTCAGAAGACATGGGAGACATCATCTTAAGTTTGTCAAGCTCCCTTCGAACCACCCCGGCAGCTTCCCTGGACATTCTCTTTTGCTTTATTTTTTTCTCAAGATCTGCAAACTCCCCAGGCCCGCCATCTTCTCCCATTTCCTTTTGAATAGCACGCATCTGCTCATTGAGATAATGTTTTTTCTGGAGCTTTTCCATCTGATCTTTCACCCGACCCTTGATCTTCTGGGACATGGAAAAGACTTCTGTTTCCTTTTGGATCAGTTTGAGCAGAAGAAAAAATCGTTTTTCAATATCTCCGCATTCGAGCAATTCCTGTTTCTCTCCCACCTTGAAGGGAAGTTGGGAAGCGATGCTATCCGCATACCTGGAGGTCTGATCTGAAAGCCCCTCCAGACCTTTAAAAAAACTCTTGGAAACCACTCCGGACAAATTGGCATAATTCTGGAATGCTTCAAAAACAGTCCGCATGGCAGCTTCAGAGGCTTCCTCGAGAATGGGTATTTCCGCAACCGCTTCATAGTCAACCGCCAGAAATCCATCTTCATCTACCAATTTAAGAATTTTTCCCCGGGCAAATCCCTCAACAAGCGCCTTGACCGTTCCGTCGGGCAACCGAAGCAATTGGGTAATTTTTGCCTCGGTTCCCACCTGGAAGATATCCTGAATATTGGGTTTAAGCACTTCAGGGTCCTTCTGGGTGGTGAGAAATATTTTTTTATCGGCAGCCATTGCTTCGGACAAAGCTTTAACAGACTTGTCCCTCCCCACAAACACAGAAGTGGTCATGTGGGGAAACAAAACCATATCCCGTAAGGGCACCAGCGGCAGTGTTTTTTTCATTTTTTGATTACCGTCCTGGTTAAAAAACTTAGAAATTTTGATCATTAGAAAACTTTCGGTTTCAGGCCTGCTTTTTGGGCTGTTCGTAAAGAAGGATGGGCTCTTCATTTTTCAAAACAACTTCTTCGCCGACCACACATTCCACAACATTTTCCTTGGAAGGAATCTCATACATGATGTCCAGCATAGTTTCTTCCATGATAGCCCGAAGCCCCCTGGCGCCGGATTTTCTGGAAACAGCTTCCTTGGCCATGGCCACAAGGGCCTCATCCGTAAACTGGAGGTCCACCCCTTCTACCTTGAAAAGCTCCTGATATTGTTTGACAAGAGCATTTTTGGGTTCTGTCAAAATCTTGACCAAAGAGCCTTCATTGAGCTCCCCTATGGAGGTGACAATGGGCAATCTGCCAAGAAACTCGGGAATCAACCCGAATCTTATCAGGTCTTCGGGCTTAACCTGTCCCAAAAGCTCCCCGAGATTGACATCTTTCTTTTCAGCTATTTTTGCACCGAATCCCATTGTTTTTTGGGTAATCCGTCTTTCAACAACCTTTTCAAGGCCGGTAAAGGTACCGCCGCAAATAAAAAGGATATTGGAGGTGTCCACTTTTACATAATCCTGCTGGGGATGCTTCCTCCCCCCCTTGGGCGGGATACTGGCGATGGTGCCTTCAATGATCTTCAAAAGCGCCTGCTGAACCCCTTCCCCTGAAACATCCCGGGTAATAGAAGGATTATCTCCCCGCTGAGAAATTTTATCGATCTCATCAATATAGATGATCCCTCGCTGGGCTTTTTCAACGTCATAATCCGCATTTTGAACCAGGGAAAGAACAATGTTTTCCACATCCTCTCCCACATATCCGGCCTCTGTGAGCGCCGTTGCATCAGCAATGGCAAAGGGAACATCCAGAAAGCGTGCAAGGGTCTGTGCAAGAAGGGTTTTACCGCAACCCGTAGGTCCGATGATCAGAACATTGGATTTTTGAATCTCAATATCATCACTGGTTTTTTCGATTACCGAGGCCAGGCGTTTATAATGATTGTAAACCGCAACGGACAGCACCTTTTTGGCCCGGTCCTGTTCAATCACATAGGAATCGAGCATGGCCTTGATCTCTTTGGGTACCATAAACTCCTTGGACTCTTCACTTTCTTCCGACTTTTCCTTTTCTTCATCTTCAATGATTTCACTGCACAGCTTGATGCACTCATTACAGATATAAACACTTGGCCCTGCTATCAGTTTTTTGACTTCTTTCTGGTTTTTCCCACAAAAAGAGCAGAAAAACTGATCCGTGGGTTCTTCTTTTTTGGCCATATTTTACGACTCCTTTGAAGCTTCCTCGGTTTCTTTTTCCAATTCGCTTCTGTCAGCAACCACCCTGTCAACGATGCCGTATTCCAGTGCTTCAGCACCGGACATGAAAAAATCCCGCTCCGTATCCGCTGCAATTTTTTCAACATCCTGATGGGTATGCGAGGCTAAGATTTTGTTCAGGTTCGCTTTCATTCTCAATATTTCATTGGCCTGAATCTGTATATCGGTTGCCTGTCCCTGGGCCCCTCCCAGGGGTTGGTGAATCATTATCCTTGCGTTGGGCAGAGCAAATCGTTTGGCTTGCGCCCCTGCCGCCAATAACAAAGCCCCCATGCTTGCCGCCTGGCCAATACAGACAGTGGCAACATCGGGTTTAATATATTGCATGGTATCATAAATAGCCATACCAGCGGTTACCACTCCTCCCGGAGAATTTATATAAAAGCTGATATCTTTTTCAGGATCTTCTGATTCCAGGAATAAAAGCTGGGCCACAATAACATTGGCAACTTCGTTGTCTATGGCAGATCCCAAAAATATAATTCTGTCTTTTAACAGACGCGAATAAATATCGTAGGCACGCTCTCCCCTGTTGCTCTGTTCAACAACCATTGGAATTAGAGGCACGATTGAACTCCTTTAATTATCTCGTTTCTATGTTTAATGCATAAATAATATACACTAAGATTCAGTTTCTTCTTTGGTGTCTTCTTCGACAGTTTTAGGTTCCACTTCTGAAACGCTGCCTTTTTCTATTATAAGATCAATCGCCTTTTTTTCAAGCTGGGTATGGGTATAATATTCCAGTTGTTTGGGATCCATCTTAAAATAATTTTTAATGGAATCCACAGGGGCATTCATGCCAACGGCCATCTCCTCAAAGCTTTTATCCAGTTCTTCTTCGGTAAGTTCAAGAGTCTCCTGGGTGATCACCTTGTCCAGAATCAAATGTCTTCTGGCCTGTTTTTCAGCAACATCCCGGTACTGGGTTTTCAAAATTTCACGGCTCAAGCCAGCTTCTTCAAGACTGGTATTATTCTGGGCATAGGCTTGTTCCGCTTCTGCAATAATGCCGTTGAGTTCCCCATCCACCATTGCATCGGGTATTTCAAATACATATTTTTCAAGCAGATGCAAAAATACCTGTTCACTCATCTCATGTTTCACCCGCTGGGCATTGCCTTTTTCAAGATTTTCACGAATGGACGCCCGAACCTCATCAAGGGTTTCAAATTTACCCAACTCCTTTACAAGGTCATCGTTTGCTTCCGGAAGAACCTCTTCCTGAATTTCCTTGAGACTAACCTTGTAAACAATGATTTTCCCTTTAAGATTTTCATCATGAAAATCATCTGCATAAACAACTTCAACCTCAAGATCCTGAACCGGAATGGTACCGATCAATTTTTCTGAAAATTGATCGGGCAATGCACCCTTCCCAATACCCATCACATAATTTTCGATTTTCGGTGTTCCGGAAAAGGCGTCACCGTTTAGAAATCCTTCATAATCAATCAGAACAAAATCCGTTTCTTTAACAGGACGTGATTCCGCAACCGTCTCTTTCTTGGCCAGGGTCTTTTGGATCATGTATATCTGACTTTCAATCTCTGCATCGGAAACGGCATAGACTGTCCGTTCAAGGGAAATTCCCTCAAAGGCAATATCATCAAGCTCAGGCTTTATTTCAACTGTAATCTCAAAGGCATAGGCCTCATCGGGATTCAACTCCGGCGGATCCAACTGGGGACCTCCCACAATATTCAATTTGTGTTCCTTGATGGTTTCCACAAACGAGTCCTGAATCAGACGGGGGGCAATTTCCGCATGAACATCTTTGGCAAATCTATTTTCAAGGACCTTTCTGGGGATTTTTCCCTTTCTAAATCCTTTGACATCTGCTGTTTTTTTCAGTTCATTATAGGCTTTGTTGAGCTCTTTTGCGATGGTTTCCTTTGGAATTTCAAAAGAGAGCATTTTTTTGACGCTGCTCTTATCTTCGATTTTTACCTGCATGTTTCCGTCCCGTTTATAATAATATTAGTAATGATATTAGTTTGAACTATTCTTAAACAATTCTTCAAAAAATTAAAAAAGTATGTCATATATCCATAATTATTGCGTGATATAATACATACTATACACAAAGTTTACTAAGATAACGCTTATAAATAAAGGTGTCAAGAAAATTGACCAAAGAAATATCCCGGCTATTGTTCATAGCCTTACTTCTGACAATCGTGTTCCCCTGCATGGCAGATGCCCTGACAATAAAAACCACCCGAAAGGTCGTCGTTCTGGATCCGGGCCATGGCGGCAAAGATACCGGAATCACGTCCACCACCGGCATCCTTGAAAAACAAATCGTCCTAAAACTTGCCCGAATGACTGCCGAACTGCTCAATGACCGGTACCACCCCCTTTTAACCCGCACAACAGACACCCGTCTGTCAGCGACAGATCGAACCGCCTTTGCAAACCGAAACAAGGCAGATCTTTTTCTCAGCCTCCATCTCCACGCAAAGAAAAACACAATTTTTTTCTTCTACTTTAGTACGCCTGACACAAACCCTGCGACCGACACCACCAAATGGGAAACCCAAGGGTTGGCACACCAGCACACGAGCAAACAGGCAGCAGCCCTTTTTGCAAAAATATTCCAGAATCCAAACAAAAAGACAAAACCCCATTCTGGACCTGCACCTGTCATTCCCCTGGAAGGCTTGCAAATGACAGCCATATTGGCAGAACCATTCACCATCTCAGATATTCCCGGAACGGCTGTCGAGCAGCAAGACTTCCTTACCCCCTATGCACAGTTGCTGGCCCACTGCATCGAGACCTACTTTGAAAACAAATTTTAAACTTCTTGATTTTTAAACCAATGGATGATATTAAGCATCTTTGTTTTGTTGGCGGGGCGTAGCGCAGCCTGGTAGCGCGCCTGCTTTGGGAGCAGGATGTCGGAGGTTCGAATCCTCTCGCCCCGACCACAAAAAACAAGCCTTTCCAAACTTCTGAAAAATCAGCTCTAAAATTTTGTGTGAGTGTTTTGTGTGACTTTTACTTTTTTCATGACTTCTGACCTCAAAAGCACCCCAAAAAAATATACCCACTCTACATTCTAACAAACTATAAAAATGATCTGCACTCCTAAAAAATTAGTGTTTGGTTCCAAGGTATGACAACCTTGCCTCAAGGCCTTCATAAAAACAAATATAATTTATTCTGAAAGTATCTTTGGTGAAACTGACGCTCAGCAGAAAATTCATTCAGAGGCCAATAGGTCACATTAGCTCTGACCTATTGGCCAACATACATAAACTTCTTTCACCCTCTGATACTCCAAAATTTACTTAAGAACGAGTCGGCAACCAAGAACCGTAAAAGCGTTGTAAGTGACAGGAGTGAGAGGACGGACACTTGACCCTCTCATGCCGGTGTTTCTGGGGTTTTCAGCTTGCATAACGAGCAAAATAGACATATTGAGCATGTAATCTGGTGTCCGGACTGGTGTCCGCTTTTTTTATTTGGGCTCAGCAGAAAGGAAGGGGCAAAAAAATAATAGAATAACAACCAAAAAAAAATCTGCCCTTATCTTCGCACCTAATCCCTCCCATACAAAAAGCACTGTGATGGTTTTAAGCTATGAATAAAAGGAAATTTCTTATGTCCGGTTTGGGTTGTAACCCCTGAGCTTCGGTCATTCATGGCAAATCCAGATATTGTAAACGAACTTGCCCAGGGCGGGGACATATTCGCAGGCAGGCTGAAATCCTATTTGAAAAACAAAAAAGGGGAGCAAATATGATCACCCAACATAAAGCCTCCTTTAGTCTCATTTGGGTGTATTTAGGAACTTAATACCGGAAATAATCATTACCCCGGGAAAGGATCTGGGATGAATCAAATTGAACGAATAAATATTAAAAAATCTTCTGACCAATTGCTTGCCAGTTGTAGAATAAAACCAACTAAAATGAGAACAAATCCCATTTTTATATAATCTCGATATTCGTCAAGCGATTCTGAGTCTTTTGGGGAGGGATTCCAGGATGATGTATAGGTGCCTTCTTCCTCTCTTTCTTTTGATCTTTTTGATACACCAAACCGAAGAATAAGATAGGCTCCAATTATGTCAAAAATTAACCCTGCCGTGTTCAAAAGCTTAGAAGAAAATAAAATCATATCAATCGGGCACGGACCTTTAAAAAGTGGACACATAACTTGTTTTATTACATGAGGTTTGGAGGCTTTGCAAGGCTATTAATTAAACCAGTCTATCTAAAGTTAAATTTAATATTAGGGCTAAATATGTAAGGATTTTATCCTGAAAATTTCTTTCCCGGGTCTGAACAAAATTACGGTTACTTATATATTGAACTAAACCGCTTCGCGGTGGTATTTCTTCGACCACTATCGTTTTGCACTTATATTTTCCGATCTAATTGATGCTTCATTTTTTTATCCATTAATGATATAAACTCATCATGATTGCCATTATATTCAAACCCTATTTTTCTCGACTATTTAGGCAAGAATATTGTCAATAAAGCTTTTAAATAGAATCCCCATAGCACTGAAAAATGCCTCAATTTTAATACCATTTTTCAATAGGTTAAGTTCAATAAATTTAATCTTTCATCTCTAAAATATTAGGCATTTTGATATTTTCTCATGAATTCAAGGAGAGGCTTGCATAAACGTTGGCAATAGGTGAAAGATAAAATTCTATACAATAACCTTACTCTGGACATTTTCCGCTTAGGAATGTCAGTCTCCAATTAAGTTGAATTTTTTTTCGTTTTGTCTTTTCGACAAAGGAGCCATCATGTGTAACTTATCTTATCCTAAATTCAAAAATGATTTGCAAAACATATTGGAGCCAGAATGTAATAGATGTTTAGGTTTGGTTAGGAACAGAAAAAAGATATCTTGGGGGTATGGGTATTTAAATTCAAAAATAATATTTATTGCAGAGGCACCGGCCAAAGGTGATCCTAAAGAAAATGAATGGCAAGGATCAAATTATACTGGAATCCCTTTCACAAATTTAAATTCGGGTAAACTTTTTCGATCCCATATTAAAAAAATTGGATTTGATTTGGCTAATGATTTTTATATAACAAACACTGTGAAGTGTTTATCCACCAAACTTAATGCAGAAATTAAAAATAATTGTGCCGAACATTTGAAAAAAGAAATAAAAATGATCCAACCCCAATTGATAGTTTGTGTGGGTGGCACAGCCTTAAAAGAAGTTTACAAAATAGTTACCGGGAAAAACAATTCTCCAACTTTAGGTAGTGTTATAAAAAAAGGGGTAATAGAGTTATTAGACCATAAAATTACTGCCATGATACATCCAGCCTATTTTAATGTTTGGCTCAAAAATTATGGATTCAAAAATGAAGAAGAATATTTAAATTTATACCGTTCTATATTTAATCAACATTTAATATAAAATTAAGGTCTTATAATTACTTAGCCAAAATATTGACTGGATAAATGGTATGGATAAAATCAGGTGTAACCTAAACCTAAAAAAGTAGTTAGAAACACCCCCACAGGCGTGGGGAAGACTATCTGCTGATAGTGTCATGCTGACCGGAGGGGGAAACACCCCCACAGGCGTGGGGAAGACTAATTGGCCTGAACATGATCATAATGATCATGAGAAACACCCCCACAGGCGTGGGGAAGACTTGCTCAATGACCAGTGATTTGAAATGAATGTAGAAACACCCCCACAGGCGTGGGGAAGACCTTGGGCCGCTAAGGACAATGAACGCACAGTAAGAAACACCCCCACAGGCGTGGGGAAGACTCTGTGGATATGGGTACAGCCGCGTCAAGCTCGGGAAACACCCCCACAGGCGTGGGGAAGACCTGGAATATTTCACCACATACCCTGCAATCCTGGAAACACCCCCACAGGCGTGGGGAAGACTTGAAAATGCAACCGGCAGGGTATACGACGATTAGAAACACCCCCACAGGCGTGGGGAAGACTCGGCTGGAACTGGTATGCTTGAAGGTGATGTGGAAACACCCCCACAGGCGTGGGGAAGACCGCTTGACTCCGCCAAGAGACTTTTAAAAACTGGAAACACCCCCACAGGCGTGGGGAAGACTTCCACCCGGCCTGAACGACAGCCGCTTTATCAGAAACACCCCCACAGGCGTGGGGAAGGCTGACAGGTTGTGCAATAATGATATATCGACTCAGAAACACCCCCACAGGCGTGGGGAAGACCTGGTTATCAACCAAATATTGACTTTGCAAACAGAAACACCCCCACAGGCGTGGGGAAGACAATTGATTGTGTCACGAACCCATTGTTTTGATAGAAACACCCCCACAGGCGTGGGGAAGACTGTGGCCGTCTTTGTCATAACTTCCATAGCTGAGAAACACCCCCACAGGCGTGGGGAAGACAATCATTTGTTCCCCGCCTTTGCCTTTAAAAGGGAAACACCCCCACAGGCGTGGGGAAGACAACAGCAAGGGGAAGTTTATCTTCACCCGCAGAGAAACACCCCCACAGGCGTGGGGAAGACGTAGTCCTTATCGGAACACAAATTGACAAGTTAGAAACACCCCCACAGGCGTGGGGAAGACGCAGATTGGGACCAGAAACAAGATAACAATCAAGAAACACCCCCACAGGCGTGGGGAAGACCTTTCTAACGTCAGGCGGTTTGCAGCAACTGAGGAAACACCCCCACAGGCGTGGGGAAGACAAATGGTGTGACTTGGTATCTTATTCCAGGGGGGAAACACCCCCACAGGCGTGGGGAAGACATATTTCGCAGCCCTCCAATTCTAACGAAAATAGAAACACCCCCACAGGCGTGGGGAAGACTTCCATATTTATATCTTTTTGGGATGGACGCTAAGAAACACCCCCACAGGCGTGGGGAAGACATAAACCCCTTTTTATTTAATGGTTATTAACGGGAAACACCCCCACAGGCGTGGGGAAGACCTGCCGGTGTTGTTGTGCCATTAATTGATTGAAGAAACACCCCCACAGGCGTGGGGAAGACCGTAACAAAGGCCGGTTTTTCAGGGGCTTTAAGGAAACACCCCCACAGGCGTGGGGAAGACGTATTTCAATTCCCAAATCACAGGGAACTTTAAGAAACACCCCCACAGGCGTGGGGAAGACTTACCGGAGATAAATATGGACATTGAGCAAGTAGAAACACCCCCACAGGCGTGGGGAAGACGCAGTAAGCACACACGCCGTGCCGTAATAGCTGGAAACACCCCCACAGGCGTGGGGAAGACTTTTACGCCCGAGGTAAAACTGCCTGAAACAAAGAAACACCCCCACAGGCGTGGGGAAGACTTCTTCTTTCTTGGCAATAACATATCTTTCTTAGAAACACCCCCACAGGCGTGGGGAAGACTGCATATTCAGGTCATTTAGATTTAGATCAGGAAGAAACACCCCCACAGGCGTGGGGAAGACTGATAATATGTCAGATGCTAAAGATGTAATGCAGAAACACCCCCACAGGCGTGGGGAAGACTCATTTTCATTTAAAACATCAAGTTCCATGTTAGAAACACCCCCACAGGCGTGGGGAAGACTTTTCACCTTTACATATAGAACCTTTACCATCCAGAAACACCCCCACAGGCGTGGGGAAGACGATCTCAGAATCACTTTTCAACTAATCCAAATAGAAACACCCCCACAGGCGTGGGGAAGACAATTTTAAGTTCTCATTAATTCATTGTACTGGAGAAACACCCCCACAGGCGTGGGGAAGACAAAGATATACGCAAATGCAGTGAATGTTAAAAAGAAACACCCCCACAGGCGTGGGGAAGACGGTTTTTTGCCCCCATCTATCTGCAACTTTTTAGAAACACCCCCACAGGCGTGGGGAAGACTATTCCATGTACTGGTGGTGGTAAATGGTGGCAGAAACACCCCCACAGGCGTGGGGAAGACTTTGGATTGCGGCTAATAAGAGCAGTAATAGTAGAAACACCCCCACAGGCGTGGGGAAGACTGTGAATATATAAACAGTTGAAGATATAAGAAAGAAACACCCCCACAGGCGTGGGGAAGACTACTTCACGCGGGAACAAAGCCCCTCTTTTATGGAAACACCCCCACAGGCGTGGGGAAGACCAATATTGATCGTAAAGTTTCACCCGGTGAGTTGAAACACCCCCACAGGCGTGGGGAAGACACC
>Ga0208900_1000980_pt1 | contig 16364 bp, 2 predicted proteins | sample AntAceMetag02UKK_FD_184763 | JGI IMG/M metagenome (GOLD analysis project Ga0208900, IMG submission 184763) | Saline lake microbial communities from Ace Lake, Antarctica - Antarctic Ace Lake Metagenome 02UKK (SPAdes) (version 2) | ecosystem: Environmental > Aquatic > Non-marine Saline and Alkaline... | reverse complement strand
TTCAACAGGAGTATAGGATGCGTTTTCGCATAAAGTTTGATTTTCACCGGCATATACCATTGCATCAATACAACCATCTTGGTAAACATGAAGATAGAGTGTATCGCTTGCAGTACCCTGACATGGTTGATAAACGACAGCTTGAAGGATAAGTTGGATGTCCTGATTCAAATCTTGAATATTCGGAATATAGTTGGTGTTGGTTAAATTTGGATCCTCAAAATAACCCATTCCTGTTGAAGTCCAGAAAATAGAATCTGAATTTTCCACAATGGCCTCCGACAATTCGAAAACACTTCCCAGTGCAACGCTGTCGTTACTTCCTGCATAAGCATAAGGAAGGGCAATGAAGTTGATGGCCATACATTCGGTTATTTCTCCGCATCCTGAATTACCTGTAAGCGTCAGGCAAATTTCGGCTTGCATGTTTGCGATGTCTTGATCACCGGGATAATAATTTGTGTTTACCATGCCTACATCTGCAAAAGTACCATCACCCATGGTTTGCCAAGATGACAATTGATAATTCTGTGCATCTACAGAAACCGGAATACTCTCGGCCAAACATACTTCCAAGTCATCGAAGGAGACTGTAGGGTTTTTGTAAATATTGAGCGTTATGCAATCAGAACTTCCGGTACATGGGGATAAGCCATCTGCAAGCAAACAAAGATCTACCTGTCCGGTTTCAAGGTCGTTCAATCCCGGATAATAATTAGTAGCTGGGTTTTGTGTATCATCAAAGGTTCCATCGCCATTGGTAGTCCAATGAATATTATTGTAGTTATCTCCGCTACCATCGAGTGTTGCAAACTCATTTTCACACACCGACATATCCTCGCCGGCATTAATGACTGGTTCCTTATTGATAGTAAGCGTTAAACAATCATTTACGCTACCGCATCCGTTAGTGTTGGATGCCGTTAAGCAGAGTGTTACCGTTCCATTTTCAATATCAGCAGTGCCTGGCGAATAAATCACAGTTAGCTGATCGTTGAAATCAAAAGCTCCATCGCCGTCAGATGTCCACAATAATGAGGAATAATTCTCCGCTGCGCCAACGATATCAATGTTTTCGCCTTCACAAACCGTGAAACTTTCAGGAAGTATAACTCCAGGTTGTTGCTGGATAGATAATGTCAGGCAATCACTGGCAGAGCTACAATTTCCGAGCCCTGAGGATAGCAAACACAACTCTACAACACCGTTGGCAATATCTGCTTCACTCGGATAATATATAGCTGTAGCTGAATTTTTATCATCAAAATCTCCATCACCATCACTTTCCCAATGCATCTCAGTAGTATTTTCCACAAATCCGTTAAGTTGAACGAAAGCGGTTTCACAAATTACCTGGTCGGGGCCTGCGGCAACCACCGGAGATTTTTCAACCAACAGTACCATGTTATCAGTAGCTTCCTGGCAAAGCCCATCAGCGAAAGCTGTAAACACCAATTCGGCAAAACCATTTATTACATCCTCCACACCGGGGTAATAAACTGCGGTATGGCTGGCAGTATTATCGAAAGTACCATCGCCATTGGTTTGCCAATTAACAGAGGCAAAATTATCGGCAGTACCGTTTAACTGGTAACTATCGGTTTCGCAAATTACATCATCCAAGCCGGCGTTTGCCGAAGGCGCGTATTCTATATTCACCACCATGCAATCTTGTGCATTCTGGCAAGGATCCCCGGCATAAGCAAAAAGACAAAGGTTCAAATTTCCGTTGGCAATATCTGCTTCACTCGGATAGTATTTGGCTGTAACTAAAGTTTTATCATCAAAATCGCCATCACCATCACTTTCCCAATGCATCTCAGTAGTATTTTCCACAAAACCGTTAAGTTGAACGAAACTTGTTTCGCATATTACCTGATCGAGGCCTGCATTAGCCACGGCATTGTTGAGAATTACAACTGTTGTTTGGCTTATAGCATCCCCACAACTGTTATTAGAATAAGCAGTAAGTTGGAGGGAGAACTGGTTATTTACAATATCATCAATCCCCGGGAAATAGATTGTATTAATGTCGTTTTGATCATCGAAAGTACCATTGCCAAAAGTTTCCCAAAGAACGGTTTCAAAATTTTCGGCCTGACCAAAAAGCTGCAAGCTGCCATCTTCACAAATCGGTTGATAATTGCCGGCATTTGCAAAAGCTGAAGGATTCAGGTTAAGCGTGAGGCATTCGGTAAGATCCTCACAGCCATCATAAGCCACAGCAGTAAGGCAGAGCTGTACAGAACCGTTTTGAATGTCCTGCATCCCCGGGTAATAAGTAGCATTTATTTGGGCTACGTTATCAAAAGTCCCATCTCCATCAGAAGACCAGTACAACGCACTGTAGTTTGTGGCATATCCGTTGGTAACAAACTGTTCGTTTCCACAAATTGTAGCTCCCTGGTCAATTAAAATATATGGAGCATTGTTGATTGTAACATTCAGGGTGTCGCTTACCGAACCACAATCATCATTTGAGGCAGTAAGTATAATTTGTATTTCGCCTTGGGCTTTATCCTGAGGGCTGAGAATGTAGTATGAAGAAAGGGCATTTAGATATGTAAAAGTTCCTGATCCGCTTGTAGTCCATTGTGTTGATAAAAAGTTGAGCGCAGAACCACTCAGCGGTATGGCAGATTCCGAATCGCAAGTAGTTATATCTTCGCCAGCATCAGCGCTGGCCGGTTTGGAGAGGTAAATATTCATGTCATCGGTGTTATCGTTACAATCCTCATCGGCAAAAGCAGTAAGATAGATTTCCACGATACCTGATTCAAGGTCGTTAGCACCGGGATAATAGCTTGTCAAAAGATCATTTGCATTACCGAAGTTACCATCACCATCAGTTGTCCAAAGCACTCCTAACTCATTTTCAGCGGAACCTGATAATTGAATTTCATCCTGATTACAGGAATAAATATCCTCGCCGGCATCGGCCACGGCATCCTGACAAGTTTCAAGAATAATGATGGTTATTTCATCGGTACTTGAAACAGCACAAGGCTCAAAGGGTAAGCCGTTGAGGGTTAGTGTAACTTCCGGATAATCATCTTCGGAAGGATAATAAGTTGTGTTTATTTCGGTATTATCTTGAAAAGTCCCCAATCCTGACGATTCCCAAATTTGAGAAGATGAATTTTGGGTTGTGGCATCCCACAACTGGTAGTTTTCACCCTGATTTATTGTAGCATCCACACCGGCAAAAGCTAAGGGCTCGCCAACAATGGTAAGCTCCAAGGTACCTGAAATATCAGCACATTCGCCCATTCCATAAGCAGTGAGCATCAAAATTACATTTTCTGCTTCCATATCGCCGTTGCCAGGCGTATAAACCGGGTCGAGGATTTGACCATCACTAAAAGTACCGTCACCATCAGAACTCCAGAGTAAGGCAGAATAATCTGTGGCGGTGGCGTTTAGTTGATAAGATTCGCCTGCGCAGATTGAACCATCATTGCCTGCATTAACAGTGGCAATCGGGATAATGGTAAGGTTCATGCAATCGGAAACCGGAGGGCAATCACCAATACCTGATGCCAGGAGGCAAATTTCGATAACACCATCTTCCTGGTCATTATTGCCCGGGTAGTAAATAGGGTTTAGACCCGATGCGTCAACAAAAGCACCATCACCATTTGTCGTCCATTCCAGGCTGGTGTATCCTGAGGCAGAACCAAAAAGCGGAATACCTACAATACCACAAACAGTGATATCAATACCAGCGTTTGCAACAGGTGCAGGAGAAGTTTGGATAATCAACTGATCTGTTGCATCACTACATTCTCCCCTGCCTTCGGCAAACAGTGAAAGCTCTACATTACCGCTATCCACATCATTGCTGCCGAGTGTATAAACCGGGTTGAGGGCATTGTTAAAATTAAATGTCCCATCACCGGAAGTGCTCCACAACAATGATTTAAAATTGAGGGCAAAAGCATTTTCGAGCAAAACTTCGCTTATAGTATTGCCTTCGCATATATTAATATCACCACCAGCATCAACAATAGCATTGGCGCATTCTTCGATAAAAGTAAGCTCCAGTTCATCGTAAACGGCCACTACACATGGCGAGTTTGAATATGCCTGAAGGGTAAACTGTAAGTTATAATTTAAATCCCAGGAAGATGGGTAATACGTTGGGTGAATTGTGTTTTCGTTAATAAAGTCACCAATCCCCCCAACATTTGTCCATTGTATTAAAGCTGCATTTTCAGCATAAGCATCCGGGAAAGTGTAGGGTTCATAAAACCAGGCCATATTGCTACTTCCTGCCGATGCAATTACAGGCTGCACAAAAGTAAGGGTCATGCAATCAGCAGCATCTTCACAATCATCATTAGCAAAAGCAGTAAGGCAAAGTTCAACCTGTCCGTTGGCAATATCTTCTTCACCTGGTGTGTATATTGCATCCAGGGCATAAGCATCATTAAAAGTACCAGTCCCAGAGGATGCCCACATTACCGAGCTATATTCTGAAGCTTCGCCGTTTAATTGGTAATTGGAGCCACCACATACGGCTGCATCGTCTCCGGCATTGGCCGTTGCATCGAAACAGTCGATAAAATATTCCACAACTAAATCATCGTTCATGGTAATTGTACAAGGTGATTCTGGTAAGGCAAATATACTCAGGGTGATGGGTAACAGATTTTCATAATCATCCATACTTGGGGTGTATGTTGTAATAATTGTGTCGCCATCACTAAAAGATCCTGTACCTGAGGTTTCCCAATAGACTGATGAAGAATTATATGCATAAGCATCGTTTGTTGTAAGCGGCTGCGGTGCATAAAATACCAAATCTTCACCTGCATAAACCTCAGGGGTTTTTTGAATTTCAAGGGTCATGCAATCAGAAGCATTGCCACAAAATTCAATACCAATTGCTTCCACACAAATCGAGACTTCCCCTGTTTCGATATCTGATGAACCCGGGAAGTATATGGCATCCGCCACAGCACTATTATTAAAAGTTCCATCACCCTCACTAACCCAAAGGATGGAGCTATAATTTTCTACTATTCCCATAAGTGGGGCTGGCTGTCCTTCACATATTGTAAAATCGATTCCTGCGTTTGCTGTGGGTGCATTTTCGAAAGTAATGATTTTGCATGTTTGCTGATTTTCACAAACCCCAATTCCGAATACTTCAATACAAACTTCAACATACCCTTGCTGAATATCCTGAATACTTGGGAAATAAATCGTGTTAATATTTTCAGGATTTGAAAAAGCACCACTTCCATTGGTTGACCACTGTAATCCATCAATAAAATCAACTTCCGCAATTAATTCTATTGTTGAGTTAGAGCAAACGGTTATATCACCACCTATAAAAACATAGGGTAATTTTTGTATTGTAACATTAAGACAGCTTTCATCTGTTGTACAACCCTGGTTACCAAAAGCAGATAAACATAGCTGAACATACCCATCGATTATAGCCTGTGCGCATGGGGTATAAGTAGTTTGAAGGAGTCCGGGATTTCCAAAAGTACCCGCACCGCTACCTTCCCATAAAGAACTAGTGTAGTTTGTAGCATATCCGTTAAGGTTAACAATGTCGCCCTCGCAGATTGTTATATCGCTACCCGCAATGGCAGTTGGATTTGGTACAATAGAAATCAGCAAGCAATCTGATGTAGCCTGACAATTCCCTAAACCAACTCCGTTGAGGCAAAGTTGGGCGTTCCCGAATGAAATATCCCCAAGTCCCGGGGTATATACTGCATTCAAAATACCCAAGTTATCAAAAGTACCATCTCCTGATGTACTCCACATAACGGAGGTAGTGAAAGATGAAATGCCATTAAGTGCAACAACCTGGTTTTCGCATACAGTAATGTTATTTCCTACTTCAACAACCGGGATTCTATATATTTCCAATGCCAAGCAGGAAGTAACAGGTTCGCATCCGGCCAATCCGGAAGCTGTTAGGCAGATTCCAATATTTCCAATTTCTGCATCCCCGTTCCCGGGGAAATATAATGGTGTTAATGTGGTGGTAGTGCTAAAAGTTCCATCGCCTGATGTTTCCCACAATAATTGATCGTAATCATCTGCAAAAGCTGAAAGTTGAATACTTTCTCCTTCACAAAGAGTTTCGTTAGCACCAGCGTTTACAAACGGTATATTAAAAATACTAATATTGATACAATCCGACATAGTTCCACAATTATTGCTTCCCTCGGCCTGGATACAAAGCTCCACCATTCCTAATTGAACATCGTTTTCACCTGGAAAATAGGTGGTGTTTAATGAAAATTTATCATCGAAGCTCCCGTCTCCACCACTTTCCCATAAAATGGAAGGAGCATTTTCAGCTTCCGCTGATAAGGAAACAGGATTCCCCCCGCAAATTGTCTGATCATTTCCCGCTTCCACAATCGACAAGTTAATTATTGAAATACTAAGGCAGGATGATACTGTTGCACATTCTCCAATTCCAATAGCCTCAATACATAGTTCAACACTGCCGTTTTGTATATCATTATTTCCGGGAATATAATTTGTTTCCGGGCTTAGGTTATTTTCAAAGTAACCATCTCCTTCTGAAGTCCATATTGTATTTGCAGCATTGTTGGCTTGTCCTGTAAGGTTTATCAAATCTCCCTGACAAATACTTTGGTCGATACCTGCATTTGCTGTTGGAGGTTGTTGGAGGGTTAAAGTCAGGCAATCTTCATCATTTTCACAAGTTCCATAGGCTTTTGCTGTGAGGCATATTTCAACTGAGCCATTTTGCTTATCTCCTGCACCGGCAATATAAACAGGTCGCAATAAAGTGTTGTTTGTGAATGCCCCGTCACCATTAGTTGTCCAAAGAACAGTTTCAGCATTTTCAGCTTGCGCATCTGATAAAATCAAAACATTATATTGACTTACACAAAAGGTCGCATCGCTGCCGGCATAAGCGTTAGCATCCACACAATCCTGAACTACCGATAATACAAAGCTATCAGATTCAGCAGTCATGCAAGGGTTAAGAGCTTGTGCAGTTAAGGTAAGATTTACCGGGCTGTTGTTTAGGTCTGATGGACTGGGCGTATAATGGTTACTGATAAAGTTCGGCTTATTAAATGTTCCTGTACCACTGGTAGTCCAATGAACAGAAGAGTGATAATATGCTTCCGATCCTTCTGTATAATAGGGGGTGTTTACGGGTGAGGTGGCATCATTTCCTGCAATTACAACAGGAGTATATTCCATATACACATTCATACAACTGGAAACACTTTCGCAGAAAGCACTGCCAGTTGCAGTCAAACAAAGTTCAATATCCCTGTTAATTATGTCATTTGGTCCGGGTTGATATACAGTATTTAATATGGATGGGTTCTCAAAAGTTCCATCCCCATTGCTATACCACGAAACGGTTTGATAGTTTTGAGCTGCCGCGGATAAATCAACAAAATCACTTGCGCAAATTGTAATATCTGCTCCGGCATTTACTGTTGCCGAAGATTCTATTGTTAGGTTCAGATTATCCTGTGCCGGGATAGAACAAGGACTTTGGGCTGTACTAAATAAGGTGAGCGTTACCGACCCATTTCCTATATCTGATTGCCCGGGGAAGTAACTTGCATTTAGGTCGTTTACATCCGAAAATGAACCATCTCCGGTAGTTTCCCAATAAACACTTTGGAAATTACCGGCACTACCCGAAAGTTCAAGGTTGTTGCCTTCGCATATAGTTTTATCGTTACCTGCATTGCAGGTTGGGTTTGTAATGATGTATAGGATTAAATTATCCTGATCGGAAACATCGCATGGTAACACAGGTAAGGCATTAAATGTAAGTGTAACATTTGCTTGTTGCAAATCATTATTACCGGGGTGATATAATGTTCCGGCAGCAAAAGGATTGTCGAAATAACCATCCCCTGTAGTTGTCCATTCGCTTTCATCACCATAAAGAATTGTACCATTAACGGTAAATTCACCTCCTGCACAAACAGAACCATCATTTCCTGCCGATGCAACGGGATTCTTAAAAATGCTCAATTCAACCTCCACGTTAAGCAAATCCGTGCAAGGCTGTATTGACGATATTGAAATTTCCAAGACAGCACTTCCGGCTTGAACATCCTGCGAACCGGGAGTATATACCGGTGAAAGTGAGTGTTTATCATCATATTCTCCATCGCCGGAGCTTGCCCAGGTAATAGTGCTAAAGTTTGTTGCAGTTGCATTCAAGTAAGCCTTGTCATTTTCACAAATTTCTATTTCAGTATTTGTAACCGAAAGGCTTGCAGGTGAAATTATTGAAAGGGTCATTTCATCACTCATGCCACTGGTGCATGGTGGTGCGCCTTCAGGATGAATTGTAAGTGTAACTTGTCCATTTATGATATCCTCAGCTCCGGGTGTGTATATTGTTACCGGGCTGTTTGGATCATTAAAATCTCCGTCACCTGATGTTGTCCAGAGTAAACTTTGATAATTTACAGCCCCGCCTTGAATATTGGCACTTTCATTAAAGCAAACCGCCATATCAGGCCCTGCGGATGCAGTTGCGCCGCCTTCAAAATTTACAACAAGGGCATCAAACGATCCTTGTGTACATGGGGCTATGGCAAAAGCCTGGGTGGTCAGTTCAACAGTCCCATCGCTAATGTCTTGTGTGCTGGCCGTATATATTGTTGAGAGTTCATTTATGTTTTCAAAAGTACCACTACCTGAAGTGCTCCATTCTACCGATGAAAACATTTCGGCAGTCGCATTAAGCTGAACAACGGGATTTCCACAGGCACCAATATCTGGCCCAGCATTTACAACAGACCCGTCATATATAGTTAAAGTCATACGTGAAAATGGAGCGCTTGTACACGGAGAGGCTGAAGTTGCATGCAATGTCAAATCGACTGACCCACTGCTTGTATCTGCAAGACCTGGATAATATAATGCTTTAAGTAAGCAGTTATCCTCAAAAGTTCCATCACCATCTGTTGTCCACCAAATACTATCAGCATAAGCCGCTCCGCCACAGGTTACAAAAGATTGATTACTACAAATTGCTGCATTAGGACCAGATGAACAAAACGCATTTTTATTTATATAAAGTTCCGTCTGTTTAACAACGATAAAGTCGCATGGATCAATTCCATGGCCTGTAAGTGTTAGGGTGACGCTGTTGTGGGAACTCCCATAAGATCCGTGTGTGTAGTAGGTAATAAGTGAGTCCGGGTGGCTGAATGTTCCATTGCCTTCTGTTTCCCATAAAACCTCAGACAAGTTACCCCCTTCGGCATGCAATCGAACAGGTTGGTATTTACAGGTGCTGAAACTTTCGGGCAAAATGATGTAAGGCGTGGGGTATATTTCAACTACCATCTCGTCTGAACTCTGAATTTGACATGGAGCCAGTGGCAGGCCGATTAAGTTGAATAATATATTGTTGTTTTGGTAATCCTCGATCCCAAGACTGTAGTTGGTAACTAAGGCTGTGGGGTTGGAAAACGTTCCATCCCCTGAAGATGTCCAGTAGCAGGAGGAGACAAAATTAGCCGACCCCGTGAGCGTTATCACTTCAACTCCACAGGTAGCCATATCATCACCGGCAAATACTACCGGATCATTGGAAACAAATATTTCCATCATTGCTGTAAACTGATTGATTCCGTCATTAGCCTCAACCGAAAAAAATGTTGTTTCGCTCACGTTAAAAACCGGGTTTGGCAATGTTGATGAAAAACCCGGGGGTATCGAAGCCCAACTATAGGTGATGTTACCAACTCCTTCAATTATTTCTATATCAAACGAAACCGAGTCATTGTTGCATAATGAGTCCTTATCAGCCGCTGCTTTTATCCAAAGATCTTCATAGCAAGTCATTTCAAGTAATCTTGGAATGGCCAGTTTTACCCAAACATTATTTGGGAAAAAGTCAGGATCCAATTCTATTGCGTCAACATCAAATTCAGCAAAGTATTCCCACGAAAATATTTTATAGTTTATATATTCATTATTGGAAAAACCATCCTTTTCCGGAGTACCGGGATTGTCGCCGTAAACAGTCATTACAATTCCGGCAGTATCGGGCCAATATGTTGCCCCGGCACACTGCATTTCCCCATCATCATTAATAAAAAAGGCACCAATAGCATCGCCTTGATTAATAGGAGTATTGTTGATTTTTGGATTTGCCTCAAGTGTTATTATTACGCCTGTGCTTTTGCCGGTATTTACCGGGGTATCCCAGCCAGGGGTAGTTATATAAGTGGATTTCCCTCCATCTTTATTATTAAGTGTATCATAAATTAGTTTATCCTGATCTATGAATTTTGTTGAAAATCCTTGAGATTCAATTTTGGAATAAGTTGTGATTTTTTTTGGGATTTGTTTAGCCCCTAAATTAAATCCAACTAAGAGTAATGCGGCTGTTAAAATGCCTCTCCAATTACATAAGTAATGATAGTTCATAATTTTTCCCCTTTTATTAATTCTTCTTTTATTGTTGCAGATGAATCCCCATTCGTCTGCAATTTTGACTAAAACTGGTGTTTAATTGGCTTAAAAATTAAATCCCCCCTTGGGATGTTAATTATTACTAAATATTTTATTTTGCTAAAATAAAGTTTATTAAGGGAAAAAAAACCTGATGTTTTTAGATTCGTTAACTAATGTTAATCATTGCTTCATAAGTATCAGAATACTAAATACATAATCAGCTTATTTTTACTCTTTCCAAATTATGGGATGAATCTAATTAACAGTATTTATTATTTATTAACAATAATCAACAATAAGACCATGATCAATTTTTTTTAGGACAGAGTTTCAAAATTTAAACAGTGAAAGCTGCGGGTAAATTTTTTTAGACCCATTTTTAGACGTTTAAATCCCACCTTGATTTAGAAAGAGCCCCCCCTAATATCATTAACTTAAGCATATGTAAAAAATCATCCCCCAAAAAAGTTATCATCGTATTACACGGATCTCTACCTGCCATAGGCAGGTCAAATCCGATAAATCCGATAAATCCGATGATGATAATTTTTCTTTTGATAAGAATTGTGTGATATTCCATATTCATTTTTCAGGTATGAAAACCTTAAGTTAATGGCATTACCCCCCCAATTAGTCAATTAGGAACTAGTCAGAAAATGAAAAAACTTATTTCGTTTCTATCCATTTCCGCGCATTCACAAAGGCTTCCAGCCACGGTGTAATCTCGTCATTATTGCGATCGGCGTGATAGTGTGCCCATTGCCATGGATAAACCGCTCTTTCAAGGTGGGGCATCATGGCGAGGTGGCGGCCATCTTCTGACACTATGCTGGCAGCCCGGTAAGGAGAACCATTTGGGTTGCCCGGGTATTCTTCGTGGGAGTATTTCACAGGGATCTGATATTTGGAAGCTTCGTAAGGAAAATCGAATTTTCCTTCGCCGTGGGCTACCCAGATTCCCAGGCATGATCCGGCCAGGGTTTTCAGCATTACCGAATTATTCTCTTCAATTTCCACGTTCAGGAAAGCCGATTCAAATTTGCCCGAATCGTTGTGCAGCATTATGGGATGTCTTTTATGTTCGGGGTAAATCAGCCCCAATTCAGTCATTACCTGGCAGCCGTTGCATATACCAAGGCTCAGGGTATCTTCTCTTGCGTAAAAGTCATCGAGCACTTTTTTGGCTTTGTCGTTGTATAAAAAGGCTCCTGCCCAGCCTTTGCCCGACCCCAGGACATCACTGTTTGAAAACCCTCCAACAAAAACAATGAAATTAATATCTTCAAGATTTTCCCTGCCTGCAATCAAATCCGTTATATGAACATCTTTTACATCGAAACCTGCGAGGTGCATGCTCCAAGCCATTTCGCGGTCGCCATTCACACCTTTTTCACGGATTATTGCAGCTTTGATTCCGGTGGATATTCTACGATTGGGGTCTATTCCAAATTGAGAGAATTTGCCCGTAAAGTTTTCAGGGAAGTGGAATTTTAAAGTTTGGGTTTTGTAGTTTTTATAACGCGCCAATGCCAACGACATTTTATTTTGATTGATCTCGAAAAGATAGGAAGTTTTGTACCAAATATCCCGCAATGAATCAATATCAAAATCCAACAATTGCCCACGGTGCTCAATTGTAAGTTTTCTTTCAGGGATAAAATTTCCGATGACTGCAGCACTAATCCCATACGATTGGAGCTTGCCTGATACTTTTTCAGTAATGTTGGTTTGGATGACGATTCCCGGGTTTTCGCTGAAGAGTAATTTGACAAGATCCGTATTTTCAAGTTTATCGAGGTTTAAATCGAGACCCCCGGTTTTATTGGCAAAATTCATTTCGAGCAAAGTAGTAATTAGTCCACCTGCCGAAATATCGTGCCCTGCCAATACCAGGTTTTTATCGATCAATTCCTGAATAGCATTGAATGTTTTTCTAAAATATAAGGGATCAGAAACTGTGGGGGCTATTTTTCCGGGTTGATTAAGTACCTGCGAAAAACTGCTGCCGCCAAGTTCAAATTCTGAATTTGAAAAACTCACGTAAATTATCTCGGTATTTTCGTTTTTAACCAGCACCGGTGAAACTACTTTTGTAACATCAGTAACTTCGCCTGTGGCGGAAATAATAACAGTTCCCGGGGCAAAGACTTTTTGACCATCTGGATACTTCTGGGTCATCGAAAGCGAATCTTTTCCCGTTGGGATGTTAATGCCGAGCGCAATGGCAAAATCGCTCACGGCTTCCACTGCCCGGTAAAGGCGTGCATTTTCACCTTCGTTTTTGGCAGGCCACATCCAGTTGGCCGAAAGTGAAACGCCGTCAAGTTGCCCCTTGATGGGAGCCCAAACCAGGTTGGTCAATGCTTCGGCAACCGAAAGTAGGGAGCCTTTGGCGGGATCCAATAATCCTGCAACCGGGGCATGGCCTATGGAAGTTGCAACACCTTTTTTCCCACGGTAATCCAATGCCACCACGCCCGCGTTATTTAGCGGAAGCTGTATTTCGCCGGCACATTGTTGCATGGCAATTTTCCCGGTAACCGAGCGGTCCACTTTGTTTGTTAACCAGTCTTTACAAGCCACTGCTTCAAGCTGAAGAACGGCTTCGAGGTATTCGTGAATTTTAGCAGTATAATATTCGATTGCAGAAAAGTTATTTGTAGAGGAATTATCCTCAAGGATTGTTTTAGGCGGTTTGCCAAAAAAGTCGGTAAGGTCGAGATCGATAGGATGAACAGTTGCGTTTTTCCGGTGGAAAGTAAACCTGTGATCGCCGGTGGTTTTCCCGACATTATAAAATGGTGCCCGCTCGCGTTCCGAAACTGCTTTCATTAATACAGCATCCGATGCTTTTAAAATCAACCCCATCCTTTCCTGTGATTCGTTTCCAATGATTTCTTTGTCGGATAGGGTAGGATCGCCAACAGGCAGTTTTTCCATTTCGATAATTGCACCTGTTTCTTCAACCAATTCCGAAAGGCTGTTTAAGTGGCCTCCGGCCCCGTGATCGTGGATGGAAACAATGGGGTTTTTATCCAACTCGACCATAGCTCGAATCGCGTTATAAACACGCTTCTGCATCTCCGGGTTTGATCGTTGCACGGCATTCAGCTCGATTTTATTGGCGAATTGCCCGGTTTCGACCGATGAAACTGCGCCGCCGCCCATGCCAATCCGGTAGTTGTCGCCACCCATAACAATTACAGCATCCCCCTTTTCAGGCCTGTCCTTTTGGGCTTCATCTTTTTTGCCAAAGCCAACACCACCGGCCAACATAATTACTTTATCGAAACCGAATTTCTTTTCATTTTCAAAATGCTCGAAAGTTAATAAGCTTCCGCAGATGAGTGGTTGCCCGAACTTATTGCCAAAATCGCTGGCACCATTCGATGCTTTGATGAGGATATCGAGGGGGGTTTGGTAGAGCCATTTTCGTTCTTTAGTTTTTTGTTCCCAGCTACGCGTGGGCTCAAGGCGCGGATAAGAAGTCATGTAAACTGCCGTGCCTGCCAAAGGGATACTTCCTTTGCCACCAGCAAGCCTGTCGCGTATTTCGCCCCCCGAACCTGTGGCTGCCCCATTGAAGGGTTCTACGGTTGTAGGGAAATTGTGGGTTTCGGCTTTGAGTGAAATTACGGATTCGATTTCGCTAACCTTAAAAAAATCTGAGGTGTCCTGCCGCCCGGGGGCAAATTGCTCCATGGTTGGCCCTTCGATAAAAGCCACATTATCTTTGTATGCTGAAACAATCCTGTTTGGATTTTCCTTAGAAGTTTTCCTGATCATCGAAAATAATGTCTCGGGCATTTCCTTTCCATCGATAATAAAAGTACCGTTGAAAATTTTGTGCCGGCAATGTTCCGAGTTTACCTGGGCAAAACCATAAACTTCCCCATCGGTTAATTTCCGGCCTAATCTCTTACCCAGGCTTTCAAGGTACGACACCTCATCATCGCTTAATGCAGTGCCTTCTTTAATATTATACTCCTGAATGTTTTCGATAAACAAAATTGGATCGGGCTTTTTGTGGATGGTAAAAATATCCTGATCGAGGTTTTTATAATGAGCTGAAAGCATGGGATCGAATTCGTCATTATTACTGGTCGTTTCAACAAATTCTTCAATTCTTTCTATCCCGTCAATGCCCATATTCTGCGTAATTTCCACAGCGTTTGTACTCCAGGGAGTGATCATTTCTTTGCGGGGTCCCACAAAAGTTCCTTCGATAATTTGCTTGTTGATGGGCGTTGCATTGCCAAAGAGCCACAGGAGCTTTTGGATATCATTATCAATAATGACAGCTTTACATTTTAGTCCAAATATTTTTTGAGCCGAGCGAAAGAAATAGATCATTTTTCTAATTTTTAATATCATATAAAATATCGCGGGCAAAAGTAGGAAATGATAATGATTTTCAGAATAAACAAGTTATCAGGTAATGAATCCGATAAATCCGTTTAATCCGATGATAGTAAAAATTGTTATGATGGGCTATTTGCTGTAAATCTCAATTGCATCACCAAAGTTTCGCGAAATGCTTTGTTGATCGAGGTGTTGCTGTGGGATTTGATATGATTTCTTTTTAATGGTGTCGTTGCTGTAAGTATTTATTACCACCGACTGATTGATGGTAAAAGGCAGCGTAAACTGTCCGCCATTGCTCCAGGTAACTGCTGATGAAGAACCGGCAACATAAGCCCTGATCAGGGTGTTGGCTAATGCATTGTAATAGCCAACGGGTAAAGGGTTAGAGCTCTGGTAAACAAAGATATTTTCAAGAAATTCATAAGGAGTTCCGGCATTCACGTAAAGTGGATTTAATACCTGGTTGTTGTTGATGATGGAAAGGTGGAAATATGCTTTTGAAACATCGAGAAAAAGGCGTGGTGTTTGCAGGCCGCTCAATACCTTTTGCCCTTCCCAGGTCATTTTTAATCCGAGCTGCGTGCTGTCAGTATATCTTCCCGAAGTTTGGGCAAAGTATGTTACTACTTCGGGAGGTGAGAAGAACCCAAACTGGGCACTGTCGTTTTTCCCGATGTTTATTGCATACAAATTTGTATCGGCAGAAAATGAAACAGTATCGATTTTTAAAGATATGGTTGTATATACAGGATTGATAAAGGTTACAAGATACATATCAACCATCAGGTAAACATCGAGGGTGAAATCACCATTATTTGTGTAGAGTAATAGTTTGCCGGAATAATTATTTTTTGGCAAACCCGTACGGTTAACTTTACAAATAATGTCCACATCGCTTCTGCCAGCCAACTCACCCATTGGGTTTGTAATTTCCAGCCAGTCTATTTGTTCGTCAACCTGGTAGCTCAAAGTTTTTTGGCCGGTATTCGAGAGGGTGAATTCATTATAAATCCTGTTGTTTGCAAAGTTGATTGCAATTTTGTCAACTACGGCAAAAGCCTCGGTATCCGAAATTTTTTTACTGCAGGAATATGCCATTGCAAGCAGGCAAAATGCAGAAATAATAATCGAGGTCTTTAAAATAAAATTCCTATCCATAGTATGATTTTGAAGCCATAAAATTAAGCTTTATCTTAGAATTGCGTTATGGTTTTTTATCCACCCCTGCTTAATACAGCCCCAAAAGCCAATCAGGATGGCTTCGGCAGCATCATCGTTTATTGTCCTCGCTTTTTTTTCGGAGAGTTTGCCGATCACTTTTTCGGCGTAAACAATGGCTTTTTCTTTGGCCTTTTTTCCTTTTCGCTGCTCCCTTTCCAAAAGGATGTCTTTCCTCCAATCTTCGGCCATGATATGAAATACTTCAATATTCCTTTTTTCGAGGTGGGCATCCCAAATTTTACGAAGAGGGCCGCCACCTTCAATAATCAGGAAATTTACATCCTCCTCAATATTTAAAATCCATGGAATCGCTTTTTTGAGGCGAA
>Ga0208900_1000979_pt1 | contig 16365 bp, 16 predicted proteins | sample AntAceMetag02UKK_FD_184763 | JGI IMG/M metagenome (GOLD analysis project Ga0208900, IMG submission 184763) | Saline lake microbial communities from Ace Lake, Antarctica - Antarctic Ace Lake Metagenome 02UKK (SPAdes) (version 2) | ecosystem: Environmental > Aquatic > Non-marine Saline and... | reverse complement strand
TGAAAAAAATAATTTTCATGTGTTCCGAACTTATTGAAGCCTACCCGGAAATACAGGAAATGGATCTTAATCCCGTGATTCTCTACGAAAATGGGTTGGATGTGGTGGATGCCAGAATTATTCTCAAGAAACCGGAGATTAAAACAACTTAACTCTTTACAAAAATAATTTGAACTTGTAACTTTATGGAGATGATCATGGAGGATAGGTTTTGATCCAGGTTTTGATCCAGGACATTCAACTCTTTAAGTCAGGAGAAAAAAATGAAAAAAGCATTAGTTTTCACCACCGCCATTTTATTCGCAACGGTTCTGTTTCTGGGAACCGGAATCACTGAAACCCAGGCGAAAACCACCTTTGTCACCATCGGCACCGGTGGCATCACCGGTGTATACTACCCCACCGGCGGTGCCATTGCTAAAATAGTCAATAAAAAGAGAAAAGAATACGGCATCAGATGCACAGTGGAATCCACCGGGGGATCTGTTTTCAATATCAACTCAATTCTATCCGGTGACCTTGATTTTGGGGTGGCCCAGTCCGATCGTCAATACCAGGCCGTAAAGGGACTTGCCGACTGGAAGGACAAAGGTCCCCAAAAAGCGCTGCGGGCGGTGTTTTCCATCCATGCGGAAACCGTTGATCTCATTGTCGCTGTGGATGCCGATATCAACAGTTTTGAGGATCTTAAGGGAAAAAGAGTCAATATTGGAAACATTGGTTCGGGATATCGTCAAAATGCCATTGATGCCCTCACCGCCTATGGCTTGAACTGGGAAACCGATTTCCATGCAGAAAGCCTTAAAGCTGCCGAAGCACCTGGCTTGATCCAGGACGGTAGGATTGATGCGGCCTTCTACACTGTGGGACACCCTTCCGGATACTATAAAGAAGCCACCTCCGGCGTACGCAAAGTTAAATTTATCCCCATTGTAAAAATTGACGGTCTGCTTGCGAAATATCCCTACTACGCCAAAGCAGCCACGTTGATGAAAAATTATCCTGGGGCCGCCAACAAAGAAGCATCTGTTCCCACCTTTGGCGTCAAGGCGACTTTCGTAACTTCTGCCGCTGTATCCGATGACGTGGTGTATGCCATCACCAAAGAGGTGTTTGAGAACTTTGAATCCTTTACCAAACTCCATCCTGCCTATGCGGGTCTCACCAAAGAAGACATGTTGACGGGTCTTTCTGCTCCTATTCATGCCGGTGCCATGAAATACTATAAAGAAGCTGGTCTGAAATAAATCCCATCCAGAATGGCAGGCATGTACGATGATTATTTATCGCCACTGCCTGCCATACAAAAATATCAACTACATCTTTATTGTTTGTTTATATCCTTAATTTTGGATGGAGAGATATGAGTCATTCTGAAGTTCAAACACAAGAGGAAGGTCTGGAACTGGCCAGAAAAATGGCAGAGGAAGAAGAAGGTATTACCCGGCGGCCCCAGGGGGCCGAAAAATGGGTTATCCCCACCATTGCGGTGATATGGAGTTTGTTTCAACTCTCCATTGCCAGTTGGCTCATTCTTGACTCCACTTATATACGATCCATTCATCTGGGATTTGCATTGCTCATCGTTTTTTTGAACTATCCTGTTTTTTCCAAAAAACGATTTGGCTTGAAATTTCTTTCAGCCACTCGCAGGATTCCCCTGTTTGACTATGCCACCGCCATTGTGGGATGCCTTTGTGCACTGTACCTTGTCCTTGATTATGAAGGTATCACCATGCGATACGGGGCACCCATTCAAAGGGACATCCTGGTGGGGGTTTTCCTGACCCTGATGCTCCTGGAAGCCGCCAGAAGGGTAATTGGCCCAGCGCTTCCCATCATTGCTATCTGTTTTTGTATCTATGCATTTTTCGGACCCTACATGCCGGATCTCATCGCTTTCAAAGGGGTTTCTTTAAATCGTTTTGTGGGACAGATGACCATGTCCACCGAGGGTATTTATGGCATTCCCCTGGATGTCTCCGCCACCATTGTTTTTCTCTTTGTTCTCTTTGGTGCCATGCTGGACAAGGCCGGGGCCGGACACTATTTTATCCAGCTTGCTTTAAGTTTACTGGGGGGGTTCAAGGGCGGACCTGCCAAGGCCGCCGTACTTGGCAGTGGTCTCACCGGCATGGTATCGGGCTCCAGCATTGCCAACATCGTCACCACCGGCACCTTCACCATCCCCATGATGAAAAAAGTGGGATATCCCGCCACCAAGGCGGCAGCCATTGAGGTGGCCGCAAGCACCGACGGCCAATTGGCACCGCCCATCATGGGGGCCGCCGCTTTTATCATTGCAGAGTACGTCAATGTTCCCTATGTGGAAGTTATCAAGGCCGCTGCCATCCCGGCCTTTGCCTCCTATGCTGCCCTATTTTACATCACCCACATTGAGGCATCAAAACTGGGCTTAAAGGGCATGGCCCGGGAGGACTTGCCGGTGTTTTTTAAAACCTTTCTGGGGGGACTTCATTTCATGCTCCCCATTGCCCTGCTCCTCTATGAACTGGTGGTGGTGAGGCACTCCCCGGAGCTTGCGGCATTCCATGCCATCTGGGTCATGGCCCTGATCATGCTCTTCCAGGAACCCTTGAAAGCATACATGGCAAAAAAACCCATTGCTCCCGCCTTCCACCAGGCCATCAATGATATTTTTTCAGCCCTGGCCTCGGGAGCCCGAAACATGGTTTCCGTGGCCCTGGCAACGGCGGCGGCGGGTATCATCGTGGGGGTTGTGGCATTGGGCCTGGGCGGTCTGATCACGGAAATCATCGATGTCATCTCCATGGGCAATATTTACCTCATGCTCGTCATCACCGCCTTTGCCAGTCTCATCATCGGCATGGGGCTTCCCACAACGGCCACCTACATTGTCATGGCCTCTTTGACTGCTCCTGCCATTGTCAGTATTGCCGCTTACCAGGAGTGGTTTGTACCGCTGATGTCAGCCCATCTCTTCTGCTTTTATTTTGGCATTCTGGCAGATGATACCCCGCCGGTGGGGCTTGCCGCCTATGCAGCGGCTGCCATTGCCAAATCGCCGCCCATTGCCACGGGACTCCAGGGGTTCATGTATGATATTCGAACGGCCATATTGCCCTTTATGTTTATCTTTAACTCAGACTTGATCCTGCATGAAATTTACTCCTGGCCCCAGGGAATTTTAATTTTTCTCATGGCCTGCATCGGGAACTTTGCCTTTGCATCGGCCACCCAGGGGTGGTTTGTGGCAAGAAATAAAATCTGGGAGATTCCTTTGTTTTTAAGTGTCACCATCTGTGCCATGCGGCCCGATGCCATTGCCTCCCTGGTGGGTCTGCCCCATGACCAGCGGTACTATGTCTATCCTGTTGCTCTGGTTATTTTCGGCATACTTTACCTGATGCAAAAGCCCCGGATACCCAAGGAAGGGGTAACTGCTGCGTTTTAATCTGTTGAAGTAAAACTCTGAATTTTCAGTTGATGGGTCAGGCACTCCAGGTGATCCCGGGGATCATGGCTCACAAACAAAATGTGGGTGTTGCTGTTAGCGCTGATATAATCGATGAGCCTTAGAACCCGGGCGCGGTTGATGTTGTCAAGACCCTGGCAGGGTTCATCCAGAATAAGAATCAGAGGCAGTTTGACCACGGCCCGGGCAACGAGTGCCAGGCGCTGTTCTCCATAGGAAAGGGTGGAAAAATATTTCTGCTCTTTTCCCCCAAGATCCAAGAGATAAATCCATTCTTTTGCCACGGCAATCTGAGTGGCAGTAGGGCTATCATAAAGGCCAATGGTGTCAAAAAAACCAGAAATCACCACTCCAAGCAAGGTGGCACCGGCACGGTAATCCCGGTGCAGTTCTGCCCCCACAATGCCATAATGTCGCTTGATATCCCAGATGCTTTCCCCACTTCCCCTTTTAATGCCAAACAGGGTCAAATCCTGGCCATAGGCCTTGGTGCTATCACCGGAAATGAGTTTTAACAGAGTGGATTTCCCGCAGCCGTTGGGCCCCAGGATATGCCAGTTCTCTCCGGGATTAAAGGTCCAGTTCAAATTGATGAAAACGGGCTTGTCATTAAAGGACACCGAAATATCTTTGGCCTGGACAAAGGGAAGATGGGGGTTCAGGTGATCATAGGTGAAACAATCAGGCAGATGGTGGGGCAAACGAATGTCATGGCGGTTCAGATCCGCCCATTCCTGTGAGTCCACCACGGCATCACGCTTTCCTTCCAGGGCGATTTTACCCTTTTCAAGATAAATCATGTTTTCAATGGTCCGGGGCAGGTCCAGATGATAGAAATCCACCAGGATGACAGCGGTGCCCTGGCCGATGATGGTATTGATGATGTGGGTGAGCTGTCCTCGGGACTGAATATCCAGACCGGCATAAGGGGCATCCAGGACGAGAAGGTCTGGATCTGAAGCCAGGGCCCGGGCCATGAGCACCTTGCGGATCTCTCCGGTGGACAGGATCTTGAATGGTTTTTCCAGGAGATTCTCAATACCTGACAGGTCAATGGCCGCTGTGCGGTTCGCACCATGTCCGATGATTTCTCCGGCGGTGCGGCCCCAGTCAATGCCTCCTTCCATCTCCTCGCTGCGATCCATTTTTCGATCCTGTTCCAGGATCTGGTCCTCCAGGGCAAAGCCAATGAACCCCACCCGGGGGGGAAGATCCACGATGCCCTGATCCGGCATAATTTCTCCGGTAAGGATGCCCGCCAGCAGGGATTTCCCGCTGCCGTTTCTGCCACACACCAGAAGGGATTCCCCCGGGAGCAACTCGTAGTAATCAATGGTGAGGGTGTGGCTGTTTTTCCCCGCGTAACTAAGATGTTGGATCTTCAAAAGTATTTTCTCCGGTCAATGCAGATCTTGTTAAGAGCCTGTTTAAAAATTTAGGATCTAAGTCAGCAATTCCAATTTTGGATGTTCCAGGTGGTTCGTGGCCCGCCCGGATGCTGAGCCGAAATCAGAATTGCTGTTGTGGATACCCCAGTGCGTAGGGCGGATCATACATGAAAGGCGTCAGGATATTCAAGCAAAATTCCCCCAGGACCGGGGTTAATCACCGACACCGTTCCAATGGTATCCCGACAGTTCCAGGTTTCGTGGATATGACCGCACACCACAAGACCCGGCAGCCTGGTTTCAATGAATTGCCGAATGGCCCGACTGCCAAGGTGTTGGTTATTATGGGCCAGATCCAGACATTCAAAGGGGGGGGAATGGGTAATGAGGATGCAGTTTTCCGGGGCCTTTTCAAGCAGTTCACCGGCTGTTTCCTCGGGCACATCTACAGACCAGTCTCCAAAGGGGGTGACCGGGGTGCAACCCCCAATGCCAAAGAAAACCTGGCCACGTACGGTGGCCGCATCTCCATGGAGAATCCGGGCGGATTCCCAACCACGGCAGGCATGGGAGAGTTCTTCCTGGCTCTCATGGTTGCCAAAAACCAGCAAAGTAGGTGTCTCAATGGCAGAAAGGTATCCGATGGTGTCATCAAGTCCCTTGCGAAAGGTGGCATAATCTCCGGAACCAATCACCACATCTGCCTGTTTTGACAATTCCACAATGTGCTTACAGCGATTTTCATCACAGTGAACATCACAAAATAATAATAATTTCACAAATCCATCCTGAAGGTTGTTTCAAACGCCCGTTTTGATAAAATATGGCCTTGGTTAAGCTCCCACTGCGCCTTTTTCCCAGTTGCGGATCAGATCAATGAAGGTCCGCACCCCCATGCCGGAAGGGCCTTTGGGGATATAGGATTTTTCAGTGAAGTTCCAGGCGGTTCCAGCAATATCCAGGTGGGCCCAGGGCGTTTTTCCCACAAAATGCTCCAGATAGGCTGCGGCGGTGATGGTGCCGGCGGATTTCCCCCCGATGTTTTTAATGTCCGCCACCTTGGATTCAATCTGTTTGCTGTACGCCTTGCCAAGGGGCAGCCGCCACATGGGTTCCCCCGTGCGTTTCCCGGCAGCGTCCAGGCGTTGGACCAGTGCGTCATTATTACTCAAAAGGCAGGAGTAGTGGTGTCCCAGTCCCATAATGGCGGCACCCGTCAATGTGGCAACGTCCACCACACAGGTGGGATTAAAGGTTTTTATGCCATAGGCCAGGGCATCGGCCAGGATCATCCGGCCTTCGGCATCGGTGTTGACAATTTCCGAGGTGGTGCCATCGTAATGGCGGATGATATCCCCGGGTTTTACGGCCCCGCCCCCTGACATGTTGTCGGTGGCCGGGATAATGGCCACCACACCCAGTTTGGGTTTTTCCCGTCCCACGACCTCCATGGCGGCCAGCACCGCAGCCCCCCCACACATATCGTACTTCATCTCTTCCATTCCCGGGGCCTGTTTCAAGCTGACGCCCCCAGAATCAAAGGTAACGCCCTTGCCCACCAGGAGCAGGGTCTCGTTTTTTCCCGTGGGCCTATATTCCAGAATCACCATCTTGGGCGGCTCGGTGGACCCCTGGTTCACGGCCAGTATGCCTCCCATGCCCAGTTGTTTCATGTCCGCCGTATTAAGTACACTGAGCTTGAACTTATAGGTCTCAGCCAGGTGACTGGCGTGGGCCGCAAAATCAGAAGCGGTCCAGCCATTGCCGGGTTCATTGGCCATATCCCTTGCCAGACAGGCTGCCCGGGCTGCTATGCCACCCTTTTTAGCCCCTTTTTTAAGTTCATTCTGATTCTGTTCAGAAAATAATTTAATCTCCTTAAGACCTTTATATTGGTCTTCTTTCGGTTTTTCTTTCTTATATTTATCAAACCGATAATTCCCCAGAACAACCCCCTCTGCCAGGCACTCTCCCATATCTTCAAAGGGACAGATGGCCAGGGTGGGAATACGAATCATAATGTTTCCGGCCTTTATTTTTTCAACGGTTTTGGCAATCACGCCCCCGGCCTTTCGAAAGGCTTCCCTGGCTGTTATGTCATCTGCCAATTCCTTTTCTGTTCCAAGTCCCAGGACCAATACCCGCCTGGCTGAAACTTCCGGGGTCATGTTGGCCTGCTCTGGATAGAAAAGAAGGGTTTCATCCTCTTTGCCTGAAAAATCACCCAATTCATGGGCGTGGGTCACCATGGAGATGATTTCATCATCACACCAAGGGAGTTTATTTTCCCGTTTCAGTGCACAAAATACAAGCAGATCCCCTTTGAAGTCATGAATATCTTTTTGAGTTACCGTTAATCGTGTTGATTTCATCATAAAAAATCGGCAAAAAACCTCCTGAGTCTTTAGCTCAGAGGAAGAATTACCGCCTCCATTTTGTTGTTTTAATTATAGCCACCCAAACATGGATGCTTGTGGGCTTGATGAAGATTTACATTACCAAGCCGAATATTTACGATTACAAAGTATTAATATGCCGTAGCTTCTCAAAGTATGCAAGGCTTTTCCGGTCTCATTTAACTACGACTTAATCAATTCTCCTATTCCTTGAAAAACCAGGGCAGTGCAATCAGGACAACACCGGCAAGAACCATGAAATATGGGTTTGAAATACAATAGGGAAAGATCATTAATCCCATACCACTGAGAATCGGTACCATGGCACCTTTCTTTTTACCATATATAAAAAAGCCTAAACCAATGGCTCCAAAAAAGACTCCCCACATTAACGTCCATGTGTTGAACATTTATAATTCCCCATATTATTATACGTATAATGTACATATCAGATGACGCAAGATCCTTGAAAGGGTTAAGGACTACAAATTTTATAACTTGAACGAAATAGCTTGACTTTTGCTCCATCTACTGCGTTGCATCAAAGGCCAAATAGTAATTTATTTTACTTTAATGACTTTCCAGATTCTGGGAGCCCAGTAGGGGTTTTTCAGGGTGGAAATAATGACCCCTTTTTTTGCTGAGGCGTGGAGAAACTTCTGATTCCCCACATAGATGCCCACATGACGGGATCGGGTGCCGGTTTTAAAAAACACCAGATTACCGGGCTGTAAATTTTTTTTATTGATTTTCTTTCCCACCCTGGCTTGGCGGGCCACGGTTCTTGGCAGTTCAATGCCAAATTTTTGCAAAAAAATCATCTGGACCAAGCCAGAGCAATCAATTCCTTTTCGGCTCATGCCCCCACTTCGGTATGGGGTGTTTGCCCATTTTTTATACTGGGTCATGAGGGCTTGTCTGGTCTGGTCTGCATGATCCAGCCTTACAATAGATTTTGCATGGGATGCCGGAGGAAGGTTTTCGGCATATCCGGGTAAACCACCGGTGCAGGCGGGCAAACACAGCAGCAGAACCATGAAAATGAGGGGCTTCATGGGATGCCCCCACCCGGAACTTCCTGGACTGGATTCTGATCATGATCATGGATTTTAAATAAACGGATGGCATTGGCAAAGGTGGCATTGGCCAGGACTTCAATGGATTCTTCCCGCAATTGGGCCAGTGTTTTCAACACCAGATGTACATGGGCTGGTTCGTTGAGCCCATCGGGGGCACCGGTGGACAAAATATCCGGGGTATCGGTCTCAATGAGGAGGCGTTCCAGACTGACGGCCCGGGCCGCCTGCCGGACCTTTTTATTGTGGGGGCGGGTCAATGATCCTGAAAAAGAGATGTACGCTCCTGATTTTTCAAAGACCTTTACCATGTCCGCTGACCCGGAATAGGAATGAATCATGCCGCCATGGGGCAGACCCCCATTTTCCTTTAAAAGATCTGCCAGCAGACCAAATGCCTTTCTGCAATGGATATTCACAGGTCTTTTGTATTCTTTGGCAAGTGTGAGCTGGGATGTAAAGACAGAAATCTGATCCCCGTCGTCCCTGGGTAAAACGATTCTGTCCAAACCGATCTCCCCCACCGCCGCACCGGTTGTCTGCAAAAGCTGTTCAAGACGATCCAGCCAGTCCGGGGATCTTGAGGAGATAAACCAGGGGTGGAGCCCAAAGGCCGGGAAAATACCGGGATATCGGGCTGCCAGGCTGGTAACCCCAGGCCAGTCACTCTCCTGCACTCCGCAGCACACCATGTGGGTCACGCCCGCTGCCATGCTTCTGCGGATCACCTGATGGATGCTGCTGGAAAGGCGCAAATCCTGGAGATGGGTATGAGCATCACATAATTTCAAAGTGATATTTTCCTTTAATTTTTGCCAACACCGGTTTCAGCCAAACAAACCGGTGTAAATTATTTCAATACGATTGATTTCGTCTCCAGTCAAGCATTCAAATTCACGCTGACGTGCCCGTTTGGACAATTGACCCTGATTTTGCCTGAGAAAACGAAAAAGCAGATTCACCGAAGGCTGCGGCATGTCCACCATTGCTTCAATTTTAGTTCTAAACGTATCATAATCACTTAAAAACCGAGTTTCATCGGGCAAGTCTTTTTCAATGGTCTGGCGCACACACTCATAAAGGAACTCAACATGGGGTGTGGCATCAAAATAACGATAGAAGTCTGCCGTATCGTTCAGTACATGTACATTACCCAGCTCCGTGGGTTCCCACTCAACCACTTCAAGTAGTTGATTTGCATATGACTCCAGCACTTGGCGATACATCTCAATATGCTCAAGAATCGCTGAAGAAATGGGGAAGACAACCCCCGGAGGATTGAACTCTCGCACGGCAAGCACATGGTGGATGAGGTAGCGATGGATGCGACCGTTTCCATCCTCAAAAGGATGAATATAATTAAAAGCAAAGGCCAGAACAGCAGCGGCAACAACGGGATCAAGCCTTGAAACGGCATCACGTTCAAATGAGATCAGCCCCTGAACAAGCGCTTCAAGATCTTCGGGTTTTGCACTGATGTGTGCGGGATGGGGTATACCGGTATCACGATTATGTTCACCCACAAAACCACCTTCTGTCCTCAACCCCAGCCGGATAAAGCGTGAATCTCCAATCACCATCTTCTGCAGGCGAAACAACTCAACCAGATCCAGGGGGCATTGCCCCGCTTCACCAATCACCCGTCCCCACCGCTGTATTCTATCCTGGGGAGACCTTTCTCCTTCAATGGCATAGCTCGCTTTGGAATCTTTAAGCAACAAAAAGGCGGCTGAACGCGCCATCACATCCCGGGGAACCTTATCCACCAATTCCCGGGCACGTTGCGGCAAATTCATTGCCAGAAATTTATCCAACTTCGCCGTACGAAAAACCATGGGGCATAATTCCGGGACACCGGGAAGGTTATTGCGAACCCGATGACGCGGTGAGTTCTGCTCGTTCTTCACTGTCAACTGGATTTTCGGGTCCACCACTGAAACATAACGCCCGGCAACGGCATTGGGCAAATCAAGCTGACTGCCGAGCAGCCATTCATACAGAAACCAGATACGACGTGAATAGGCCCCTGTTGGGTTTTCATGAACAAGAGATTTGACGGGCTGGGCACCGATTGCAGTAAACAATTTTTTAAGAACTGCCAGATTAAGCCCCTCATATTTGATGGCAAAGGTGAGATGACCATTAAGGTCTGGATGGGGTGCATGACGGGGCGTCAAAATGCGCCAGCCACTTTTTTCCACAATTCTGTGATGATCCCCTGTGGCAAACAGGGTCCGGGGCAAAGGAACCTTGAGATCAAAGGCCTCGATCAGGGCGCTGTACCCTGCCAAGGTCGCCTTTTCTGGAAGCCGCTTCCCATGAAAGACCATTATCGGCCCTGAAAAGTAATTTCCCGCAGTTGCATCCATAAAGAGCGCCTCCCCTTTCAGGCAAAAACAGCAGGATCTTCTGAAATTTGATCCTTTTTCATGAAAAACAGTTCTTAGCGTGTAGAATACATGAATTTTGATTTATTACAAATAAAACCCTGTATTTTTTATACCATGAAAACTACAACAATGGTGTTATAATCAAACCCAAAAATAATCTAACAACAAATTTGCGACCACATGAACTTAAAAAGGATTTCAAAAAATGCAAAATGTTTTGTTTTATCTCCTAACAATCTTAATATGGGGCTCCACCTGGCTTGGAATTAAATTTCAACTGGGCACGGTGGAGCCGCTGGTGTCGGTGGTATATCGATTTTCACTGGCAGCTGTCATCCTCCTTGCATGGTGTCGAATCACCCGGTTGAACATGCGGTTTTCACTCAAAAACCATGGATTCATGGCCCTACAGGGAGCCTTTTTATTCGGATTTAATTATTGGCTCTTTTACGTGGCAGAGCTCCATCTCACCAGCGGGCTGGCAGCGGTTATTTTCTCCACCATTCTGGTCATGAATATGGTCAATGGCTTTTTGTTTTTAAAAACCCCCTTTGACATCAAAGTTATTGCCGGTGGTGCGCTGGGGCTTGTGGGGATTGTCATGGTGTTTCGACCCGAAGTGGCGGAATTTCATCTGGGGGACAGCGGGATGACCGGGGTGTTGCTGGCCTTTGCTGCAACCTATATGGCCTCCCTTGGCAATATCATCTCTGCCCGGAATCAAAAACAGGGCGTTCCTGTCATTCAAACCAATGCCTATGGCATGACCTATGGCGCAGTTTTCATGTTTCTGGTGGTTCTTTTCACGGGAAAGAGCCTGACCTTTGTTGTTTCTTTTGCCTACATCGGATCTCTGATCTACCTGGCCGTCTTTGGTTCCATTGTGGCCTTTGGCTGTTATCTCTCCCTCATCGGACGTATTGGTGCCGACCGGGCCGCCTATGCCACCTTGATTTTCCCCATTGTGGCCCTGGTGATTTCCACCATCTGGGAAAATTATCACTGGACCCTGGAATCTGTGACAGGGGTTATTCTGATCTTGAGTGGTAATCTTTTCATGCTCAAGAAAAAATCAGTGGCGGTGGTGGAACTGAGCCCCTCAGAGCAAACAGGCTGATTAATTCATGGCCAATATCTGGAAGGGGACATTTGCAAATCAGGCATAGACATTAATTAAAGAACCAATTTTTGAAGAGTCAATGGCTGACAATCGGCTACCGGATGTGTAGACACGTGATGGAGAAGAAGCTGGCATCTCATCAAAATAACCGCTTGAATCATAATTAGAAAGTCGGTGCGTCAATGGGGATATCTTCGGTGGAGCCTGCAGAAAATTCCTTTCAGCTGCTGGAACAACAGCCTTCATGGGTACATAAGGAATCAAACTGTATTGAGAAACTACATCCATGGCACCTCCAACCTGAAAGACAATGCTTAACTCACTAATCAAGTTGACGAAAATTTTGCTAACCTTTTTTACATAGTTAAAGGATATAGCATAAACCATCTCAGGTCAAAAAGAATAACTGGAACGGCTCAAACTGAAACCCACAGGTCCATCGAACTTAGTAATGAACAGACATCACAATTGAAATTATCAGGTTTTACCGGAATGATCAGAACAACTTCTTTATGAATCTCACCGGGGTTATAATTAAACATGACGAAAAAAGTGAAAGGCAGACCTCTGGGTTGAGGGTCTGCCTTTCATATTTGTACGCCAAGCGTTTGTTGTTATTCCTGATTCAGGAAAGTACTTAGGGCCTTACTACAATTTACTTGCCACTCATATAAAGATCCCGGAACTCTGTAACTGCCTCCCTGAGTTTTCCAATGTTGTCAAGATCTATGCTCTGTTTGCATTTCATGGCATAAATCAACATTCGATGAAGCAATGCCAATTTTTTATCGTATAGTTTGGCATCAAATTTCAGCCGTTGCGTCATGAAATACTGGGTGACAATGTGCTGGAATTTATCTGCATGCTGCTCTTTGTTCATCACCCACCGGACCAGCTGATTGGCATGAGCATGATCTGCTTTTTCAAGGGTTGCAATCTGATGCATGGATTTTTCCATGGTGGTGATATGTTCAAACAGCAGGGTGATGCGCAGGGGATCGTCGTAAATCCCACAGGGAATTTCGCAATGGGCCCGGCTTATCTGTGCCGAGAAAAAAACAACGGCAAGGGTCAATAGTGTAGGAACGATACTCTTTTTCATAATACCTCCTTTGGTGGAATCTGCATTAAATACCAAACAATACAGCTTCCAGATTAAAATTTTACCTTTCCGCCATGGCTGCATTCATGGCTCTCCAGGTCTGTATTTCCGCTGGCAGTTTCTCCTGACGGATGGCCACCAGATGTCTTTTCCGCAGAACATCATTGATTTCACCATAAACAAGGGCACCGGTTTTACAAGCTTCCGCACAGGCTGGAATCTGATCTGACTGGATGCGTTCTGCGCAATTATCGCATTTTACGGCCACCATTCTATGAAATGGCATATCAGCCTCCGGATAAAGTCGGATTACCCCAAAGGGACAGGCCATGGCGGCCGCCAATTCGGCAAAACTCAAAAAGCTCATGGCCTTTCTCCTTTGTTATAAGCCTTTCGGAAACCTCGTAAAAGCGTAGCCGTCGTTTGCCCCTGTATGACAGTTGTCCCATTCTGATTTTCAATCCAGCTTTTAATGCGAATTTCCTCAGATATCATGTCAATGGCAATTATTTCAAACCAGGCAGTGACGGTATCTCCCAGGAAAACCGGATGCAGGAATTCCAATGTTTGTGATTTATAAATGGCACCAATTCCTGGCAGGTGCATCCCAACCATGGTTGAAAACAATGAGGCAGACAGCATCCCATGGGCAATGCGTTGACCAAAAAAAGTCTGCCCGGCAAAGGAGTCGTCAACGTGCAGCGGATTTAAATCGCCCGTTATGGCAATAAAGTGCTCCAAATCCGTCTGGGTTATTGTTTTTTTCAGAGAAGCTTTCTGGCCAATGGCAAGATCCTCAAAGGTTGTCAGTTGATATTTCATAGATTACCTTTCATTCAGCGGTCATTTTTTTAGATCAGCAACTGTCAAGGAGAAGGGCCGTGACGAAAATAGATTTATCATGGATCAACATCTCTGTAAGTATCTAATTTCATTAATTTGGACAGGCGTAAAAACGCCACGAACTCCCTGGGTGTAAACTCCCCCATATTCAATTCTCCTGCATGCCTGTGAACACAGGAGTGTTTACCAAAATAATCATGCGATGAATTTAACCTCCTTATCCAATTGCTCCACGGTTTTATTGAAAAGGCCTGCCCCTTTACTGAAACTGATAATTTCTTCGGCAACCCCTTGGTAGACCAATTGTTTGAACCGATTGGCGACTTCCCTGCCCTGGTATTCCCCGGGCTCGTCCTTATGCCACCCATTTTTTCTGACAAAGATGCAGAAAGACTTGTAGGTGGCCGCCGAAATAATGGAAAGGTTTCTGGCCCTGGCCCAGTTTTAATCCTTACGGGTCAGCTCTTTAACGCCCCTTTCCCTTATCTCCCTGATTTTTGCAAGGACGCTATCCTTCATAGCCGGGACCTTATGATTCTCAAGAATATCTGCCAGACGCTCTTGAATTCGCTGCGCCATATCCTTTTCACCTTTTTCCTTCCATCGCTCGTAGGGCTCTCTGGCCAGTAACTTTGAATTCCAGATGGCTCCACGACAATGGGTCAGGGTGTGTTTATGGGCCAGATAATGGCCGCCAGGACCGATATCTTCAATCACCTGTCGAGCAATACTTTCCGAATCTACCCGAATGCCTTCCATGAATTTTCGGGTCATCCCGATGGCCTCATTCCCCAAAACCAGCTGGGCGGTTGAGCAAATCATGGCCTGGTCAAGATAACCCACATCATGGATCAAATTAAGACCGGCAAGGGCCTGGGTGATGATGGAAAACCCACTTTCAAGACCGGCCTGGGCATCCAGCACCTTTGAATCGCTGCAACCTGCATACCCCCAGGTTGGCAGACAAAAAGACTGAGCCACTTCTGCCTGGGCAGAGATACCAAGACTCATTTCCGGGTATCCAACACCAAAGATACCCGATGTCATATTTAAAATCTGGACATTCCCGCTCAAGCAAACCGGACAGCCGGGCTGCCTTAATTGGGCCAAGACCAGGCACATTAAGGATTCTGCGGTGATCATGGTAATAACACCCGCCATGGTCATCGGACCGGTGGCACCCATCTGGACGGCAGGCCCGGGCACCTGGGGAATATAATGATCCGCCGCGACAAATATACGATCAATGGTCTCAGCCGGTTGAACAAGTGGGCTGATGGGTTCTGGATAAAGTGCAATAAACGGCTTTTGCCTGAGTTTATCCTTGCCCCCTGCAATTTCGGCGGCCATTTCAAACACCAACTGAGTTCCTCTGCCTGAATACCCCAGAAAAACAATGGGTTTTGTCGTATTGGTGACAACCGCTTCAAAGTCATAAAGATCCGAAACAATTGAGGGGACATCCTGGGAAGAGCCCATTGGCATAACCCAGTCTATATTTTCACAGGCATCCGCTACCCGTGCGCCTATCCCAATGTCTTTAACTGTTGTGGGATGTATTTCTCCGGTCAGGGCATCTTTTGTCCGGGGGCTGCCGGTGGAAGTGCCAAAATAGCTTTTGCGACCTTCTACTTCCAAGGCCCGGTTACCCAATCGATCATAAAGCGTAAAACCGTTTGGTGCTGTGATCAGGCATTGCTTAACAATATATTCAGGTATCCGGACAAGCTCTCCTTCTACAACGGCACCTGCTTTTTTTAGCATCTCCCTGGCACCGGTATGCAATACTTTGAATCCGACACTGTACATTATATCAAAGGCTGCACGTTTAATTTCAAAAATTTGATCTTCGGTCAAAATTTTCAGATACGGTTGCCGCGCCTGTGTTGATGCTGAGTTGATCATAATCGCCCCTTAATATTTAATCCTGAAATTTGATGCTAACAAAACCAGTCAAATAACCAAAGTGTCTTTTGTAAAATACAACAGACTTTAAGTATATAATCAATCATGACATTTTTGTTAATCCATATTTTATTGTGGTTAAAATTGCATGTTATCTAAAAAAAATCTTTTTTTTTGTGTAGGAAAAACATATATAATGCATTACTCTATTTTTTAATGAGATTATTTTATCGCCTTCGCAGGCAATTGAGAATCAGGTGATAGTGAACGCTGCTGATTTTCTCTTTGAACTTAGGCCTCAGTCATAAGTTCTCCCATGGATTTTTGTTCATGATGGATAGCCCATCGAAATCATTAAATCCGAACCTGTAAAAAACTCGTGAGTTGTAAGTTCTCTGAGTTTGCTAAGCCATTATTGCATAACCTATTGAAATTATTAGAACTGAAATTTTTATTTTGATTTTACCACTACTAATAAATTCAATAGGTTATGAGAACTTACAACTGACGAGTAAAAAAGACCTTGTCGTTATTTATACAGGACCCTTACATCGTTTTTATAAACACAAGTTAAGTCATTGAAATTAATAACTTTAAAAAAGGACACATCGAGGTTTTTGATCAAGGAAAATTATTTTTAACCGTCCTTATTTGTTTCATTAGTATCGATATTCAACGATTTTATACT
>Ga0208900_1000978_pt1 | contig 16375 bp, 12 predicted proteins | sample AntAceMetag02UKK_FD_184763 | JGI IMG/M metagenome (GOLD analysis project Ga0208900, IMG submission 184763) | Saline lake microbial communities from Ace Lake, Antarctica - Antarctic Ace Lake Metagenome 02UKK (SPAdes) (version 2) | ecosystem: Environmental > Aquatic > Non-marine Saline and... | reverse complement strand
ATGCGCCCAAAAATATCGTGGAGTGTAGGGTTGCTGTTGCACAGGTCGGTAAGCAGCAAGCCAAAAGCCTGTTCGTCTTTGTCTTCGCGCAGGTATTCCAAAAGCAGTTCTTTGTGGGTCTGCTTTTTTATTTCATACTTACCACGCCGGGCATTTTGCACGAGGGCAGGTGTGTGGAGTTCGCCCTCATATTTTAGCCGGGCAGGAATGTAGCCGTTTTCTTCGAGAATTTTTATGGCCATTAAGCGGTTAAACCAGGTGTAGGCCGCTTCCTCGTACACATCAAGCAAAGCTTGTTTATCGCTGATTCTTTTTTTCAGGGCTTCCCATTTTTCGGGAACTCCGGTGTCGGTAAATATCTGTCCCCTGAAAATATATCCACCTTGTGTGGCTTCAAGTTTCTGATTGTTGCTGCCATCGTTTTCAAATCCCCAGTAGGTTAGGCGTTGTTTTACACCTTCGATTAGCAGCAGGCGGGCTTTTTTGGCAAAGGTTTTAATGGTGTTGGTGTTCATGGTTTTATTTTTTGGTATTGGTCATGTATGCTTGTTCGGGATGATTGATCATATCGGGATGAAGATAAATGAGTTCATTGTTTTTAACCATTTGGCTAAGGTATTTCCGTTTCAGGTAACCTTCGCCTTTGTTCAAAATTTTACTTATGGTATTCGCACTTAAAGTCTGAATTGCACATAGTTTTTTAACGATTGCTTTCATTTTTTCCTCATCATGTTCTCGTTGTTTTAAACTATTGATTTCATCCACGATAAGGACTGGTATTTCAACACCTTCGACAACAACTTTTTTAGAAGCATCTTTACCAGTAGGTGGTGTACTTATTTCAGGGGGTGGTGCACTTAAACCCTGAACTGGTGCACTTATTTCAGGAGGTAGTGTACTTATTTCAGAAGGTGGTGTACTTATTTCGTTAAGATATACACTTAAATTATTTCCGGCAACATAATAAGTAGCCTTACCTTTTCCTTTTGCGTTAAACAATTTATGTACTTTTAAAGCTCTTAAATCATTACTCGCATGAAGAACATCACAATCAGCCATTTGGCGATAAGTTAAGTTGTCGATGGCACCAACTTCGCGCATAAAAATCAGTGCTTGTTTTTGGGCATCATTCAAGGTGAATTCTTCAAATTGTTCCAGCCATGCAATATCCTTATTATCTAAAAAATGATGCAATAATAATCGAGCTGTAAACTGATTATCTTGTCGACTGGAATCGAAAGTAGGAGGCGCCAGGTGTGCATCTTCCATCAACTTACGCATTGAACGAATACCCGAACCCTTGGTTTCAGCTAAATTGGTATCGTGAAAAACAGCCGCGATAAAAGGGTTTCGGGTTTCACTTCCGGGCTCACCCAATTTCTCCTTAGGTTTTAATGAAAAGCCCGGGTTAATAATTTCGATGCGGTTATCGTAACGAATAACCTGAGTAGGCCGGTGTTCACGATAGGAACGGTGCATTAATGCATTAACAAGTGCTTCGCGCAAAGCCTTCATAGGAAGCCCAACAGATTGTGCCTGTATTTGGTTGTCGTCCAGTAAAAATCCTTTGGGAAGGTCGGCATTGATGGCATCGATTAAGCGATAGATAAGCAAGATTAATGATCCGCGCATGTCGATGGAAGTAAAACGATCATCGGGATTGGCAATCCAATTATTGCCTGGAATCCGGATGTAATCAGCACGAATCATTGGGTAATTGCTTCGCTGCGCTTTAGAGTATCCAAAAAGCAACAATCCGGCAAGGTTGAGTTGGGTTTTATTTTCTTTGCTTACACAACCCAATGCCTGCAAAAGCTCATCATCTTCATAGATAAGTTCCTCAGCTACCGGATTTACGTTTCTCCTTAATGAACGGTATCTTTTCAATGCCGAATCATCGACATCATCAATACTGCTCCCACTTACAGGTGTTTGGTCAAAACTTGTTTGATCCTGATAAAAGATATGCAAATCATCTTCGGTGCAATGCTGGTCGGTTGAGCCAATTCTTCGCATGGCACCACCAGGCAGACCATCTGTTTTAAAGTAGAGTGGTTTTTGACGATGAGGCAATTCATCAATCCAAATCATCAACACATTTTTCTTGTTAATTTTCTCCACAGACACATCAGCTCTAACCGGAAAATTAAACATGGATGAGCATTGAGAAACAAAGTCGCGCTGAAATTTATCGGGGTCATTTACTCCAACAACTTTATAGAGTTGATTCTCACTACCTGTTTCTTCGGCAACACCCATAATAATATAGCCACCTCGCAAGCCGGGTTCATTGCAGTATGAACAAACGGTCTCCATAACCGAATGAGAACTTTCACTTCCGCCTTTTGCTTCAATCCAGTCGCATTCATCCTGATCGTTCAATATGTCATATAATTCCTGAGCAGTGTACCTCATATTATTTTATTCTTTTGGTTTTAATTCAGGAATAATTTTTTGTTTTTAGCGAGTTTTAACATCAGTCGTTCGCGCAGTTTATTGAGGTAGGCATCTAATTGTTCAGGGGTTTCGATGGTAGTTGGCGGCATTTCGGCAGCTATGGAAACATCGAGGCTTGTTACAAAGTCATTGCCCGATTTTTTGGCATCTTGTTTTGATTTATAGTCTTCAAGAATTTTAAAATTTTTAGCCTTGAAATCTTTGGCCTTCAATAATAGAATTTCTAACTGCGCTATTTCTTTTTCTTTCTCTATTTTTTGAAGCATGTAATCAGGATCGGGCGTTAGATTTTTTTCTTCAATACCAAGTTCCTTTTGTTTGGCAGCAAGCTCATCCAATATTTCCCGGTAGGTTTCTGTAACTTCCTGCTTCAGTGTAGTGAGGCGATTTTTTACAGCCTCGTGCAAGTTCTTATACACTTTGCGCATTTGCGGGAACTTGTCCCAGGGTTCGGTATCGGTTTTTAAATACTCCTTCAGTTCGTCAGCACTTACCGTTAACATTTCGTCGAGCGAAGCAAAGTTGTTTATGTTCTGCTCTGCAAAGCGCCGTATTTTTTGGTAGTTCTCGATATTATTATCGATAAACTCTTCGACATACTTGTAGTTGTCGCGGCATTGTTTCAGTTTTTCCTTTTGGGCCATCACACTTTCCACAAGCTTTTCGGGATTGCGGGTTTGGTAAATTTCGCCAAGCAGGTGGTGGTAAGTTTTAAGGTGCGAGGCAAAAGGGAGGGTTTCGTGCTCATCTTTCAACTGGTTTAAGTTTTTCAGCTTGGGTTCCAGGTTCTTTTTAAAAGCCTCCACGGCTTCTTTAAAATCGGAGCAATTGGAAGGGATGAGTGTTTCCAAAAAAATATAGTGGTTTACAGCCTGAATAAAGCTATTGATTTCATCCTGCGAATGTGTTTTTTCCTTATGCACGGTAATGGCATCGCGTTCGCGGGCATTGAGTGCTTTTTCGGCGTAAGCCAACAGGTCTATTTCTTCGTTTTTCCACTCGAACCTGCGGAGTCCCTGGCGTGCCAGCCGTAGCAAGATGTCCAGCGTTGAAATGTCTTTCCAGCCGTGTGGTGCTTTTTCGAATTGTTTCACAATATCGCCCACCACCGGAGCTTCGCCCATCATATTGAGTTTATTGTTCAATTCCTCCTCGGCAGGTGTAAGTTCTTTAAAAGCCTCTTTTTGTTTGGATTTGGCGTTGCTAATCAGGTCGGCATTTGTGGTAGCAGTACCATTGCTGAGCGCGTGTTTGCGGTAAACTTCGGCTATATGGCGGTTGAGCATTACCTGAAACCGTGCTGCGGGAGTTGCCCCCGAAATTTCATCGGCCGAAACCACCTGGTTGCCCGAAATAAATGAAGTGTGCTGGAATTTGTTCTGAAACCGAATTTGGATTTCGTTGAGTAAGCTCAAATTGGTTTCCCTGAAATTATTAAAGGTTTCCTTTCGGGTTCCGGCAGCGGAAGCTGAATTGAAACGGATGTATTTTTGCGTTCTGACATATTCGAGTACTTTCGACTTCAAATCATTGTCGTTCCTTAACCATTCGCTTATTCCTACCAGCATATCATTGCTTGGGATGGAGTGTGCAATCTGAATTAAATCAGTATTATCATAAATTGAAAACCGAACATTAAAGTCGCCACGGGAAATATTTTCCTTATCATCGGTATTGATGGAGCATTTAAAATTTTTGTTACCGAATTGGATTACGGGTTGAGGATTGACTAATTTCTTGATTATATCCTCATAAATATAGTGGAGCCTGTCTTCGTTGGTAACCGGAGTATTCCGGATAAGGTTCGCCACCTCAATTTCGTCTTCCTTTAAAAACCGGTATTTGCCTTCGGCAACCTGAATAATGTTTTTCGTAACCAGGACATCCAGCACCCCCTGCACTTTATGCTGCATTTCATTTTTTGCGGTATCCGCCGAATCCATCAGCAGTAAAGCAAGGTTCTCGATGTTTGCCGGGAAATTCACGCTTTGTGTTTCCCCGAGGTTAGAAATCATAAAGAGCACTTTTACCAGCCTGCGGGCAAAGGGTTCGTTTTTTACCTCTTCGATACTATAAGCCCTGCTTAAAATGCCGCGGGCAAGATGGGTAATGTTTTTATCCATCAGTTCGTTGAAAAATAAATCGAAGGGCACAAAATACCCCACTTCATTATCTCTGCACAAGTTGGCCGTGTAATGGGTTGTTCCCAAAATGGCCCGTTCGGTATTTTTTACACCTTCGCCCACATAACCCACATTACTAAACGATTCGAAAACATCGGATATCAACCTGAACTGGTATGGGATAAATGGATAGGTAAGGGTGAAGTCTTCGCGATCGGAATAATTTTCGTAGAGATCATGGTCAAAAACAAACTGGTTTTCGATGGCTCCTTTGTTGTTTTTGTAATAATCAGCCAAAATGCCCAAGCCATCGCTATTTTTTTCGAGCACCCTTTTCTTGGTAATGAAAGCAGCGTCCTGGCTTTCGAGCGAAATCATGGTTTCGAACCTGCCGAGAATTTTGCCAAAACCTGTGGTTTTGCTATCGGTGTTGCTTATCAGGTTGGAAAGATCCTGCTGGGCTGTGCATACTATCCACACCCTGTTGCCAACTTTTGAACCTACCTCTTCAACAATGGTTTGCAGGTTGAGTAGCAGGGCAGTTTTCGATCCGATATACTGCGATACTTCGTCCATCATAAAGATCAACCTGTAATCCTCATTTTTATCTTTTAAGAAATCTTTCAGTTCCTTCACCAGGAAGTCGATGGTATAATCCTGATCCCGATTTTTTATTTTAGATTTGAGGGAATCAATGTCGAGGTCAGGATCAAATTCCTGTGCAATCTGGATTACTTTATCGAGGTACATCACCGAAAAATTGATTTGGTTTTCTTCCCAGTCCTCTTCAAAAGTTATCCTGATTTTATGTTTAAAGTCCTCAAATTTCCCTTTTTCGTACAGGGGCTTTTCAAGGTATAAGGCCAATGCTATGTTTGTGTCGTTATATCCACGAAAGGCATTGAGGCGGTTTAGCAGCACACGGGTTATTCTGTCCTTCTCCCCCTGGTTATCGGAAACTGCATCAATATTAAAAATGATTTCATCTACCGAAAGTGCATCCAGTTGCCTTTGAAGCTTCGCGAACATCCCCATGTTAGGCTCATCCAGCGGGTCAATATTTTTGATGGATTCCCGAAAATTTTCAATGGCTTTCTGCCGGTATTTGTTGTTTAGGCAATAAAAGAGGTATTTGATAAAGTGAGATTTACCACTCCCATAATATCCACTGATCCAAACTCCGGTTTTTCCTTCCTTTTTTGAGGCTATTGCATTTAAAAAGGTGTAAACGTTTTTTGTGATTCCGGGGGTAAACACATATTCATCAATTTCCTGATTGATAAAATACTCCTCCATTTCACTCACTACCACTGCCGGGTTTATTCTGCGGGCAATGTCCCTGTCGTAAAGTTGCTGAATTTTCATTTGATTTTCTTTCGGGTTATCTTTTGTTTATTCTCCTAATTGTCTGTTCAGGTTGTTGGCTCTGTATAAATTATCATCATCAAGAATTCCAAATAACCTGTATTGGGCATCTTCATAGTTTCCCGGATAAAATAGCAATACCTTAAATTCTTTGATGAGGCTTTCGGTGTTTTTCAGAAATTCGGAGGCCCTGAGGTAGGGATAGCTGTTTCCTACGCCATGAATAATCAGGTAAACTCTTTTATCGCTAACATCATCAAAATGCTCCTTCACTTTTTTTTCTATATGCGGATAGAAGCCTTTATTAATCCTGTCTTTTATCCAATACATCGCATCATCAGGACTTTCTTTTTCCTTTTCCATGATTAAGTCAAAGTAGGGTTTTCCGGCGAACTTTGCCTGCTTAAGGTAATTGATAAGCTCTTCGTAAAGGTTAATCACAAGGCAGTCGAGGAATTGATTTGGACGTTTTAACTTCTCCGTTAGCAAAATGATTTGCTCCCTTATTTCGTATTCTTTTTCGGGCGGGTAAGTATATATGTAAGCCGGGAAGAAAAGATTCCCTGTCCTTGGTTCCTGAAAGCCTTTGTCCGACATCAGGTCGTAAATTTTATCAATGTTTATCATCGTGCTAATATTTCCTCTCTTTCATCTTTATTGAGCAGCAAGACCTCCAAGAACCAAGAGTCCCCATTTTTAACAATGTGCTTTAAAACCGTTTTGTTGAAATCCAGTTTCTGAAGTTTTGCATTGGCAAGTAGTCCAATATCCTTCAACATTTGTATGGGTCTTGATGAAATTTTTTTGATTTGGTTTATTTTAATTGCTTCCAATTCAGGATGGGTATCCATTTTTTTATACATAAAGTTTTGGAAGTCCAGGGATGACAATTCAATATCAAGATTATACCATTTGTCAAGTACTACTTCAAGCATAAAATCGGCTATCAATTGATAGGTTTTACAAGCAGCGTAAAACAAGATGAGTTTTTTGTCCTGAGTTTCACCCTCAATAAAAAGATTGATCAAGTCGGGGCTGTCGATTTTACGAAACCTCCTGCTTACTTCCCTTGCTAACCTGGCTTTTGAGGATTCCGAGTTTACCGGAATAACACTCGGATCGATATTTTCCTTCATGTCAAGAAAATCTCTGACATCCTGAATGCCGGAAATGGCAGCCTCAGATTCTTTAATTAATAATGCCCCTGCACTAAATCCGGTATGGTATTTAATTCCTCTATTTGCTAAATCTTCTGTATTCCGGTTCATTTTTTAGATATGGTCTTTAAAAAGTGTAAAAGCCGCCAACAAATTTATCACATTTAATGAAATGATCATGGAAAAGTGTTCAACATCTCCTTAAAAATACTTTCAGGGTTCTGTGCGGATGAGCACATCCTAATCCCCTCAATCAAATAAATTAGAAATTTTGCTTAACAACTTGGATAGTTGAGTCTTTTTTTTTGCAATGTATTTCACTTACATCCTCCAATCAGCGGACTAAGCATAAAACCTGTGGGGAGTTTAAATTAAGCATAGATTTTTAAAAGTCTCAAAAGAACCACCAGCCGCCGCAAAACAATAGATTGAAGTTTCAGCCTGTTTATCTTTTGGTTCTAAAAAAATATTTGCCAGTTATTAAGAAGGAGAGATATAAAAAAAGAGCCGTAAAAGTTTAATTTACAGCTCTTTGTTTGTTCATTGGCGGAGAGCAAGGGATTCGAACCCTTGGTACCCGTAAGAGTACAATAGTTTTCGAGACTACCCCATTCGACCACTCTGGCAGCTCTCCATCGGCAAAAGTATAAAAAGTTTGTGTTTTGAAATGAAAAAAAGAAATTAATACTCCGAAACCTCTTTTAATTTTGTGCGGTATTCACCAAAAAGGTTGGCTTTAGAGATGTACCCAAGATATTTTCCCTGCTCAAGTACAGGCATGTTATATTTTCCGCTGGCCTGAAATTTTTGTGCAACAGCTTCAACTGTATCCTGCGGGGAAATCCTGTAAACAGGCACATTCATCAAATCTTTCACCATGATGTTGTCGTAGTTTTCAGGTTTAAACATTACATGCCTCACGTTGTCGAGTATCACGTGCCCCCGGAATTGCCCTTCCTGATCGACCACCGGGAAAATGTTGCGTTGCGAACCTTCGATTACATTAACAAGGTCGCGAAGGGTAGCCTCATAAGAAACCACTTTAAAATTTGTTTCTATCAGTCTTTTAATATCAATCATCGACAGCACATTCTTGTCCTGGTGGTGGGTCATCAGCTCACCCCTTTTGGCTAACTGTATGGTATAAACCGAATTGGCGGTGAAAATCCGGATGGTCATGTATGATATTACCGCGGTAATCATCAGCGGCATAAAAAGGCCATAACCATCGGTAATCTCGGCAATAAGGAAAACCGCGGTAAGGGGGGCGTGAATAACTCCGGCAATCAGGCCGGCCATTCCTACAAGTGCAAAGTTGGTTTCGGAAATATGGTAAAAACCAAAATGGTTGAATACAAGGGCAAAAAGCAAGCCTGCATGGGCACCGGTAAAAAGCGTTGGTGCGAATATTCCACCTATTCCCCCTGCGCCAAAAGTCAGCGAAGCAGCTACAACTTTTAACAACATCACCACGATCATCAAAACAAAAACAGCCGTAATATTGTCTTTAAATCCATAAAACAAACTGTTTTCAAATAAGGTGATGGTATTTCCATTTAAGCATGAGTTTGTTGCTGTGTAGCCTTCGCCATACAACGATGGGAAAAGGAAAATCAACAAACCAAGCAGCAGACCTCCAAATGCAAGTTTCCAGTACCATGCGCTGATACCGCTGAACAAGTTTTGAAAAAACAGATACACCCTGGTAAAATAAAAGCTAATAAGCCCGGTAAAAATTCCAAGAATAACATAAAGCCAGATATCCTTCATCCTAAAAAGTTGCTCTATCTCGAAGGGATAAAGCACATTCATCCCCAAAAAAAAGTAGGAAGTAAGCGCAGCAGTAACCGATGCCAATAAAAGCGGGATGAGTGAGGCTACGGTTAGGTCGATCATGATGACTTCAACAGCAAAAATTATGGCAGCAATGGGCGATTTGAAAATAGCAGACATGGCACCGGCACTTGCTACAGCCAACAGGGTTACTGTTTGTTTATAAGTAAGGTGCAAAGCCTTGGCAATATTACTACCAATCGCTGCACCGGTAGCAACTGTTGGACCCTCCAAACCAACCGACCCGCCAAAGCCAACCGTTAACGAACTGCTAATTACCGATGAAAACATGTTGTGCTTTTTCAAAATACCCTTGGTTTTTGAAATGGCATACAGCACACTTGGCACACCATCGCCCACGTATTGCCTTAAAATGAATTTTATAAAAAGCACGGTAATGATAATACCCAACACCGGGTAAAAGATGTAGAGGATATTATTATATTTTTCATCAAAACCGGAAGTAAGAACACCCTGGATAAAATGAACCGCGTTTTTAATAATAACAGCAGCCAGCCCACTCAAAAATCCAATAACAACGGCAAGTCCCATCATGTACTGCCTGTCGTTGAGGTATTTTCTCCGTAAGCTTTGAATATAATAAAGAAGAGTGCGCTGTGGTTTCATTCCAATTTTGATCTTAAGAGCCAAACGGCAAAGGAAATATTTTCATCCATGCCGCTACCCGAATCGGGCAATTTATAAAGTGTTTAAATACGTTTTGGTTCTACTACCATTTTTGTGGAGCTTTATTTATTAATGTAAATTTTATTGATAATCAATCCGCAGATGGCAGTCCACAGTACCGGACTTCGCCCCTGCATTCCTGCCTCGCCTACACACGATCTGCTCTGGGCGGCAAGGCGGACTCGAAAAATTATGAAAATTGTCCGAAGGACTCCTTTGGAGAAAATTTCCTATTTTTCGGGATTGGCAGTTTCATGCGATTGGAGACTGAAGACTGTGAACTGAAAACTCAATAAAGCCCTTCCATTAAATTCGCAGTAGTACCTACTTTTTTAAGGTGCCTTTGTCTTAGAGATTTTTATCTACAAGATAAGCATTGGCCTGGCTTAGTGGCGTAACCACGAGATCGTTAATACAAACATGGGGTGGCAATGTAGTGAGGTAAAAAGCAATATCGGCAATATCGCCGGGCAATAGCGGCTGATAGCCCTGGTAAACACTCTCCGCCCTTTCATCATCACCTTTAAAGCGCACCATCGAAAACTCGGTTTCAACAAGGCCGGGGGCAATTTGGGATACTTTAATGTTTTTCCCAAGCAGGTCGATTCGCATCCCTTTTGTAAGGGCATCAACAGCATGTTTCGTGGCGCAGTAAACATTCCCCGAAGGATAAACTTCTTTACCGGCGATGGACCCGATGTTGATTATTTGCCCGGAACCTTTTTTTATCAGAAGCGGCACAACGCTGCGCGTAACATAGAGCAAGCCCTTGATGTTGGTGTCGATCATGCGCTCCCAATCGTCAATGTCTCCTTCGTGAATACTATCGAGGCCCACGGCAAGCCCCGCATTATTTACCAGAATATCGATAAGCTTCCAATCGTCAGTGAGGCTTCCAATGCCCGTGCTTACAGCTTCACGTTTAGTTATGTCCATTTCGAGGCACAGTACCCGAATTCCTGCTTCTGTTTCCAGTTTTTGTTTCAGTGTGTCAAGCCTTTCCTTTCTTCTTCCCGTAAGGATAAGATCGATATTATTGTTGGCGAATTTGGTGGCTATGGCTTCGCCAATTCCTGAAGTAGCCCCGCTTATTAATGCAATTTTATTCATTTGTGTAATATAAATGGCCACATCCTGTCCCGATTTTTCGGGAGATGCACGGATGAATAAATTAGTATCTCTCCTTATGAGTCCATCGGACATCCATGTCAGCGGGTGTTAATATTTATTGTGAGTGTTTTACTTATTAAAGTAATAATGGTTTTATTTGTTTCGGATTTCTATTTAAAGATACAAAGTAAATATTTTCGAAGCATTTAAGATGGACATTTTTTATATAATTATCATCGTTTTTGCAGCTTTCCTCATCCGCAGCACCTTTGGTTTTGGAGATGCTTTGGTGGGAATGCCATTCCTTGTACTGGTTGTCGGTATTCAAATTGCCGCGCCGCTCATGGCCTTGCTTGCACTGATGATGGCCTTGTTGATACTGATTAAAAACCGGCGGCAAGTAAGTTTCAGGCTCACCTGGAAACTGGTGCTTTCGGCAATGGCGGGTATCCCGGTGGGATTGTATTACCTCAGGCATATCAACGAATCAGTGGTCAGCCTGGTGCTTGCCATTTTCATTATCACTTTTGCATTAAGCCGAATTTTTCAGGTCAAAATAAAATCGAAAGCACCTTCAATAATTTACTATTTGGTGGGATTTATCAGCGGAATCCTCGGGGGGGCATACAACACCAACGGGCCTCCGGTAATCATGCTATTATCGGCACAAAACTGGCCAGCCCAAAAATTCAGGTCAACATTGCAAAGTTATTTTTTCTTTGTGGGGATAAGTGTTGTGGCAGGGCACATCGCCTTTGGAAATATTACCGGCGAAGTTGTTTGGTATTTTCTTTATGGCTTACCTTTCATTATTCTCGCCTTTTTTGTTGGAGAATATTTGTTTGGAAAGATAAAATCAGAAAAATTCTACAATTGGGTTTACCTACTCTTATTGTTGATTGGTGTGGGATTGGTGGTTAAGGTATTCGTGGGATAAATAATCATATCCAAAAAGCATTTTCAATTTCAGAAGAAAGAACCACGAAGGCACTAAGTTCACTGAGTTTCACTAAGTGTTTCTTCTTTACACCACTCAGGCACTTAGGACACTAAGTTTCACTAAGTTTTTCTTCTTTACACCACTGAGGCACTTAGGACACTAAGTTTCACTAAGTGCTCCTTGTGTTCTGCGTGTCTTAGTATTTTTCTTTTTTACCACTGAGGGCACTGAGAAAAAAATGATAAAAACCTGCCCAGTTTACGAGGTAACTATAATGCCCTATTATTAGTCCACAGCGCAGGCATCGCCCATACAGTTTGGTTTTTCAATAGGCTTTTTGAGCAATTTTAAACCAATGGCAGCATAATACAGTTTGCAGCCAACGCATATCCCGAAAGAGGTTTCAAGGAAAAGGAGCAAAAGACAGATGAGGCACAATAAACAAACAGGCTCGAAGTAATTTATATCCCCTAATAAGAAAAAGGAAAGCACAAAAATAGTCGTTGCCAAAGTGAGGCCGAGGCTCCAGGCAAACTTTTTTTGAATGGCCCCAATGGGCAGGGGCGATTGCTTGTAAGTACCGAGATAACCTATAAAAACCGTGGGCGAAAACTTTGGGTTGATAAAAACTCCAACCATAAAATTTAACATCAAAAAACCACTAATGTAAGTAACTACAATGTAATTGTGTAACATAAAGGCATTGATGGAAGCAATAATTCCTAAGAATAACATTACCCCTGCACTGGCACGCATCCGGCGCTCATCCAGAACTTTAAAGGATTTCCCCTCGATATACTCTCCAAAACTTATGATCGACATTTTACTGAAATATTTTTAATGAATATTATTTTTATAATAAATTGAAACTCAAAAGAACTCAAATTGTTTAAAGCCAAACAATCATTTTTTATTGTTCGCCAGATACATGAAAAATCTCATGATTTGATTTTCCTACTCCCCCGGTACAACTCATATTTTACAAACCTACATTCGAGCGGGCCATTGAAAAGTGGTATTTTTCGTGATGTCTTTAGCCCAACGCTTTTTAAAGCGCCGAAGTCGGAAGTAATAAGCCAGGCTTCGTAGCCCGCGAATTTAGATTTTAATACATCACCAATCAATTTATAAAAAGCAAAGAGATCGGTTTTTTGAATTCGTTCGCCGTAAGGTGGGTTAAAAATTATAAACCCGCCATCAACATTTGGGGGCGAGCTATCCTCGAAAGCTACCTGTTTGATGTCGATATCATTTTCGAAGCTGGCATTTTTCAATATTTCCTGCGAAAGAGAAATGGCATTTTGGTTCACGTCCGAGCCAAATATTTTGCACGGTGCAGGGATTATTTTTGATTTTTCAGTTTCAACAATTTTTTTCCATAATCCGCCATCAAAATCTTTCCATTTCATAAATCCATAATCTTTCCTGAAATAACCAGCAGGGATTTTTCGGGCAAGCATGTTGGCCTCGCACACTATGGTTCCCGATCCGCACATGGGGTCGAGCAAGTCGGTTTTGGCATCCCATCCCGACAATAAAACCATTCCGGCGGCAAGCACTTCATTAATGGGAGCCTCACCCTGCCTTGTGCGGTATCCGCGCTTGTGAAGCGAATCGCCCGAGCTGTCGATGAGCAGCGTGCAACGAAGCCCGGTAATGTGAACCTGAACGCGCAAATCAGGGTTTTCCAGGTCGATATTTGGCCGCTTATCAAATTTTTCCCTGAACTTATCAACTATGGCATCTTTGGTTTTTAGGGCCACATAGTGCGAGTGTGTCATTGCACTATTGCTTACCGTGGCATGTACCGCGAAAGTCTGATCGACAGTTAATAAATCGAACCAGTTAAATTTCTTCACGCCTTCGTAGAATGTCTGTTCATTTTCAGCCTCAAATTCATCAACTTCTTTCATTACCCTTAGTGCAGTGCGGCAGGTGTAGTTAATGCGATACATTGCTGCAAGATCAGCTTTGCATTTCACAGCACGATTTAATGGTTCTACCTCCAGGCCACCTGCAGCAGTAACCTCAGCTACAAGAGTTTCTTCAAGTCCGGCCTGGGTTTTTATTATTAAAGTTAAGTTTTTTGAATTCAATTTGAGTGATTTTGATGGTTATTGTTTTTTTTCTTTTTCCCTTTGAAAAAATTACTGATTTTATCCACACGCTTTTGGTAGGGTTCATTTTCGGGCCGGGCCAATAAAAACGAAAGTGCGCTGGTGGATTCAAAATTTTCGAATACAATTTTTAAACTTGCCAAAAACGGAATGATCAGCAACATGCCCGCAACACCCCAAACCATTCCCCCGGCAATCAGTCCAAGTATGGTAATAAACGGATTTAACCTCACATAACCCCCCGTGATGTTGGGTGTTAAAATGTTATTTTCAAGAAATTGGATAAACGCAAAAAAAGCCACAACCCATAAAGCAAGATTTGGGGTATCGCCGGTTAGCATGGCAAACATGATTGGAAAAAATGCCCCGATCCAGGTGCCGAAATATGGGATAAAGTTGAAGAAAGCCGAAATTACACCAAATAGTATGGCATATTGCAAGCCAATGATATAGAGGCCAAGAGAATTTAAAACGGAAAGAATCATCACGACAGCAAAAGCCCCTCCGAGGTAACGCTGCGATACAAACGACACCTCCTGCAATATTTTATTTGTACGTATTTTTTCAGTATCAGGTACAATACGCATTACAAAAAAGTTGAAGCGATCGTGATAATATAAAAGGTAAAATACAAAAACCGGCATGATGAATATCTTAAAAAAAGTACCGGCTGTGGCATTGAGTAATTCATTAAGTAATTGGTTTCCCGAGGTAAAGAGGTTTGAAACTTGATCCTTAATCCAATTTTTTTGTTGTGCAGTTTCAATACCAAAATTATCTTCGATTAAAGTGGAAATCTGGTTTACATTATCGAGCGCCTTAGTGCGCAAGGCAGGGAAATCGCCGGTTAGCTTTGATATTTCCCCGGCAAAAAAGATTGAGATTCCTGCAATAAAGGTCATCATCAACAGGATAGTAATAAAAATTGAGAGCCCCTTGGGAATACCTTTCCTGCACATAAAACGGCAAGCCGGAAAAAGCAAAGACCCGATTAACAGCCCAAAAGAAACAGGTACCAGGAAGTTTTTGGCCACAATTACTATAAAAGTAAAAGCAATAATGAAAGCCAAAAAATAAGTTGCCTTTTTCAGAAATGAATAATTTCTTTCCATAATCAGATAATGTAAATTTTTCCTTCATTAAAAAAATGAAGGCCGCAAAATTACTACTAATCGGATTCATTGAATATATTTGCTCAAATTTTAAGATAAAATGACTATTGAACAAGCCCAGAAAACGGTAGATGAATGGATAAATACTACCGGCGTGCGGTACTTTAATGAGCTGACGAATATGGCCATACTAAGCGAAGAAGTGGGTGAGGTGGCACGGATTATTTCCCGGAAATATGGCGAACAATCGTTCAAGCCATCGGATAAGGATAAAGATTTGGCCGATGAGTTTGCCGATGTTTTGTTTGTATTGATTTGCCTGGCCAACCAAACCGGCGTTGATCTTACAACAGCATTGTTAAAAAATATGGAAAAGAAATCTACGCGTGATGGGACAAGACATAAAGAGAATGAGAAACTTAAATAGTGTATGTCCATACAGTCGATACTTTTCACTTGCCCCGGATTTTAATCCGGGGATTAGTGAATTGAGCAACGCCCCCCGACTTTTCGCTGTCAATGCCGAAGGCATTGACAGCGAAAAGTCGGGGGTATTCATCACATCAATTTAATCCACACCCTAAAGGATGTGGCAATTGATGTTTCAACAAATCTTACTTTAAAGACCAACACTAAATAATGTATATTTTTTTAAACTAAAACAATGATAATATGCTACTAAAATGGTTTGTTAAAAACGAAATGCGCGAAACCAGGCGATCGTCCATGTGGGAACAAAGCATGGGGATCAAGATTTTCCTGGGCTTCCTGTTTTTCATCATTTTCGCCGAATTTATGCTCGGCAGTTTTTTCATCGGTAAAGAATTTGGTGAAATATTCCCGGATGATGATCCGGTGAAAAAATTCAACTCCTTTCTACTTTATGGGTTTGCCCTGGGTTTTATGGTTAGGTTTTTCATGCAAAAAGTGCCTGTGCTTTCCATCCAACCCTATTTGCACCTGCCCATTAAAAAATCGAAACTGGTGAATTATGTGTTGGGGAAATCACTTATGGCTCCCTTTAACTTCTTCCCCTTCATCATTTTCACTCCTTTCATTGTTTTCCAGGTGGTACCGGAATACCCGGGTTTTGGGATAGCGGCTTATGTCTTGTCTATCTTTTTGGTCGTTTTGAGTGTAAACTATCTTACCCTGCTCTTCAAGCGAAACCTTTCGGGGAACAACACGGTTACGATCGTAATTACAGTATTGGTGGCGGCCATTGCCGCTGCTGAATATTTTGAGATCATTTCACTTACCGATATTTCTGCGATAATGTTCACGGCCGCTTTAAAAAATCCTGCGTGGGTAATTGTGCCAGCAGCAATATTAGTTTTGGCCTATATGCTTAACTACCGCGACCTTACCATCCACTTGTATCCGGAGGATAACCTGAATTTGAAAAAATCGGGGAAACGCAATGTTTCCGACTTCAAATATTTGAAGAGCTTTGGCGAGATTGGCAACCTGATGA
>Ga0208900_1000975_pt1 | contig 16409 bp, 10 predicted proteins | sample AntAceMetag02UKK_FD_184763 | JGI IMG/M metagenome (GOLD analysis project Ga0208900, IMG submission 184763) | Saline lake microbial communities from Ace Lake, Antarctica - Antarctic Ace Lake Metagenome 02UKK (SPAdes) (version 2) | ecosystem: Environmental > Aquatic > Non-marine Saline and... | reverse complement strand
AATTTTTGCCCGAATGGTTTTTTTTATCAATAACGAATTGTTAATAAGTACTTTTGTTGCAAAATTCATGATTAAATGTTAATCCATTTAATCATGTCTTTGAGGAAGTTATTTTGAATATTTTACTTAAATGATTAAATGATTAAATGATTAAATGATTAAATGCGAGAATATGCAAATTAGAATTATAAATAGTATAATGTCAAAACTTTACTCATTTCAATTATTCAAGCATTCTTGCATTGACACATTACATGCAGTCATTAATAAAACAACTGATTTTTTTTACCCATTAAAATAACCGTAGAACCAAAAAAATAATACCCCCAATCAAAAAGGCACAACATTCCTACCAAAACACAGCGTAAAGCACCACTAAAATAATCAGCACGGCGTATGCAGAAATATTGAAAACGGGTCCGGTATGAAATATTTTATTTGTCAGTGAGATTCCTTTGGGATCGTCATCCGCTTTGTTGGTCGAAAGACTCACAAGCGCAATTACTGCCATGGTGATAAGGAAGGTGTAGAACATCTGATCCATCCAAGGCAACTCAAGCGAAGGAACTTTTAGTAATAAGGCCACGGGGATAGAGGCCAGGATACCGATGATAGCGCCTTTGTTGGTGGCTTTTTTATAGAACAATCCCAGCATAAAGACTGCAAGAATTCCGGGACTCACCAGTCCTGTATATTCCTGGATGTATTGGAAGGCTTGATCGATATTGCCCAAGGCCGGAGCTACAAAAACTGCAATAAGCAAAGCAATGGCACCTGAGATGCGGCCAACAGCAACATCCTTGTTTTTGGCTTTCTTGTTCTCCAGATAAGGTTTAAAAATATCCATGGTAAAAATCGTGGATGTGGAATTAACCATCGAAGCCAATGACGACACAATGGCCGCTGCCAGTGCAGCCACAACAAGGCCTTTCAAGCCGGCTGGGATAAATGTGTGGATGAGCCAGGGATAAGCTTTATCATAGTTCATCGAGCCATCTGCTTTGGTAAAAGCATCCTTAACCCCGTCGATCATTGCGGTGCCGGTAGGTTCGGTAAACATCACGTAGGCAATAATTCCGGGAACGACCACAAACAAAGGGATGATCAACTTCAGAAAAGCAGCAAACATGATCCCGCGCTGCGCTTCTTTTAAACTCTTTGCTGCGAGTGTACGCTGGATGATATACTGGTTGAAACCCCAATAGTAAAGATTTGCCACCCACATACCACCAATCAATACGGCGATACCGGGCAGGTTCATAAATTCAGGGTTGTCTTTTTTGAGGATCATATGAAATTTATCGCCTGCTGTTTCGTAAACATGCGAAAGCCCATGAAAAATACCGCCATCGGGAGTAACGTGATTGAGCGCAATGACCGTTGTGATGAAACCGCCAATAACAAGCAAAGTAACCTGTACAACGTCAGTCCATGCAACTGCAGCCAGTCCACCATAAATAGAATAAGCAGCGGCAAAACATGCCAGTGCAATGATGGCCGGGAAGATCATACTTCCGTCGCCATTACCAAGAATGGTGTCGATGGCCTTGCCACCAAGAAAAAGTACCGAAGTAAGGTTTACAAATATAAAAAGGCCAATCCAAAATACAGCGAGAATGGTTTTCAGATTGGTGCTGTAGCGTTTTTCGATAAACTCAGGAATAGTGTATAGTCCTTTTTCGATAAAGATAGGAAGGAAATATTTACCCACAATAATAAGGGTGATGGCAGCCATCCATTCGTAGCTGGCAATGGCAAGGCCAATGGCCATTCCCGAGCCCGACATACCGATCATTTGTTCGGCAGAAATATTTGCAGCGATCAGTGATGCACCTATGGCCCACCATGGCAAGGTTTTACCGGCTAAAAAATAATCTTCGGCGTTACGTTCAACACCTTTTTTCTTTCGGGAAACAAACAAGCCGATACTCAATATGAGTATAGCGTAAGCAATAAAAATGATGTAGTCGATTGTTGCAAAACCCATTCCGCCAGTCATAGCTTTTTATTTTAGTTCTAATTTTTGAAGCTGCGAAAATACATAAAAGATGTATAGAAAGTTTCTACACTAATTTGAAAATTTGACGATGTGCAAATTTGTGCATTGCACCACTATGTGGAAAATTAAAGCCCTACCTCGTGGCTCGCTCCGCTGTAAATCCAACGAGGCGATCAAGGCGGGCTTTCGTATGAAAAAAAATGAAGGTTGAACACTTTGGGAATGGCTTTCCAATGCCATTGTTGTTCACGGTAGAATACAAGGAAATTTTTATTTTTGCCAGCACTGGTCCCCAAAAAATATTTGAGCATGAATTTAAAAAAAGAACTTTACGGGAAGGTGGATGGAAAAGAAGTTTTTCAATTCACCCTGAGCAATGAAAATGGCATGACATTGAAACTGATCAACTATGGTGGAATAGTTACCCATCTGCTGGTGCCTGATAAAAATGGAAAAACAGAGGATATAGTTTTGGGCTACGACAGCTTGCTCCAATATCTTGACGACACACCTTATTTTGGAGCACTCGTTGGCAGGTATGGAAACCGGATTGCAAAGGGAAAGTTTACCCTTGATGGAACAAACTATCAACTGCCAATAAATAATGGTGAAAATCATTTGCATGGAGGTGTTAAAGGTTTTGACAAAGTAGTTTGGGATGCCGAGGATTTTGTTTTCGCAGAAAGGGCCGGAGTAATTTTGAGCTACCTGAGCAAAGATGATGAGGAAGGCTACCCGGGAAACCTTGATGTAAAGGTTACTTATTCGCTGACCAACGAAAATGAGCTAAAAATTAATTACGAAGCCACCACCGATAAAGCTACCATCGTAAACATGACCCACCACGGCTACTTCAACCTGAAAGGACAAGGAAATGGAGATGTCCTCGACCATCAGCTATTATTGATGGCCGATCATTATGTGCCGGTTGACCAAAATTTGATTCCAACAGGAGAGTTAAAGAAGGTCAAAAACTCTGTTATGGATTTCACCACTCCTCACTCTATTGGTTCACGCATTGCGGAAGTTGAAGGTGGCTATGACCACACCTGGGTTTTAAACGATTTTGATGGAAAAAAAATACGCCTCGTTGCAAAAGTAAAAGAACCAAAATCGGGAAGGGTGATGGAAGTTTACACCGACCAACCGGGCATACAGTTTTACACAGGAAATTTCCTAGATGGAAGCCTGACAGGAAAGCAAGGAAAAGTTTATAACAAGCACTCAGGCTTTTGTCTCGAAACCCAGCATTATCCGGATTCGCCCAATCAGCCTGATTTTCCATCGGTAGTTTTAAGGCCCGGAGAGAAATATGAAACAGGGACGGTTTATAGGTTTGGGATTGGGGAAGAGGGTGACAGGTAATCAGTGATCGATAGCTGGTAATCGGTAGTTGGTAATCGGCAATCGGTAATCGGTGATTGCTGTGCCCTTTCACTTGACGCTGGAGTGTCCGCCTAAGGCGAGATAAACCCTTCGGACGGTGGCAGGTCTTTTCCAGGATACACGCCTTCAATTCTTCTATTTTCTTCGACTCTGACTGGTCTTCGACTCAGTCAGGTCAGAAGTGTTGACCTGTAAGAGTTCGACAAAGGAGAACCTGACAGCGTCAAGATCTGGAAAAACAATCGTCATCTTCTATAATCCTGAACTGCTGATCATCAAGTATTGAATATTGATATTAATCGAAAAAACACCTCATTTGGAATCAGGGCTGCCATCCCCAGGGGGCTTGCATCCCTTTGCGTGCCATGCAGCAAGTAATCATCCTCGCATTCAAACATTTTATCATTTTATCATTTCATCATTGGATCATTTTATCATTGGATCATTGCCTCATTTCATCCCCGCAGTGGCGGGATTTCGCTTTGCTCAACATTGCATCATTGCATCATTGCATCATTTAAGCATTGTCGCATTGTTCATTTCGGCGAATAATGTCTCTTCAACCACTTACACAAGCCATCAAAACCCGGAAACAATACCCTTTCGTTGATGTTCACCTGGTCGAGTTTGTCCCTGATTTCCCATTTCATTCCGGCAGGAATGACTATCCTAAAATACAAATCAGGCTTATCCAATAACCAATCATCAAGCAAAGAAGTTGCATGCGACATAAATGTAAAAATCGCAAACTGGTTAACAATCCTTGTGTCGAGCGATGGCGATTCGAAAGCCACTACAAACTCATTTTTTTCTTCCGATAACTCCGCGAGACTTGAATATACTTTACGGAGCATTTCACTTGTAAAGCTGTTTGAACCAACTTTGCAAAGTTCTCCCTGAAGTTTGGATGGCAAATAATCCTTCAGGGCCTCGTAATTCAATGCCCATATAATTCCATCATGTTCAAATTTCTCAAGTTCGGAAGTTGCAAAATGCAGGGCCACATAGGGCGAATAGGTCCAATCGAGCAAGCGGGTTGGCAAGCCATGGTGCTGTGCCATTGCCAGCCAATCCCATTCCGTATTATTAATCACATCAGGACGGTGCGAATACTTTTTAAAGTTCCGCAAAAGGTGGAATTCGAGGTCTTCGTAAAAACCACCAAGCCGCGCCAACGAGGTCTTAAGGGCGTATTGTTTGTTCGACAATCCCCTATAAATGTAAGGCGACCGGATCCTGTCAATTTTCTTATTAAATGAATCATGGAACAACAATCCCTGAAGTTGGGTCCAATCTTTGGGTATAAATTCCTTTTTCAGTTTCATAGCTAATGTGTTTTTTTTGGAAACCAAAAATAGCAAGTTATCCTGAATAATTCATGAAAATTGACAATAATAACATCGAATTGTCAAGGATAAATGCTAAAGTTTCCAATAGCCAATTGCAAAAACTTCAAACTATCAAATTTCCATCTTTCCACTTTTCCAATTTCCCATCTCTCCATCTCCCCTTTTCTCCCTACCTTTGCACTTCATTAACAATCATCCTATGAAAGGAAAAATTCAGCTTCTTTTAATTCTTACCGCGTTAGTGACATTATTGGCTATCACTGCCAAAGTGTTTAAAAATAACTCTATCGAAAATAAATTCCCTCCTCCAATTGAAACAATTGTAGTTGACCGTGAAGAACACCACGATAAAAAGTTGGAGTGGATTGAACAAATGCACCGCTCTGCACCGGAAGACAACTGGCGGTTTATGGATATGGATTTTCGGCTCAACAATGCTTCAAATAAATTAAAAGCATCAGATAGTAAAAACGAAGTTCTCTATGGTAAATGGAAAGAACTTGGCTCGAATAACATGGCTGGCAGAACACTGGTTGCTGATTATGATGTTGAAACGAATATAATTTACCTGGCCTCGGATGGTGGGCAAATATGGAAAGGCCAGCCCGGTGCAGACAACTGGCAAAGCCTGACAGATCATATTAAAATCCCTGCCATTCATTTTTTGAAACGAATTGAATACAATGATGGATATCGTTTTATTGTTGGATCCGGCAGATGGAACATTCCTGGTTTGCTTTATTCTGATGATGATTGTCAGACCTGGCAGGTAGCCACCGGACTCGAAAACATGGAATCCTGGGGCTACGTCCGAAGAGTGATTATGAAAAATGATCCCTCCGAAGGGATTTATGTCGTTTGCATGGAATGGAATTACACCAACTGGAACGCCATGTCGCAGATATATGTGTCGCATGACTTTGGTGAGAGCTTTGCCCCTCTAACTACTTTTGCCTTTGGGGCTGATGTTGTTGACATCTGGACAAATCCTTATGGAAATAATGAAGTTTATGTGCTTGCCAAAGACGAGTTGTTTACTTTGGATGATCTGGGGAATTTAACACTGATTGGCAATATCCCGGCTGAAGCACCCGAAAAAGTTATCCTAACAGGTGCATGTTCCATTGGAGCTCCTAAACTGTACGCGTTGATACGATACAATGGTAGCTCGAATTTCTTCGCTTCATTTAATGGAGGATCAGATTGGACGTTGAAGAGTTCGAAAAATGAAGGCCCTTTTATGATCAACAGCTTTGTGGCCTCCCCCACCCAATTGGGCATGGTCTATTTTGGCGGGATCAATGCATCCTACAGCCACGATCATGGAAACACATGGACACTCGTCAACGAATGGTACCATTATTATAATTCTCCCGAAGATAAACTTCATGCAGATATCCCATCCTTTTCGCCTTTTATTGATGCTGAGGGAAATAAATTTGTCTTAATAAATACCGATGGGGGCATATATATTTCCTACGATTACCTTGAAAATGTCTCTAATATTTCGATGAAAAATTTGCGGATCAGCCAATATTATTCAACCTACACGTGCAGGTTTGCACCGGATAACACCCATGCCGGGGCACAGGATCAGGGCTACCAATTTTCCAATCAAAATGCAGACACTTCAGTAATCGACTATGAACAACTTATCAGTGGCGATTATGGTCATATTGTTTCGGGCGACGAAGGTGCCAGCGTGTGGATGGACTATCCGGGGTTTGTAATGTACGCTCCCGACATCAATAATTCTACAGCATTAAAAACCTGGGATTTTGTTGGACAAAATTACCAGTGGATGCCCCGTCTTATGGCCGACCCAAACGACCCTGCATCAGTTTATGTTGCTGGTGGAAGGATCACTACTGGCGCACATCTCATTCGTGTGAGTTACCATTCGGGCCAGATGAGCTACCAGGAAGAGCCCTTCGATTTCAGCAATGGTACCGATGCCAATATTTCAGCGCTGGCGTATTCACCGGTTGATACTGATTATCGCTACGTGATGACAACGGAGGGTGATTTCTTTTATTCGTCTGATGCCGGATCATCGTGGATGGAAACTGAAGGTTTTACCGGCCCGGGATCGCATTATTTTTATGGGGCGTCCATTGTTGCATCCAATACAAACCCGGGTTTAGTTTATGTTGGAGGCAGCGGATATTCCAATCCGGGAGTCTATAAATCAGATCATAATGGAAACACTTTTGAAGCTTTCGATACCGGCCTGCCCGAAACCCTGGTTTATAATATGGCACTCAGTCCGGATGATAGCTTGCTATTTGCAGCAACAGAGCTGGGGGCTTATGTTTGTAAAACCTGGGAAGGCCAATGGTACGAATTAGGCGACAGCAATCTGCCCGACCAGGCGTGGTGGTCTGTTGATTATGTCGAATCTTTGGATAAAGTTCGTTTTGCGTCTTATGGCCGGGGTGTTTGGGAATTTGATCGCGACCCGTCGGTGGAAGCAGGTTTTGTTGCAGATAAAGTAGAAATACAAGAAGGGGATACAATTAATTTTACTGATCAGTCATTATGGAACCCTATAAGTTGGGAATGGGAATTCCAGGGAGCAAATCCATCCATATCTTCCAATCAAAACCCATCTGAAATCATTTATTCCGAAACAGGAATTTTTGATGTGAAGTTGACCGTTCACAACCACAACAGTATCGATACATTGATCAAGGAGAATTACATAGAAGTTTTTCCGGCAACCGGAATCCATGAAAATGAAAATAAAGAAGATGTTTTAATCTATCCTAATCCTGCATCAGACTTCATCAATATTGAAGGTGCAATTGATATCAAAAAAATTGAAATTCTTGACTTAGATGGCCGAACTCATTTAGTTAATCAAATAAGTAGTGATATTCTAAACCTGACGAAGGTTTCAATAGCCACTTTGCCTGCTGGTATTTACATCATAAAAATCACCTCTGATTCCGGGATCATCACCAAAAAGATTTCTAAAAGATAAACCCAAATTAAATTGAAAATTAAAGGAATGATGAAGTTGAGATTCTGGACTACAGCGAGTTTGATAATTATTGTTTTAACGATAATTCCGATGTTACTCCAGGGCCAGGAAACACACATTTTCCCAAAACACTATATCTGCCAAAAAACAAATTCACCAATAAGCATTGATGGGGTGGCATCTGAAGCAGAGTGGAAAAATGCAGAATGGTCGGATGATTTTGTAGATATCGAGGGAGATAAAATGCCAAGTCCCATATTTCGCACACGCGTTAAAATGCTGTGGGACGACGAAAAGCTATACATCATGGCCGAACTGGAAGATCCGCATATTTGGGGAACGATTGAAAAAAGAGATGAAATAATATATTTTGATAATGACTTCGAAGTATTCCTCGATCCGGATGGCGACAATCATAATTATTTTGAAATCGAAGTCAATGCCCTGGAAACTGTTTTCGACCTTTTCATGAGTAAGCCATACTGGTCGGGAGGAATACCGGTAATTGGCTGGGACCTGCCCGGCCTGGAAACTGCGATTGGATTGAATGGTACGGTTAATAATCCCGGAGACAAAGACCAAAGTTGGACAATAGAAATGGCTTTGCCCTTAGAGGCATTCATACATTTCCTTCCGAGAAAAGAGCTCCCAAAAAGTGGTGATCAGTGGCGTATCAACTTTTCGAGGGTGCAGTGGAAAGAAGAAATTGTTGAAGGAAAATACCAGAAGCAAATCAATCCTGAAACAGGAAACACCTTTCCGGAAATGAACTGGGTGTGGTCGCCTCAAGGAGTAATTGACATGCACCGCCCCGAAACCTGGGGATACCTGATTTTTACTGATCAAACGGATCAGCAGCCATTAACTGAAAATGAAATTGACCCCTATTTTGATGAGAAAATGATGCTTGTTAAGCTCTATGAACAGCAAAAGGAATTCCGCGGAACTCAGGGAAAATATGCTGAAAGTTTGTTTGAACTGAACAAGCACGGGAGGTCAACAAACAATACAATAATTATCGAGGCAACAAGCAAGCAGTTTTTGATCAGCGTCGAAACAGATGATGGAAAACGTTTATTTATCGATCATGAAAAAAGAATATGGATGGAATGATTTTCTTTAGATTTACGCTCATCAGGAAGGGATTATCATATTAGTTATTTATTGTCATTGATGGTCATTGATGGTCATCGCCTGCCAATCCAAAGCGGAGCGATGGCGAAGTGGTCATTATATTGAAATTAGATAAAAACCAAATGACAGCGTAGCAAATGACAGCGTAGCAAATGACAATCTTATTAAGAAGTACAATAAAAACAATTTGCATTTCATGTCAATACAAATTAAAAACCTCTTCGTATATTTTCTTCTCATTTTCCTCATTTCTGGATGCACTGAAAAAACAAATCATAGGGAGTTTAAAGTTTGGGTTTGGATGCATCCCAGTTCAAATAAATCTGAAATTGATTGGGAGGAGGATTTTGAAAAGCTTGAATCACATGGGGTTTATGGCGTCCTTATCGGTGCTGATACTGCTGTTTTGCGAAAAGCAATTCCACCAGCCACCAAACACAACATCGAAGTACACGCCTGGTTCTGGACCATGAACCGAGGTGATGCCGATACATCCTGGCTTAGTGTGAATCAACTGGGGCAATCACTGGCCAACGAAAAGGCCTATGTGAATTATTATAAATTTATGTGCCCTGCACTGCCTGAGGTAAAGATATTTTTAAAAAACAAAATCGATGAACTTTTAAGTATCGATGGCCTGGCAGGTATTCACATGGATTACATCCGCTATGTTGATGCAATTTTACCAATCGGACTTCAACCAAATTACGGATTAAACCAGGACAAAGTTTATCCTGAGTTCGACTATGGTTACCATCCTTATATGGTGGAATTATACCAGGAAAAAACCGGGATCAATCCCTTTGAACTTAAAAATCCTGCCACTGATCCAGACTGGCTTCAATTCCGTATGGACAAATTGAATGAAACGGTAATTGTATTAAGGGATTACATTCATGATAATGGCAAAATGGCCACTGCCGCGGTTTTCCCGACACCTGTATTGTCACGCGAAATGGTGAGGCAGGAATGGGACTGCTGGAATCTAGATTGCTATTTCCCGATGGTTTACCATAATTTTTACAATGAAGATTTTGACTGGATTGAAAAAGTAATGAAGGAAAACAAATCTGTGATTCCTGAAAACTCTAAAGTTTATTGTGGGCTTTACGTCCCTTCACTAAAAAATGACGACGATCTTTCCAAAGCCATCAATGCAGCACTTGCCGGAGAAGCAGACGGCATTGCATTGTTTGAATATGGCGCGATGGATGAAGGATTGTGGAAGCAGGTGGATGAAAGGTAAATTCGTTTGGCGTTGAACGTTTGGCGTTGAGAGCTTGTCCTGAAATTAAATGTGGTTGCGCCACTAACATTGAGCTAACTCCAAAAAACAAACTTTAAAAATCTTGAATACTAAAAATCAGAATGAACTTGAAATTTATAACGCAAAACTCAAAACAATGAATATTGAGCCCGAATACTTACCAACTCCAGTAAGAAGACCTGGAAGGTTTTTACTCAATAAATTAACCGACTCTTATTTAAATCATACATGGTGCTATAGACCAAACCTTCCAGGTCTCGCAACCCAAAACACTAAACTCCAAACGCAAAACGCGCAACGCAAAACCCCTAACGCTTCAGCGCATCCTCAATCATCATCGAAAAAAGTTCACCCATCGGAATACCCATTTCTTCTGCCATTTTTGGGGTGATACTTTCGCGGGTAAGGCCGGGTACAGTATTTACTTCCAGAAAAAACAGATCCTCATCTTCAGATAAAATATAATCAAACCTCACAACACCTTTGCAATTGAGCTTTTTATATAGAAAAGATGAAATGCCTTTGATTTCAATTTCAACATCTTCATTAACAGGGGCAGGTACTATTTCATCGGCAAGTGAAGGCTCGTACTTGGCTTCATAATCGAAAAATTCCTTTTTACTCACAATCTCGCACAACGGAAAAACAATCATCTTTCCCTGGTTTTCAATCACAGCACAAGTCAACTCCCTACCTTTTACAAATTCTTCAACAAGCACCTCGTTATCTTCCTTAAAAGCTACTTCAATAGCGTGTTCCAACTCCTCAATTTTATTCACCTTCGACATGCCAACACTGGATCCGCCACAGTTGGGTTTTACAAAAACGGGCAACCTCAATTGATTGGAAATATTTTCGATATCAATTTTATCCCCTTTAAAAAACTGCACCGACCGTGCAACATTTATATCCCAACTTGCTACCACGCGGTTGCAATAGTTTTTATTGAAAGTCAATGCCGAAGTTATAGAATCGGAAGAGGTGTATGGAATACCTATCATTTCGAAGTATGCAGGCATTTTACCATTTTCTCCCGGAGTTCCGTGAATCGCACAAAAAACCGCATCAAATTTTATAGATCCACCATCAATGTCCAAGCTAAAATCATTTTTATCAATGGCAATTTTATCACCAGTGCCCTCGTAAAACCAATCATCGCCCCTGACCTGTATCAGGTAGGAATCATATTTTTCGGCATCCAGTGTTTCGCTTACAAAGGCCGCGCTCTTCATCGAAATTGAATATTCACCGGAATCACCACCGGCAACTATGGCTACTTTCTTTTTCATGGTATTATAAATTATGCTGCAAAAATAACAGAAAAAGTATGTCGTATCAACTATCGAATCAATAGGGCTAAATATTGATTTTGATGTACCGGCAGTAAAAATGGCTTATTGTATTTATTAATAGTCACCCTCCTTTCTCCCCGTCGAGATAAGGTAATAAGGTTGTTTTTCATAAGTAAAAATTGTTGTACTAAGGTTTGGAAGCGGCAAGAAAATAAGGTTTTTTTTCTTCGTGACAAATAATCCTCAAATAAAAAACCTTACAACGCGAAGTTAGTACGGATGGAGCTTTTCCCCCAACCTTAGTACAAAACCGAACCCCATGAACCATCAACCTTACGAAACGAAGTTGGTCTGTATGGATTACATTATCTGCGTTATTAAAACTATAAGAACTATTTGCAATTTGTAACTTAACAAGTTAACAATTCAACAATTTAACCATTTAACAGTATAACAATCACCCCTCCTCCCCGTAAAACAAAAGCACAGCCAATTCAAATAGATAGATTAATGTTCGAATAACCCACACCCCATTCTTTTCATATCTTTGCCTTTTGAAAGTGGCAATAAAATACCGCTTTTAAAGTTAGTATGGAAACACAGAATTGGGTGGATTTTCCCACTTAAATCAAAAAACATCCGGTGAGTTAAATGGGCTTTTTCAATTTCCTTAAGAGTAAAACTTTTTTTAAGCATCTTGCCATTGCTATCGTGGTAGTGGTTGCTGTTTTTTGGCTTATCCTTAAAATGATTGGCATCTACACCAATCACGGCGAAGCCTTAAATATCCCAAATCTTACAGGTGTTAATTACACTGATGTTTATAACACAGAGGGCACCGAACATTTTGAATTTTTGGTTATCGATTCGGTGTATGACGATCATTTCCAAAAAGGCGATATTGTCCTTCAGGACCCTCCACCTGGTGCAAAGGTTAAACGTGGCCGAAAAGTTTATGTCACTGTAGTGGCCACACAACCCGAAATGGTTTTCGTCCCCAACCTGGTTGACCTCTCGTTGAGGCAGGCACTCAACGAACTGAAGGCAAGCGGTCTAAAACTTGAAAAATTGGAATACGTAGAAAACTTTGCCATAAATGCCGTGCTTGCCCAACGTTATGAAGGTGATACTGTACGTCCTGATATGGAAGTGCAAAAAGGGTCAGCCATTGAACTGGTACTGGGCAAAGGACTAAACGATGAAAAGATTGAAGTTCCTTTCCTTATTGGAAAAACTGAACCTGAAGCCATCAGCATTCTTAATAATTCATCTTTTAATATTGGGTTCTTAAAGTATTTTGATGACCGCGATAAAGTGCATTCAAGGGTATATAACCAACAGCCCAAAGCCAGAAAAATTGTTATGGCTGACTATGGCTCCTATGTTGATTTATGGTTTCGGTCGGATCTTGAGTTTAACTTCGATTCACTGATAATCGTTTATGAAGCAGACACTTTAGAAGCCGACAGCCTCATGATTAAACAAATGAAATTACAGGATTAATGAAAAAGTTGCTTGTAATCATATTGCTTTTTTGCCTGAGCTCTGCGATGATGTTCGGACAAGAAATTCTTGTTGGCCTGCCCATAAATCCTGTCATCAAAAAGCAGCAATCAAAGCAAGCTTTAAAAGATTTCAAATCCACATACAAGTTTACACCAAAAGCTGTAGAATTACCTTTTTTCGAAGATTTTAAGCAGAAAGGCATCTACCCTGATACTAACAGATGGGTTGACTATTTTGTATATATCAACAGCGACTTCCCCTACTTGCCACCTACCTGGGGCGCTGCCACTTTTGACGTGCTCGATGCCCTGGGAAATGTTTATAGCGATGCCAACCCATTGCTGTTTAAGGCTGATCAATTAACTTCGAGGCCAATCAGGCTCGACTCAGTTTTTGATCCTTTAGCAAAGTCCCTCAGCCCGGCAGATTCAGTTTACCTGAGCTTTTACTACCAGCCGCAAGGCCGTGGAAATGATCCACAGCCAAAGGATTCGCTGGTACTGGAATTTGGCCACTATACCAACGACTCCATCTTTTGGTATGTTGACTCCATCGAAATAAGTTTAGGGGTTTATATCAGCCCTGATGACACCATCTTTCCGGGGGATGTATTGTACTCACCCTGTGATCCCAATTGGGCCACAACCATTTTCGATACCTTATATTCCCTCGATTATGTAACCTTGCCCTGCGATTCAGTTTATCGGCCCGACAGCGACTGGGAATGGGTTTGGTCATCCAAAGGTATGACCCTCGATACATTTAAAGTTAATGTTGCAAATACCGACACTGGTTACTTCAAGCAAGTCATGATCCCATTAACTGACACGAGCTTTTTCAGAAAAGATTTTCAATTCAGGTTTTTTAATTATGCCAGTATTGCCAGCGATAACCTGCAAAGCTGGCAAAGCAATTGCGACTATTGGAGTGTTGATTTTATTTACCTGAACCATGGACGTACACGTGAGGATACCACTTATGAGTACATTACATTTACCAATCGCGCCCCGTCATTCCTAAAGGAATATGAAAGCATGCCCTTTACACAGTACCGCGATGACCCCACAAACGCGATTAAAGGTGGTCTTGAAATGTACATCAGTAACATGGACGATATTCAGCAAACGGCCAATTATTTTTACACTGTTGATAATGATGCCGGAGGTGAAGTTTACACCTATCAGGGCGGTAGTTGGAGCCTTGAGAAATTTATTGATTATGGCTACATCACCTATCAGCCTTTTGCTTTTCCAGAAGTTCAAGGAATTTTTCCGCCATTCGGGAACCGCGACAGTGCCTACTTTGATATTACCCACTACCTCGTCGGCGACCAGGCACTTGGCTTATCCGACACTATGAGCTACCGGCAAAAATTTTATAATTATTATGCTTACGACGACGGCACAGCTGAGTTTGGATATGGATTAACACCAGCCGGGTCGCAGTTGGCCTATCAATTTACTTTGAGTAAAAGGGACACATTGCGTGCTGTTCAGATGTTTTTTAACAAGACACTTACCGGTGCAAACGAGCAATTTTTCTACCTTACAGTTTGGAAAGATCTAAATGGCAAACCAGGAGATATTATTTACATCAAAGAGCGTGTGAAGCCCTATTTTGAAGACAGCCTTTACAAGTTCCATACTTTCTACCTTGATTCGATATTGCCGGTGCAGGGTACTTTTTATGTTGGATGGATACAAACCACAACCCATAACCTCAATGTGGGTTTTGATTCGTACAATGATGCAAGTGCGCATATTTTTTACAATACAAGTGGTGTATGGGACAAATCAAGCTTTAGCGGCTCATTAATGATAAGGCCCGTATTAGGTAAAAAGCTTAAAGATGACCCTGAATTAAAAAGTGGTAGTGTGGACTATTTCCTTGTTTCCCCAAATCCTTCGTTGGATGGTAAACTCTCGATCAAGTTTATGGGCCAGCCCCGTGGAGAAACCAAGGCTATTGAAATACTACCGGATGAAGAAGCAAGCAATTATATTGAAATAGAAGTCTATAATATTGTTGGGCAAAGGGTTTATTATTCACCTTACAACCCTCAAATCAATTTGTCATTTCTCAAACCGGGCATATATTTAATGCGCTTAAACGACAAAAACAACAACAATTCGATGGTACAAAAGCTGATAATTACCCAATAGCTTATGACCGAAATTCCCAATGAAATAAACGAAGGGCAAGATGAACTTTATGAGCATCACCGTATAACCTGCGATCCGAAGCAAAGCCCCATCCGTATTGATAAATTTCTGTTTAACAGGATTGAAAATGTTTCCCGAAATAAGATTCAAAATGCTGCAAAAGCCGGTAATATCCTTGTAAATGGAAATCCAGTAAAACCCAATTACAAAACCAGGCCAGGTGACGTAATTACCATTGTCCTGCCTAATCCAGTGCAGGAATTTGAGGTAATCCCGGAGGACATCCCGATCAAGGTGCTTTTTGAAGACGATGATATCATGGTGGTAAACAAGGAAGCTGGTATGGTGGTACATCCCGGCCACGGAAATTATACCGGCACCCTGCTGAATGCGCTTGCTTTTTATTACAAAGACAACGAAGATATTGCACCTGCCCTGGTTCACCGCATCGATAAGGATACCTCGGGTGTGCTGCTGATAGCTAAAACTGAATTGGCACAAACCCGCCTTGGTAAACAATTTTTCGACCATAGCATCGACCGTACTTACAAAGCATTGGTATGGGGTGAACCTACTCCGGCTGAGGGAACCATAACCGGGAACATTGGCCGCAATCCAAATAACAGGCTTCAAATGTTTGTTTTTGAAGATGACGAACTGGGAAAGCATGCCGTAACACATTATAAAAATATCGAGCGTTTTGGCTATGTCACACTGTTAGAATGCCAACTGGAAACCGGACGCACTCACCAGATCAGGGCGCATTTTAAATATATCGGCCACCCATTGTTTAACGATTCACGCTATGGTGGCGACCAGGTACTCAAAGGAACCACATTTACAAAATATAAACAATTCATCCAGAATTGTTTTCGGATTATCCCCAGGCAGGCACTCCATGCAGCGTCTTTGGGTTTTGTTCATCCTATCACCAATAAGAATATGTTTTTTGAAAGCCCGCTGCCAACTGATATGCATGATGTCCTCGAAAAGTGGAGACACTATACCCGGCATAAGGGTTTGTTTGAGGATGAATAGGGGAATTGGAGAAATGGAGTGATGGAGTATTGGAGTATTGGAGTATTGGAGTGGTGATCGGTTATCGGTAGTCAGTGAAAGGAAAGTAGCTTGTCTTATCGATGGTGGTCAGTATAGAGAAATCAAAATAGGACAGCAGCGAGCCGTTTCTATCAAACTCACCCATCAAATATTCGTTCATCGTAAAACCAGGGCCGCTATCCCCTACCGGGGCTTGCATCCCTTCAGTTAAGGGTTTAAAACCCTGACCGCAGGGAAGGGATGGGAATCCTGGAACTAATACAGGGCCGCTA
>Ga0208900_1000974_pt1 | contig 16412 bp, 8 predicted proteins | sample AntAceMetag02UKK_FD_184763 | JGI IMG/M metagenome (GOLD analysis project Ga0208900, IMG submission 184763) | Saline lake microbial communities from Ace Lake, Antarctica - Antarctic Ace Lake Metagenome 02UKK (SPAdes) (version 2) | ecosystem: Environmental > Aquatic > Non-marine Saline and Alkaline... | reverse complement strand
CCCTTTTTTTACGGCATCTTCCCAATAGGCAAGGGTTTTGTCCAGGGAAAAACCGATGACATAGCGGCCGTCTCCCATGGTCTGAAGGCTGCTTCTGAGCTCAAACCGGTTTTGAGAAGCCTCCCAGTTAAGCAGATAGGATTCCCCAGTCCGGCCCATGCCTTTTCGGGATTCCATGAGGCCACTGATCATGGATGGGTTCGCCTGGAGGATGATTGCGGCTATTAGCCGACCCTCGGTGTCGATTATCGGCTGCCCAAAAAAGGCGGTTTCTTTTCCCCCGGCCGGTTCATAGGGCTCAAAATCGATAATAGCCCCTTTCTTTGTTTCCACAATTTTTTCCCATGCCCGGGCAAGTCCGGTTCCCGAATAGGAGGCTTGGGTAAGGCGCTGTCCCAGATTCTGGACTTCTTTTTCATTGGAAAACAGGATCCGGCCCTGGTCTGCATCAATAATTTTGAGATCCTGGGTTCCAGAGGAGGCAATAAATAGTTTCAGGGCATCTGCGTAGGTTTTTACCAGGGCTTGGTATTCAGTTGTTTCAAAAAGAGGGGCCTGATTTTCTTTGTCATGGTATTCAATGAGCTTTTGACTGAATTTGAGGAGTTGTTCGTTTCCGGCCAATCGTTTTAAATTCAGGGCCTGCTGTTTGAAAACAGATTCCAGTTGGTCGGTTCGGATGGTCTGAATGTCTGCCAGGTGATTGAAAGACTTTTCCATCAATGCAGAGGAGGCAAGTTTGCTTCCGTAATATCCGGCAATTAAAAGGGGCAAAATTCCGCTTATAAGAAATAAGATAATCAGTTTGGGTCGGATCTTCAGGTCAGCTAGTTTAGATATCATTGACTCATCCTCATCATTTGCATAGAAGGGAAGGGCATGACATCACAGGATGCCTGGCCCTAAATAATTAATTTGATCTTTTGCTAAAAAAACTTGCGGGTTACGATAGCATATAATTAAAAAGAAAGACACGCCAATTGAGCGTCTCAATTTTCCATAAAGTCCGTTGAAAAAAAAGTAAAAAATGATACACTGCATTAAAATTGTAAAAACGTTTAAAGTTCCTCTAACAAAGAAAGGATGGTTGTGAAATCAAAAGCCCTTGAAGTCAATCTTTCCGGTACCAGAGCCGATGTCACCATTGATGAAAAATATCAATTGTTATTGGACATCTTTGACGGGTATGTGGGTATTTTAAACCGGTTGGAAATTTTTTTAAAGGAACTGTCCCATCCTTACCGGAACTGGGGGTTTATTGTCAGTGAAGCCCGGCATTTTACCCTTCATTATTTTTATCTTTACAAACCCCACCCCGAGGGCAGAAAGGCCCTGGAACTTTTTGCTGATATTTTTATCCTAGCTTTTGAGTCCCGGCCGGAGCAGGATGTCAAGGCGGCCGCCGTGGATAACCTGATGCTGGTGCTCCACCATGTTGCCAAGGAATCCGGTCGAGAAGTGGCAAAGTTTTTCCCGGTGATGGAAAAAGAAATGAACCGGATCCATTCCTATGAAGGCCCTGCGTTTCATCTTTTTGTTTGCTCCTATTACCAGCCGGACCGGCTGGTCCGGGTGCTTCTGGAGAATTTGGAAAAAAACAAGGATTTAACCATTGAACCAGGGCTGTTTTTGTCCCTGAACCGTCTGCTGGCCAAGTTTTATGAGGCCTCCTTCACCTATTGGCTGGCCCAGGACGACCCGGTTGAATGGATGCGGGAAAACATTGATGAATGGAGGCTCAACGACGGCCTTATCCAAAGTCTGGACGCCATTTCCCATTCCCGGCTGACCCTCTGGCAGGCTAATCTTGAGGCGCTTGTCCTCACCCATGACATGGAATCTTGTGACACCACAATCAAGCTAATTCAATTGACCGGGTACAGGGATTTTGTGAAACGCTTCAAAGAGATTCCCCGTCAGATTTTAGACCATTCTCAGGGTAAAACCTATGGCAAGTACTTCAAGCTTACCTTTCTTTTCTATATTATCCATTCACCCGGGCTTGCCGGAATCCACCGGGAGGCCCTGGGTGACATCCACAGGACCCTGATTCAATTGATCGGGGACCGGGGGTTTAAAAAAGATATTCGGATTGTGGACCAGACCTTTTCCCTGCTCAAGGAGCATAGGGGTCGATATCCGGGAACAGTGCTCGAGTGTATCCACAAGATTGGTGATGCCGTCTATAAGACCGATGAAATTGAATTGATCAATCATTTCATAGACAGGTCCGTGGACCACGGGTTCCAGTTTCCCATGATACGGGGCACAGGAGAGGACTGGCAGATCCAGGGAAACAATGCCCATGTGAAAAACATCCGAGTTTTTCTGAGTCTTGTGGGTCGGGAGCCCAAAAAATCCAAACGTCTGCTGTCCGCTTTGATTGTTTCCCTGTCCATTGGCGGGGTTTTTATCCGGGACACCGATCTTTTCCCCAGGGATATCACCCAGTTTTTAAATTCAGACGTGGGACCGGTGTTTAACCTGGTTAAGCAATTGGCAAGGCTACTGCCGACTTTTTTTAATGAGATTGGTGCAGAAGGGGAGCTGAGGGATATCTCTACCCAGCTGGATGAGGCCTGTAATAGACGGGACCGGTTGGTTCATTTCTTGAGAAAGCAGTGCCATGTGGAAAGCTCCAGCCGGATTGTGGAATTTATTGAGCAGGTCATCCTTTTCTGGAAAACCCGTGATAAAACGCCCCTTGAACCCTTTGTTCCCCCATCTATTTATGGAGAAATCAGTCCGACCGGGCGCTTTGTTGACGGGCCGGGCAAAATTCTATTGTTCCTTGAATCCAAGGCCCTGGTCCAGCCGGAGGATTATCTCGTGTGTAAGCAGGAGACCTTGGACCGGCTGGTGGATAAGGTTGAGGGGGTTAAACAATTGGACCGGTCCCGGGTGAAACTTATATTTCGGTTTTACCGGCTGCTCAATGAAAAATACGGCATCAGCAATCTGAACCTGAAGGACTATCTTGTGGGTTTCAAGACAGAGGACTTGCCCGATCCCCAGCGTCTTATCCTTGCCCTTGAAGAACAAGACCTGGCAACCAGGATTGAATCCTTGCTCGATTATATGCTCGAACTCAAGGAGATAATCCTTTCGGACAAGACCTATGCCGTCAATGAGGCCATTTATCACAAACGTCATTTTGCCGTGGATATTCCCTCCATGTACGGCAGTTATAATGAGGCAAAGTTTGATGCTCTGGGGCTTACCCTTCGAATTGAGAGTATTGTTAATGTATTGTTTGAAGACCTGATCAACGGGATTGATCTGCGCTTGATAACCAAACCCACCTTTGTCAAAATTTTCAGTATTCTGATGCTGTTTCGCAAGGCCTTGAGCCTGGACGGCATTGTGTCCAACAAATTAGATACCCAGCTGGAGTTTTTAAAATATAGTGTGAATATCACCACCTGCTCCTTTACCCAGTATCTGGATATTTTCAAGGGGTTTATACGGGCGGTGGCCGACGCCGTCTCTGATAATTTTAACACCCTCCATTCCAGAAACCTGGTCCATGTGGAATCCCGCATCGGAAAAGATCAGATTCTTAAAAAATATCTGCCCGGGGCCTATGCTGATAATGGTTCGGATCTGGACGCCAAGATGGCTGAAAAGCTTGACCAGCGGGTGGCTGATATTTTTTTCAGGGATCGGATTGCCACCTCCCTGGGGCTGCAGCAATTGGATGTTTTTTTAAACCGGATCCTGCACACCCTGTTCCGGCAGTCTGAAAAGCTTTCCCAGGATGAGCTTTCCGCTCTGCTCAATTATGACCCCAAATGTTCTGTTACCAATATTGATGACGAAGATCCCATCTCCAATAACATTATTTACCTGGGCAACAAGGGATGGAACCTGATCAAGCTGAAGCATCTGGGCATTGAAATTCCCAATGGGTTTATCATTACCACCGAGGTTTTCAAGTGCCTGGATTTGATTAATGGTTACGCGCCGGCAGCGGTTAATTTTAAACAGCATGTGACCGCCATGCTCGCCCGTTTGGAAGAAAAAAGCCATGCCTCCTTCGGGGATCCGGCAAATCCTCTGCTCCTGTCGGTTCGGAGCGGATCTTCCATTTCTCAGCCCGGGATGCTGGATTCCTTTTTAAATGTGGGCGTTAATGAAGAGATTGCTGCCAGCATTGCCGAAAAGACAGGGAATCCCTGGTTTGCATGGGATTCCTATCGCAGATTTCTCCAGGCCTACGGCATGACTTTTGATATCCAGCGAGATGCCTTTGACCAGGTGATCAGCAATTTCAAGGAACGTCACAAGATTTCCTTTAAGCGGTATTTTACAGGGGATCAGATGCGAGAGGTGGCCCTTGCCTACAAGCAATTGCTCATTGATTCCGGGGTGGAGCTCATTGAATCTCCCATGGAACAACTCTTTTTGGGAATCCACAAGGTGTTTTCCTCCTGGAATTCCAAACGGGCAAAGGACTATCGCCAGATCATGGGCATTTCCGATGACTGGGGTACGGCTGTAACGGTCCAGGCCATGGTTTTTGGCAATAGGTCCCGGCAGTCCGGATCCGGGGTTGTTTTCAGCCACAGTCCCAAATTGCCCGGGGATACCATCCGGCTTTGGGGGGATTTTACCATTGGTAACCAGGGAGAAGATGTGGTATCCGGTCTGGTCAAAACCCTGCCCATATCGGAAATCCAGAAGGATCTGGAGGAAAGGGAGTCTAAAACAAGTCTGGAAACCAAATTCCCTGAAATTTACAAGCAGCTTGTTTCCATTGTCCAGCAGTTGATCTATGACGGCGGATGGAATCCCCAGGAGATTGAGTTTACCTTTGAGGGGCCTGAAAAAAAGGATTTGTTCATCCTTCAGGCAAGGGACCTGTCCTTGCGTGACCGGAAAAAAATGACCGGGTTTGAGGCCAATGACATGGAACTTGCGGCATCCTACCTGGGCCAGGGAATTGGTGTGAGCGGGGGTGCCATGAGCGGCAGGATTGTGTTTACCCTGGAAGAAATAGACGGGTTTCGCCGCCAGGACCCGGATGCAAATGTCATTCTTGTCCGCAACGATACCGTGCCCGATGATATTTTGGAGATTGATGCGGCTGACGGGATCCTGACGGCAAAGGGGGGGCTGACCTCCCATGCTGCTGTGGTGGCCTACAATCTAAGGAAAACCTGTGTGGTGGGGTGTGAAAATCTGGTGTGCAATGAACGGGAGAAAAAATGCAAACTGGATGGGGTGGAAATGAAAGTGGGGGATTATATCAGTATTAACGGATACAAGGGATCTGTATATCAAGGTGAAATAAAAGTCAGTTTAATCTAATAAGGGGTACAAAATATGAATACAAATGACCCAATGGTCCTGGGCATTAACGGACTTGGAAGAATCGGAAAATTGACCCTGTGGCACCATGTTGGCAGAAAATTTTTTAACGAAATTGTGATCAACGTGGGCCGGGAGGTGGGTACCTCAATGGAGGATATCCTCCACTATATTGAGCGGGATTCCACCTATGGGCGCCTGGAAGCGTATCTGCACGGATACCAGGGAAAACCGGTTATCACCGATGTGAATGCGGCGGCCTTTTCCTTTACCTTGAACGGAATTGGGGTTAAAATCCTGAATACCCACAGAAACCCCAGGAATATTGAATGGGCAGATCACGGGGTGGCGATTGTTGTGGATACCACGGGCCAGTTTCTGGACCCCAATTTGGGTGCAGAGGATCCCAACGGATCCATCCGGGGGCATCTTGAGGCAGGCGCTCAAAAGGTTGTGGCCTCGGCACCCTTTAAGCTCCAACAAGGCGCTGTCATGCCCGATGATGCCGTAACAACGGTAATGGGGGTTAATGACAAGGATTATGATCCGATCCGTCACATCCTTATTTCCAATGCTTCCTGCACCACCACCTGTCTTTCCCACATGGTCAAACCCTTGCTGGACGCCTTTGGCATCGAACGGGTATTGTCCGCTTCCATGGCCACCATCCATGCGGCCACAGGATCCCAGCAGGTGTTAGACCGCCTGCCCAAGAAAGGCGCCGTGGATCTGAGAAAGAACCGGTCCATTTTAAACAATATTATCCTGACCACCACCGGGGCTGCTAAAGCATTGCAACTGGTGATTCCGGAAATGGCCACCATTGGGTTTATTGCTGAATCCGTGCGTATTCCCACCTCCACGGGGTCTTTGATCATCCTGGTGATGAATTTTCAGGAAGAGCTCAATAAAAAGCCCATCCGCCGGGATATGATCAATGATATCTATAAAGTTTCGGCAGAGCAGAATTCAAACGGCTATCTGGTGTTTACCAATAAACAGAATGTCTCATCTGATATTATCGGCACACCCAAGGCCGGGGCTGTCATCGAAGGTCATGAAACCCATACAAGGACCGGGACCATCAATATAAATCTGGAACATATGCAGGGCATTGACAAGGATATTCTTGACAGCATTAAGGACCAGGTGGGCAGTATCCAGGTCACCCAGTCCGTGATATACGGGTGGTACGACAATGAAATGGCAAGCTATGTCAACATGATGGGCGACCGAACGGTTTCCGTTGCAGAAACCCTGGAATAGAAGTTGTGGGCAGTTCCTTTTTTAAACAGTTTTTTCTTTTTTTTTTGAGTGTTGTCGGCATGCTTTTTCCTTTTACGGGGCCTAGCGCCGATCCCCTGGATCTGCCCTTTTCCCCGGGAGAGGAAATTTTTTACACTGTCCGGTGGCAGCGGGTTAAGGCGGGGACCTGCAGCATCAAAGTTCTGCCGCTGACCCGTGTGGACAATGTCCCGGTCTTTCATTTTCAGCTGACCGTCAAGAGTAACACCCTTGTGGACAAGATCCATAAAATCCGGGATGTAATGGAGGGGTTTGTTTTTACGGATTTTTCAGGTTCCCTGTTGTACAAGCACACTGCCACGGGGAAAGAAAAAAAAGAGATCCGGGTTGAATTTTCCCGGGAGAAAAAGACGGCGATCTATTCAAATTTTGGCGACAAGCTGGACCCTATTGAAATTGCTGAAAATACCTTTGATCCGGTATCCAGTTTTTTTCGGATGCGAACCCTTAATTTTGATGTGGGCAATTCTCTGACCTTTCCGGTAAGCGATGGAAAGAAAACATTTCTTCAAAGGGGGGAGGTGGTCAAAAAAGAAAAGATCTCAACCCCTTTCGGCCCCCTTGACACTTTTTTAATTGTCCCCTCGGCTGCTAACCTTTCCGGGGTGTTTGAAAAAAGCAAAAACCCCAGGATCCGGGTCTGGATAACGGCGGATGAACAAAGAATTCCCGTCCGAATTCAAGTAAAGGTGGTGGTGGGAAGTATTATTTTTGACCTGGTATCATTCAAACCAGGCACTTGATCCTGACAAGGATTTTTTACAGCATCTTGAAACCCGCCGTTTTCCAACCGTTGATTCCCTTGTCCAGAACACCGACCCCGGTGTACCCGTCTTCAAGATATTTAGCGGCAAGACCTGCCGCTGAACTGTCATTGGTTCACCCTCAGTAAAAAATGATGTTTGTTTCCTTTGAAAGGCCGGGTTTTTTCTGTAAAAATTCGCTCATGGGGATGGCCCCTTCAAGGTGAGCCTGGCTGTTGAATTTAGCGTCATCATATATGCAGACCAAAAGGGAGCGTCCTGCATCTGTTCTTGCCTTGGCATCTGCTGCTGATATCCTAGTAATCATGTGTTCGCCTCCATTAAATAAGGGTATGACTGTCATGTGTGAAAGCTTATAATATATGCATGATTTTGATCCGGGCAAATATTTTTCTTTTGATTGACACAGGCCTTTAATTTTACTGCAGGTGTACGATGATACAGGCGTTTTGAAGCTGCTGTTTTGCGAGTTTTCTCAAAATACCTCATAAACCAATCGAAAACCATTGGCATATCTGGATGCCAAATAGATATCAAATAGCGGTATTGTTTCTTGATTTGATTTAATGAAACGCCAGGAGAGAATTCTAATATTTTGTAATAGTCTTTCATATTTAAGGTTCTTTTTGTTGTTGACACCTATTATAAAAAGGTTTGTAAGGTTATTAACACTTTTTAATAATTCTTAACCAGAGGGCCACATGGCAACTTTTCTTTATGCCAGGGTATCAACACTTGACCAAAATACAGACCTGCAGGAAAAAGCTTTAATGGGTTCTTATCCCCAGGGAACATACCGGCAAGAAAAAAAGTCAGGGACCACGGCAAAGGACCGGGATGTTTTAAACCTCATCCTGGATATGATCGACCAGGGGGGTAAATTGGTGGTTTGGAAGCTGGACCGGCTGGCAAGGAACACCGGGGATCTATGCCAGATTGTCAATGCACTGAAAAGCAAGGGGGCGCCCTTGAGATCCTTGACCAAAAGATTGATACCAGCACCGCCACCGGGAAGGCATTATCTTATTATGTTAGCACTAACGCTATTGATAATGATAGTGGAAATATTATAGATACCAGCCAAGATTTAAAAGATATCCTTTTGAACCTGGAGCCGGGCACCTGGAAAGAGAAGGCCCAGAGATTGAATGATAGATCAGTGTTTACGGCAAAAGGTAGAACATGGCCAGCAAATAATTTGAGAATGGCAGTTAAAAATTTGAATGATAATAAATAAATCAGGAGGCCACCATGAGAACGATCCAGCCAGATGAGGCCAAAACCTTAAGGGAAATGTTATTGATACATGGGGCCGGACCATTTCCCCGGGTTGTGATGACCCGGATAAATTAAACCTGATGCTTGGCCACCTTCGGGGGATGCTGCAGGATATAGGAGACCTGCAGGACATGGATTGGAAATTTAATACTTTGCACGGCAAACTTCACAAGATTAAAAAGAGTTTTCTGTAGCCTGGATATTGAACATGTTTTTTTACAGCTTATAGATATGATCAATACCATTTCAGATCGATTGACGTTACACTTTATCTCTAATTGAACTAAACCGCTCCGCGGTGGTTTTCCCTCGAACGATCCCAAGATAATGCTTCTTTTCTTACTTCAACAATGATACAAACTTATCATGATTGTTGCCGTATCCAGATATCATTTTTTTCTTTGTTTTTCGCACATCATTGTATATCAAGGGTTTCAATAGAATCCCCATAGCACAAAAAAGTCTTAATTTTATTGCCATTTTTTAGGCGATTTAGTTCAATAAATTTTATCCTTCATCTCGTAAATCTTAGGTTGTTTGACTTTTGTTTCATAGTCTCAAATCGCAGCTTGCTGAAGGTTCTGGCCAAAGATGAAAGATAAAATTCTATACATAAAATGTAATGGCATTTTAATTTGTTTAATTCTGGCCTTTTCCATATATTTGATTTTTAAAGCTGAGACTGAAAAGTTTGTTTATACCAGATGTGGTGTTCTGATTTTTTTAAAAAGCTTAATGATGCCATTTGAATAGTTGAACATTTGCAGAATCCAGAATGATGCAAGTGTCTTTGACTATTAGGTTAGCCTAACCCTGTTGAGGCTCTTGAGAATATGCCTTCAACCCTGGCTATTCTTCATGCCATTTGCTGTGCTTAGGCTCCATCTATGGTGTGAGCATGAGTCTGGATTTAGTATTGGCATCAATGGCTGTATCGCTAAACCACCAATATAGTTTTTCTCCAGACATATATGCTTTGATCTGATCTTTTTGATGAGGGTAAAAACTTCTGCCGCTGACCCCGCCTGGCAACACGGCTAAAATTTTATCCCTGTCCGAAAAGTCGGCGACCATGCGAAGTGCGGCACAATGAGTGACCCCAAAGGGTTTGTCATAATCATACCAGCCTCTGTATAGGGTTTCTCCAGAGCCTCCCATGGGCAGGGGGCCGGAACCAAGCAAGGCTTTACCGGGTCCTTTTCTTCTAAGAGGATTGACAAGTTCCAGGGTATGGACCTGTCCCCATTGCCATTTTTCAGGGGTGTTACCCATTTGTTCGCTTAAGGATTTTTTTGCTTCCAGTCCTGCCAAATAAAATAGATCTTCAATGGTTTCACTTTTATCTAAGGTCTTTATATTATCAAACCAGCCCCCTTCTTTATTTAAAACCATCTGTTCCAACCGTTCCTGCCAGAAGTACCAGTTGTTGAGCATAACCATGGCATTCTTTTCGCCCAGTTCATCTTCAAAGACCAAATAGGCGAAGCGTCTATAAGTGGCCTGAAATATGGCAGGTGCGGCATTGTCAGGGTCATCCAAATAGTCCCAGTCAGCCAGTATTTCACCCATGCCTCTGGTCTCTTCATGGTCTTGAAATGCTTTTGCCATGATCGGGGATATGTTTTGGGCCAGGAGATTTTTAGTATCCCTTTGATAGTCCCAGAGATCCTGACTGCTTTTTTTATCTGATGATGCCATGAGCTCTTTTAGCCTTCTGTACCGGTAGGAGGGGGCAAAATAGGATGAATAATAATAGGGGTAGTCATGATCTATTGTTTTCTGGTTACATGTTCCGATCCAGTTTTTATCCGGATTCATGCTGCCGGGCATTTCATCCTTGGGAATCCATCCATGCCAGTTATCCGTGGCAGTCTTTACCAAATGGGGAAAGGTGCCGTCGCCATTGTACCGTATGGGGATTTTACCCGAAGCTTGATGACCGATATTGCCGCTGGTATCGGCAAACACCCAGTTAAGACATGCCATGGGAATTTCTTTCAGGGCCTTTACAAGATCCTGGCTGTCTTTTGCCGTTAAAATGTCAAACAGGCCAATGGTCGATTCCATGGATTCTGCCGGGGCAAACCTCAGGGAGATGGTCTGTAAGGTGTTCAAATTTGGGAAAATTTTTGATACAACCGGGCCCCTTCGGGTGCTCAAGATAGTAATTTTTTCCTCTTTGAACCCTTTGGGATCCTCTTTATCTTTTATTCTAAGGGTTTCTTCAATCCGGGTGAAGGGGACGGATGTTGTCCCTTCCAGGTAATGATCCGGATTTTTAGGATCAATGGTTTCAATATAAAGATCAAGCATATCCCCGTAATTATTGGTAGCAGAAAGGGCAATATGGTCGGTGCGGCCTATAGCCATACCCGGAATGCCGGGGATATGTACGCCAACAGCTCTGATACTCGGGGTAATCAACCCGATGGGATACCAGACACCGGGCAGGATTCTGGGATCCAGATGGGGATCGCCTGCAAGAATGGCGCTGCCCGAGGCGCTAAGAGCAGGGGAGACTGCCCAGTTATTGCTTCCGGCACGCAGTTTTCTGTCAGTTGCATATGCGGTAAGAGCTTGAATACCGCTCATGGATGCCAGAAGATCTGATTTGGAAGGGATTTTTAGTGTCCCCGTATCCTTTGGATCATCGGCATTGATATTCACGGGCATGATCTGGGAGGCTTTTTCATAGCCCAGGGTTTCCAACAGGGTCTGGGCCACGATTTCAGTATTTAAATTGGCGGCCGTGGAGTATCCCATATAATAGAGTATCCCAAAAGAGTCTGCCACTTCCCATTTTTCAGGCTGGATACCGGCCAGTTTGAATTCCAGGTGGATATCCTTCGGGCAATTTTCGATAAAGGCATTGATTCCGTCCACATAGGATTGAAAATATCCCTTTGTTTCATCATTCAGGATATCGGCCTGTTTTTTTGCCATCCGGTTCAGCCCAATGGTCCGCATTCGAATATCAAAGCTTTTTGCAACAGGTCCTGCCAGTTCACACACTCGACCCTGGACAACCAGGCGGGTCAGTTGCATCTGGAAGAGTCGATCCTGGGCTGTGGTAAACCCCTGGGCCATGAGAAGGTCATCCATGTTTTGGGCATGGATATAGGCCATGCCATTGGCATCCCGCTGAATGGTAACCGACTCTTTAAGACCGGGAATCTTAAGTTCGCCTTTATCTTTAAAGTCATTTAAAAATGGCAGACAGAAAAAAAGAGTCAGTGCACAAAAGGCCAAACAGATGATAAGGATGAGAACTCGACGGAACCATTTCATTAATAGTGTCCTTTCGAAAAAATTTGAATAAAAAGGATTTTAAAGAACAAAAATCATTTAAAAAAATGAATGACTATAAAAATCAGATCATAGGATCCAAGCAACAGGGTGTCAACATAATTTTAAAATTGAACCTCGGACTGTGCCAGACAATGAACATAGCATATTTATCCGAAACTGATGCTTAAATTGAATAAAAAACTGATTCAGGATTCGGCTGAGTTGGCTATTATTGGCAGATTACAAGATTTATGGTTAATTATCTGCAGGTGGAGTATTCAAGACGCAAAATTCTTATGGATACCAAAAATGTACTTCACCGGAAAGAATTTGAAAATTGACCGATCAGTTTGATGATAAAGAATATCCTTGCAGATTTTTTCAGACTCAACGATATCCCCAATAAAGATGATTGGGAATTTGATTTTATTTTTTTTCATATAGATTAATGGAATTTGTTAAAGTTTATTTGCTTTGTGCCACAACATATATTATGTTTCTATCATTGAAATTGATCAGAGTATCAAAAGCATTTTGATAGTTTCAAGTAGAGGAGACACTCGGAATATGGCAAGCGAAACGACACGCAACAATATAATTTTTCTTATTTTTATCGCATTTGTTATACTCCCGATTCCGTGTTTTGGGAGCGATTCAAAACTACAGCTGACCCCTGAAGAAAAAGCCTGGATAGATAAAAATCATACCGTTCGAGTCCGCATTGGCGAAGCACCACCATTTATGTTAACAGATGGAAAGATCCGAGGCATCGCTATAGACTATCTGACACACATATTCAATCGTAATGGTATTAAAATTAAGTATATCCCAAAGTCTGAAGTAACATGGCCTCAAGCGCTTGACTATATAAAGCAACATGAAGTTGTAGACATGCTCCCTACAGCAAAAATTACTGATGAGCGCAAAAAGTACATGCTATTTACAGATGAATACATTTTTGCACCATGGGTTATATTCACCAGTTCAGATTCAGATTTTGTAAGTTCAATAGATGATTTGAACGGAAAAACAGTTGCTGTAGAAGAAGGTTATGCAATGTACCAGGAGTTGAAACAAAATTACCCTGGAATCAAGCTGAAAGTGGTTTCAGCCAATCTGAAAAATTTTGCTCAAATCCCGGTTAAAGATCTGGCCACAGGGTTGGTTGACGCATACATCGGCAACCTCTTATCGACCACTTATACAATACAGACCAAAGGATACACAAATATAAAGGTTGCCGCCCCAACACCATTTGGTAATCATAATCAGGCCATGGCTATACGCAGTGACTGGCCGGAATTAGTCAGCATTATTAATAAGACACTGGCGACCATGACACCGGAGGAACATGCAGCTATTCGGAATAAATGGCTTTCCATCCGATATGAATACGGTATCAATAAAGTCTATGTATTAAAATGGATTTTGAGTGTCATCGGAATTGCTTTTGTTATCATTGGGATTATTTTGATCTGGAACAAACGACTTAAAAGAGAGATTGTTCTCCGCGAAAAAATTGAGTCCGCACTAAAATATAGTGAAAAAAAATATAAGGCCTTATTCAACAATGCCCAAGTTGCTTTATTCAGGACAAGGATTTCAGACGGGAAACTGTTAGAGATAAACGAACGATATGCGAATATGGCCGGATATCCAACTGTTGATGATTGCATGGCCGAATTTAATGCTGCCGATGCCTGGGTTGATCCCAGCGGAAGAGATAGACTGGTGAAGAGTCTGGAGGAAAATGGATTTATTTTTAATTATGAAACTGAAATCATTCGCCGAGATAAGGTTGCTATCTGGATACTTTTTTCAGCTACAATCTTTCCTCAACAGGGATATATAGAAGGTTCAATAATTGACATCACCAAGCGTAAGCAGGTAAAAGAGAGATTGCAAAATAGTGAGCAGTTATTAAATGAGATGGGGAATATCGCCAGGATTGGTGGATGGGAGCATGATCTGATTACAGGTGAGACTACCTGGACACGTGAAACCTATAATATCGTTGAAATTGAATCCGGGCATATCCCAGGACCTGATGAGCATCTGTCTTACTATATGCCTAAAGACCGTAAAATTCTTGAGGAAGCCTACCGTTTATCTGTTGAGACCGGTGAACAATTTGATCTCGAGCTGCAAGCTGCCACGGCAAAGGGTCGATCTATATGGGTCCGTGTTGTCGGCCGACCAGATTATCAAGATGGGGCCTGCGTTAAAATGAAAGGTATACTTCAAAACATCACTGAGCAGAGAAAGGTGGAGATGCAACTCCAACAAGCCCAAAAAATGGAATCCATAGGCCAATTAGCTGGAGGTGTTGCTCATGATTACAACAATATATCCAGTATCATAATCGGTTATGCTGAGCTGGCTTTACAACAGTTAAAGCAGGAAGACTCTCTTCATGAAGACATTGTAGAAATTTTGACAGCAGCAAAGCGCTCAACGGCCATTACTCACCAGCTGCTGGCTTTTGCCCGCAAGCAGACCATTGCTCCCAAGGTGCTTGATCTGAACGATATCATAGGAAATATGCTCAAAATGCTTCGGCGGATAATTGGTGAAGACATTGATTTAGCCTGGTTGCCTGGAGAGGAAGTGTGGCCAGTAAAAATTGATCCATCTCAGGTTGATCAAATCATAGCAAATATAGGCGTTAATGCTCGAGACGCTATAACCGACGTGGGAAAGGTTACCATAGAAACGAAAAATATAAGCTTCGATGAGGACTACTGCGCTGATCATGCCGGGTTTATTCCTGGTGAGTATTTATTGCTGACTATAAGTGACGATGGCTGTGGGATAGAACCTGACATTCTGGATAAAATATTCGAACCGTTTTTCACCACCAAAGGAGTAGGCAAAGGTACCGGGCTTGGGCTGTCTACGGTATACGGCATTGTCAAACAGAACAATGGATTCATTAACGTGTATAGTGAACTGGAGAAAGGGACAACCATCAAGATTTATTTACCCCGGCATGAAGGACAGACTGCTGAAGTGCATAGCGACAATGACATGAAAATTCCTAAAAGCCATGGTGAGACGGTCTTGCTGGTTGAGGATGATGGTTCTATCTTGAAGCTCGGGAAAAGAATACTAGAGGATCTGGGATATATAGTGCTGTCAACCAACAGTCCAATTGAGGCTACCAAGTTGATCGAAGAACAAGCCATCGAGATTAACCTTCTGATAACTGATGTGATCATGCCTGAGATGAATGGCCGAGAGTTATCCAAATATCTAAAAAGCCTTTGTCCTAATCTCAAAGTTCTTTTCATGTCCGGTTATACGGCTAATGTTATTGCCCACCGGGGCGTGCTGGATGATGACATAAATTTCCTATCAAAACCCTTTTCTAAAAAAGACATGGCCGTTAAGGTCAGAGAAGTCTTGGATGAGGCCAAGGTTTCCACTTAAGGATTATCACATCGCAAAGGCTGCAAAATCACATTCCTATTAAGAATACCAGATAGAATCTCAAGTGTTCTGGGCTGATCAATTTCATCTTTTGCAAGAGGAAAATTCACGTCCATGAGGCGATTATATTGTCTGTCTATATGGGGTTTCGGCTGAAATATAAAGGCGTTCACTGGTATTTTAAAGGCTCAGTCCAGACAAAATTTGGGAACCCCCACATATGGTATACTGGGCTTTTTCAGTCTTGAGTTTCTTATTCAATTATATGAGCTAACGGCGTCATGGCCGGGTATGTTTCCATATTCGACTCAATAATATATTTACATCATTTTGGCAGATTTAAGAAATTTTTCCATGGTTTGAACCGCTGGAAAGTGTATCTCCAATTATGTTGCGCCTTTTTTTTGTTGCGTGATTTTTCTATTTTTTTTAAAAAAAAGTGTATTTTCTTTGGATTTAATTCTTTTTCTCTCATCTTCTTTGCTTTTGACCGGATGTCTTCAGTGGCTACCCCTCCAGACCTTGGTATAGAAGCATCATATTGGTATTATTTTTTGGACAAATTAAATCCATTTCTGACCTCAAACCTGACAAAAATATCATTTTATGATGAAAGTAGGGTCAAATTTGGAAATCGAGTGTCCAATTTTTCTGTCTAATCACTATTATTTATTGAAATTTCAATAGGTTATAGTGCTTTATACGATTTGCAATTCCGAGGTCTGAAATAGTTAAAAAAACCGAACTGGTGAAAGAAGTGATCGGTAATTTATTTGATTTGACTCGTCTCTAATGATACCATCAATAAATGGTAGTACTTCAAAAAAAATCAGGGACAATTTTATTAAAGATACCATTCGAATTATTGAATATTTGAAGGGTCAACCTATATGCAAGTTATCCCGCGAGTTTCTGAATAGGGATTCATTATTTTGGAAGCACCCAGTTTCCTGAAATATTTTATAGTCTATATATATCTGTTAGTGCACGGTCAGATTTGTTTTACAGCAATAGATTTAGAGATAAAAATCCATATGC
>Ga0208900_1000972_pt1 | contig 16449 bp, 13 predicted proteins | sample AntAceMetag02UKK_FD_184763 | JGI IMG/M metagenome (GOLD analysis project Ga0208900, IMG submission 184763) | Saline lake microbial communities from Ace Lake, Antarctica - Antarctic Ace Lake Metagenome 02UKK (SPAdes) (version 2) | ecosystem: Environmental > Aquatic > Non-marine Saline and... | reverse complement strand
ATGATTATGATCTCCGAAAATCAGGACATCCTGAAAAAGTATAAGGTTGCCGATGAAGAAGGGAATCCGCTGTTTTACATCAACTTGGGGAATTATGGTAAATACCACCAGGTTAAGCCCATCGAAAACCGAAATGGGGAGCTATACTTGTGGAACAGCGAATCCATCTTTTTTTACGATGTGCCATACTCACTCGAACTGCTTTCGATGGAAGAGATGGATGATGGGATGCTTTTCTATAAATTCAATTATTTTGATGGAAAGAAAAAGTATTTTATCGAGGTAAAATTCGGCAATCGCTACAATAAATGGGAGTTGGTAGGTGTGGCTATTACAAAGGTGAAATCTGCACATTAGCGCTTCTTTGTAAACTTGCGGAACAATATTCAGCAGGCTTTTTTGTTTTGACAATTCATTCATTCATCCTGCCGGCATGATAACTTTATTATTTTTGAGCAGGAAAAAAAGTAAACAGATGGAAAAAAAAGAGATTATTCAGCTTATCGATATTAAAAAATACTACAAGGTAGGCACACAGCTTGTGAAAGCGCTAAGGACGATCACACTGAATATCTATAAAAATGAGTATGTCGCCCTGATGGGTGCTTCCGGTTCGGGAAAGTCAACCCTGATGAATATTTTGGGGTGTTTAGACACACCCACCCACGGGCAATATTTTTTGAACGAAAAAGATGTGAGTAAAATGGACGATAACCGCCTGGCGGAAATCCGTAACAAGGAAATCGGTTTTATTTTTCAAACATTTAACCTGCTCCCGCGTCAAACTGCGCTCGAAAACGTTACGCTGCCTTTAGTGTATGCAGGGATTGGCAAAGCTAAAAGACTTGAAAAGGCCAGGGAAGTTTTGGAAAGTGTACAACTTACTGATCGGGTTGATCATAAACCCAACGAACTTTCGGGTGGGCAAAGACAAAGGGTCGCGGTAGCCCGGGCCCTTGTTAATGATCCATCTATTATTCTTGCCGATGAACCCACCGGAAACCTCGACTCCAAAACTTCGATTGAGATGATGGGCTTATTTGAAGAAATCCATAAACAAGGCAACACCGTAATTATTGTTACCCACGAAGAAGATATTGCACGACATGCCCACCGCATAATACGCCTTAAAGATGGCGAGGTGGAAACGGATGAGGTTAATAAAAATATTATGACCATGGCTGATTACGATGTTGTGGTTGCAGATTAATGATGAAATAATAATAAATGAGTAAGGAATTTAAAATATATACAAAAACCGGAGATAAGGGCGAAACATCCTTAATTGGTGGTTCGCGCGTGCCGAAATACCATGAACGAATAGAAGCTTATGGAACTTTAGATGAGTTGAATTCATTTATTGGCTTGATTCGTGACCAGGAAATCGATGAACATTCCAAAACCAGGCTTACCGAAATTCAGGATCGGATATTTACTGCTGAATCTTTACTTGCCTTGGATCCCGATCAACCGGTATTGCGTAAACTTCCTGAAATTGTTGAAGAGGATATTTTGATGCTGGAAAAGGAAATTGATATTATGAATGAATCACTGCCTCCAATAAGTAATTTTATTCTTCCCGGAGGGCATCCTGTGGTGTCGTATTGCCACGTTGCACGTACTATTTGCAGGAGGGCTGAACGGGTTACATTAAAACTTGCACAAAAGCATTCGGTGGACAAATTGGTGATAAAATATCTGAACAGATTGTCGGATTACTTGTTTGTTTTATCCAGGAAAATGGCAAAGGATTTTAAAGCAGTAGAAACTCCCTGGAAAGCAAAAGTATAGCCTTATGATTTTTTTTGATAAAATGGTATTGAAAGTCAGTAATTAATTTACTTTTGCAAAAATTTAAAAATCAGATTATTAAGATATGTATTGGACATTAGAATTGGCTTCGAAACTTGAGGATGCTCCCTGGCCTGCAACAAAAGATGAACTCATCGATTTTGGCATCAGATCGGGCGCTCCCCAAGAGGTAATCGAAAATTTAAATGAAATCGAAGACGAAGGAGAAATGTACGAAAGGATTGAAGATATTTGGCCTGACTACCCAACAAAGGACGATTTCTTTTTTCACGAAGATGAGTACTAAACCTGTATGAAAAAAGAAAAGTGTACTTTCCCGTAATTTCGCACTTGATTAAAGAATTTGTGCCTGGTGAAATCTATCTCTCGCGGATGTTCAATGATTAGCCAGGCATTTTTTTTTAACCAATTGCGATCGAATATCAAATCGGGAAGTTTGTCGATCCAGTTAAGGTCATAAGGCGAATCGCTAAATATCAGGTCGTAACTTTCTTTTGGTTTATGTTTTAAATATTTAAAAACATCGGCCCTATGAACAAGCACATTATCCATCTTTAAATCCCTGGCAGTCTTTCTGATAAATTCTACACATTTAAAGTTTAGATCTACGGAAGTTACAGAGGTAGCTTCACGCGAGGCAAACTCCAAAGAAACACTGCCCGTTCCGGCAAATAAATCAAGTACTTTCAGCTCGCTGAAATCAATAAGATTATTCAATACATTAAATAATCCTTCTTTTGCCATATCAGTGGTAGGTCTTACAGGAAGGTTTTTTGGTGGGTTGATACGTCTGCCTTTATGTGTTCCGCTTATAATCCGCAATGCTGTAAATTTATCAGATTGAAATAAAAATGCTCTGGAATGTCATCAAAAACATAGCTGAACTGGTAATTGTTTGGACGATGGATAAAGTTGATATTTCTAACGTACTTGCAAGTTATCTCGTAAACGGACGAAATTTTCAAAATCTCACCCATCAATGTAACATCGGTCTTTTCAGGGTTAAGTTTTAGCTGTTCCATTACATATATCAGGAAGTAAATAAAATCTTCTTTGGTACGGTATTTAAAAGAATTGAAAAGTACCAGGTTGTTTTCTTTTAACACCACTATATCGAACCAGTTTTTCCTGATATTTACAAAAATTGACTCTCCCGCGTCCCTGTTTTTGTTTTGTTGTAAAAGCGATTCTATAAGCGAACTGGCATGGTTATAAATAGATGCCCCTGGAAAAGTGTTAGTTAAAAGTTCGTTTAAATTTTGTGGTAGAGCCCAGACGTTTTCTGCATCCAGCAAGGGCAAATAATCGTTTTTAACAATTTCCGACTCTTCAACCTTGTGATTAAACCTTAGGTAATGCTTAAGATTTGCTTTATCGAACAATGGTTCAGGAACAAATGTGTTAAGCGGCGACTCGAAAATTATTGATGTTTTTTCGTAGTATTGATTCAGCCATTCCTGTTGTGGCATAAATTCTTTGAGTAATTGGAAAAGAGAATAATTGGTAGAAATTTCACGAAAATCCCATGATGAAAGTGCGGAGTATTTATCGCGGCTGTTATCATAAATACAAAAAGAAAATCCATCCAGCGAAAACTGAATGGATAGCCTGTAATATTTTGAAGCTTTAATTTCTAAAGCCTTATCAAAGATTGATCTTGATAAATGAACATTTTTTTCGAGCATCTAACGCTGAGGTATTACTCCCAGTTTCCGTCAGTAGTTGGTTCCTCCATCGAACCAACGATGAGATCTTTAACCAATTTGTTCCGTACCTGGTTTTTGGGTAGCCCGCTGAGATAAAACTCTTTTTTGGCCATAGCCATAAAAACAGGCACCAAAACACCGCCTTTGGTTATTTTGCCGGCTTCAATCTCGAATATTTTACCATCCGAGAATGGAATATATTGAAGGTTGGCAACATCAAAATTTTCCCTGCCTCTAAAAAGTGTATCGGCAACACTTACGTAACCCAGTGTATCGTTAATGGTTTTGGTAAGTGTAGTATCCGATGGGTCAAATTTAATGCTTACTACCGGTATTTGCCCTGTAACCAAAAATTTACTCAGGGTATCAAAATTGTTAGCAAAGCTATCATTCATGGCTTTGTACATTAGCTGCGCTGTTCTGATATCTTTAAGATTTTGAACAACGATTGCCATTCTCTGGTCTTTTTCTCTATTAAATCTTACGGGTTCCTGAATTGTTTCCCATAGTTGATAACCTAGAAATACTATCACTACAACGAGAACAAACTGAATAATTCTAATTTTCATATTCCTTAATTTTATGTACGTGCAAAATTATGAACTTTTTTGTATTACAAAATATTTTGACACATTTTAATCCAATTTTCTGGCAACCTTTATTTCTTCAAATCCTTCAATGATATCTCCAACTTTGATGTCGTTGAAATTATCGATGTTCAAACCACATTCATATCCCGACTGAACTTCTTTAACGTCATCCTTAAACCTTTTCAACGAACCAAGTTTGCCTGTATAAACAACAATACCATCGCGAATAATCCGTATCCTGGTATTTCGGGTAACTGTACCATCAAGCACATAACATCCGGCGATTGTGCCAACTTTGGTAATTTTAAATACTTCCCTAACCTCTATGTTACAGTTAATCTTTTCCTGAATATCTGGCGACAACATGCCTTCGATAGCGGCTTTGATCTCTTCGATTGCAGAATAAATTATTGAATAAGTCCTGATATCAATTTCTTCTTTTTCGGCTAATTTACGCGCGGCCAATGAAGGACGAACCTGGAATGCCACAATAACTGCATTAGAGGCCGAAGCGAGCATAACATCGGTTTCGGTAACAGGCCCCACTGATTTGTGAATTACATTTACCTGTATTTCTTCATTTCCAAGTTTGATTAATGAATCGGAAAGTGCTTCAACCGAGCCATCAACGTCACCTTTTACAATAATGTTAAGTTCCTGGAAGTCGCCTATGGCAATACGACGGCCAATTTCATCGAGCGTTATGTGTTTTTGAGTTCTGAGCCCCTGTTCGCGTTGCAATTGCTGGCGTTTGGCGGCTATATTCTTGGCTTCACGTTCATCTTTCATTGCCTTAAAGGAGTCGCCTGCCTGGGGAGCCCCGTTAATACCCAGCATGAGCACAGGTGCCGAAGGTCCGGCTTCGGTAACCGGTTGATTCCTTTCGTTGTACATTGCTTTAACACGTCCGTAGTGCGAACCGGCAAGTACTAAATCTCCAATCCTTAAGGTTCCGTTTTGAACGAGCAATGTCGATACATATCCCCTACCCTTGTCTAACGAAGATTCGATGATGGTACCATAAGCCAATCGACTGGGATTTGCTTTGAGGTCGAGCATTTCAGATTCAAGTGATACCTTTTCAAGTAGTTCTTCGATGTTAATGCCATTCTTTGCCGAAATTTCCTGGCTTTGAAATTTACCACCCCAATCCTCAACAAGAATGTTCATCTGCGATAGCTGATCTTTTATTCTTTCGGGGTTAGCAGTAGGTTTATCAATTTTATTGATGGCAAAAACGATGGGTACATTTGCAGCTTGCGCATGGTTGATGGCTTCAATGGTTTGGGGCATAACGCTATCTTCGGCAGCTATCACGATGATAGCAACATCGGTAACTTTTGCTCCCCTGGCACGCATGGCTGTAAATGCTTCGTGCCCCGGAGTATCGAGGAAGGTGATTTTTTTTCCGTTTTCAAGTTCAACTTCATAAGCCCCAATGTGCTGGGTAATACCACCTGCTTCACCGGCCACCACGTTAGCGCGCCGTACGTAATCAAGAAGTTTGGTTTTACCGTGGTCAACATGGCCCATTACTGTTACAATTGGTGAGCGTGGACTCAGATCTTCGGGTTTGTCTTCTACTTCATCTTCATGGCCGATGGCTGTTTCGGCACTTTCAAACTTAACACTAAAACCAAACTCTTCGGCAACCAGCGTTATTGTTTCGGCATCGAGGCGCTGATTGATGGATACAAAAAGACCCAACTGCATGCAAACAGAAATAATTTCTGTTACCCCCTTATTCATCATTGTTGCCAATTCGTTGGCAGTAACAAATTCGGCAACTGTTATTACGCTCTTACTCGCTACTTCCTTTTCTAATTCTTTCTTTTCTGTTTGTTTATGTACATATTCGCGCTTTGCTTTTCTGTGTTTTGAAGCTTTTGATTTACCGGCCCCACTTAACCTTGCAAGCGTTTCTTTGATTTGCTTTTGAACATCTTCTTCCGATAATATGGCTTTTGGTTCAAAGCGGCGTTTTTTGTTCCTGGCATTTCTTTCAGTGGTTCTGGCTTTTTGTGCATCAGTACCCTGGGGTTTATTCTTATTCTGAACCGTATCTTTACTTTGAACTCTTGGTTTTTCTTCTTTCTTAATTCTTTTTCTTTTCTTCCTCTTTTGATTTACCTTATCATCGGTTGAGGATGCTACTGGCTTTTTCTTTACCGGTTTTTTCTTTTCGGGCAGATCAATTTTACCAACGATGTTAACTCCTGCCAATTTCTCAAACTTCGTTTCAATAAAGTTGCTTATAACTTTTATAGGCTGTTTTTCAGGTGGTGAGGGGGCTTCGGCCTTTTTTTCTTCCTTCACTTCAACCGGAGGCTTTGCTACAGGTTTTGTTGCTACAGTTTTTGGTTTTTCAACAACTTTTGGCTGATGCTGACTTTGTTTTTTCTTTTCTTCTTTCTCTTTCCGTTTCTCAGCGCTTGATTTGCGTGCCGGCTTTGTTTTTTCATTGATTGTAGAAAGGTCGATCATGCCTAAAACTCTTAGCTCATTAGACGTAGGTTCGACTTTTTTCTCATCTTTTTTGCTTATATCATCCGTGTCGCCGGCAGTTTCACCTGGTGCAGCTTCCTTTTTTATCGTGGTTTCCTTTTTTGGTGTAGCTTCCTTCTCTGGTGCAGCTTCCTTCTCTGGTGCAGCTTCTTTCTCTGGTGCAACTTCTTTCTCTGGTGAAGCTACTTTTTTTGATGCAGCTTTTTCCGAAGGTTTCGGTGATGCTGTGGGGATATCATCTTCAGTTGTTACGAAATCAACTGATTTCTTTTCCTCGGAAATAGCAAGCTTTGCAACTTCCGGCCCGGTTTTTTCTTCAGTAGGTTTAACTTCTGCCTTAGGCTCAGGGCTTATCTTTTCCCCGGCTTCAATTTTTTCCGGGATTGGTTCTTTTTTATCAGTTTCCGGTTTTTTTAACTCTTCTTGCGGAGTTTGCGGCTCTTTTAATTCAGGAGCAGGGGACTCGGGCTTTGTTTCGATTGAAACAGGAGCTTCCTTTTCAACTTTTTCCGGTTCAGGTTTTACTTCTTCAACAGGAGTATCGAAGACTTCTTTGGCAGGAGGCATCTCAACAGTTTTCTCTATTATTTTCTCTTCTTTGTGATGAGTACCCGGTTCTACTGACCTTTTAAACTTTTCATCAACTTTAACTGTATTACCCCTAATGATAATATCAGCCTCCTCATCAATATCATCCATATCCTGCGCAGGGCGTTTTCTGTCTTCCAACGAAATAGTTTCGCGTTTTACAGACCCAAGTCCTTTTTTCCGGGATTCTTCCTTAACACTTTTTTCGTTACTATACTCCAGTGTTAATAGTTGAAACATTTCGGGGGTAAGTTTAGCGTTAGGGTTTAACTCGATTTTGAATCCCTTATTTTCAAGGAATTCCACAATCGTTTCACGTCCCACGTTAAACTCACGGGCTGCTTTAGTTAGCCTTATTACTTTGGTTTCTGCCATAAATATATACTTCCTGCGGAAAATTTGAATTGCGGTAAAAATACGATTTTTATTCAAACTCAGCTTTTAATATCTTGATAACTTCATTGATAGTTTCGACCTCCAGATCAGTACGTTTCACGAGTTCTTCGGCATCCAGATTAAGAACACTTCGTGCTGTATCGCAACCAATTGCTTTTAACTCATCGAGAATCCACTGATCGATTTCATCTGAAAATTCCTCTATGTTAACATCATCATCATTCTCGGTGTCAACATCCCGGTAAACGTCAATTTCATATCCCGTCAACAAACCGGCAAGCTTAATATTAAAGCCTCCTTTACCAATTGCAAGCGAAACCTGATCGGGTTTCATATACACATCGGCTTTTTTGGTTTCGTCATCAATAGTTGTTGAACTGATTTTTGCCGGACTTAATGCACGCTGAATGTAGAGTATCGGGTTGGAGGTGTAGTTGATTACATCGATATTTTCATTTTTCAATTCCCTCACAATTCCGTGAATTCGCGATCCTTTCATCCCAACACATGCACCAACCGGATCGATACGATCATCGTAGGATTCAACGGCAATTTTAGCCCGTTCGCCGGGAACGCGTACAATATTTTTTATGGTGATGAGCCCATCATACACTTCAGGCACCTCTTGTTCGAAGAGTCGTTCGAGAAACACCGGGGAAGTCCTGGAAAGTATAATTGCCGGAACATTATTACGCATATCTACTTTTGAAACAACCGCCCTTATAGTGTCGCCTTTGCGGTAATAATCGGTTGGGATTTGTTCGGATTTTGGCAGCATAAGCTCTATGCCATCATCATCAAGCACAAGAATTTCTTTTTTCCAAACCTGGTAAACTTCGCCTGTAACGATATCACCAATTCTGTCTTTATATTTTTCGTAAACACTGTCTTTCTCGTACTCCTGCACCTTGGAAATCAAGTTCTGGCGGATGGTTAATATTTCCCTTCTTCCAAAATCGCCCAATTTAATTTCCTCCGACACATCCTCGCCAACCTCAAAATCAGGCTCAATTTTTATGGCCTTCGAATACTCAATCTGGGTGCTTTCATCTTCCATTTCTCCATCTTCAACAATTTCGAGCATGCGATAAATTTCAAGGTCTCCTTTGTCGATATTCACAATAACATCAACATTTTCGGAGGTTCCATATTTTTTTTCGATCATGTGCCTGAAAACATCTTCCAGGATTCTCATCATTGTTTCACGATCGATATTTTTAAAATCCTTAAATTCCGAGAAGGTTTCGACCAAATTAATGCTATCCATTGTGTTGTTTTATTTTATTGTTTATTTTTCGAATTACTTAAAAGATAAAATGATTTTTACCTCTTTGATCTCCTCAAAAAGTACCCTGATTTCAGTTTCAGCATCCTCAATTTTCTTTTTAGTTTTTGATTTGCTAATCAAAATATCTACATCTGTCACTTCCAGCAGCTTCCCTTTCAAAGTTGTGTCATCAGTTTTCGTAATATCAAGTTCACGGTCAATGTGCTTTTTATACTGGCGTGGATGTATCAGCGGGCTGTCGGCACCATAGGATGTAACGCGCAATTCGAAATCTTCTTCCTCACGGTCGAGGCTATGTTCGATAAATCTGCTCATGTTAATACAATCTTCTATGGTAACTAATGAGTCTCCATCGATGGTAATAATGATCAGATTTCCGCTTGTAACCTTAATATTCATTACGAATTTATCGGTTGTTTCCAGGAATTCTGCTGCCAGTTTTTCTATTTTCTCTTTTAAAATCATCAAATCTTATTGTAATAAAATAGGGGACTAAAAAGGTCCCCTCAATTTTTTCTATGCTTTTCAAGAAAGCACCCACATAAATATTACACAAGTGCAATACCCTACTAAAATCGGGCGCAAAATTAGTAATTTTCAATTAAATACAAAATTTTTAACCAAATAAACTTATAAATCAGCGAGTTTAGGGTAAAATCTTATCTCAATGTATTAATTTTTGCCCCTACTTAATGCAGGTAATTTTCAGTGTTCTAAAAAGATCTCCTGCGGATTTCTATAAAGAATGGTTTTAATTAGTGCTTGTATATAATGTCAACTATTTCTATCCGAGGCCAAAGAATTCCCCGCGGATTTTGCTGATTTGCGCTGATCATTTTCTGCGAAAATCTGCGTTATCTGCAGGAAACCAGACAAAACGACAAGATCAAATCAACGTTCATCCAGCTCCAGGCTTATTTCCTTTTCCACTCCATCGCACATTACGATCAACTTCACCACATCGCCGGGCTGGTATTTTTTTAGCAAGTCTGAATATTGACGGAGGCCGGTCAGTTTTTCACCATCCAGCACCATAATAATATCGCCGGCTTGCAGGCCTGCCTTTTCTCCGGCCGAGCCCGGCATTACGCTGCCAATTTTTACGCCCTCGCCCTGGTGGGCAAAATCCGGGATTGAGCCCGTACTTGCTTTTCGTGTTCCACGTGTTGCTTCATCAGGTTTTGGTGCTGATGCTCCCTGGCCGGTGAAGTTCATCGGGTCTTCTCTTTCTGCAAGGTATTCTACTACTTCTTTGGCTACCGTGGCCACTTTTACCAGTCCTTTGCTATCAATTTTTTCCCAGGTATCGGTGGGGCGATGGTAATTTGCGGTGGGTCCGGTAAAAAGTTGTACTGCCGGAATTCCCTTTTCGATAAATGCAACCTGATCGCTGGCATCTAAAGGTTTGTCAACAACTTCCGTTAAAACGCCGGTGGTGTAGTCTGTTCCCATGAAAATGAATTTCCATTCACGTGCTGAATTGGCATTTAGCACAAGCAGTTTGGTGTCGAATAGGCTGCCATTGTTATCGATGTTGAGGTTGGCAAAAATCTTCCCTTTGAAATATTCGTTGCTGTGCTCAACAAAATATTTTGAGCCAACCAGCCCGGCTTCTTCAGCGGTACACGCCAGAAAAACAACAGTTCTTTTGGGGCTTAACGTGCCGCCCATCGCGTAAGCCAGTTCTATCATTGTTGCTACACCGCTTGCATTGTCGTCGGCGCCATAGTGTATTTTGCCTTCATCGCCGCTATGCACATCGGGCCAGCCGGTGCCGAGGTGGTCGTAATGGGCTGAAATTACAACGGGCTCGTCTTTTAATTTTGGATCTGTGCCGGGAATAATTCCAATAACATTGGTGAGTTCAAGTGAGCCTTTGCCGTGAAACGCGTGAGAAAACTTTTGAAAATAGTCATCGCCGATGGCTTGAAGCCCTGCCGCCTCGAATTGCCCGGCAATATATGCTGCTGCTTTATTGAGTTCGGGAGTGCCAAGACCCCGGCCATTCATTTCTTCGGAGGCCAAGTGTTTTACTATCGACATCATTCTGTTTTCCGAAAAATTTGGTTTCAATGTTGCCAGGGCTTCCCGTTTCAATATCATGTTTGGGATAGTTGCATTTTCATCAAAAGTTTTAACCAGAGGAGAATTTGATATGTCCCATTGCCCTTTGTCGATATTTGTAGGTTCATCGCCATTAAAAACAAGGTAGCTGTATTTTCCGTAGTGGGGCAATTTGCGCACCAGACCACCGATGGCGGCCTCGTTGTCGAAAGCAATAAATATATTTTGTTGATTGATGTCATCATCTTTTGGCAAAGTCATTACCACACTTTTCCCCGATTTTTCGTGGCTGTTATTTTTCAAAGAGATAGAATCTCCGGTAAAACCCGAATTATATTCGGCAAGTTGCTCGTTTAATGCTTTCGAAAATTTATTTTCATAACCTAAAACCCAGGCAGTTTCCTCTTTTGGCAGTTCGGATAATTCGTTATCAAAAACCACTTTGTATTTATCACCATCGGCACTTTGCCAGCTTTCAGCAAATTTCTGGTAAGTAGCAATTTGTGTTTTGCTTGCTTTGGCAGGAAGGATCATTATGTTGTTTTCGCTTCCCCATATTTTGGAAAGCGTTGGGGGCACTTCGGCCGGATCGAGGATCCTGAACACATCATACTGTGGGTCAACGGCAAGTTGCAGGGGTTTGCCATCGAGGGAAATCTGAAATTCCTGTTCTTTTAATTTCATATTAAAAATAAAGGTGGCAACACCTTTTTCGGTAGCAATATTTACAGGAACATCAATGTTAAAAACTTCCCCCTCCTGCACTTGTTCAAGCACAAGGTTTACGCGGTACATGCCACCCGTCATATCTGTTGTAGCACTTTTGATGGCCAATTCGGGGGCTCCTTTCCTGTTTACCCATTGATTAAAAAATGAAGTAAGATTCGCCCCGCTTACTTCCTCGCAGGCAACGCGCATATCATCGAAAGATGCTACTTTGAATTTGTTATCATCGTAAAACTTTTTCATGGCAGCCACGAAGTTTTCATCGCCAATTTTTCGTCTGAGCGTATGCCACATCATCAACGATTTTCCGTAGCCAATCGATTCGCTGGCACCATCGTGGCGTGAGATGAAATCACGCAGGGGGAAATCATTTTCGGGCGTAACAAAATTGCTGAATTTTTGGAGGGTTTCCCGGCGGTATTCTTCCCCGGCACCACGGCCTTCTTTTATCAGGTGGTCGGCCATGTAAGCAGTTATTCCTTCGCACCAGTTGCCCGATTCAAAATCGACATACACGCTGTTTCCCCACCAGTTGTGCAACAATTCGTGCGGATAGGATGAATGTAAAATAAATGGGAACCTGATTATTTTTTCACCAAGCAGGGTAAAGCTGGGCATTCCATAGCCCGTTTCCCAAAAGTTTTCGACCAGGGCAAATTTTGAGTAAGGATATTCGCCCAACATGCTAACATACATATCCATGTATTGCTCGGTTACTTCGAGGTACTTGCTGGCGAGACCTTCGTCGGGGGTGCGTAGAAATGCCATGGCATCAACGCCGCTGTTCATTTTGTGGGAATATTCCGTGAATTTTGCTGCAATCAGAAAAATCTCTTCCTGTGGATGTTCGCAAACCCAGGTGTCGAAATGTTTGCCGGAGTTAGTTTTTTCCGATATCCTTTTTCCCTGAGTTACATTCTTATACCCATCGGGCAATTCTGTGGTAAGATTAAAAGTCATGGTGCTGTTGTCGAATATGGGAACCCACCAGGTGGAGCCGGCGAGATAAATTCCTGTTTCGCTTATGATGCCGGGAGATTCGGCAAAACCACGCTGGTAGTTTTCTTCGCTTTGTTCGATGGCGGATTTTATTGTTCCGCTGTAACTAATTACAATGCTGTTTCCGCCTCCTTTGATTTTCCAGTGGTTAAGTTTAACGCTGCTCGCACCACCGGCATCATCCCGATCCATGCCAATATCGGCAGCTTTGTTTTCTTCCTTTATTTTCTGAGGCTTGATGCCTTTTGAAAGGCTCTCGGGCGTAAGGTCGGCATTGAGCATAAACTCACCAAGCACCTCCCCCGAAAAGGAAATAGTGTCGATAACAAATATTTCGGAAGTTGTCGGGTTGATTCGTGCAACAATCTTATGGTTAACAATATTCTTAGTTTGGGCAAATAGTGCTATTCCAATAAAAGCTAAAAGTGTTGATATGAATATCTTTTTCATCTTTATAAAAATTTTGTGCAAAAATAACAAAGTGAATGATAGGAGAGTTTTTAAAAACATCCGGCCTTTTGCAAATTGATGTTTCATTTTTTGGTAATACTGCGAAGCGGGTTTCAGTTCCCGAAGGGTCGGGATTCCGCATGTGCGGGACTGCCTTCCCTACTATTCGTGATGATTTTTTGTAAGAAACTTATTGTGAGGATAATAGAGGTTACTCTCTCCAAAATTTGCTGTGGTACGTTTTTCCAGTACTAAAGATAAATCTTTTATTTTTCTTTAGAAAAATTCTTTATATCCTTCCCGGTTTAAAAAAATCACCGCCAAGGCCGCAAAGATCGCTAAGGAAAAGGAAATATGAATATTTCCTTTCAAATGGAATTGCTTAACCTATCCTGTCATCACACTTTGAGGTTGCTTTTTCAGGGGCCTTGGCCTGCCAATGATATGTTTGCGTAAAGGGCAGAAAACCTTACTAATATATAGACCCCCGCTTTGCCGCTGGTGTGTATGCAATGGTGCAAGCGAGGCAGGCTCGCCTCGCTGCGAAGCGGGTCTCAATCCCCGAATGGTCGGGATCCCGCACGTGCGGGACTTCGCTCTTTCGAGGTGACAATGCTTCCGTTTGGGTAGTGGGAGGAGGGGAATAGGGCGCTTTGCGCCCTATTCCCCTCCTCCAAAATCAAGGCGTAGCCGGGGTCATTTACCCTTAGGGATGCCTATGGCACGACTGGAAAAACGCAGCGAAGCAAGTTTTGCCAGGAGAAATCTATTCCATATTGTTCCCGCAAGGGCGGGATTTCGCTTCACTCAACATTACCTCATTATGGCCAAAAATTTGGGTGAAGTCTCGAAATAATAAAACCCCGGGCTGTGAATGGGGTGAAGGGAATATTTTTAATTTTGCAATATATCATGACTCACCAGCACAACCATAATCATAAGGCCAGTCGTAGCAGCGACTTGAAGGGGAGGCGCTTGCTGTTTGTAACTGCACTGAACCTTTCGATCACCATTGCCCAGGTAATTGGTGGATTAATATCGAACAGCCTTGCTTTGATCTCTGATGCCTTGCATAATCTTGGAGATACCACGGCAATCCTTTTGGCTTACATTGCCAATAAGGTAAGTAAACGGAAAGCCAACGAAAAAAACACTTTCGGTTATAAGCGTTTCGAGATTCTTGCCGCATTTTTTAATGCCCTCTTACTCATTTCGATTTGCCTCTATTTATTTGTTGAGGCATATCAGCGCCTGTTGGATCCACAGCCTGTTAAGGGGCTCATCATGTTGATTGTGGCAGTTATTGGCTTTTTGGGAAATTTTTTCTCCATTCTTCTTTTAAGGAATAAACGAGGCGAAAGCCTCAACATTAAAGCTGCCTATCTTCATTTGCTTGGCGATACCTTATCGTCGGTTGCCGTAATAATAGGCGGCGTGTTTATGTGGCTTTACGAAGTTTACTGGATCGACCCTTTGATAACATTTATTGTTGGTGTTTATATTATTATCCATACCTGGAATGTGCTTGCCGAAACCTTTGGGATACTAATGCAGGGCACACCTCCCGATATTGATTTGAATGAAATTAGTAACAGGCTGAAAAAAATTAGCGCAGTTAAGGATATTCATCATGTGCATATTTGGCGGCTTAATGATACCACCCTCTTTCTTGAAGCCCACGTGAATACCGCGAAGGATTTTCTGATTAGTGAAACCGACACTATCAGGGCTGAAATTGAACAGGTGTTAAACGCCGAATTCAACATCAACCACGTTACCCTGCAAATGGAATTTTCGGGCTGCGAAACCCGGAATGATTTGGTAATAGAGAAATGATTGGTTTATTAATCAAGCTTTCATTCCCACGAGAGCAAAAACCCAATGGCAATCTTTTTAGTGTTTTGACCGATTTGGTTACATTTGCCAATTGTTTCTACTTTACTACTATTTGATCTAAAACGAGCTACTTGATAAATGGATTTCTCCCGGATTAAAGACTTACTTTTTAAAAACCAATTTTGGCTTCTGCTTATCGTGGTTTTTCTCTTCATTTATTATGTTCCAATACATGTATCTTCTGACATTAAAATTACAGGAAAAGTATTTCCTGCAAAACAATGGGTGTTGTTCGCCGGTAGCAACGGGCAAATCATGAACACGCAAAGTGATCTGGTGGCAGGCATTAGCAATCACTATGAATCCCGTGAATTTTCGCGGGGTGATGATGTGAGATTCGAGATTAACCCCGAAATTTTAAAGAAGTCTATTGTCGATGTGGGCGACACTATTGGCATCGTTTATTCCAACGAAACAAATATGTTGCTTAACGCTTCAAAAAAACAACTGCTGGTAAAAAAGGCGCTGTTAAAAACTTTACAAACCGGCGAAAAAAATGAAGCCATCAGCCTTGCTGAAAAGGAATTGGAATATGCCCGCATTGATGCGGAAAATCAGCGTATGACTTTTAATCGTCAAAAAGCGCTCTACGATCAAAAAGTAATAACCGCGCAGGAAATGGAAGACCAGCATCGCCTTTTAAATCTTATGGAATCGACGGTAAAAATAAAGGAAGCGGAGTTACAGGTTATTACCACGGGCGAAAAACCCGAGAATATTGGATTGATAGAGGCTGAAATTGAAGAAATAGAAAGCACCATTTTTGACTTGGTTAGAAAACAGGAGTTGCAAACAATTACATCTCCCGTAAGGGGAATTTTCCGCAACTCGTCCGCATCCGACACCATGATGATAGTTGAATCGGTGGACGAATTAATTATTAAAATGCCTATCATCCTTAAAGATCGCAGCAGGATATATGTTGGGCAAAAGGCCAATTGTACTGTTTACGGGCAAAATGTTTCGTTTCAGTCGGAGGTGGTTCATATCAGTAGCCATATCTCAGCCGTAGGGGGTAAGCAAACCTTCATCATTACCGCAGAAATAAAAAGTGAAAATGAAATTGTATTGCCGGGTGTGGTTTTCAAAGGGAAACTTGAAGGGGGTGAGGTTTTATTGCGCGATTATGTAGCCAAATGGTTCAGGTTTTTCAAAAGTTAACTGGGCCTGATGAGAAATGAATTTAAATACTTAGTTCCCAACGAACAGCTTAACGATTTACGAAAATCAATTTTGAGCTTTGTTAATGAAGACCCACATTCGCCAGAACTTACGTGGCATCGCGAATATAACGTAAGAAGTATCTATTTCGACAACACTAATTTTGATTATTATTGGGAAAAGCAACATGGGATAAAAACCCGGAAAAAAATAAGGGTCAGGGGTTATAATCACCTGGAGGATGTCCCCGATGGAAACCCACTTGTTT
>Ga0208900_1000969_pt1 | contig 16462 bp, 16 predicted proteins | sample AntAceMetag02UKK_FD_184763 | JGI IMG/M metagenome (GOLD analysis project Ga0208900, IMG submission 184763) | Saline lake microbial communities from Ace Lake, Antarctica - Antarctic Ace Lake Metagenome 02UKK (SPAdes) (version 2) | ecosystem: Environmental > Aquatic > Non-marine Saline and... | reverse complement strand
CGGAAAAAAAAGAGCAGGAGAAAAAGAAGAACGAGTCCCAAAAGGACCAGGATTCCCAAAAGGATCAGGATTCCCAAAAGGATCAGGATGGCCAAAAGGATCAGGATGGCCAGAAGAACAAAGCGGGTCAGAAAAGTTCCGATCAGAAAGATCCGCCTTCCGATGAGAATCAGGACCAGGAAAATCAGGACCCGGGAAAGAAAAACCCGAATCAGGAGAATCAAACGGATCAGGGATCTTCTCCAAAGGATGAAAAAACCCCTGATTCGAATAGGGATGACGCCCAAGGGGCTTTAGCTGACAACGCCAAGGACAAAGACCAGGAAGAGAAGGGCCAGGGAGAGAAAAAAGGGCAGGCTGAATCTGCACTTTTGGAAAATCGGCTGAATCGGCTGGAGGACAAACCCGGCATGGGGATGATGCCTGTGATCCAAAAACGAACCATTGAACGAGACTGGTAACGGCATGAAAGAAAATTTGATTCAAGTGAAGACCTCTTTGTTTGCAATGATCCTTTTGGTCATGGCATTGCTGCTGCCGGCAACCGGAAATTGCTTTACGGCCATGGCCCAGGTGGATAAAACGCGGATATCCCCGGAAGATCGAGTCTCCCTCCAGGTTGTCGTGGAGGGGGGACAAGCCGTGGTGGATCTGTCCCCCATTCAAGATTTTAAGGTTGTTCAATCTGGCACCTCCACCAGTCGCAGTTATACCAATGGACAATGGCAGCACCAGGTGATCTATCGATACCAGTTGGTGCCGATAAAAACAGGGGTGCTCAAGATTCCGCCCCTAATGGTTACCCAAAAAAATGAGACCATTGTCACCAAGGAAATCCAGATCCTGGTGTCAAAAACACCTGTGTCGGAAAATCAACCCAGACAAATATTTGTTGAAGCCCGTGCAGGCGCTTCCGATCTGGTGGTGGGCCAGCATACCGTTTATACGATTAAACTTTATACCGCTCTCCGGTTTGCCAGGGCTTCCCTTAAAACACCTGACTTTGATTCCTTTGCGGCCCAGGAAATTGAACAGCGCAAAAATTATACCCAAACCGTCAATGGCATCCCCTATCAGGTAACCGAGATATTTTATATTCTACAGGCTCAAAAGCCGGGCCGTTTTGAGATTGATCCGGCAGTGATCATGGCAGATGTGATACAACGGTCCGGCAACGATCCTATGAATTCTTTTTTTAATAATTCTTTTTTTTCATCTGCCCGTACCCACTCGATCCAGGTTGCTTCCAATGGGGTTGCGCTTGAAGTGAGACCGCTTCCTGCCTACACAGGAAACCAACCCTTTTCAGGTCTTGTGGGGCAATTTACCATTGCGTCGGCCATTGATAAACCCATTCTTTTAGCTGGGGAATCTGCCACTTTGACCCTTACCATCCAGGGGGAGGGGAATATCATGGATGCCGGGCCTCCGCCGTTGAACCTGGATCCAGGGCGGGTCAAGGTGTATGAAGACACCCCCACAGAAGAGATGGCTGCCACAAAAAATGGATTTTCGGGTAAAAAAATATTCAAGCGTGCCCTGGTGCCTCTGCAGTCAGGGGCTTTGGTGATCCCTTCTTTTCCCCTGACCTATTTTGATGTGGCCGAGGGTGAATATAAGACGATTGGGACCCATGAAATTGTTCTGGATGTTATGGGGGCGGAATCCACAGCGGCAACGGATCCCAGACCAGGAAAAGCCCTGGGGGGGAGTGCCGGACCCGGGGGCGATAGCGCACCGGATTTCGCCGGACAAAAACAGGAAGTGGTGATGGTCAACAAGGATATACTGGATATCAAAGAGAGTATCTCCATCCTGTCCAGTACTTATCAGTTGTCATTTCCTTTCTTCCTCCTGCTGGTGTTTGTGCCGGGATTTATCTATGGATGCCTTTGCGTTGTGCTCGGGTTTAAAACCCGGGAAAAGTCCAATGAAACCCTGATGAGCCAAAGGGCCCGGCATGCCTTGAAAACAGCCCAAAAAATGGCGGCATCGGATAAATCTTTTTTAAACCATCTCCAGGCAGGACTTGTTGCTGCGGTACTGGCAAAGGGTAACAAACAAGGGGAAAGCCTGACCTGTGATGAGGCAAGACAAATCTTGACGCAAACAGGGACAAGGGCCGGGGTTATTGATGAGGTGGTGACCCTTCTTGAAAAACTGGATGCCACCCGATTTGGGGGAGGGACACAAGAAAATTCAAAAGAGCCCCTTTCCCTGGGGCGGGTCAAACAGATTATCAAGCTGCTCAGTATCATCCTTTGTTGCCTGGGGTTTTTCTTTTACAATCCTCCCTCGGGTCATGCAAAGGAGGCGGCGGGAGCGATTGGTGCCCTGCATTCTGCCGGTCAGATGGACCCGGCGGATCTGCCTGCTCTGCCTGATCTTACTGGGCCTTTTATTAACGGGATAAAACAATACAAGGCCGGTGAATTTAAAGATGCGGCAACAAGTTTTGAAACCATTGCCGCATTCGGGGTGATAAATCCGGATCTGTTTTATAATATCGGGAATGCTTACTTGAAAGCCGATGATCTGGGAAATGCAATCCTATGGTATGAACGTGCAAAGCGTCTTGTCCCTGAGGACCCGGATTTGCTGTTTAACCTGGCCCATGCCAATACCCTTGTCAAAGATAAGATAGATTCCCCTGTTACCTTGACGGATATCTTTTTTTTCTGGCAGGGACTTGTGCCTTTAAAATGGCTCCAGACAGGTGCCATTGTTTCTTCCTGGCTTTTTTTTCTCTGGGCCGGGGTACAACGGTTCCGGCAAAAATCAATTTTCGCCGGAATGGGCTGGTGGCTCATCACGTTTCTTGTTGTGTTGTCCCTGGTGTCAGGGATGGAAGATTACAGGGGCCGGGCCAAAAATATGGCCGTGATTGTACAGAACACAGCCGCTGTGCGGTCAGGGATCATGGATACATCAACCAAGCTGTTTGAACTCCATGCCGGCACCCGGGTTCAGGTAAAGGCCCATAAAAACGGGTATTTAAAAATCAGACTGGCCAAGGGCCGTATCGGGTGGGTGAAACCCGGCGTTGCCAAAGTGATATAATTTTTTTAAAGATATTAAAACCTTATCAGGTCAGGAAGGGTATAATGAATATAGATATTGCCAAAACACGGATTGGGGTTGTGGGAGCAGGCAGCTGGGGAACCGCCCTTGCAAAACTGCTGGCTGATAAAGGATTTTCCCTTGATCTCTGGGCGTTTGAGCCCGAGGTGAAAGAACAGATTGAACAAGAACGGGAAAATAAAATATTCCTTCCCGGGTTTGAACTGCCGAACAATCTTGTCCCTTCCAATGACCTTGAAACAGTTGTGAAAAACAAAGAATTGGTCCTGGTGGTGGTCCCCTCCCATTGCATGCGAAATGTCTCATTGGAAATGAAACCATTTATAAGCCCGGACACCATCGTTGTGACTGCCTCTAAAGGTATTGAAAATATAAGTCACCAGATCATGACAGATATTCTGTCCGAAAATATTGATTTTATCCCAAAAGAAACTTTTGCGGTTCTGTCCGGCCCCAGTTTTGCCAAGGAAGTGGCTGCAAAGGTTCCAACGGTTGTGGCGGCGGCTTCCAAAAGCCGCAGGGTGGCCGAATATGTCCAGGCAGTCTTTTCCTGCCCCACCTTTAGGGTTTATGTCAATGATGACCCCGTGGGAACCCAGATCGGGGGAGCCGTGAAAAATGTAGTGGCCATTGCTGCAGGTATTTGCGACGGCATGAAGATGGGGCTGAACCCCCGGGCAGCATTGATCACCCGTGGATTGACAGAGATGAATCGTTTGGGCAGTAAAATGGGGGCGGATCCTTTAACCTTGTCGGGTCTTGCCGGTGTGGGGGATCTTTTGCTGACCTGTACCGGTGATTTGAGCCGGAACTATACCGTTGGCAAGCAGATTGGACAAGGGAAAAAATTGGATGATATTATCTCTGAAATGAGAATGGTGGCAGAAGGGGTAAAAACAACCCGGTCCGTATACAATCTGTCTAAAAAACTGGGGGTGGACCTTCCCATCTGCAATGAGGTGTATGCGGTCCTGTTTGAAGGAAGAGCAGTGGATGAGACCGTGGCGCGGTTAATGAACCGGTCTTTGAAGCATGAACTGGACGGGGTTCTTTAACCTGCTATTTCTCTTTTATTAGCGGGTCTATTGTTTTAACGGGCCTTATGTTTTAACGAATTTTTGTTTTAACAGGCCCACGGATCTTAACCGTTTTTTGGCTTACCAGACTTCCGGATAGGCAACATCCACAAACTTATTTTCCATCTTGAATTTATGGTCCCGTTCCATTGCGGCAAGGTCCAGGAAAACCTTCTTTAATTGAGGGTCATCACAATTGTCCGCAAGGGCGGTGTATTTTTTCATGGCAAGCTCTTCATTTTTCATGGCAATGCCAATGGCACTCTTAAGATCCATATCGTCATTGACTTCAGGCATTTTAATGGTTTCAGACACTTTGAAATCTTTTTCAAAATTGAAAAAAGAGGTCTCCATTTTTTCTTTGGTTAAAATGGCGGTCAGAATTTTTTCATGTTTTGCTTCTTCTCGGGCAAATTTTTCAAACAATTCAGTGAGAAAGGTGTCCTTGATTCTTATGGATACCTTTTGATAAAATTCTTTTGCCTCAATCTCGCCTTTAATCGCATCTGAAATTATCTGTTTGTAGTGTTCCAAATCCATGATCAGCCTCCATATGTTTTTAAGCGGTGTCTAAAAATTATGTTCCATTTCCCTTGTTTTTGAAGAAATAGCCAAGGGGTGTTATGCTGGTTTATAATAGCTCATAAAAAAAATGACTGCAAGAAAAACCCTTGGGAAAATTATTGAGTCCGGTGTTTAATCTTTTGGGCTCAGAATTAGGGAAACCGCATGGAGGTGGCTACTCTTCTTCGAGAGACTCATTTTCTTCTTCCACCTCTGGATTCTTTTGCTTTTCTAATTTCCGCTGCCTTTTTTCTTCTTTTTTCTTCTTTTTTGCCAATTCTTTCTGTCGTTTTTCAAATGAATAGTTTGGTTTGAACAAGATGAATTCCCTTTGAGTGTTGTGGGGTTGCCGCAAAGTGTCTGCGATAAAAAAAAGACCCCGCTGCGTTGCGGGGTCTTTTCAATACTTAATACCAGTTTTTATAACTGTCTAACATTCTCAGCTGCCGGTCCCTTGGGACCGTCGACAACATCAAATGTTACCCGAGCACCTTCAGCCAGGGATTTGAATCCTTCTGCCTGAATTGCTGAATGATGAACAAATAAATCCTTGCCACCATCCTGCTCAATAAAACCAAAACCTTTTGAATCATTAAACCATTTTACTGTACCTTCAGCCATGTTGTAATACTCCTTTGCGATGGGTTCCTATCGGAACCGCTGTTTATATAGCCGAGGTATCATGTGATACGTCGACTGGACGTCTGGGTGTCCAGACAAAATCGGTTATTGTTGTGCGCTCTGGCTCCTGCTTCTGCTGTTTCTGCCGCTGGAAGCCAGGGAAAAAACACCGCTACCGCTGCTGTGCTGGCTTCTTCTTCGTCCGGTCACTGCGGGTTTCTTTCTTCTTGGCATCTGCCGCGGAGCGCGTTCTCTTTTCTCTTCAATCAGATCTTCTCTCGGATCATAGTCAAAACCAGGGGCTGTTTCCCTGCGCATCTTTTTACCCAGGGTGCGCTCAATGATGGAAATCATTTTGTCGTCTTCCCGGCCTGCAAAAATGAGTGCCTCACCGGTACACGCTGCCCGGCCCGTACGTCCGGTGCGGTGGGTATAGGCTTCAGCAGTATCTGGTACATCATAGTTGATCACATGTGAAATTCCCTGAACATCAATGCCCCGGGCAGCGATATCCGTCGCAACCAGGATTTTGAAGGTACCGTCTTTAAACCCGTTCAGCGCCTGCTGGCGTTTTTGTTGGGAAAGATTTCCTTGGATGGATGCCGCACTATAGCCTTCCTTTTGCAAATGCAGGGCCAGACTTTTCGCCTTGTGTTTGGTGCGGGTGAAAATCAGGGTGCTTGACATCTCTTTTTCCTGGATGATGCTCTTGAGTAAAGAGGTCTTCCGTGCTTTTGCCACCTGGAACAGGACATGGGAGATTGAAAGGACCGGCTGGGTGTGGTTGATTTGAACGGTTACCGGATTTGTCAATATGTTTTCCGCTAAATGACGGATTTCCCTGGGCATGGTGGCGGAAAAAACCAGGGACTGGCGTTTTGTGGGCAGCTGCTTGATGATCCTGCGGATGTCGGGCAAAAATCCCTTGTCAAACATGTGGTCGGCCTCATCAAGAACCAGTGCTTCAACCGCGTTCAGGGAAAAGGCCCTGTCATTCAAGAGGTCAAGCAGGCGGCCGGGGCAGGCAACGATAATCTCCACCCCATTTCGAATTGCTTTGACCTGGGGATGCTTGCCCACGCCGCCATAAATGGAAATACTGCGCAAGCCGGTCTGTTTAGCCATTTTGCTGATGTCGTCATGGATCTGTTCGGCCAATTCCCTGGTGGGCGCTACAATTAAAGCCCTCACTCGTTTGCGGGGACCGTCCAGGAGCCGCTGGAGCAGGGGTAGAACAAAGGCTGCGGTCTTTCCTGTGCCGGTCTGGGCAAGGCCCAGAATATCCCGACCTTCAAGGATCGGGGGAATGGCTTCTTTCTGAATGGGGGTGGGGGTGGTAAACCCGCAGGCGTCAATGCCAGCGGTTATCTTGGGGTGAAACTTAAACTCTTTAAAACTCATTAATACTCCTGTGTATTACGTAATGACCGGCCAGAGCGTGTCACTGGTTTCCGATCTGCGGCGTCATTAACATCCGCTGGTAATTTTTTATTTGTTTGATGAAATGGTTGAACAGGTTATGTTGAAGGCATCAGGGGCAATCGGCGGGTGATGGTCCGTGAAAATCTCTGTTGCAGTGCGGTAAATCTTTATGACATACAGTGTCATCTGGTTTCTCCTGTTTAATGAATCAGCAGAAACTTCGACCGCAACGAACGATGCTGTAAAAACAACGAGGTTAACGAGGACAACCTTGAAGGAAAATTTGATTCCACTTTTTTGTAAAGTTAGGCTATAGAATACACCATTGACCACAGATTGCAAGGAAAATAAATAATAGGGGAAAACATTGATCCGTTTTCGAGAGGCTCTAACCCCGGTTCCAATAAACGCAAGGTGGCATTATGAATTTTTTAGGAATGATTGAGTTTGCCAGCACCGGCTGGAACGGGATGCCGTTCAAGGATTGAACAATTTTGACAGGCTCTAAAATTTCATTTCACTTATGGAAATTTTAGAAAAAGATACTACGCTAAGTTATGTATAAAGCTTTCTCTTGATGGGAAGCGGTGCGAATTCACTAAAACATACATTTTTAATAGTTCAATTGATATTTTTATCTATCTACAGTTTGATTGGATATGGGACTGCCGATTGGTTTATAAAAGTTAACCCTGACGGTATAAATATCCCAAATAAAGAATACTGGCTTTTCCCCTCAAGAATGGAACTTACTTTAAATAACGCTTCGGCAATGGTTTACTGGATCCTATTTTTTACCAATATAACTACCGTGAAGAGGATTCCCGCAAAATCAGGTAATTAATATAATAACTTTAGTGGGAGTTGCTTCATAATCAGGCTGTTTTTTTCTCAAGAGAAAGCGGGGACCGGTGAGGGGTGATGCGGTATTAAATGGTTTTGCCCCAACTCTTCTAAAATAATCTGGCAGGCCATCTTTGTACCGCCCTGGTTTTTTTGAATATAATCTTGGGCCTTTTGTTTTCGTTTGCCTCTTTCAATGGGAACCTCAAGGTAACCGACCATGGCCTGGGCAACCGTTTGACTATCATTGCAGATGGTGACAAGCTGTTGGTTGAAAAGATCTTTTCCCGCCCAGGCAAAATCATCCAGATGGGGGCCGGTCACTGTGGGCGTGCCGAGAACGGCCGGTTCAATAAAGTTTTGGCCCCCCAGGGGGCACAGGCTGCCGCCCACAAACACAGTGCGGGCAATGCCGTAGGTCTCTCGTAATTCCCCGAAGGCATCCCAGAGGATGATGCCGGCGGTTGTGACCGGTGCGGTTATTTCCGATCGTAAATGGAATGGAATCTTTTTTTTGCAAAGTTTTTTCTTCCAGGCATCCATCCGATGCATGTGGCGGGGAAAGATGGCCACTATCTGGGAGGGGTATCGGGCCAGCAGCTCGTCCAGAATTTCCAGGGCCTGTTTTTCTTCCTGACGCCGGATGGATGCCAGGATGGACAGGGGAAGGTCTTTTGAGATTATGTTTTCCAGAGTTAAGGGCTCTGAAGGGCTGTCAAGCCCGGATTCCATGAGATCAAATTTGATATTGGGCATTTGAGTAATCTGGGCCTTGTCAAACACCTGGCCGTATCTTTTGGCATCCAAAGGGGATATGGCCAGAATTTTGTCCGGTGACAGCTGTGCCCATAAAAACTTGGTCCATCTATAATGCATAGAGCTTCGCTTGGACAGCCGGCCATTGACAATGAAAATTTGGGTATGGTTTTTCTTTAAATAATGGAGAAGGGCCGGCCAGATTTCGGTTTCAAGCAGGATCATGACCCGGGGGTTTACCCGGTTGACAGCTTCTTGGATGGTCCGGGGAATGTCAAAGGGAAACCAGTCGAGAAAACACTCAATATTGGGGTTGATCTCATTCTTCGATAGTCCTGATTTCAGGATTTTCATGCCCTGGGAAGTGGTGGATGTGATCAATATTTTAATCGGTTGTATAGGTTCCAGACAGCAGAGAAGAGAGAGGGCGAGAAATGATTCTCCGGCCGAAGCCGCCTGGATCCAGATATCCGCCTTTTGAAGGTGGTCAGTTGCGATCCTTTTTTGAAAAGAAGGCCCCAATCGTTTGTTTTTCTTTAAAAAAGGCAGGGCCGTTTGCCACAGGATATTGTAAAATTTAAAAAAATTGGGTATAAAGGCACACGTTCTCATGGGGACATATGCTCTCATGTTTTTTGATGATTGACAATACCCGGTTTAGAAATTGGGTGTATACTATGGATGAACCAAATTTAATTTATGGAAAATAAACGAGCAAGTCTATCCAAATCCCGGCAACGGGTAATTTTTAATCTGGTATCCCGATACTGGAAACGGCTCGCCTTTGCCGCCGCCTGCATGGTCATGGTGGCCGGGGCAAACGGGTCCATGGCCCTGTTGGTCAAACCGGTCATGGATGATATTTTTATCGGCAAAAACAAGGATATGCTCCTGCTCATACCGGGACTGGCCATTCTGGTTTTTCTGGTCAAAGGCCTTGGGTCCTATGGGTCTGAATATCTGATGAATTATATCGGGGAGAAGATTATCCGGTATTTCAGAAATTCCCTCTATGAAAAAATAACCGACCTGCCCATTGCCTTTATTCACAAGGAAAAAACCGGGGCCCTCATGTCCAGGATCACCAATGACGTTAATATTGTAAAGGGCATGGTATCCACGGCCGTTATCAACATCTTTCGGGATTTTTTCAGTGTGATCGCTTTTTTGGGGGTTATTTTTTACCGGGACTGGCAACTGGCCTGCGGGGCTTTTCTCGTGCTGCCCTTGGCCTTTTATCCGATTCTTGTTTTCGGCCGGCGGGTGAGACGTTTCTCAACCGGTTCTCAGGAGACCATGGCCGATTTAAATTCTTTCCTCCACGAGACCTTTTCCGGTGCCAAGATCATTAAAATTTTCAGCCTGGAACCCCTTGAAAAAAAGAGGTTCAGGTTAAAAACCGAAGAATTGTTCCGGCTTGAAATGAAAAAGGTTGTTGCAAAGGCCCTGTCTTCGCCGGTCATGGAATTTCTAGGGGGCTTAGGGATTGCCTTTATTATATGGTTCGGCGGCATGCGGGTGATCAACGGGACCTCCACTCCCGGCATCTTTTTTTCATTTTTAACCGCCGTCATGATGCTCTATGATCCGGTTAAAAAATTGGCCGGGCTCAATAACACCATCCAGGAAGGGGTGGCAGCCGCCTCCCGGATATTTGATATCCTGGAAGAGAAAGAAACCATCCAGGAAAAAAATAACCCCGAGGTCCTTGAAGGAAAAGCCTTTGACCTGGAATTTGATGATGTGAGTTTTTCCTATGGGGCGGATGAAACAACGGCCTTAAAGAACATCAATCTTCGGGTTGCCCCGGGTGAGGTGCTGGCCCTGGTGGGAATGAGCGGGGGGGGTAAAACCAGTCTTGTCAACCTGATCCCCCGGCTCTATGATGTGTCTTCGGGCAAGATATTAATTAGCGGCAAGGATATCCGGGACCTGTCCATAAAATCTTTGAGGGACACTATTTCCATTGTGACCCAGGAACCCATTTTATTCAATGAATCGGTGAAAGAGAATATCCGGTATGGACGAATGGATGCCACAGAGGAACAGATTGTTGCGGCGGCAAAGGCCGCCTTTGCCCATGAATTTATCCTTGGATTCCCCAAGGGGTATGACACGGTGATAGGCGAACTTGGTTCCCGGTTGTCCGGTGGGGAAAAACAGCGAATCTGCATTGCCAGGGCCATGATCAAGGATGCACCGGTGCTGATTTTGGACGAAGCCACCTCGGCGCTGGATTCCCAGGCGGAACAATTGGTGCAACGAGCTTTGGAAAACCTCATGAAGGGAAGGACTTCGTTTGTTATTGCCCACAGGCTTTCCACCATCGACTATGCCTCCCGGGTTATTTTGCTCAAAAACGGTTCTATTGCCGAACAGGGAACCCACCAGGAACTGATGGCCTTAAAAGGCGCTTACTTTAATTTACAGTCCCTGCAGGCGGCAAAGACAGCGAAACAATAAAAGCCGAAATCATAAACCATAGAAAATGAACCCTAAAAGGAGAATCCCCATGGCGGTTTCTAAAGAATTATTAGAAATACTGGTCTGTCCCAAATGCAAGGGAGCGGTCGTTTTAACCCAAAAACAAGACGGACTTGTTTGTGAAGCCTGTTGCCTGTGTTATGAAATTCGAGATGATATTCCCATTATGCTCATTGAAGAAGCAAAGCCTGTCTAAGGATGAGCACCCCGAAAGCACCGGATCCTGCAAAATTGGTGGTCTCAGTTTTTATGAAGGAACAACAGGTTTTTGATCAGATTTTTGACCGGCTTGAGCAGATTGCAGGGCCTTGCGATATCATTTCAAAATGGCTTGATTTTGATTTTACAGACTATTATTATAAGGAAATGGGATCTCCTCTTTATAGACGGCTGATTGCCTTTAAACCCCTCATTGAACAGGCGTCACTTGCAGCGATCAAACTTGCCACCAATTCTTTGGAACGGGAGTGTTTGGACCAGGGCAACCGGCAGGTGAATATTGATCCGGGATATCTATTGTCTTCACGGTTTGTCCTTGCAACGGGAAAAGAATATTCCCACAGAATTTATATCGGCCACAATATTTATGCAGACCTGACCCTGATGTATACCAAAAAGGGATTTAAAACCCTGGAATGGACCTACCCGGACTATGCATCAACCGCTGTCACCGGGTTTCTTGAAAAGGTCAGGAACAAGTATCTTCTGGATTTAAAGGAAAGGAAAATTTTATGATAAAAAGCATGACGGCTTTTGCAAAGGCATCTCATACCAAGGAGTTCATTACGGCGGATGTGACCATCCGTTCCTATAATTCCCGGCATTTGGATTTTGCCATTCACCTGCCAGAAGCCTGTCAGTCCTTTGAGGAACAAATCAAACGATTGATTTCCAAAACTCATGACCGGGGACGGATAGAGGTCCGGTTGAATTTCACGGATGACTCTGAGGCATCAGATCTTTTTGAGGTGGATGAGGTAAAGGCCAGGGGCTATTATTCGGCATTAAGCCGGCTAAAGGATTCCCTGGCGATAGGATCTGATATTTCCCTGGACCATATTCTGGCGGCCAGAAATATTATCATACCGGCCCAAAAGCAGGTGGATGCAGACCTGCTGGGAGAGGTGGTATTGGCGGTTGTTGAAATGGCCGCTGGGGAGCTGGATCTCATGCGGCGCCAGGAGGGGGAAAATCTTTTTCAGGATTTGAGTTCCCGTATGGATTATATTGAAGGATCCATGGAGATTCTGACCAAGGAGGCCGCAAAAATCCCCGGGGTTTATAAAAACCGACTCATGGAACGGATCGCCAAGTTGACCCAGGATGCAGAGGAGATTGATCCGGTCCGGCTGGCCCAGGAAGTGGCGGTTCTCAGTGATAAAAGTGACGTGTCCGAGGAAGTCGTCCGCCTTGCAAGTCATATCAGCCTGTTTCGGGAAGTCATGGATGCCAAAAGCTCCCAGGGAAGAAAACTCAACTTTCTGATCCAGGAATTCAACAGAGAGTTTAATACCATTGGATCAAAGGCGGGGAATGCGGTTTTGTCCCACATGGTGGTGGACCTGAAGTCAGAACTGGAAAAGATTCGGGAACAGGTTCAAAACATTGAATAACCCTCAACAGCAACACAAGGAAATGATATGGAACAGCTCCTTTTAAATATTGGGTTTGGGAACACAGTGGTGGCCGAACGGGTGGTGGCGATTTTATCCCCTAATTCATCTCCCATGAAACGGGTCAAGGATGAAGCAAAGGACGCCCGCAGCCTCATCGATGTCACCCATGGCAGAAAAACCAGGGCAATTATTATCACGGACAGCAATCACGTGATATTGTCTGCCATCCAGGCGGAAACAGTGGCGTCCCGTTTTGAGGCTCTCATGAAAGAGGGGGAAGAAACGGCCAAAGGGGCAGGCAAAGAACCCGGTAAAGAATCGGGCAAACAATCGGGCAAACAATCGGGCAAACAATCGGGAAAACAGGGCAACTAAATAAATTGATACACCAGACAAACCAAGAAATGGGCGGACAAAAAATGGAAAAAAAAGGAACCCTATTTGTGATTTCCGCTCCTTCGGGAGCCGGGAAAACCACGTTGACCGGGCAGGTGTTAAAACAATTTCCCCAATTGTCCTATTCGATTTCCCATACCACACGCAAACCCCGGCAAGGTGAAATCCATGGGAGAGATTATTTTTTTATAGAGGATCAAGAGTTTCAAACTAGGATAGCCCAGGATCAATGGATTGAATGGGCACAGGTCCATGGGAATTTTTATGGAACCGATAAGGCGTTTGTATCGGAAAAACTGGAAAAGGGAGAGAACCTTCTTTTGGATATTGATGTCCAGGGAGCAAAACAAATAATGAATTCTGATTTGGGGCTTGTCTCTATTTTTATTTTGCCCCCCTCCATTGAGGTGCTTGAACAACGCCTTGAAAGCCGGGGTACGGATTCCCCTTCTGTCATCGCACACCGCATGGAAAATGCACGATGGGAGATGGATCAGCAAGGGGCCTATAACCATGTGATTGTCAATGATGATCTTGGCCAGGCCATTGTTGAGCTGTGTTCGATTCTTAAGACTAAAATGAGGTCCTTATAATGGCGATAGAAAAAACAGAAATACTATTTGGCTTCCATTCCGTGTATGAGGCATTGCGTGCCGCAAAACGACAGTTTGAAGTTGTCTTTATTTCCAGTAAACGGTCTGCCGGCAGGGCAGAAAAGGTAATTATGCTTGCTGAAAAAAGGGGCATTAAACTTCAATATGCAGACCCAAAGGAATTGGATAAGCTGACCCAGTTTGCTCCCCACCAGGGGATTGTGGCTAAGGCCTCTTTTTTCCCCACAAAAAAAGCGACTCAAATACTGCCCCTTCTCAAGAAGAGAGACACCCCTTATTTTATTTTGGTGATTGAAAGCATTGAAGATCCCCATAACCTGGGGGCATTGATCAGAACCGCCCTTTGTGCGGATGTGGACTATATCCTGATACCCAAGGACAGAACCTGTCCTCCTTCATCCACGGTTTCCAGAAGTTCGGCCGGAGCCATGGAACATGCTGACATCTTCATGATTACCAATACCGCTTCCATTTTGAGGGATTTAAAGGACGCCGGGGCATGGATTTCCGGACTGGATGCCGATGGGTCCAGCGGGTTATATGAATCCGATCTCACCGGCAACGTCGCCCTTGTTATCGGGGGGGAGCACAAGGGTATTCGACCCGGGGTCAAAAAGGAGTGTGATTTTGTTTTGTCCATTCCCATCTCAGGAACAATCAATTCATTAAATGCCTCTGTGGCAGGCGGAATCGCCATGTATGAGGCCAAACGCCAGCGCAGTATTCCCACACCCAAAGGAAAATAAAGAATGTCAGCATCCATACCCCCGGAATCCACAACGCAAAAATCCATAACACCAAAATCTATAACACCAAAATCTATCAGAATGGGCGATACCCTTCAGTTGAACGTACCGGACAACCCCATCATTCCCTATATTGAAGGGGATGGTATCGGACAAGATATCTGGCCTGCAGCAAAACTTGTGTTTGATGCCGCGGTAAAGGCCGCATTCGGATCCAGGAAAAAAGTAGAATGGCTGGAGCTGGCCGCCGGTGAAAAAGGATTTGCCCGGACAGGACAATATTTGCCCGATGAAACCTTGAATGCCATACGAACCCATCGGGTTGCCATTAAAGGTCCCTTGGCGACCCCGGTTGGAAAGGGAATGCGGAGTTTGAACGTCAAAATCCGGCAGCAGCTGGATTTATATGCCTGCATCCGTCCAGTTCGGTATTATCCGCCGGTGCCAAGTCCGGTTTCCCATCCCGAACGGGTGGATATGGTGGTCTTTCGGGAAAACACCGAAGATCTCTATGCCGGTATTGAGTGGGATTCCGGGTCCTGTGAGGCAATAAAATTATTGGGCCTTTTAAAAACGGAACTCAATTGTGATCTGCCGGCCTCATGTTCCATCGGCATCAAGCCCATGTCTCCAGAAAAAACCAAGCGGCTTGTGATCAGGGCCTTTGAATATGCTTTTGAAAACAATCGGAAGAGTGTGACCCTGATGCACAAGGGGAACATCATGAAATTCACCGAAGGGGGATTCCGAAAGTGGGGATATGAAGCTGCCTTTGAAACCTTTGGAGACCGGGTGATCACCGAGGAAACCTTGTTTGAGACCCATGAAGGCATTCTGCCCGACGGACTTGTGGTGATCAAGGACCGAATTGCCGATATGGTGTTTGCTGAAGTTTTGTTGCGGCCTGAAAATTTTGATATTATTGCCTGCCCCAACCTGAACGGGGATTACATATCCGATGCCCTGGCTGCCCAGGTCGGGGGATTAGGGCTTGCACCCGGGGCCAATATCGGGGACACCTGTGCCGTATTTGAAGCCACCCATGGGACGGCCCCGGACATTGCCGGACGAGACATGGCAAATCCCTGTTCCCTTATCCTGTCCGGTGCTATGATGTTTGATCACATGGGGTGGAAACCGGCGGGGGATATTATTCGGGAGGGTGTGACCAAGGCGCTTGCTCTGGGCAGGGTCACAGCGGATTTGGCGTCCCGGATTACCGGGGGAGAAGAGGTGACATGTTCCAGATTTTCAAGGAGTATAGCAGAGCATATTTTTTTTGGGCAATAAAGAGATTTTCTTTTGCATTTCAGACCTTGATCTTTCCCTGCCGATGTCTTAAATGCAGGGCCTATATTGATTGTAAGATCCTCTACAGCCTGTCGGCCTATTTTTGTGATAGGTGTCTCCCCGCTGATCCTCTTGGGTTTAGACCTCCCTTTTGTCCCAGGTGTGGTCATGTTTTTGACCAAATTTCTGACCCGGTTTCCAGCTTGGTCGATGACCGGGAAAATGGGGAAAATCATCTTTGTGAAACCTGTCTGGTCACCCCACCTTTGGTCACCCAGGTCAGAGCCGCCTTTCAATACAAGGGAATCATACGAGAGGCCATCCCTTTGTTTAAGTATCAATCAAAGCTCTGCCTTGCCCGGGTGTTTGAATCCTATATGTTTGATGCCTTTAACCTCTTTTTTGATGGTTCATCCATTGATTTGATTCTGCCCATTCCCCTGCATCGAAAAAAAATGAAGCAGCGGGGATTTAACCAATCGTTTATCCTGATTCGTAATTTTAACGAACAGTATAAATCGGTTCACGGAAAAAATCCCCCATGGCAGATTGACCCAGGTGCACTCGTGAGAGTCAAATTCACCCGCCCCCAAACCGGGTTTGATATCAAACAGCGAAAAGCCAACCTTAAGGGCGCATTTCGTATTGGAAAAAAGATTGTAAAAAATAGATCCATTTCAGGAAAAAACATATTGTTGGTGGATGATGTATATACCACGGGCGCCACATGTGGGGAAGCTGCAAGACTTTTGTTAGACGCTGGGGCAAACCAGGTGGATGTCCTGGTCCTTGCCAGGGCCTGATATTTAGTTTAGGGGCCTTGGTCATCGTTTCGGCCATCGCTTTAAATCTTTAAATCATAGCCTGGAGGGGCTCTATTTTTTTAGGGGCTCTCCTTCTCTGGGCTGGCCTTCCAGGGAGGTCGACATTATCAAGTAAGAACTCGAATATTG
>Ga0208900_1000968_pt1 | contig 16466 bp, 3 predicted proteins | sample AntAceMetag02UKK_FD_184763 | JGI IMG/M metagenome (GOLD analysis project Ga0208900, IMG submission 184763) | Saline lake microbial communities from Ace Lake, Antarctica - Antarctic Ace Lake Metagenome 02UKK (SPAdes) (version 2) | ecosystem: Environmental > Aquatic > Non-marine Saline and Alkaline... | reverse complement strand
CAACCTTACGACAAGAAGTTAGTCCGTAGGGTTTACCTTATCCACGCTAAATCAAGGAACAAAACAATTTTCACTTCAACTATTTTGATTACCGAAATATTGCGCGGATGAGTAAACGAACGATTTTAATATTTAGCGTCGCAAGTTTCAAGTTACAGGTTGCAACCTGTAACCTGTAACCTGCAACGACTTCGAACTGTTTATAAAACAACAAAATTATCGTTAACATGTTACCAATAGTGACTTTTTAAGAGCCTAAGGACCATCAATGACATTTAGTTAAAAAAAGATTTAATTTTAGTAAACCTATCAATTACCTAAACAATTACAATCTTTTTACTATTTTTGACAAAAAATTGCCTTTTTAATCTATCAATTGTTAATAAATCTTAAAATTTACCATTTTTATTTTGCCGGTCCAATGAAATTCAAAAACAAAGCTATGTGATGGATGTTAAACATTTTAACCCCGGGGATACCCGCTCACATTAACTAATCCCATAAGGATACTTATTGAAAATCAATGAGTTGAAAAAGTATTCTAGTAAATACAAAAATTTGGTTTAGCCAGTATAGAATTTTATGTTAAGCGATTAGATTATAATTGGTTAAAATTGCACTCTGATATTGTTGATTTATTTTCTATTTTTTTCTACTGACTTTGATTATTTGAATTTTATTGTATATTTGTTTCGCGTTTTACGCTTTATTAGGAGATAAATTATTATTTCTAGTTATTTCAAATTAACCTATATTCAAACCTTAAAAAAGGAGGATTACATGTTTTTAAAAGTTTACAAGTTTAGATTATTAATGGCACTTTTGCTGATACCATTCGTGATGTCAGCAGATCCACCAGATTGGGACAAAACGGAAACACCGTTTACCAATTTCTTGACTGTGCCGGTTGGTGTTACCCCAATGCTTAATGGTGTGGCCATTGAGACCGGTGACTGGATTGGCGTATTCTTTAACGATGCAGGGACCCTGGTATGCGGTGGTTCAGTTGAGTACGTTGCTGGTTTGGCCAACGGGTTCTCAGCCTTCGGTGATGATTTTACATCACCGGGAAAAGATGGCTTCGCTGATGGGGAGTCGTTTTTATGGGCAATTTACGATGTTAGTACAACTGCAACTGTTTACGGAGAAGCTGACCCTCCAGGTGCTTTTGTATTTCCATTTGCTTCTTACACACTTGCGGCCCTATCTGCTCCTGGCGGATTGGTAGTTGCTGCTTCTGCTACACCGGATTTATTTTGTCCCGGGGATCCATTGCCATATGAAGCTGTACTTACAGCTACTGATATTAGTGGCACTTCCATTTCATGGGAGTGGTTCGACAACGGTAATAGCGTTGGCATAGGAAATCCCTTGACTGTAACTGTTACCGAAACTACAAACTTCAGGCTTGAAGCTTCTGACGGAACTTCACCTACTCCTCTTGTTGCCGAAGCTTTTGTTACGGTTACGGTTAATACAGTAGATGCAGGGCCTGATGAGATGATTTGTATTACAGATGGCAGCTTTACTTTAGCTGGTGCTGTAGTATCAGATTACCTTACCATTGAGTGGACCACTTCAGGTGCTGATGGTTCATTTGTGGACCCCGGCGTTGTTAACGCAGTTTACAACCCTGCTGCTACCGATGGTGACGTTACACTAACATTAACCGTTGTTACATTTGATTGTGGACAAGTGGTTGATGATATGGAGCTAACATTTGCTCCCGAAGCTACCGTCGATCTTCTCGACGACAGCTACTACGTTTGCAAGCCCGATACACTCTTTATGGATGCTACCAAAGTTGTAGCTGAAAATTTTAAAAAGATACAGTGGACTATTATAAATGGCACAGCCGAGTGGCATAAGGACAGTACCCTATACCCATATTATGTTCCAACTCCAGCTGATTATACGTATTCGGGATGTGTACAAATTCTTGTAACAGTCGAGTCGGAATCACCCTGTTCAGGTGTTGCTGATGATATGGCGTGGATGGTATTTGTAACACCTCCAACTGCTGATGCAGGAGTTGTTGATTCAATATGTCTTGCTGATGCTACATCTTTCACCTTTGATGCGGCAGTTACTTTCACACCAAGTATTAACCCCGGCCAATGTGGGGATTTCACAAACGAAATTTTGTGGGAAACTACTAACGGTGAAGGTACATTTGATTTTACAGACATCGCAAACCCAACTTATACCCTCGGTGGTAGCGATACGCTTGGTGGAAAAATTGATTTCACTTTAACTGCCACAACACTTGAAGCTTGTGCCCCAGCAGTTGATACCACATCAATTTTCGTTCAGTTAGCTCCTGAAATCGATATTATCCCAGAAACATATACTATCTGCGAAAATGATTCTATGGATTTTGCAGGAAAGGTTACCGCGTCCAATTATAGTTCACTCCAGTGGTTTAGTACCAACGGTGGAACACTTCAAGGAGGTTCATTTAACAATGAAAAAATCCCGGAACCAATTTATACACCTAGTAGTTATGATATCCTTCAGGGGTGTATAGAAATTTATGTAACAGCATTTGCCGAAGATCCTTGTACTACTTTTGATGATGATGAGATGTTGTTGTGCTTCGCGAAGCTTCCAACAATTGCAGCTATGCCCGATGATACAGTTTGTGCAAACGAGGTATTTACTACGGCCCCTGTGGTTGAAAATGATACAGTACCTTACTTATGGACTGTTGATCCTATTGGCGGAGGAACATTTGTTGACGATGGTGTCTTGTTTGCCGACTTTATTCCAGATTTAGCTTATGTTGATTCAACAGTAGTCTTAACATTATCTGTTGGGGCTATCGGGCCATGCGATACCGGGACTTCTGCTTCAATGAACCTCTTTATTGCGTGCCCTCCTTATGTAAATGCAGGCCCTGACCAACTCATTTGCGAAACCGACTCAGCTACTTTGGTTTGTACCGCTGATTGTGTTGAATTCGTTATGTGGGCAACGACAGGTGACGGTCAATTTATTTGTCCTAATTGTATCCAGGGGGGGACTATTTATATCCCAGGCCCTCAGGATCTTATTGATGGCTGTGTTACTTTGGTGCTTGTAGGTTATCCAGAGGATCCTTGTACAATGTGGGAAGTTGATAAAATGGAACTCTGTTTCAGCCCTGCCCCTTATGTTGAAGCTGGCCCTCCGCAAACGATTTGTGAAGACGGTGTAGCTAATGTAAGTGGTATTGCCACTGACGTGGCCAGCCATATTTGGGTTGCTCCATTTGGTTCAGGTAGTTTTGATAACGATACCCTGTTGAATACGTTCTATACACCTGGCCTTACGGATGTTGTAGATTCTGTAGCCCTGGTTCTCCTTGGTTCACCGATTTCCCCATGTACGGTTGAAGCATCCGATACTTTGTGGTTGACAACACAACGTCGCCCCCAAGTATTTGCCGGTAGCGCCGACAGCACCTTCTGTGCAGATACCACTTATACTCTTTCAGAAGCAACAGCAGCGTATTATGAGTCCCTATTGTGGACAACAAGTGGTGATGGAACATTTAGCGATTCACTCGCACTTAACCCTGTTTACACACCAGGCGACGATGATATAGATTTGGGATATGCAGAACTTTTCCTTACTGCTTATGCTGAAACCCCTTGCGCGGGCGTGGAAAAAGACTCTGTGGTTATTAATATTATGTGTTTGCCGGAAATTGACATTGTTCCTGACACGGACACAATCTGCTATTGGCAGGACTATGACTTTGCAGGTAAGGTCGTGGGTGATTGCTATTCTAAACTGCAGTGGTTCACTATTAACGGCGGTGACGATTGGAACGGCAATGACACGATTTTAGAACCCATCTTTACCCCAGATGCATTATCTGATTATTCACAAGGTCATACTGAAATCGTGGTTGCAGCTTCACCGAACAGCCCTTGTCTGGTTTCTGCAGATGATATGATGATTCTTTACTACCAGGAGCCTGTTGAAGTTGAACCTATGCCAAATGATACCATTTGTGAAGATGATACCTTTATCCCAATGCCGGTTATCTATAATGGTGGTGATGTGGTTTGGACAACTTCAGGAGATGGTTCATTCTCTGATTCTACCGTTTTAAATCCAATTTATACCCACGGCCCTAACGACAGGGATCTTGGATATGCTGAACTTTGTATCGAAGTTAGTGGTCTGTCAACATGTGAACCTGTAGAAGCTTGTATGGAGCTTTACATTACATGGAAGCCGGAAGCTTTTGCCGGACCTAATGATACAGTTTGTGAACAGCTTTGTGCTTCTCCATGGACGCTCGGAGAGGTTTATCTAACTGCTGATACAGTTAAATACAATTGTGGACAATACTGGACAAGCTCAGGGAATGGTGTATTTACTGATGCCAATGCACTTCATCCAATGTACACTTTATCGGAAGCTGATACTGCTGCTGGTTTTGCTGTGCTTTACCTGCATGCTTTAGCTTGTGCTCCTTGCACAGATGAGGTTGTAGATAGTATGATAGTTACCATTCAATTCTTCCCCGAAGCCAATGCAGGTCCTAACCAGACCGTTTGCGAAGATGATCCTGTTCTGCTTGATGGTTCAACCACGAATGCCTTTGGTGTATTCTGGGATTTCGCATATCTCGGTGAAGGCGATGGTACTTTCAGTAGCCAGGTTATTGACGATCCGATTTATTATCCCGGACCAGTTGATATCGATAGTGGATATGTTGAATTAATTTTCGTTGCATTCCCATTCGATCCTTGTTCTTATCCTGCTGCCGATGTAATGACCATTTTTATTACACCTAAGCCAACTTCTATTGCAGGTCTTGATGCAACAATCTGTGCTGGTGACGATTATCCATTAAGTGGATCCGTTACAAACGCCACAGGTATTTTGTGGACAACTGATGGTGATGGAACTTTTACTCCTGACAGTATCACACTAGCAGCTACTTATATTCCTGGTATAGAGGACAAGTCTATTATTCTTAATCCTGATGGTGAAGTTGTAATTGGCCTCTGGGCTTTTGACGGTTCTGCTTGTGATGACGATTATGTCTCTTACTTAACATTGACTATTCTTCAACCACCAATAGTTGATCCAGGTCCTGATGCTTCTATTTGTTTTGAAGAAAACTACACAACGAGTCCTACAATTACTTATAATGATACATACACTGTAGCATGGACTCATAATGGTAATGGTTCGTTTGACAATCCGGCATTGGAAAATGCAACTTATACACCTGGAACGGGTGATGCAGGAACTGATATAACAATTATAATAATTGTTACACCAGACCAATGTTCAACTCCGGTTGTTGATTCACTTATACTTACAATTTACCCTGAGCCTGCGCTTGGATTCTGCTTCGATGGTAAATTAGCTGGTACAGGTGATACATTCGACTACTGCTTCGATCAAGAGGTAAATGTTTCGCTTTGCGAAGTTTGGGCAGGAACAGGTCCATTCGATATTTGCTATTCATTGGATGGTGCTACTCCGGTATGTAAAATGGATGTTGTTTTGGATTCTGTATTTTCATTAGGTGTATTGTCTGTTGGAACACCTCACTCGGTACAGATTACTTCAATTACTGATGCCAATGGTTGTACATCACTTGATACCCAGCCCTACCTGGCTTATGTTGAAGTTCATCCAGAACCTACAGTAGCGATTACATTAGATGGTGATCCTACACCAGTATTGCCTCTTAACAAAGAGTATTGCTGGAATGATGACTTCCAAATTTGCATGGAAGGTGAGGACGGTACAGGTCCCTGGACTGCTGAATGGGCAGTAACAGGACCAAGCGGACCATTTGGAGATATAATGACAGGTACGCAAGAATGCTGGGACTTCAATGCTGCGGATTTCCTCCCTGGAGAATATGACCTTACAGTTGTAAGCTTGACAGATAGCTTGGGTTGTGCTGCAAGTGCTGCTTCACTTTCGAGCTATTCATTCCAAATTGTAATTCTTCCTGAGCCTACTTTGGTAATTACATTAGATGGTGATCCTATACCAGTATTGCCTCTTAACAAAGAGTATTGCTGGAATGATGACTTCCAAATTTGCATGGAAGGTGAGGACGGTACAGGTCCCTGGACTGTTGAATGGGAAGTTACCGGACAAATGTCATTTGGAGATGTTATGACAGGAACCAGCGAATGCTGGGACTTTAATGCTGCGGATTTCGAGCCTGGTATTTATAATCTTACTGTTGTAAGCCTGATGGATGACAAAGATTGTTCTGCAAGCCAGATAGAACTAGATTCATATGCATTCCAAATTGAAATTCTTCCTGAGCCATTTATCACATTTGGCCTCAACACTGAACAGGTAGTTCCTGGGTTCTATAAAGAATTCTGCTATGATGAATTAATCACCTTCACCATGTTTGATTATTGGGCAGGTACTCCACCATTTGAAGTACAATTTAAAGTATTGAAAGATGGTATTGATTATCTGGAAGAATTTGTTACGGTTACCAACGATGGAGATCTTGTTTGGGAAGAAACACCTGGAGCCGGAACATATGACATTAGTGTTCTTTCCTTAAAAGATGCCAATGGTTGTTTTGCCAGTCAGGCTACACTCGACCTCTATACTGGTCAAATTGTTGTTCGCGACGAGCCCTTCGTAGGTTTCTGTTTCGGTCCTCAACTTGCCGGTACAGGTGATACCTTCGAATATTGCTACAATGAGGAAATAGATGTTACCCTCTGTGAAGTTTGGGGTGGTACAGGTCCATTTACTATTAATTATACTATTGATGGTGTTGCCCAAGCAGAGGTAGTTGTAGATCAAGGCGATCACTTGATTACACCTGCTACTATGGCTCCCGAAACTTATGTTATCCAGGTTACTTCAATCGTTGATTTCTACGGTTGTGAAGCAAGTGATGTAGCTCCTTACAATGCTACTGTAATTGTTTATGAAGAGCCATTTGTTGGCTTCTGCTTCAATACAGAACTTGCCGGTACAGGTGATATCTTCGATTATTGCTACAACGAGGAAATTGATGTTACCCTTTGCGAAGTTTGGGGTGGAGATGGCCCATTTACTATTGTTTATGCTATAGATGGTGTTGATCAACCAGAGGTAGTTGTAGCTCAAGGCGAAAGCTTAATTCCAGCTGCTACTATGGCTCCCGGAAATTATATTATCACCATAACTTCAATTGTTGATATCCACGGTTGTGCATCAAGTGATGTTTATCCTTACATGGCCTATGTTAATGTACACCCGGAACCTGCAATTGGCTTGTGTTTCGATGGTGATCTTGCAGTAACTGGTTCAGTATTTGAATATTGCTTCGATCAAGAAGTAAATGTTTCGCTTTGCGAAGTTTGGGCTGGAACAGGTCCATTCGAGATTTGCTACCAGGTGAATGCAGGACCCATAGTATGTGAAAGTGATGTTAGATTGAATGATGTATTTACATTGGATGCAAATTCATTGCCTGTTGGACCTAACACTATTCAGATTACTTCAATTACTGATTCCTTAGGCTGTGTTGCTGATGTAGCACCTTACCTTGCATATGTTGAAGTATTTCCTGAGCCTACCATAACCGTTAAGTTTAATGATGTTGTTGATCCAGTAGGTACACAAGAACTTTGCTGGAATGAGGACTTTGAAATTTGCATGACTGGTGTTGTTGGTGTTCCCAATTGGGAAGTTGAATGGGAAGTAACCGGGCCAATGACATTTGGTGAGACTACCATAATAACAACAACAGAACAATGCTGGGGATACAATGCTTCTATCTTTACTCCGGGTACTTATACCCTCTCGGTATTAAGCTTAACAGATGGCATGGATTGCGCTGCAAGTTCACTTGGTGGTTATTCATTCCAAATCGAAATCATGGTTGAGCCTAGTCTTGGATTCTGCTTCAATGGTGATGATGTTACCTCAGGTCAGGTTCTCGACTATTGCGAAACTGATACAGTTATCATCGACCTTTGTCATGTTAATGCCGGAACAGCCCCATTCGAGGTTTGCTACGACATTACATTTGACGGTGCCCCACTGGTAACAGGTGAGTGTCAGGATTTAGAGCTTAACGACCAACTCTGGAACGACCTCGTTGACCCGGGTCAATATGTTGTTACGGTTACATCAATTACTGATGCTGATGATTGTGAAGTTAGCGATCCAGGTCTATACAATGTTACTGTAAACATCATTCCTGGCCCTATTGCTACTGTAGTTCCTGATTTTGTACTTTGTGATAATGTTACAAGTGTTCCGCTTGAAGGTGTTTGTGAAAATTCATCTTCATGTACGTGGACACATGATGGACAAGGTTTCATTGATAATGCTGATACATGTGTAACTTTCTATACTCCATATGGTGATGATTTCGATAACGGTGTAACTTTTACACTGACATGTTATCCTATTGATCCTCCATGTAGTACACCTGATCAAGCTTCGGTTACTGTAACATTCGATCCCAGCCCAACAGCTTATGCTGGTCTTCCCGTTACAATCTGTGAAGGTGAAACTTACTGTCTGACTGCTGATTCTGCCACTAATTACAGTGCACTTGAGTGGAATGATTATTTGGCTAACGGAGCACCTGCTGGTGGTACTTTTGTCCCTGATAATGATATTCACCCATGCTATACTCCAGCTTCTGGTGTAAGTGGTGAAATTTATCTTGTACTTACAGCCCAGCCTGATGGTGGTTGTGATACACCAGCTGAAGGTGAAATGATCCTTACAATTGTTCCTAAGCCTACAGTTGATTTGGGTGCAGACAGGGTATTAGGTTGTGATGATTATGATTTCACAAATGCACAATGGTTGCCAATAGATGTAACGCCTGATATTGAACATGCTGGTCTTACACCAGTAGTACAATGGCACTCTACCGGTACCGGTTCGTTTGATAATGCAACTGCTGTTAATGCAGTATATCATATGAGCAGTGATGACATCTGGGGTGGCGAGTTTGCACTTTGGATAGAAGTTGACGGTTTAGGAAGTTGTTCATTCCAGGCTATTGATAGTATTTTCTTGACCGTACCACAGCAAATCATCCTTATCGAAAATGATGGATGGCGTGGTATATCTTCATACCTTGATCCTACACTCGACGAGGTGCCGGAAATCATGCAACCAGTTGTTCTAATTCCTGGATCACAGCATTTAATCATTATGATTGATGAGTTTGGTGATTACTACTGGGCAGAACCTTCCACACCTGTTAATAAACTCGCTGATTGGGGTCAGATTGGTTATAAAGCTAAGTTTAAGAATGCTCCTGCATGTCTGCCTATCTATGGTGATACATTGATGGATCAGCAATTTGTGGTTGATTTCTCAGATCCTCAACACCAATTTGATTATCTGCCTGTATTAACAAATGTTCCTGTAGCGCTGGATGATTTATTCGCCGGCCTTACAATTGATGACATTTATTATATCATTGATTGGGACTTGAACCTATGGTGGACACCAGGTCCAGCCGTAACTCCATTAGAGGAGATCTTACCAGGTAAAGCATATTTGGTTATTGCAGGTGTAAATCCACAGTCTAGTTATACTGTTGAATTCCCGGATTATAATCCTGATGTAACATTTATTGCTGCAGCTACTGCTGGTGATGCTGTTATTACATCACCATGGAATGATGTAGTAAATACTTCTCAACTACATATCATTGATTTCGCTGAAAGTGCAAGAGGGAAATTTGTTGCAGGCGACATCATTGGTGTCTTCAATCAAAACGACGAATGTGTTGGTATTACTGAGTTTGCCGATAGGGAAAGCCTTATTAAGCTTATGGCTATGGGCGATGATGCTATAACAGACGTTGTTGATGGGTTCCAGGTTGGTGAGTTAATGAACTATAAACTGTATCGTCAGGCAACTGATGAAACGTTTGAACTAACAGTAACTTATGATGCTGAATATCCAAGCTACAATGGTCTCTTTACCATTAATGGTGTTTCAAGTGTTGTAGATTTCACTATGAACCTCACTGGTATCAACGACATCCCATCTAACTACAGCGTTAGTGTATATCCAAATCCTGCCAACTCGGTAGTCAATATTGCTTCTGATTATGATATGAAGAATGTAACTTTGGTTAACTATGTTGGTCAGACTATTTATACAGCACCTGTAACGGGTAACAGCTACCAAATCAATGTTTCAAATTACGTAACAGGTATGTACTTTGTTCGTATCGAAACTACTGATGGAAGTGTTATTACCAAAAGGGTTACTATCGAATAATCATTAATTTGAATTCTACAAAAGGGGGTGCGCTACAAGCGTACCCCCTTTTTTTTATTTATTGCGCTGGTATTGGAATGAGACAAGCCTTACCGGATAGGCAGGGAATTTTGAAAAAACGATGCATCCTATGCACAAGCTTACTCTGCCAGCCACCTGATTCTCGGGACAGGCTGTTTTTTCGGGCTCGGTCATAAATCATAACCATTGCCTTCTCTATAACCGGTAGAGGATTAAATTCCGGGAAACCGCATTTGAGAATTTTGCTTACTTTTTGATCTTTCAAAAAAGTAAGGACACCAAAAAGTTAGTAGTAGAATAAACTCTAATTCAAGAAAACAACCAAATATTTGGTGTCAATCCTAGACCCCGACCTAAAGGACGGGGCTATTGATGTTTTTGTTGTCAATTCTCATGAATTATTCAGGATAGCTTTAGCGTACGCGGTCGCACGTTATTTTCTTTGTATTTAATGACTATCAATGACCACTTATGACCATCAATGACTTTCAAGTGAAAAATGATTTTAATTTGGCAAATCCCTCAATCACCTAAAATTTTACTATTTTTATGCACTCATTTTAGTAATTTTGCACGCTGATTTCACAGTACTTTCATAATCTTGAAACATGAAAACTCAATTACATAAACATTTCTGGTGGATAGCATTCATCTTTCTTTTTCAATCAACAGCCATAGCGCAGGGCTTACCTCCTGGATGGGATTATGTAGCTACACCCAGCACGCATATAGTTTCATTGCCACTTGATTGTGAACCCAACATTAATGGTTTTCCAATTCTTCCCGGTGATTGGATTGGCGCTTTTTTTATTGATGATGACGGGGAATTGGCATGTGGGGGTGCCGTGGAATGGGATGGTATTGTGAATACAGGCTTAATTGCATTTGGGGACGATAGCTTTACACCGGTAAAGGATGGGTTCAGTAGTGGTGAAACAATAAACTATATAGTGTATTCATGGTCTGTAGAAAAAGCGTATGCTGCTGAGGTTACATGCAATGCAGGTTTGCCCAGCTCATGCCAACTATTTACCCCAAACGGTTTGTCGGGCCTGGCAACTTTTGATGCAAGTGGCTTTTATGTAGCACCTGCCGCTCAGCCAGATTCGCTTTGCCAGGGCGATGGATCCCAGTTAAATGCTAATGCCTCCGGTGGTAGCGGATCATATACTTATTCATGGTCCTCTGATCCTGCCGGGTTTACTTCTAATAGTGCCAATCCTTTAGTAGCTCCCAATCAGAGCATAGTTTATACTGTACAGGTTACTGATTTAGGTGAGGTTTTAAGCAGTTCAATAAGCATTCTTGTTATTCCACCACCACAGGTTTCTGCAGGAAACAATATTTCAATTTGTGAAAATGAAATTGCTTCACTCGATGGGGACATTATTAATTATCAATCCTTTATTTGGACATCAAATGGAGATGGGGGGTTTTCTAACCCGGCTATAATGGATCCTGATTACACACCTGGGCCTAACGATATTTTAAGCGGCGGCACAACGCTTACTTTAACAGCCCAGGCTATCGAGCCATGTTTTGTTCCCATTTCAGCAAATGTGCAATTGCAAATTACAGGCCTTCCACAGCTGGATGCCGGGATAGACCAAACCGTTTGCGAGGTTGATGCTGTTCAACTTTCAGCGGCAGCGGTTAATTACAGTTCACTCATTTGGACAAGTCCCGGTGATGGTACCTTCAATGATGCTTCATTGGCAAATGCAGTTTATACTCCGGGTGTAGCTGATCTTGCCAACGGGAGTGTGGATTTAGAACTTGAAGTCAACCCTATTGCTCCCTGTACCGGATTGATTAGCGATTTTGTTGGTGTGGAGTTTATGGCACTTCCGGTCATAGATGCAGGGGCAAATATTGCAATTTGCGAAAATGGCAGTGCTTTGCTTTCAGGTGAAGCGGTAAATTCCGGATCTATACTTTGGATTAGTAATGGGGACGGGATTTTTGATGATCCAACTTCTTTGAATGCTACCTATACCCCAGGTACTGATGATATCCTGAATGGAGGGGCCCAACTTTCCTTGGTTGCGCAGCCCATAATCCCTTGTGTGGATGTAATTATCGATAATTTAGACCTCTCAATTACTTTGCTCCCAACATCAAATGCCGGTGCCGATGGCACTGTTTGCGAAAATGGTTTGCATCAGTTGAATGCCTCGGCCACTAACTTTGAGGAAGTAAGTTGGTCAACTTCCGGGAATGGTGTTTTTGGTGACCCCAACGCATTAAGTACTACCTATACCCCGGGCAGCGACGATATTCTTGCTGGTCAGGTAACGCTCATCCTAACTGCCCTGCCAGAATTCCCCTGCGGGGAAAGTGTGGGGGATGATTTGCTGCTAACGCTTATGGATTTGCCCGAAATAAATGCTGGTGATGATGGCTCCGTATGTGAAGTTCAGGCTTTTCAATTAGGTGCCACCGCTCAGGATTACAATACTGTGATTTGGTCAACATCGGGTGATGGGCTATTTGCCGATCCTAATTCATTGATAACAACTTATACTCCCGGGGCCAACGATGTTATTAATGGAAATGTTGAACTTACAATTTCAGCTTCGCCTTTGTTCCCATGTGTTACAAACATAGAAGATCCTTTAATCTTAAGTCTTATTACACTTCCCGAAGTTTCTGCCGGTGATGATGCGACAGTTTGTGAAGATGATACTTATCAGCTCAGCGGACAGGCATCCAATTACCTGCTCATTCAATGGGTAACTTCCGGGGATGGGACTTATAGCAATGCCATGGTTTTGAACCCTGTTTATACACCTGGCCCCATAGATGTTCAAAATGGGGAAGTTGAACTTTCATTAACAGCTATACCGCAGAGCCCTTGCACCGAATTGCAGGAAAGTAGCCTTAACCTGACATTTACAGCATTACCGCAGGCTAATGCCGGCCCTAATGCAATTGTACCAGGTGGCGATGTTCACCAATTGGATGGGGCTGCTACGAATTATAGTAGCGTGCTTTGGACAACAAGTGGTGACGGAGTATTTTCAGATACAGGAGCATTGGATCCGTTTTATACGCCTGGTGGGCAGGATATTTCCCTTACTGAAGTCACGCTTACGCTTTCTGCCAACCCCATGTCGCCATGTGTTTTAGTAGCCATGGATGACATGATCCTGGAAATTGACACCACTGTACAAATACTGCAATTTTCACCCCTGATGGCTTTAAACGTTTTTCCTAATCCTTCTGCTGGTTTGTTAAAAGTTGGTATTCCTTCGCAAACTTTCGGGGCATCTTGTTCGATAAAGGTTTTTGCACTTAGCGGTGAAATGTTGCAGGAGGACCTTTTTTTTAATAATGCTTACACTGATGATTTATTCATTTCACTTGATATGTCGTTTTACCCTGATGGGATTTACCTCCTTCAGCTTTCTTCCGACAATAGCGTTTGGCAATCAAAGGTGATTTTGGATAAGTAGTAAATCGAATACATTAAATTAACATTTAGTTGCTTTTGAAGTGAACAGGCACAAAGTTCAGGAACGATGCGAAGAAATTGAAAATTTATTATATTTGTGGCTGTATTAATAAAAAATCGATTATTAATTAATATTTTGAATTGAATGTTAGATAATTTCATTGTTAGTTACCCGACAGATTTTCATTTTGTTTTTTGTTTATCACACTAAGTAATATACAATTATCATAATTTGGCAGTAAATTTTATGGTTCATAAAATTGAAAAAGAAGAGCATATTTGACCATTACATACCGTTGTTTTTAATGCTAAGTTTGCCGGGTGTATCTCAGTAATTTATTTTACTTAGGTACTATGTTTAAAAAAAGTTAAAAAAAGCATTAGCTTTTTACAGAATAATCATATATTTGTTTGCGAAAAGAATAAGTTTTTAGAATTTTCTTAACCTAATTTTATACAAATCTTAAAAAAGGAGGATTACATGTTATTAAAAGTTTACAAATCAAGAGTATGGATATTACTCTTCATGCTGATGCCGTTCATTAGTTATGCCCAGCCCTGGGCTGTAGTTGAGAACCCAACATCTGCTATTTATGCAATTACAAGAACAACTACATTTGATGGTGTTGTTGCGCCGGTTAGCGGCGACTATTTCGGGACATTCTTTATGAATGGTGAAGATTTGGTATGTGCCGGTTATCAGATGTGGCCTGATACCGGAAACATTGCCGTTACTGCTTTTGGTAACGACACTATCGGAACAGGAGGGGTCAAAAATGGCTTCACCGACGGCGATATGGTTTATTGGAAGATATGGTATGCAGCTTCTGGCGAAGAAGTTGTTATTGTATCAGATCCGGAATTTCTCTGGGAAAATTTTTATATGGGTGATGTTTTGGAGTTTTCAAATTCCGAGTGTGTTTGCGGTCTGGAGATTCCTGTTGTTAGTGGCTGGAACTGGATTTCGTTCAATTGTCTTCCAGAAGGGGGACTAATCAATGATGTTTTAGCAAATTATGTTGCAGCTAATGGAGACATTCTTAAAAATGCAACAGTACCAGCATCGTACTATGGTGGTACCTGGTATCCCACAAATATGGTGATTAGCCCGGATTACAGGTATTTGCTCAAAAGACTAGATCCAGGAGCAGGCAGTGTAGTTGTTGATGGTGTATGTATTGATCCTACTGTTCCAATTGACCTTGTTAGCGGTTGGAACTGGCTTGGCTATAAGCCTGGAGCATCCCAATTGGTTAATGATGCATTTACTGTGGATCCACCTCCAGCTAATGGAGATATTTTAAAATCATCCACAACGCCAATGTCGTATTATGGTGGCGTCTGGTATCCTAACACTGCATCCATGGATCCGGGAGTTGGATATTTATATCAATCTTCACATACTACCCAGTTAACTTACAATGCTATTGATGCCATGGATGGTGCATCAAGTCCTATATCAACAAGTACTAAGAAAGTAAAAGGTGATCCGGGTTGGGCAGCTACTCCCGGAATGTTAAATACCATGACTATTTTTGCACAGGTAAGTATAGGTGGAACTTTGGTTGATGCTATGGGTAGTAGTTTGGCATGCTTTAAGGATGGCGAGTGCAGGGGTCAGGCTTACATATTCCCTGGCCCTGGCGGAATGGAATGGATATTATCCGCTGGATCCAATTTAGAAACTGAGCCTGGCTTTACCTTGAAAGTTTGGGATGCTGCAAGTGATATGATTTATGATGTTGAACAGACTTTTGACTTTGCAAATAACGCTGTCATAGGTCAGATCAATATCCCAGAACAATATACTGTTCCTACCAGTGAATTTGGAACAATTAGCGGTCTTGTTACAGATGCTAACACGATTGACCCGATTGAAAGTGTAACAGTTACTGCAACATGGGCTGGATCTACTGATGTTGTAAAAGGTGATCCGGGTTGGGCAGCTACTCCCGGAATGTTAAACACCATGACTATTTTTGCACAGGTAAGTATAGGTGGAACTTTGGTTGATGCTATGGGTAGTAGTTTGGCATGCTTTAAGGATGGCGAGTGCAGGGGCCAGGCTTATATATTCCCTGGTCCTGGCGGAATGGAATGGATATTATCCGCTGGATCTAATTTAGAAACTGAGCCTGGCTTTACCATGAAAGTTTGGGATGCTGCAAGTGATATGATTTATGATGTAGAACAGACCTTTGACTTTGCAAACAACGCTGTCATAGGTCAGATCAATGTCCCAGAACAATATACAGGTGCTGGAGGCCCTCCAGGTCCTTATGTAGCAATCACCGATGATATGGGCCTTTACTCTATGGAAGATGTAGAGCCGGGAACCTATGATATGACTGCTGTAAAATCGCCTGATTATATCGATGGTGCAGCTGCAGGTGTTGTAGCAACTGCTGGTGAAACAACTACACAAGACTTTGCCCTTGTACCTACCGCACCTCCATGCGAAGACGCTGTCATCACCAACTGGCCAGAAGGTCAGGAAGATGTTTGTATGGGTGACGAGCTTGTAATTGAGTTCAGTGGTGTTGATATTCTTAACGCTGTTGATACGCTCTGGGCAGTTGATCCTGTTGAAGCAGGTCAAATCGTTGGAACTGATTTCTATTTGAATGAAGCATACGTTGGCGAAGTTACCATCTCTGTTACTGCTTATGCTGAAGTGGGATGTGATGATGCCACAGCAGACTTAACGTTTACTGTTAATGCACTACCCGTATTCGATTGCCCTGAGTATGGC
>Ga0208900_1000967_pt1 | contig 16469 bp, 10 predicted proteins | sample AntAceMetag02UKK_FD_184763 | JGI IMG/M metagenome (GOLD analysis project Ga0208900, IMG submission 184763) | Saline lake microbial communities from Ace Lake, Antarctica - Antarctic Ace Lake Metagenome 02UKK (SPAdes) (version 2) | ecosystem: Environmental > Aquatic > Non-marine Saline and... | reverse complement strand
AAGGCAAGATGCAAGTAAAATCAATATATTGCTGATTTGCTGATATTTTTAATTAATATAATATATTGATATTATTGAGCTATCTATTTTCGACAGCCTAGGGCGAGCCGATACATAACATTTCCTTTTTTGAATTTTGAATTTTGAATTTTGAATGGAAACTGAATTCTTCACTATAGTAAAGCAATGGTTGTTAAAACTGTTTTTTATTCTAAAAAATAGTTTTAACAACTTGTTTTTATTTGATTTAAATTAAAATACTGTTGTAGGAACGAATGGTTCGGATCTCGTCCCAATGTGCAATTACACCCATCATAGGAAAAAATAGTGGAAGAGTCTGAATGGGTCAAAACGGGGTATTTCAGCCCTAACCCGTTTGACCCAAAGGTGGTTTACTAATCCCGGAAAGATCCGGGCAACATCAAATTATTTCCAGATATCGTTTCCAGTCATTTTATTGTACTCGTCAATTGGTTTAGTTAATTTCCAATACTCATCTGCTGTTTTTGCATTTTTTGCTCGATCATAAATACTTTCGTGAGTATATCCACTTGATAGATTGCTCGGCCGATGGTTACTTATTAGAATTATGCCAACAATAACTAAAATAAAAAAAACCATATTAAACTCCTTATTATAGGGTGAAATTAAACAAATAGGGAAAATCCGTCATGGGGTTTGGCACACCAAACTTATATACTGGTTGCAGCTAAAAGTGCTTTTTTGAATGGGAACTGAATTCTTCACCATAGATAATGCAATGGTTGTGCCAAACTGTTTTTTTTCTAAAAAATAGTTTTAACAGCTTGTTTTTATTCGGCTTAAATTGAAACCGTTATAAGCACGGATGGTTCAGATCTTGCCGACGTGGGTATTTAAATTTGCTTGTATGTAAAAATATTTACATCAAAAGATAAATTCTTCAGGGATAATTTGACTATTTAAATCCATTTACATATTATGGAAACACTGTATGCTCAACCCAGTGTTTGCAAATTGGTACAACAAAAATTAAAACAAGCACCCAAATAAAGGCCCTTATTATGCAAAATGTTTATGTCTCAATTGTGGGCACACAGCCCATGGCGGTAATCAATCCACTGTCGGTTCTGAAAAAAGAAGGGTATAAGATTGATGATGTAAAACTTCTTACTACTTTAAAAACTGAAGAAACGGCCCAAAGTCTGAAACAATTCATTCAGAACAGGATGGAGATTCCAGAAGCGGGTATTCAGATTATCCCCATTTCCGATACAGACAAAGAACAAGGGGGTAGGCCCAGTGCATGGAATGCTTTTTTTACATTTTTAAATGGCAAAGATAATGTGTTTTTTAATACTGCAGGGGGGATGAACTTTCAAATTGCTGGATGCATTAAAATGGCAGAGGCAAGTCACCTCTACTTCCTCTATCCCGAATATAGCGGGCTTCACCTGATTAAGTACGATAACAGAACAATAACACAAAATGCCCATACCCCCACCCCTCCCCTTCAACTCAAGGCATCGGACATCCTTGGTCTTCACGAAATCAAGTATCAGTCTATTGTAGAGAGGAAGAGCAGAACCCACGACCTTTTCAAAAAGTTGGGCCTGGATTCAAAAATGCCGCCCGGCTGTCTCAAGGATGTTAAAATAGGCCAGTTGGAATTTGATTATATTTGGGCTGAAAACAACGAAGTGATTTTTCTAACATCTCTCTGGTCGTCTGGAACAAAAAAGCCGGGCCACTATCTTGCAAAGGCAAGGGATGTTATAAATGCGGCCCTGGAACGATCGACATTCAATGATCTGTTTCACAGAAAAATTCTTGTTTTCACCGACGGAAAATCCCAAATGGAGCGAATTGGTTCAACTTCTAAGCTTGAAATGGTTCATATCGATGAAAAATTACCTGAAAGCCATATGAAAATCAAATTGATTTTTGCCTTGAAATTAGACGGAGCAAACCTTTCCACGGGCATTCTTCACACCAGATCAACCCAATTAATTCTTAATGATTCTCTGCCGTCCTCTGTTCTTTTTCTTGATCTTGCCAAGGATATCCTACCCTCCATGATTGCCCTTTTTTCCCACCGGCCTGAACGGGTGGTATTTATCTATACTCCGGGTGATCCTGCCATTAAAGAAAATATCGAGTCTATCAAAAAGAACAGGGAACTTCTGGCCGCAATAAAGGTCAAGCAGGTGGAGTTTTACCCGGCAGGCTATCTGGGCCTGGAAATTTTAGATATCCCTAAGCCCGATGAAAAAAAAATCTGGATAAACATCACCCCCGGCCTCAAGTCCCATGTCCTTTTTCTTGTGACTCTGTCCAATAAAATGGGTGGCGAGATTTTTTCCATGGATAATAAAGCCGGGGTGCTGAAAAACCTCATGACCCAGGAGGCCTCCCCCCTTTCAGGCCCTGATCCTTCCGCTCTCCTGAGGTTACAGGGTGAAACTTTCCTTAATTCTTACCATGCCGGAAAAAGAATCTGCAAACAGAACCACAAACAGAACAAAGTCTGGGATGGCATCCTCTCCTTTATCCGTCTTTTGAATAAACAGGATGAATCCATCATCCCCCTGTTCCTGGAGCAGCATTCTTCCGACGGTACACAACGCTTTAAAGTAGCGGATTACAAGAGCAATAATGGTGATGCAACCATCACATTAGAAGGTCAAGAACCGATAAACTTTGATATGAACGGAGGAGAGTGGTTTGAATCCCTGGTGGGCTATGCCATGTTCCAATGCGGAGCGGATGATGTCCGATGCAGGATTCGAACCGAACACTGTGAGGAAATCCAGAAAAAGGCATTAAAGGGCGGATATAAAAAGCCCTTTAAAGATGACATTGATGTGGCAGCTTTGTTTGGTAGTAGGTATTTTATCATTTCCTGCAAGGCCACAGAAGAAAAAAATACGAAAAAATATTCCAAGGAAGCAAAGGCATTTGCCAATCTTTTTGGACGGTTTGCCCAGCCCATGCTCTGCTTTCTCAAGTATAATGGTGAGCCTGTTTTGCCCCAGAACAATGATGGAGTAGGCGTTTTCGGCTACCGGACATTTATTGATCCGGAAAAGATGAAAAAATTTCTTAAAGAGACGGCCACAGGCCGACAAACAACCCACACCTTGATTGGGAAATGATTCATAGATAATCTTTATCCATGTCCAATTTTTTCAGGAGGGAGTTCAGATTGTTTCGTTTCAATCCCAGAAGTTCTTCAGCATGGCCTTTTACGCCGTTGGTCATTGCCAGGGCTTGGGTGACATAGTGATGCTTGACCTCATCTATAATGGCATTCAGATCAACCTTTCCCCGGGTTTCCAGCCTATTTAAGATATGTCCTTTTCCAACGGGCTCTTCTCCATGGGGAAAGAGGGTATCTCTAAGGGCTGTTTCAGAGATGATCGGGGTTATGGGATCCCAGATGGCGGCTCGATAGATAACATTGGACAACTCCCTGATATTGCCGGGCCAGTCATGTTTATACATCAGGGCCATGGCCTCCGGGGATATTTCTTTTTCGTTATAGCCAGAGACAGTTTTGAACTCCTTGTTAAACTCTTCTATAAAATGCTTGGCCAACATTTGAATTTCCATTTCCCCCCTTTGCCTTAGGGGAGGTGAGACAAAATAGATTACACCCACCCTGTAATAGAGATCTTCCCGGAAATTTCCCTTGGCCACCTCTTTTAAGAGGTGGCGGTTGGTGGCAGTGACCAACCGGAAGTTTACCTTACGGGTGTCCCTGGGATGTGCCCCCAAGGGCAGTACCTCTCCAGTCTGAATCACACGCAGGAGTTTTGTCTGTGCATCCAGGGGCATTTCACCGATTTCATCCAGAAAAAGGGTGCCATTATGGGAAAGTTCAATTTTACCCTTCCGGTCTTTGTCAGCCCCGGTAAAGGCCCCTTTGACATGCCCGAAAAGCTCTGATTCTACCAGGTTTTGAGGAATGGCCCCGCAATTGATGGCAATAAATTTTTCCTTTGCAGGATATTTTCCTTTTTTATGAAGCCTCTGCGCCAACTCCTCTTTGCCTGTCCCGGATTCCCCTTCGATGAGTACGGGTTTTGACAGGGGGGCTACAATATCGATTCGGCGAATCAGTTCTTTCATCTTGTCGCAGCAATAGACAAAAGCCGTTCCCCCTGGATGAACCAGATCGGTTTTCTTTTCAATCATTCTTGCCGTGATATCAAAGGGGAAATCCACCTCTTTTACTACACCTTCCGGGGTGGACTGGAGCAGGGTAGCTTTAATCTCCTGGCTGATCAATATCCAGCAGACCTGCATGCTGGGTGTACCTGCACTGATTTGAAAGAAAATCTGAGGGTTGGATTTCACCAAGGATATGGATTTGCCGACAATTTTAAGGGCCAGGGTATATATTTCTTTATAATTTGTTGGGTCCTCAAGATCGGTTTCTTGCATCTGAATATCAATTTTTCCCTGGCACAGCGTGTCAAGCCATTTATTATATGCATGGCAACCCTCCTGAAATCCCCGGCTCACAAGGATAACCATGCTGCTGAAGCCCCCCTTAAGAAGGGTGGTTCCCAAGGGACCATTTCCCCCTAATCCATCATCCTGGGATGCCTTTAGATCCGTCCCGCCCATCCATCCGAACAATATGGAATTCATTAGTTTCTCCATTTTAAGTTTGATGTAATAAATATTGCATGAAGGCATAAAAAAATGCAAGACATGGTAAGCGATTCGGCATACTCTAAAATAGCTTGAAGTTGTTAAAGCCACGGTTGATGCACCATTCCTGAAAAAAAATATTTTTTTTCAATTTGGCATTTTTCCTGCAATCACCCCTGCTTTACCTAAGGGTATTTACGAATGAACGACAAATTTAACTCAAAGGGCACACCATGGGGACAAGGATAAAAGTCATGATGGAAAAACCGGATATGGATACCTGTTTGACGGCTCTACTCCTTGGGGTGTCAGACCGCCATGCTATTGAGGTCTGTCCCGAAGGAGCCGGGTTGGATGACCTTTTTGACCGGGAAACCCTCTGTATAGAATGCGGTGGCTCGGGGTTGATTCATCTTAATAATTTTGACCACCACGGTGATGTAAACCTTCCGCCAGCATGTATTCAAGCCCTGACCAGAACACTAATTCACAAAACAGTTATGCTAAGGCTGGCCGATTATGTTGGTCTTCTGGATATAGGGGCTTTTCTTCCCCGTCCGTCAATTTTTCCCTCCCTGTCATATATTTTTTCCGGATTGCGTCTTGTTGAAGTCGGAAACCTGAATCAATTTATCAGGGGGATTGACATGCTCAGGCAGGTTGTAGACCAAGGACTTGACCCCTATGGACCCATGCCGGTTCCTGATGAGTGGCAGCCTTATATGGAGGCAAAAAAATGTAATTTGTCCACTGTGGAGAAAAGCATGGAAACGGCTCGGTTTTTTAAGACAGACAAGGGCAGAAAAATTGGGGTACTGGAGCATACCGGTATTGGAGGTACTGGCAATCTCTTTGCAAAAGGATGTGATATCGCCCTGCTCCACCATCCTTGTTTTGGGGAATCTCCGGTATCCAAATACACCATTGCATCCAGGGATGTGAGGGTCTATTCCCTGGTTCACCGATTTGAAATAATTGAAACCGGCTGGGGTGGCCATCCCTATATCATTGGTTCTCCCAGGGGAAAGGGTACTATACTATCCACCCAGATGATAATTCGAATGATTGTTAAATATCTTTAAGTTTAAGCAGAAATCCATAAAGGAGAAAGACCATAAAGGAGAAAGCAATGATAGAAATTATTGTTAGCATTTATGGCTTGACCGGATTAATGAGACACCTTAAATTGCGTTAAAGTTATTGATTTATTAAGAAAAGCTATAATAGTATTTGTATCTTTTTAACCCGGTCAAGCCATAGTTAAGATTCCACACCTTCAGGTCTGAAGGTTCTATGACAGTGCTGTAAAGCCACCCCTTTAAGACCTGAAGGTCTTTTTTCCTGCCTCCCTTCCCCAGCCTTTGCCCGTTCAATTAACCTTCCTTTCTAAAGAATAAAAACCCCTTTTCTTGTTTGAATAATTCGCAATAGTTCTGTATGAGCATGGCCTTTATTTGCTGAATTTCGCAGATTCACCACAAATAATCTCATCTGCTTTTTAAATTGCACACCTTCAAATCTGACGGTCATTTTTACTTAATTCAGATAATAACTCTGTACATATTGAGAATCAGTCTTAACCCCTTCAAATCTGAAGGCCATTTTTACAAAAAAGGAGATTTATTATGGTTGAAACATATGAATGTCTTAACCCCTTCAAATCTGAAGGCCATTTTTACAAAATTTTTGGAGCAGGTGTTGCAGTTTATTAAATGTCTTAACCCCTTCAAATCTGAAGGCCATTTGTACAGATTTTAAAAATCCTGGAAGCCGACGGATATAAGGTCTTAACCCCTTCAAATCTGAAGGCCATTTGTACCTCTCAACTAGTTATTTGTTCGAGACGGTTATTGTCTTAACCCCTTCAAATCTGAAGGCCATTTGTACAGGTTAACCCTCAAGTAGAATCTATTAATTGGATAAGTCTTAACCCCTTCAAATCTGAAGGCCATTTGTACCATTAAAAACATTACTATGTTTATTGGTTGTAAGTCTTAACCCCTTCAAATCTGAAGGCCATTTGTACAAAAAAGAATATCCTGAAACGGATTTTTGGTTAGATTCGTCTTAACCCCTTCAAATCTGAAGGCCATTTGTACGTTGACTCTTCTTGAGGAAACATTTCCAGAAGGATGGACAGTCTTAACCCCTTCAAATCTGAAGGCCATTTGTACGAACCAGCACCATTGACTTCATTACTCAATTTGGCGATTGTCTTAACCCCTTCAAATCTGAAGGCCATTTGTACAGAAACTGAGTATAGTGTCGCAGAGAGAGTTGTTCTTTGTCTTAACCCCTTCAAATCTGAAGGCCATTTGTACGAAGAATTAACAGACGACTTAGAACAATTAAATATGTCTTAACCCCTTCAAATCTGAAGGCCATTTGTACTTATTATTTTTATAAATTATTTAAAGGAGAATTTTAAAGTCTTAACCCCTTCAAATCTGAAGGCCATTTGTACTTGGCGTCTCAGAAGAAGTTTGGTGCTCCAAACTGTATGTCTTAACCCCTTCAAATCTGAAGGCCATTTGTACTCAAATAATGAATATATGATTTTCCAACCACAAAAGTCTTAACCCCTTCAAATCTGAAGGCCATTTGTACAATCAAATACCAGAAAAATATAAACAAGAGTTCGTCTTAACCCCTTCAAATCTGAAGGCCATTTGTACCTCATATCATCAACCTCAATGATGGGCGAGCTTTGTCTTAACCCCTTCAAATCTGAAGGCCATTTGTACGAAAAATATTAAAAAAGTTTATAACCAAGTATTAGGTCTTAACCCCTTCAAATCTGAAGGCCATTTGTACTCCGACTTCTGAACCGCAGTATCTATGCGGTTCTTAACCTCTACTTGCGAGAACCTTTTATGGCAGTCTAAAACATGCCTTATTTTTCCGGGTTTTTAGATCTCAAAAACATCTGTATCCCTTGGCATTAAAGGCTGTCGAGAACCCACTGCTTTTTAATTTGACTGCAAATTCTGTCAAAAGCCCTGTAAACAAAGCTTGTTAATGGATTTAAGCCGTTTGTCAAAGAACTGTTAAAATAGGTTGCCGCAAACCAGAATCATGCACCCCGTCGGCTTGGCCGACGGCCATTTTTATCGGTTGTTTTTCATCCCGTTAAAAAACAGGAAACAGTTACATTTCCTTTACCAAACTGCATCCAAGGTTTTCAGAGTCCCTGAATTTATAAGTGCAGCCCCTTTTTTTAATAACCCATTAACCACTTTAAGGCCTTTTATTTTCCTATGCCTGAGCGAATTTGGGGCAAAGAACGTAAAGGATCAACCCATGCGTTTGTTTCCATAGCACATGGGATGAAAAAATAAAAACATATTCAGGCAATAAACACATTTTTTTTCTCCAGGGAAAGCTGCCGGGCTTTTTTGCTGCATCCATTGCAGAGGCTGAAAACCAAGACATCGCCCTGTTTGCCGGTAATTTTTTCAATTCCCTGCATAAAACGGTTCAATTGATATTTGGGTATGTTCACCATAAATACCGATTTATGGAGCCGCTGCCCGGATTTTGCCAGATATCTGGCCAACTTGGCCCGGATGGAATTTTCAGAAATGTCGTAACTTATCAGATACATTGGGATCACCTAATGCGCAAGGAGGAAAAGGGAATATCAAGCTTCATGGATCTTACAAGGTTTGCAGCCATCTCATCTATATAGGCATTGTAGCTGATTTTTTCTGTTTTGGTGTATTGAAATGTTGTGGCCATGGCTGCCTCGTATCTTCTGATGAATTTTCGAAAAGCATCCCCTTTTATTCTGCAAAAAGGTTTTGAATTCCTCTGGCAGGATTCAAAATCATCGGGGGTGATCTCCTTTAAATGGATTAAAGCCAGCATTACCCTTTCTACCACATGGCGCAACTCTTCCATAAGATCCGATGCCAGGGCAAAATGGCGACCGCCCTGGCTGTGGAGAAAACCAATGTAGGGATTGAGACCATTGTCCCGCAGGGCTGTAGCAACCCTGTTGTACAAAAGGGTATAGCCAAAGGAGAGCATGGCGTTGACTGGCGAATCCGGCGGATGAAATACTCTTTTTTGAAAATCAAAGGGCTTTACAAGAGTCTGGAGGGCCTGAAAGTAGATCCGGGCGGCATTGCCTTCAAACCCCCTTAACTGTTCCAGATTTTCTGCCTTTGCCGCCTTTGCCGCCATTTTTTTTAAGGAGGGAATTGGCGATTGATTTCGTCTTAACAGCACATGGGTGTTGTGAATTTTTGCACTGATAATTCCCCGGGCCAGGGTCAGGGCAAATTTTTGATCTGAAAGCCTGATCTCTTGAAGGTTGCCATTACTTGGGATTTCAGCCTCAGCCGAAGTCAGATGCCCGCTCGAACGACCGAGAATATCAATAAACGAAACTGGAATGCTTTCTTTGACAGCCCGGTAAACAACGCCACTGCTGAAGCTTGAACGTCCAACTACCACAATCCGGCTGATCATACTCCAGGAAATCTGGCTGGAGACATTTTGATCATCCTGGATTACCAGATATGGGCCGTTGGAATAGGCTCCCCTGCACAGGGTGGTCAGGTAGACAGGATACCCTTTGATCACCTCTTCCCTAAAGACAGGAAGCCAGGAATCTTGAATTTTTTGTTCTGGTTTGTTCTTTTTTTCAATGACCTGGTTCCCGGTGATTGAAAAGCCAAGAAAGGTGAACTCGGTGGCAGTGTCAAGGAACTGGGTTTTTTTAAGGTTCAGAGATAGTCCAAGGGGGGCAAGGGCCTTTTCCATAATATCAGGAATGGCATTGGCATCATTTTTTCGGGATAAAACCACCAGATCATCACCGTACCGAATCACCCTGTAGCCCTGTTGGGTCATCTGCCGGTCAAACCCGTCAAGGTACAGGTTGCTCAGAACAGGTGACAGGGGGCTTCCCTGGGCAATTCCCTGGATGCCAGCTTCCCTGGTTTCAAAGACAATATTATTGATCAGTTCATGAAACCCGTTAAAGGGGAAAATTCCTTCCAGAATGGAGGACAGGGTGTGGGGAACAACAGAGTCAAAAAAAGCATTGATATCGGTTTTAACTCCTGTGGTAAACCCCTTTTTAAACCCGGAAATCACGGCCATTACGGCCTTTTGGCGATTGCGTTTTTTGCGGTAGGAAAAACATGCATCTGAAAGAAGCGTTTCCGCAACCGGGGAGAGAAAATCAGCCATAGCCCTGTGAATAATCCGGTCGGTAATGTTAAAAATATGGATTTCTCTGAATCCTCCGGCCTGTTTTTTTTGACGGTAGATCTTTTGGGGCCCCTGGACATGCTTGTTTTGCATCAGGGCAAGGGAGAGGTTTTCCAGAAAAGGACGGTCGGCTTTTTTGATGTCTCCAAGGGTCAGGCCGTCCGGGCCGGGAGAGGAGTTAGGAAGTTTTTCCAGGGCCGATTCCAGGGCCTTAACTGAAAATACCCGTTCCCGGATAGTTATCCCCCTTTCCAGGGGAGAGACAAGGCTTTCAGGCATAAGTTCCGGTATTTGAAAAAAGCCGAATCCAAAGGATCTGTTTTTACCCAGACCAGTGTATTGAGCTGCCACGATACAGCGGGCTGCTTCTTTTGTAAGTGTTCCCGTTAATTGTACCCTGCCGGTTATGCCCCCCATGGTGGTGGCATGGCGTCCGTAGGTCAGATCGTACCAGGTCAGGTTTGTTTGGGTTGTCTTTAAGTCAAATTCGGTGGAATCAGCACTGGCTACCTCCATAAAATGGGCAGATGCCCCTGGACAGGCATTGAAAAAATCAGGGCCAATGTGGGTATGACCAGTGGCTTTTCTGTATTCCCCCGGGCTTTTGAGACGCAGGGGTGCAAAAAAGATCATGGAGAATTTTTTAAGACGGATAAGGTTGTCTGCATCCAGGCAGATCATAGCTTCTGTAACAGGGTGAACCATCTCAAGGTTCCCTGTGTGGGCTTGATTCATATCGAACCGAAACTGGCTGATCCGGCAGACAACCTCAATCAGTTCAAGGGTGCCGGGGTTGATCTGCCCCCTGCCCGAACCAAGGGCGTTAAACTCAGAAAGCATTTTAAAGACCGCTTCAAGTAATCCAATGGGAAAAGAGACACCCACATTAACGGCATCTCCCTTCTCATAATAGAGGATTCCCGTATCCACAGGGTGGACCCTGAATTCGGTTTCAGAAAGTGGAACAAGCGGTTCAACAAAATCCCGGATCAGATCCCGGAACAGGGCGTTCCATAAGGCACCGTGGTAATGGGGTAGTTGCTGGATCTGCTGCCTTGCCTTAAAGCAGAGGGTTAAAAGTGCCAGGTTCTTGAACTGAAAAGGTGGATTCGTTTTTATTGTCATGCTTAAAGCCCTTCTGGTTTGGCTGTTTCGGGCATGGATTTCCAATACTTTTGTCCTGGAGCTGGATAGCCCAGGTAAAGGCTTTTCTCCACCCTTTCAGCGGCCTGGATTATTTTGGCAGCTTTTTTCAGTGCATCAATGTCCTGTTTGATGTCCAGTTTTTTGATGGCCTTATCCACCGGGTTTTCCTGGGGCAACAGTTCCCATTCATAGTCATGGCTCTGGCGGATCCATATTTTGTTGATGCGGGAATTTATTTGCCCTATGCCCATGGCCTTGCCCAGGCCCAATTTAAAACCATGGCCTGAAAGGGGTGTTTCAAGAAGGAGAAGAAGGGCTGCACCTTCCGATTTCGATGCGTTTTCTACCCCTACAACTCCGCTAAAGTCAAGACCTGATTCGCAGACCTGTGCCCAATTTCTTAAATGATGGGCATATATAAAGCTATTGTTTTTTTTCTCCATCAGGCTGTTTGTTTGATTGATCTGTTTTTCAAGCTCCAAAAGGTTTTTGGGGGCTTTGGGACTACTCCTGTAGAGTTTTGCCCCTTTTAAGTCTCCTGCCTTTTTGTCAAAATAACCATTCACGTCCCTTTTGTTGGGTTTTGGGTTGGCCTGGATGGGAAGAAACATCTGGCGGCAGATGATAGCCTGGTTGCCTGCTTGTGTCGCTTTTGTCCATTCTTCCACCTTGAGGGAAACCATGTTGTCCTTGCTGTCCTTGTCAGGGATCCTGGTGCTTGTTTGAGCTGATACCAGCTGGGACGAATTTACCAAGGTTGACGACTTGAAGCGTCCCTTGACGCCTTCAACCTCATTTTCCGAATTTTGTCCGGAAACACTCATGCCAAAGAGACGGCATCTGGGACAGAGCAGTTTTATATCCCGGCAGGCTTCCTGTCCTTGGGGGACAGTATCTTCATGGAAAAACATGGCCTTGAACTGGAAATTTTTACCCAGGCTTTCCACATTTTTACCAGCCATAGGCTGATAGTAAATCCAGTCGCCTTTTTTCAGATCGGATAAATTCTGATACCAAAATTTTCCCTCCTGCTCTTTTCTGGGATCATTTCTTTGATTAAGAATTTTAAATTTTCCCATATATACTTTTTCTGCCTGGGTTTCTTTTGGAGCAAAATTGATTTCATTAATGCGGGCAACGATTTCCCCTTTGTCTTTGTCTGTTTTAAGTTGTGCCAGGCCGGCTAAAGCTCCTTGGCAAGTTTGGGGTTTTGTTTCTTCAAACAGATAAAAACGGTGGCGGTAATCTTTACCTAATTCGCCAGGTTTTAGTTGATTGTCCATGCCGAACTGATAGGGTCCATGATATATGACCTGGAGTTGGTTTTTCAGGGAAGGATCTTTTGTCTGGGAAACTGAAGACAGGATAATAAGTTCCTTCTTTTCCTGTTTAACGGCGTAGTATTTTTCCCCAGGTTTAAATTTTCCATCCTCTTTGTAGAGGCATTCACGAACCTGTTTAAAGGTTATTTCACGGTATTGTTTGCCGTTCTCTGTTAACGGTCTGGGGTCGGCGGTCAGGATACCTGGTTTTGACTGATCCATGGCTACCCTATAACGCTTGTATCCCCCGTTGTAATAGTAATTGCCCTGGGTCACTTGAGGGGGATGTTTTTCAATTTTAGTATTAACCCGGTAACAGCTTCCCATGATGTTGGAAAATCCGTTGGCAATGGCAGACTTCACCGTAAAGGGACTGATGCAAAGCCTCTGGTCTGGGGTAAAAAGCCATCTTTTGCTGAATCCAGCGTATTCCCCATTATTGTTTGCCGGGTGGCAGTCATGTATCCCCTCCTTGATGCAGGGGTTCATGGCAGTTGGCGTCACAGTGGTCCAGGCTATTTCAAAAGCCAGGTCAAAATGGCCGGGCAGGAGTCTGTTGTGAAAGGTTTCAAAGGCTTCTTTTTCAGGTTTTGGGCGTTGAACAAAGGTATAGGGGAAAATGGTGTTTTTTTGACAATCGTTATGGTTGCCTGATTTTGATCGGGGTGCTCTTGGGCCAGTGGAGTCCTTTTTTTTATTATTTTCGTTAACCTTGATTTTTGTGCCTTTTAGTATGGTACCGTTCAATTCTTTGATGGCAGCAAGGGCTTTTTGGTTATTCGTTATAGCCACAAAGGCAAAACCCCTATTTTTTTTGGTTTTCCAATCATAAATTATCCTTATTTTTTCAGGATTGAACTTTTTAAAGTGCTCTTTAATATCGGTTTCATCGGCGTTGTGGATACCCCGTACATACACCTCCATGATCAGACCTCCCCTGTTGTGAGAAAAAAATGAAGCCGTTTTTCCGGTACAATGACTTCCATGGAAGTCAAATCCAGGGGGCTGAAAAGGTGGCCCTTGGAGGGAGTGGTATCAGCTTTCCGGTAAAAACAGGCAAGGGAGTCATGCAATGTTTTATCTGTATGGAGCTGCCATTTCTGGAGCATAAAATGTTGGGGAACTCTTTCCAGAACAATCTCTTCAAAAAATCCCTTTTTATGCCTCCAGAGGTTGATTTCGTTCAGGTAGACGCTTTCTCCCTTTGCTTCCACCTGCTGCTGGTAAAGATCCATGCCGATTAACTGAGCCGTGTCAAAATCAGACAATGTAAATTCCCCATGGGAAAAAGCGTAGAATCCGTTGGCCCAGGCAGATGTAACCAGAAAATTTTCATCAACCTTGCGGGTCTGGGAAACCTGATAGATCAGTCGGCCTTCTGAAAAATTTTTGTTCATCTTATCTCCTCCTTAGGGTGGGTCTGGGTGTTGATGCCTGTTACCTCAATCTGGCCCGTGGCTGTGGATGTCATGCCCAGGCGATACCATCCCGGAGGAGCATTTCCATTGGGCTTCATTTCCTCCAGCAGGGACATCAAAAGGATTTTTAACTCCTTGTCTTTTTTATCCATAACAATGGTAAATGAAAAAGTGCCTTTTTGAAGGTATTCGGCAGAAAAGAGGTTGAGGTTTTGCAGGGTGTGTTCACAAAGCTGGATGCGGTGAAGCACTACTGTTTCGGCATCTTCCACCCTGGCATCGGCAATGGAAATAAGTCCCCGTTGTGCCATTTTTCCAAACCAGATGTTCATGTCTTTCTTAATAATGTCTTCGTTCTCTTCAAGACTTTTGAGTCGCCGCTCGATACCAACGGAAAACAGGGCCTGGCGAAGGGCCTTTCCCGGCAGGATAAATTCTGGTTCTGGCTCTTCTGATTCGGGTGTACTTTTATCATTTATACTTACCCTGCTTGCCCTGAACACAAATTTGTCCGGCAGTTTGGCATAGGGGAGTTCGGTATTAATGCCGGGGTGATCGGCTGCGATTGCCAGACACTGGCCATCTGCTATTTTGGCAGTTACATGGATAGTTTGAAAGGGGATTTCAAGGTCTGGAAATGGGATTTTACTGACCATGTCTGACCAATAATCTTTTTTGCTCCATTGGGGCTGAGTTTCTTTATTGAAAAGCCATTTCCTCTGGACTGGATCTTTTAAATCCATAAGACAGCACTTGATGGTCAAAACTTCCATCCTGCCAAATCCATAAGACCAACCACCGCCAATGCTTTCAATCGGACTGTCTATTAAATGTAGAGCCGAAAGAAGATGTTCCATAATGGATTTCTCAGATTCAGAGGGTTTTAAAAACCAGTTAAAATTAATACTGGTTCTATGCCCTGGGGAAACAATTTCATCGCTGTAAAGTCCTCCAGGTTTCACAGACCCGTATTCCCGGTTTATTAGTATTCCCGGCCTGATGTCTGAGTGTATCAGATCCATAAAAGAAGGTTCTGCCCAAAATCTGGAAACCCCGATCTGTCCTGCATCATAGTTCCCGATCTCCCTGGCCAGTTCATTTGTTCCCTTTATTCTTGAAAAAATCCTATGGAACAGGGATGCCCAGACATAGCCGCTGATATGAACTTTTTTCCTGTCCGGAGTCATTTCAATTTCCGAATCGGCAAATTCACCTGTATTGCCGGATCTAAGCATGAGACCGGTTCTAAATCTGATATCAATGGAAACGGCCAGGGCTTTACTGCTGCTTATCAATTTCATTGTCATTCCTCTTGTTCTGTTTGTTCCATTTCAGAACAGATATCGATTCAAGATAGGCTCTGCAAAGGGCCTGCATGGCTGATTTTCCATTTTTATCAAGTTCCTGTTTCAAGGTACTTAAAACATTGAGCAGAATGGGGGTTTTTTTTTGGTCGTGTTTTTGAATTCTGTCATCCAGTACCCGACAGATATAGTCTTTTCCAAGGTTTGGATGGAGAAATTCCCGGATTAGGCCAGCCTGGGATTTGGTGATGTGTTTGTCGGTTTCTTTTAACCCTTTTATCAGTTCATGATCTGAAAAGTCGGAGGCCTCAATCCCGGAGTTTTTAGGATGCCTTGTTTGAAAACAACTGTGTTTAATTTTTTCCCCAAATCCGTTCCAGGGGATACAATGGCTTTTATATTTCTGGGTTGCTTCTCCGGTAAGTACAGAAGATGCCGATATCAGAATCTGATTTCTTTTTTGCCGTTTCAGAACAGTGCTGTAGCGTCGGCTGGAATGGATGCGAATGGCACAATTCTTAGTATCGAGTTCTGGAAAATAGGGAATGTCCCGGGCCACCAGGAGAGGATGGTCCTTTGGATTTTTCTCTGATTGCGGCAAGTCCGGGAGTTTTTTTATTTCCGCCTCCATGGGGGTGCCGTTGATGATGGGATTCAGGTTCTGAAGAATTGACATGGTCTTTTTGAAAAAGTTTGAATCATGGTTCTCAACCTCTATAATTCCGGAAAACCAAATATTTTTATTGAAAAATTCCTGTACAAAAAGGCTGTTGGGTCCCGAGATGAATTGATCATCCAGTTGGTTTCTGATCCTCTGGTGTTTTTTTATTTCCAGGGCACAGGGGGGAGTTTCTGCCGTGACCCAGAATCCCTCGGGCAGGGTCCTGCTTTTACCTGTAAACCAGGTCTCTGTTTGATCCAAAGATCTTTCTCTGCCCCATTGGTCCCCAATTTTTTTCTTTTCGTCCATCAGGGTGGTGGCTGGCGGTGGAAATGCCTGCCCGCCTTCCATGGCTGGATAAAGCGGTGCAATGGATATCTGATCCATTTCCCGGATCGACGGCCAGGTTTGATAAAGCGTGTGCCATGCGTTTGCGAACCAGGCATTTAACTGTTCCGAGGATATATGGGTCTGGGTAGATACGACTTGCCTGGACATGGTGCCTAAAGACTTGCTTCTGAAATTACCCATGGCTTTTAAACCGTATAAAAACAGGGAAGGCCACTCCGTGGAATCATTAATGTCAATTTTTGTCTGGATTATGGGGTCGAATTCAAATGTCACATCTCCCCTGCCGTACCCCCGTGATCTAAAGGCGCCGAATCCTGAGATAAGGGAGGCACTTTGCTGTAAAAATTCCACAGCTTTTTCGCATTCTTCTTTTTGGCGAAAATAGCCTATAAAAACTTCCGCAGAAAGG
>Ga0208900_1000966_pt1 | contig 16484 bp, 18 predicted proteins | sample AntAceMetag02UKK_FD_184763 | JGI IMG/M metagenome (GOLD analysis project Ga0208900, IMG submission 184763) | Saline lake microbial communities from Ace Lake, Antarctica - Antarctic Ace Lake Metagenome 02UKK (SPAdes) (version 2) | ecosystem: Environmental > Aquatic > Non-marine Saline and... | reverse complement strand
ATTATAGGTGCTATCATAGTTGGCGCTTATTTCTCCATGATCGGTGCCGCAGGTGGTATGCTCATGGCCGCCTTCCAGGTGATGGTGGTACAGACAGCGGGTCCCGTTGGTATCAATGCTGCCAACGTGCTTCGCCCCTCTAATATTGCCTTGACCCTGTTTTCCCCCCTGGGGTCTTTTTATCGATTTGCCGTAAAAGAGCGCCGGGTGGCATGGCCTGTGGGTCTCTCCTTTGGTGCCGGAATTTTCATCGGTTCTGCGTGGTTGGGCCAGTATGCCATTCAATACCTCCCCATGAAAACGTATAAAGAGTGGCTGGCCATCCTGGTTGTGATCATGGGATTTAAAACCCTCCAGGAATTAACGCCCAAGGCCATGGAAAAACGAAAAAATATTAAAGCCATGGTGAAAAAATTCAATGCCGCAGTTGCCAAAGCAAAATCAGAGGGCACCGCAGCTGAGATGGGTACCATTGAACCGGTGGCATCCAGCTTGACCAACTACCGCTTCAAGTTCTGGGGTGAAGAGTTTAAAATTAATCCCCTGCTGTTTGCCATCCTGGGCATTGGCATTGGAATTGTTTCCAGAAGTTTTGGAATTGGTGGCGGATTCCTCCTGGTACCTGCCATGACAAGCCTGGGCGCTCTGCCCATGTATGTTGCCGTTCCCATTGCCCTTGTCGGTACCTGTTTCAGCAGCATCGGCTCCTTTATTGGATATCTGCTCAACGGTTATCTTCCAGATATGTGGTTGGCCATCAGTATCATCATCGGTGGATTTGCCGGCGGTATGCTGGGCAGCAGACTCCAGACTCTATTTTCTGAAGTTCAACTCAAATGGACACTTGCCATCACGCTGTTCTTCCTGTTTTTCAGATTTTTTAAGATTGAAATCTGGATCTAAAACTGTTTAAAATTCTTATTTAATAAAACTCGATGATCCCGTTTTCAAAGCTAATTTCTGGTAAACAGGGTCATCGAGTAAAAGCTCAAGAGTTATAAGTTCTCATAATTAATTGAAATCATTAATACCTATAAAATCAAGATTTAAGATCCATGCTTAATAATTTCAAATAGTTAGCCAATATATATACCAAACAGGCAGAGAACTTTTGACTGACGAGGTAAAAGGATAACCAAGCTCATAAAAAGGATTATTAATGGATGATGTGTTAGATAGCGCCTGGGCGTGGATTGAAATTGGAATAAACAACGCCATAATATTTTTGGATACTGTCCTGTCGCCCTTTCACTTCATGGGTCCTGAACTATTGATTTTTTTTCTTGTCCTGATTACTATTTTCTTTTCCAGATTTTTCATAAAACATTACAACACCCGGCGTTACATCCAACTAAAACAAAATTTTGATTATTGGTTTGAACTTCGCCAGGTGGCCACAAACCATGCGGACTCCCAAAAAGGAAAGGCCATTGCCAAAAACATTGACCAGGCAGAACTCAACCGTGCCTATTACGACTTTTTTTTTGAAGGACTGCTGAAAAGCCTCATTACCACCTGGTTGCCCCTTTTCTGTACCCTGAGCTATGTGAATAGATCTTTTACACCGGAAAGAATGACAAAAACCTTTGGCAGAGAAAGTCTTTTCATGTTCCATGGGCACACCGTTTTTCCCTGGGAGATTCCTTCGATCTTCTGGTTTTTTATTTCTCTGGCACTTATTTACACACTCATCCCGGTGCTGAAATGGATTAAAAAATCCAAATCAATATAATCGACAGCCATTTTTTCAGGGACAAGGCCTTGACTTTTATCTATTTTTTAAACACCCTAACAAAAGCAATGCTGGCTTTAACAGGAATTATTCTCCTGATGCCGGACTGGGTCCACGCCACCCAGATGCACAGCGCCAAAGAAGGGATTCTGGTTCACCAATTGGGACATCTTTTTTTTCTGGTGTCCATGGCCATTCTCATCCTCACCATCCAGGGCAAAAAACTTCACATGGAGAGGGGATGGCGATTGATCCAATACAGCGCCCTTTTTTTCATCCTCTGGAATCTGGATGCCATTCTGGTTCACTTTCTCGATAACCAGAGTTCCTTCATCTCCACCCGCCTGATATCCATGAGCCACATCCATATCAAACCCTTGGAACACCACCAGGGACTCGCCCGGCTCTACTACCTGCTCCGACTGGATCACCTCCTTTGCCTGCCGGCAATGCTCTTTCTCCACAGGGGTCTTTCCCATTTACTGCAAAGGAAAACCCCATGATATTTCCCTATATGCCCATTCTGGCCATTGATGTCCTGGGGTCGCTGGGGATGATCTGCATTGCGGCCCTATCCCTTTTAAAAGCCCGCAAACTAAGGGTAAAGGAACCGGACAACGCCATATTCCTCTATCTGGTGTGGATCTGCTCCGGCCTCACCCTTTTTGCCCTGTCTCGATCCTTTGGTCATATTTTAAAACAGGTACTCCTGCTCACATCCCACGGCCATATCTGGTCCGCCATTGCTCCCTACAGTGGCACCATCAACACCGTCTCTTTCATGCTTGTGGGACTGGTGACCCTTTTTTGCAACCAGAGCTGGGCCATTAACACCAAAATCCTATCCAGCCGTAGGGCCCTGGAAGAGACCCACGCCCAGTTGGTGAGCCTGAACCAGACCCTGGAACAAAAGGTGATGGAGCGCACCGAAATGCTCACCACATCAGAACACAAATGTCGTCGTATCTTTGAACAATCCCTGGACACCATTCTGGTCACAGATGCCCATTGGCGTATCCGGGAAATCAATCCCGCAGGGGTTGCCATAACCGGATATGCCAAGAACACCCTGGTCATGGAGAACATGTCCATGGGCCAACTGTTTTCCTCGGACGAAGACTGGCAGCGCATCAGCCAGCTGATCATGGAGAATGAGTTCATTCTCAATGAAGAGACTTATTTCAAGGGGGCCCAGGGAAATAAGCTTTACGTGATTATCACCGGCGGTATTGATTATGGTGCCTTTGGATGTGCAAAAACATTTCATTTTATCATCAAAAACATCAATGAAAAAAAAGAGATGGAAGAACAGATCGCCCAGGCAGATAAGCTGGCAGCGCTGGGGGAACTTTCGGCCGGGGTGGCCCATGAAATCAACAATCCATTGGGCATCATATTGGGATATACCCAGCTGATGCTCAAAGCCGAGGCAGGAAACAAGGAGACATCCCCTTACCACGATGATCTTAAAATCATTGAAAAGCATGTAAAAAACTGCAAAACAGTGGTTTCGGATATGCTTGCCTTTGCCCGCAAGGACACCCTGAAACGGGGCATCATCGACTTAAACCAAGTGGTGAGTGATGTGGAGGGATTTGTTCACAACCACGCTGATTTTAGAAAAATTAACATGGGGCTGGATCTTTTTGACCAGGGTCCCCTCAATGTCATGGGAAATGAGCAGGAATTCAGACAGGTGGTCATAAATCTGCTCATCAATGCCTGCCATGCCCTGGACAAAAAAGGAGATATCTTTCTCACCACCCAGAAAAATCGTTCAGACGAGGCGGTAATTGTGGTAAAAGACAATGGAAAGGGGATCAGCCCTAAAAATATTACCCGGATATTCCACCCTTTTTTCACCACCAAGCCCGTGGGAGAAGGAACAGGATTAGGCCTTTCCGTGAGCTATGGCATTATTAAAAAACACGGTGGCCGCATCCGGGCTGAAAGTGAAGAAAACAAAGGGGCTGCATTTACCATCACCCTGCCCTCACCACCGGATAAAGGAGAATATTAATGCCCCCACAGATCCTTGTTGTGGATGATGAAAAAGATATGACAAGACTGTTAAAGCGCACCCTGGAAATGGAATTTGACTGCCAGGTCACCATGGCTTTTTCTGGGGAAACCGCCGTGAACATTCTTGTCAGGGAATCCTTTGACCTCATGCTGTGTGATATTAAAATGCCGGGCATGGACGGGTTTGAACTGCTGAAACACGCTGGCACCCATTACCCGGATCTCACAGTGCTCATGATCACCGCCTTTGGCAGCATTGATGTGGCCATTAAAGCCATTAAACGCGGGGCCTATGATTTTGTATCCAAGCCCTTTGAGCAGGACGAGATCCTCTTCCGGGTAAAAAAAGCCCTGGAACGGGGAGGGCTCATAAAAGAGAACAAAAAACTGCACCGGGAAAAATCAGCAATCTTTGGCAAACTCATTGGGGAAAGTCCGGCCATGCAGGAGGTATATGACAAAATATCCATGGTGGCCCAAAGTGATGTCACCGTGCTCATCACCGGTGAGTCCGGCACAGGAAAGGATCTCACGGCCCAGTCCATCCACGCCCTGAGTCAACGTGAAAAAAAGAAATTCGTACCCGTGAACTGCCCCACTGTTCCGGAATCAATTCTGGAAAGCGAGCTGTTTGGCTACAAGAAAGGGGCCTTTACCAATGCCATGCGGGATAAATCCGGGCTGTTCCAGGAGGCCCACGAAGGCACCATTTTTCTGGATGAAATCGGTGACATTGGCCCCACCATTCAAACCAAGCTCTTACGGGTGCTCCAGGAAAAAGAGATTAAACCATTGGGAGATACCCGGTCCAGAAAGGTGGATGTCCGCATTGTGGCCTCCACCAATCGCGACCTTGCCCAAAAAATAGAAAAAGGCGAATTTCGCGAAGATTTTTTCTACCGGCTCAGCGTTTTTACCATCATCCTTCCCCCATTAAGGGATCGTATCACCGATATTCCCCCTATTGCCCGTCACCTGGTAAGCAAACACTGTAAAAAACTAAATAAACCGGAAAAAGAAATTGACCCGACATTAATGGATCTTCTTTTAAAACAACACTGGCAGGGAAATGTCCGGGAGCTGGAAAATATGCTGATCCAGGGAATTCTTCACAGTGACGGCGACATCATATCCCCGGCGGATATAGTTCTGGCGGATCAAAAGAAACCACTTCAAGCCACTTTCCCCGATGCAGAAAACCTCTTTAAATTGCCTTATAAAGAGGCAAAAGAAGAGTTGCTTCAGCAATTTAACCATAATTACATCGGCACCCTTCTCTCCCTGACAGGGGGTAATGTCACCCAGGCGGCCCGGCAGTGCGGTCTGGAACGCCAGGCCCTGCAACAAATCATGAAACGATTTACCATAGATGCAGATACCTACCGATGAGTCTTAATATTCTGGCACTGACATGCAGCCAAATTGCCCAGTATTTGCAAGATAACCACGGTAAGGGAAAATTTCACGCACGAGCGCTGATAACACAGATTGTCTGAATGGGAAAAACAAAAATACAGGAAGACGTCAGGTCAGTATCCTACATGGCGATCGCCGATAAAGGGATCTCTTAGAGACTCGTTCAGCTCGGTTTCAGGATAGGGGATGGTGGTATCATGGTGGGATTCAAACTTCTTTACCGAACCGCAACAGGGGCAGGTTTTCTGATCTTTCAAAAGTATTACGCCACATGATTTACATACATTTTCCATAATCAAATATCTCCTTAATCTTTAACCAGTTTTACAAATATATCCACGACACAGCCCAAGTGTTAAAACTGGTTGTTATGGGAGCTTGACTTCAAAGGGAAGGCAAGTCAAATCCCCTAAAGCGTATTTTCCAAAAATTACGCACTGGACGTCCCTGGAAACAGGGAGAATTGGGAAAGGTTGCGTCATGAATTATGAGCATATGATATATGCCAATGGACCCCTTGTCAAGCCTGGGCTAAACAATTCTTCAATTTTTTTATATTGACAGATATTGAGCAGAGATCGTCGGGCAGGAGGCAGGCTTGGTTTATGAGCATTATTATTAGGAGTTATAAGACTTGCATCATCGACAATTAATAACGCCAACAAACAAATTCTAACACCCCAACACCGGACTGGCAAACGCCAAAAAGCTTGATCATCAAGCATTGAATTGTCTTTATACCTGCTTGATGAGCCACAAAATTAGGATCGAGGCATATCCAAAAAATGGCAATCCCCCCGGGTAAACACGCCACAAAAGGTTAATACGTTCAGCAATTACCCGGGGAAAAAGGGATTTAAGAGAGGCTATTTTTTCTGGGTAATATTATCAATGTACCAGGACATGGGGTCCAACAGGGAAAACCCAAGGGCTATGAGTTTCTTTTTTACCCGCATCACATTGTTGGTCAAAAGATAAATAAACACGGCCCGCTTATCAGATTCCCAATGGCGATTGACAAGCACACTGCCAAAGGAGACGCCCTCTTCGGTGATGGTGTCCACAATCTTTTTCAACTGCCCCACTTTTTCTTCCACCAGCACACAAATCAATGTGCCCGGCTCATTGATGTTGAGCACATTGATAAAGGAGCTGAGCAGATCTCGCACGGAGAGAACCCCCATGAGTTCTTTTTTTTCATTAACGACGGGAAATGCTCCCACCCTGTACTTCTGGATCAAAAGCAATGCATCCTGGATGGTATCCATGACTGAAATACTTTTGGGATTAACCGTCATGATATCCTTCACTTTCAGATTGCTCAAATTTGCTTTTTCCTCCGCATTTTGAGAACCCTTAATCAGGCTGTAAGGCATGGCACTTCTGATATCTCTATCCGTAACAATGGCCACGAGTTTATTTTCAGCATCCACAATGGGCAGATGACGAATTTGCTTTTCTGCCATGAGTTGCTGTGCTTCAAACACGGAAGCATCCTGGTCAATAGTGATCACTTCTCTTTTCATGTGATTGCTGACAAACATCTTTTCCCCTCCAGTTTTTATTATATGAAAATGCCCACAGCAGCCCCCCTGGGGGGCAGCATTATGCCATTTTCATTATTTGTTGTGTCTGTGACCGACGTGGCCGTTTTATGTGAAAATTTTTGTCAAACCAAAGCAGCCACTTTCATTTTTCGTTGTGGGCAAGCCGAGTCCAGAATACGGTCTGCCCGTGGCAGTTATGAGTTAAGAAGAATTTTTATATGATTTCCGGCAAGCTCCGGCAATCGTTCCAGGGAGTATCCCCCTTCCAGGATGGATATCACCCGCCCGTTGCAATGGCGCTCACCCAGATCCATGATGGTTTGCATCATCCATGAAAAACACTGCGTGCTGACTTTAATGTCAGACATCTCGTCATCTCTATGGGCATCAAATCCCGTGGAAACCAGAATCATCTCGGGCTCAAATGTGTTGATGGCGGGCAGAAGATCTCCCTGGATCAACATATAGTAGGCATCATCCCCCTGTCCGGGAAGTACCAGGGAATGTTTGGTAAAGCCGTGCCCTCCAAGGGTTCCCACTTCAAAATCCCTTCCGGTTCCGGGGAAAGCAAAGGACGGATGCTCATGAATGGAATAATAAAAAACCGATGAATCCTGTTCAAAAATATGCTGGGTACCATTGCCATGGTGCACATCAATGTCAATGATGGCTACCTTTTTAATTCCCCATTTTTCCTGGAGATATCGGGCAGCAATGGCTACATTATTAAAATAACAGAATCCCATGGCCTTGTCTCGTTCCGCATGGTGCCCCGGTGGACGCACTGCACAAAAGGCATTGTCGATTTTATCCGTCATCATCAGATCAATGGTGTCAAGGATACCACCCACGGCAAGAAAGGCAGATTCATAGGAGTCCATGGAGATACAGTTATCCGGATCATCAAAAATGTTGTGCCCGGAAAAGCAGAGCTCTTCAAACCGTCTTATGTAGGCAGAATCATGGATAGCCTCTATCCACTTTAAGTCTGCCCGGGAGGCTGGAATCATGGTGAGATGCTCCAGTAGACCGTCTTCTTTAATTCCCTCATACACGGCCAGAAGCCGATCGGCCGTCTCGGGATGATGCGGTCCTGTATCATGAAGTATGTATCTATTGTCATGCAAATAACCAGTTCTTTTCATACAAATTTCCCCATCCGGACAAACCGGAATTCATTATTATTTCAAATAATTTTTGCTTCCCAGGGTTTTTCCGAAGATCTGAATGAAGCACACCCATTTTTTTTGACACATTCTTTAAATATACTACTCTTCACATATTTCCAGTCTGTGTCAAGAAAATAATAAACCCAAGTGCCATAAATTTTTAAAACCCGTTGAAATCATAACCCCCTACGAAATCAAGATTTAAAACCCAGGGTTAATGATTTCAGATAGTTAGAGAATATCTATACAAAAACATGCAGCGCAGGTATGATGGACGAGTAATAAAAAAAAATTTCAAAACAAAATAGACTTCAGTCTACAATGTTATTAAATTCCCTTTGTATATTGAATATTCGTTGTGGAACGAATCATTTGCTTGATTTCACTTTCTGAATCTGGATGGCCCTCTAAAAGATCTTTAAAAAGCCTTATTATCCTGGTTTTATCCATTCCGATTGTGGTATTTGTTTTTATATTCCTTAAATCAATGGAAAAACCGGAAAAAAAGTTCGGAAAATCAGTAATAATATCTGTGTTCAAATAATTTTTATCGTTATAAATACAATGATAGTTCCCCTTTGTTTTTTCAATAAAAAGAGGGATCTCTTTTAAATTTGTAATTGATGCATATTTATTGCACATTTGAATACAATCTTCGTCCATTCTATCTTTTCCACATCCAATAACCTGATGAAGCAAGCATTGCCCGCTGGTTAGAAGTAAAATAGGATGATAGATACTATAATAGAGTTTGAAATCACCAGGGGGAATAATCTTTTTTATCTGCTGTCTACTAATTTCATTTGAAATGAACGCGCCATAACAATTGAATTTCTCTTTTAAACACATAAGGCCAAAGGAATTGACCATATTAAGGCAGGGACCTGCTATCCAGGGGATTCCTTTTTTATGGGCTTCATAGGCGATGCCGGTATTGTCAGTCACGATACGCCCCGGTTGCACCTGTTCAAGAAATTTTACGGCCTGGGCATAGTGCGCTCCCCTTAAAACAGACGGAAACCAGGGCACCAGTGTTTTGTTCGTTAAAAAAAGATCTCTTAAACCCGCATCTTCATTTTTAAAACCATTGGGCAGTTGGAAAAAAATATCGGCGTCGCTCTCATTGCAAAGGTATAAATCTTCCGGGGAGGAAATTAATACACCAAGGGAAGGTTGGGGGATCAATACAGATTGTTTTTCTAAAAAGGGCACCTCAACAGGGGCAATGCTTTCTTTTGAACCATTTAAGATAAATACAATTCTCTTTTTTATTAGATTAAGCGATTTAAAAGAGATGAAAAGTCCTTTTTCAAGCCCTTTTAATTCTATTTGCTTAATGTAATGCTCCGAATTATTTAAGGCACTAAACCTTTTTAATAAAATATTATAATTCAGGGCCGTGTTGCTTTTGTGGTTAGTATTTTTACCATGTGTTGATATTGTGCTTGATTCACCGGTTTGCTTTCCACTGCCTTGCTCCTCCTGGGAGGATACGCCACCTGCTTTTGCAAGATTCGTTTCTGAAATCACCACAAAAGAAGTATCTGGTGTTGTTACGCATATGGTTAAAGGGGCATTCAGTTTGCCTGATATGCTTATTGTCAGCGGTATTTTGTCTATGCTTAACTCTTTGATTTTGTTTCTAACCTGGGTGGAAATTTTTGCTTTTTCTTCATAATATTTAATTTTTTCTGCTAACAATTTCTTATTTGAGGACCCATCGGTAATTCCAGAGAATTGCTTTATTGAATTATCCCGGGGATTATCAATAAACATATTTCTATCTACATTTCCAGTTAAATAAGCATCTGAAAAACCCCGATTAAACACCTTATAAAATTCGCTATTGTCATTGCTTAATCTATTTTGCTCATAAAAACCCTGGAGTTGCTTTTTCCAGCAATTTACCACTGTATAGACGTAATCGGATTTTTTGATTCTTCCTTCTATCTTTATTGAGGCCACCCCTGCATCCGATAATTTTTTCAAATCAAAATAGGCTGAATTATCTTTAAGATTAAGGGGGAAATTTTTACCTTCAGGGGTCGTTAAATATCTATCTCTACAGGGCTGACTGCATCTGCCACGATTTCCTGATCTCCCCCCATGGACAGAACTCAGATAACAAATACCTGAAAAAGAAATACAATAAGACCCATGCACAAAGACTTCGGTTAAGATATTATTTTTTTGACCCACCAGGGTTAACGATTTTATCTCATCAATATTTAATTCCCTTGCGAGATTAACCCGATGGGCTTTCAATTTACTTAAAAATTTTATTTGCCCTTCATTGTGGGTATTCAGCTGGGTGGATGCGTGTATTTCAAGGCCTTTAAAATATCTGGATAATAAATAGAACAACCCCAGATCCTGAATAATGACACCGTCTATTCTTGTGTTAATGAGTTTGTTCAGTAACTTGATAAGTTCTGGGATTTCACTTCCTACGATAATTATATTAAGGGTTAAAAACACTTTACAATTATGTCCATGGGCAAGATTTAAAATTCCATTTAAATCCTCAAAATTTATGTTTGTTGCCCGATTTCTTGCATTAAAGTTAATCAGACCACAGTAAATCGCATCTGCCCCTGCGGCAATGGCGGCTTTTATGGAATCAAGATCTCCACCTGGTGCCAGTAATTCAATTTTTCTTTTCATATAATTATTGTAACTCGATTGTTGAACTTAATATTTTATGGAAGCCAGGTTTATCCATATTTCATCCCCCTTAGGATTCAGCCCCCGGTTTGCTTAGGGACTTGGACGAAAATAATCTACCAATTTCAATTTTTTTATCATGCAATATCAACATATTAAACTGGGCATGGTGGTAGTCTATATTAGGGCAAGTCCCTTACTGGAAACATGGCATTAAAGCGTTCCCGACGGTAATCGAAAATCTGGTTAAGAAGGGGCCGGATAAAGAACGGATGAACCGCCCGTCCCAGGATGGAAAAAGGCAGTGCATAGGTTACCTGATCCACAATCTCCACCCCGTTTTCCAGTGGACGAATTTCATGATAGTGATACCAAAATGCATAGGGCCCCCGACGCTGTTCATCCACAAAGGAACGATGGGGCCGAATGTGCTTAATTTCCGTAAGCCATGTGCGCCGCCCCCACATGGGTATTTTGATCTGATACTCAACCAGGAGCCCGTCAAACATTTTACCCGGTAACGGTGATCTGATCTCAAATGCCAGTGAGGAGGGCGTAATTCCGTTAAGATTGGCAGGATTACTGATAAATTCCCACACCGCTTCAATGCTTGCCCCCACGGTCTGATGTCGTTGTATGGTGTACATGATCTGAATATTCCTTTAGTCTGTATTTCCCTGGCAGGGTTGGCCAAGGGGTAAACCAATTGACAAACAGCCTTTCAAATTATACATACAGTCTTTATTGAACTTGCAAGATTCACAAGTTTAAGTGGATCAGGCTTCTATTATTGCACGAAGGTAAAAGTCTTCGCAATTATTGATTTTCCTCTTTCATATCCATTCAAAACCAATTTAGAAATGGATAAACAATGGAAATTAGTAATAACCATATTAATACAACCCAGGGAACATATCATGGCTCGAGCAATTGAAGATATAAAAAAAATCGGTGTGATCGGGGCCGGAAGCTGGGGCACCGCCCTTGCCAACCTTCTGGCAGATAAGGGATATAAGGTGGATTTATGGGCCTATGAAGCCGAAGTGGTACAGGATATTCAGGCCCACCGGGAAAACAAAATGTTTCTCCCCGGCATTGAACTGTCACCCAATCTGATTCCCTCCAATGACCTTGAACAGGTGGTGACCACCAACAAGATCTTACTGGTGGTGGTGCCGTCTCACACCATGCGGGACATGGCTACCAAGATGGCCCCTTATATTGCAGCAGATACCATTGTCATCACCGCCTCCAAGGGCATTGAAGACGGCACCTATCTTACCATGTATGGGGTGTTAAAAGAGAGCCTTCCCTCCCTGAATCCGGAAAATATTGTGGTATTGTCCGGCCCCAGTTTTGCAAAAGAGGTGGCAATGAAGGTGCCCACCGCCATCAGTGTGGGGGGGGAAAACAGTGATGTGGCCACCCGGGTTCAACACATTTTTGCCACGGACTATTTCAGAATATATGTCAATGATGATCCCATCGGTCTGGAGTTGGGGGGGGCCGTGAAAAATGTCATTGCCATTGCCGCAGGCTTTGTGGACGGCATGGGGATGGGGCTGAATACCCGGGCCGCTCTGATTACCCGGGGACTTGCTGAAATCAGACGGCTTGGCATACACATGGGTGCCAATCCCCACACCTTTTCCGGCCTCTCCGGCGTGGGGGATCTTATCCTCACCTGCACCGGTGATCTAAGCCGGAACTACACTGTGGGAAAACAATTGGGCCAGGGAATGACCCTGGCTGAGATCCAGGAGAAACGACGCACCGTGGCAGAAGGGGTCCGGAACACAAAATCCATATACCACTTGGCTAAGAAACTGAACATAGAACTGCCCATCATCAACGAAGTCTACCGGGCGCTTTATGAAAACAGCAGCCCTGAAAATGCCATCACACGATTAATGACCCGGCCCCTGGGTCATGAAACCAGTGAGCTTGACAGATATACCGCAGAATCCACAAACTCCAAGGAATGAAACGGCCATTAAGGAATGAGTTTTAAATTGCGCTTAGGGGACAGATTTTCAAATCTGTCCCCGCCTCCGAAAGGGCTCAGGGGATTCTGATAGTTCGTTTTTCAGATTCCCTGTGTTCCCTGTAATATATGGCCACATGGCCAATGAGTCCGGCAAGGTGGGACTGGGTGCGTTGGGCAATTTCCTGAGCCAATGCCGTTTTGGTCTCTTTTTCCTTATTATCCACAAACTTCACCTTGATCAACTCCGCTGCATCCAGACCCTGGTTTACTTCGCTGACCAACGCATCGGTCAATCCTTTTTGTCCCACAAATGCCGCAGGGTTTAATCCATGGGCAAGTCCTCTTAAATATTTCCGTTGTGATCCTTTTAATTCTTTCAATATATCTTTCCTTTTTTAAAATCAGCGCTGGTGCGCTAATAGGTTTTAGGTTTAGAAAAGCCTCTGCCAAGGACATTAAAGGTATTTCAACCTGGCGGTGCCACAGGCCCGTATAAAATATCCTCTTTGGATATTGGCAGGCTTTAGTTCTATTTTGTGAGCCAATGAAATATTCATGATTCTGGTGCCTCTATCATTTTTTTAATCTTTTTTTTTGTATTCTTGAAGGCCATACAATTTATAACTGAAAGTATGAATAATTGCCATTAAATCTTCTACCATTTCCTGTTGAGGAGACAACGATTCTTGATTTACAACCTTAATTAGAGGTAACCGGACAGAAGAACATTCCACCATGGCCCCGGCGGCCTGTGCCTTATAAGCTCGGACAAAATCCCGTGACCACCATTTCAAATCATCCTCTTTCACCTTGCTTGCCCAGGAATACCATCTCCACCGATGGCTCATCAGGTGCTTTGTGATAGGATCTTTAAAAATAGGGCTAACAGTGGTTCCGTAGAATTTCAAGACATCTAAAACTTTTCCTGCTTCCAGCTCTGCCCGTTTTTCTCTGTCAATCCTTCCCGGCATCCCACCCATGGCATTTATAATATCGGCAGTGGTGGGCATGGAATTATATTTGTGTGTCTGGATAAGCTGTGTTGCTGCCTTGGCCACTTGGTCAATGGTAAACTCTTTCAGGGCTTCAAATCGCATATCAATTCCCGCACCGGTTAACCTGCTTCCAGGAAAATTTTCAGCGAGGCCCATCATAATTTTCACAAATCTATCAAGATTTTTACTGGTCATCACGCGCCCTCCTCATGGCCAAAAATTCAGCAGCAGCTTGATAATTGCTATCCATCCTTGCACAACCGGTGACAGTGCCATTGGGAAACCTTGCCCCAGGCATCGCACCTGCAAATCCTCCAGGAGACAACACGGCAGGGGTGGTGGTGTTGATGGCTTCCAAGTATCCGGCAGCCCATTTGTTTTTCAGGGTCTTGTCCAGGTAGGCCTTGTACTGCATCCACCCGCCTTTCACGTTGGCAGATGAATACACAATGGCCTCTTCCAGCTCCAGGGGGGTGTATTCCTTCACAGCCTGGTTAACAAGCGCCTTGACCATGGGTTGCTGGTGCTGTTCCGGGATAAGATTCAAAAGAGAGTTTATATCTTCTGTGGCTGGGTACGACGACGGCGTTTCTTCCACAACTTCAACTGTTGGTTCTGGGGCCAAATTTTGTGTAGTAGTCGTTGTTACCCTCAGTGTTTGTTCTATATTAGTATTTACTACGGTGGCGGTTTCCTGTTGACGGGTTTCCGGACTACGGGCTTCATCCCTGGTGGGGGCTTTAACCTGGCTGGCTATGGGCTGTTTCGGGATGGTGGGGGGAGCCTGGCTCCTGGCCATGGCATCCTCATAAACAAGATACTCGGGTCTGGTGATTTGCCCAGTCTTGGTTCTGCCCAACTGCTTATGGATGTATCCAGCCTTTTCAAGCTCGGCAATAGATGATCTTACGGCGGTCCTGCCCTGCTTCCCAGTCTTGACCATGTAATTTACATTGAGGTTCCAGTTATCCGTTTTTGACAGGAGACGAACCAAAGTTCCCAAGGCTTTATCACTGAGCTGGGTGTCATTGATTGCCTGGTTTGAAATTACCGTGAATGTTTTTCTGTCTTTATTTCTGATAATCATTTTAGAACCCTCCAATGGTTGTCTTGGCCGGGTAGTCAAAGTAGACCTCGTGGGTTCTGTCAATGTTTTGGATGGCTTTGGTGTATTCCTTCGGGTAAGCCCTTAATCTCTGCATGGTATTCATGACTGCTTGCAGCTTGCTTGTGCCTGTGGCTTTCAAATGGAGAGATCTGCCCTTGGAAAGAATGTTTTCAGTTACGCCGGGAGGGTCGGTGTGAATGTCTAATAAGCGAATCCGGGAAAGTATGGAATCTTTGGTTTTTGGGTTACAGGGATGGTGAACAAGCTTCTCCATACCAGATTCAGAAATGATGGATAAAAGGAACTCGTTATGGTCGTTGATTTCCTGCCCATCAACAACATTGACTTCTTTAGGATAGAGGTAGTCCAAGGATTCTCTTGAATTTGGGATGCCAAGGGGCTGGCAGACATCAGCGTTGACGAACCAAATGGAAGCATCTTTTTTTACTGTTCGGATTTCGTGGTTTTGAAATGTAAAGGTGGTGGGGTTTGTGGCGGGTTGTTCCATGGTAGGGCCTCCGAGTTTAGCATTAAGCCCTGATTGTTTGTCCAAAAACAAAAAGGGCAGCAATGGGGGTTGGACAACTGGACTCGGAAGCCAGCACACCAGAAGGTGTCCCCCATGCTGCCCAATATAGGATGCATGGAATATAAAGAAAGCGTTCACATTCTGGATGTAGACGTCTATTTCGCGTCCGAGTTCCCGGTGTCCAAACCGGTATCCCTGATTTTGCAGGGATAAATTACATTAAACTGGTGGTGGGTTTGTGTCAAGGGGATTTTATAATATATAAATCTGTCCCCCTTAATCTCATATAGCAAAATTCTATTTGAAAAATATGAAAATTAGAGTAATGTGGATTGTATAATAAAGACGAAGAAGTTTATTGAGTGCAGGATAATTTGATTCTTTTCCTGGGCTTGGCGTGGGCCATGGGAGATGTTTTGTTTTTCATCTCCTTCAAATATTGCAAAATCAATGGGATGCATATTTTTCATTTTTTCCAAAACCCATGTCAATATTACAATAAGTGGAAAATAAAAACGCAAAAAGTCATAAGTGGAAAAGTTTTCCATATTTTTGACTTAATATTTCAATAGGGTGGAAAACCTTGTCATCTATTACTGTCAATAGCATGGAAAGTTTCTACTTATTAAGACTGTTATTTTCAAAATATAATTGACAATAGGTATTACTGCGGTTATACTTAATATTATGGTTTTAGAACTTTTTCAAAATACACAATAAATGCAAGCAGAGGTATCTTTATGAAAACTGCAATCTCAATACCTGACAAACTATTTATCGCCGCTGATCTATATGCAAAAAACCACGACTTTTCCAGAAGTAATCTTTATGCGAAGGCAGTTGCCCAATTTCTTGAGAAACATCCAACTGATCACATTACAAAACGATTAAACAAGATCTATGCCAATCAAAACTCCAAATTAAATAAAACTCTTTCTTCTATGCAGTTTAATTCAATCGAAAAAGAAGAATGGTAATAAAACGCGGGGAAATATGGTGGGCTGAATTACCAGAGCCAACTGCATCTGAACCTGGTTACAAAAGACCGTTAATTGTAATCCAATCAAATGATTTCAATAGCAGCAATATTAATACTATTATTGCTGTTATCATCACATCTAATATTCGTTTGGCAGCAGCTCCTGGCAATATTTTACTGCCTGCTACTAAATCAAAATTATCGAAGAAGAGTGTTGTCAATGTTTCCCAATTAATTACTGTTGACAAATCATTCTTCACAGAAAAAGTACATACCTTATCCAGCAAGCTAATGGAACAAATTGATGATGGTATTCGGCTAGTTCTGAAACTATAA
>Ga0208900_1000965_pt1 | contig 16487 bp, 15 predicted proteins | sample AntAceMetag02UKK_FD_184763 | JGI IMG/M metagenome (GOLD analysis project Ga0208900, IMG submission 184763) | Saline lake microbial communities from Ace Lake, Antarctica - Antarctic Ace Lake Metagenome 02UKK (SPAdes) (version 2) | ecosystem: Environmental > Aquatic > Non-marine Saline and... | reverse complement strand
TCTTCAGCATGACAGACCCCTGGAAAAAAATGAGCTTACCCGGTTTAAAACCTTGATCAAGAGGCGAATCGGGCGGGAACCGGTTGCCTATATTATCGGCGAAAAAGGCTTTTATGAATCCGATTTTCAGGTTAAAAAAGGGGTGTTGATCCCGAGGCCTGATACCGAGGTGATGGTTGAAACAGCCATTGGCCTTTTGGGGAGCGGTAAAGCTGTCGCAGGGAAAAAAAAGGTACTGGAGCTTGGGGTGGGATCGGGTGCCATTGTGATATCCTTGGCCAAGGCCTGCCCCGGGCATGTCTATTTCGGCTGCGACTTATCTCCTGTCGCCCTGGAGACAGCAAAACAAAATGCTGTCTGCCTGGCCGAAACCCCCATTCGATTTTTTCAGGGGTCCTGGCTGGATGCCGTTAACCCTAAGGAATCATTTGATCTGATTTTATCCAATCCTCCTTATATCCCCACACGAGACATCCAAGACCTGGCATTTGAGATAAAACTTCATGAACCCTTGCTGGCCCTGGATGGCGGTGGGGACGGGCTTGATTCTATCCGGGAAATATTGGATAAGGCAAGGGCATGTCTTATGCCCGGGGGAACGCTTCTTATTGAGATGGGGTTTGACCAGCGAGAGGGGGTGGCAGCTATTGTCGAGACTTTTTTTGAATATGAAATCATTGAATTTATAAAAGATCTGGCCGGACATACCCGGCTGGTAGCTGTCAGGAAGATGGGTTAAAAAATGAATTGATTATCCTGTCCGTATTTGATATATAAATCTGGATTTTGTTTTAACGAGTAAAAACGCACATCCATGGACCTGGAATCAGGTGCTTTTAATCGAGTCGATTTTGGGAATGAAGTGGGTGAAGGTAGCAAAAACCATTAATTTAATTTGGAGAACAAATGGCTTACATTACAATCAGAGAACTTTTGGAAGCAGGTGTTCATTTCGGACATCAGACAAAACGATGGAACCCAAAGATGAAGAAATATATCTTTGGTGCAAGAAACGGTATTTACATCATAGATCTTCAGCAGACAGTAAAAATGTATAGAAAAGCCCATGATTTTATCAAAGGGGTTGCCGCAGAAGGGAAGGATATTCTTTTCGTGGGCACCAAAAAACAGGCATCTGAATCCATTTATGAAGAAGCCAACCGTTCTGAGTCTTTTTATGTTGAAAACAGATGGCTGGGCGGGATGTTGACCAACTTCCAGACCATTAAGAATAATATTACCCGGTTTCATTTTTTGACGTCCCTTGAAAATGACGGAAGCCTTGAGAATTATCCCAAGAAAGAACAGGCCAAAATGCTCAAGGATAAAGCAAAACTTGAGTTTTCCATTGGTGGTATCAGCACCATGAAACGCCTGCCCGGTGCTATTTTTATCATTGATCCTAAAAATGAAGCCATTGCTATTAAAGAGGGAAAACGTCTGGGAATTCCGATTGTTGCTGTTGTCGATACCAATTGTGACCCCGATGATATCGATTTTGTTATCCCGGGTAATGACGATGCCATCAGATCTATCCGTTTGTTTGCCTCCCGTATTGCCGATGCCACCATTGAAGGTCACCAGATTTATCAGGAACGGCAGAATGCTGAATCTGATAAGGGTGAAGTAGAAGGTCGGCCAGCTGAAAAACTTGAGGAAAAAGTGGGTGTTGAAGTGCTCTCAGATGGTACAGACGGCCCCGTGGTTGAAAAAATTATTCGAAAAACCGCACCGGTTGAAGCAGCAGTAGCAGTTGAAGAAACAGCAGCAGCAGTTGAAACAGTTGGAGCAACAGAGGCAGCAGCAGTTGAAGAAGTGGCTGTTGAAGCTATTGATGCAACGATTGATGCAACGATTGATGCAACGATTGATGCAACGATTGATACAGCTATTGAATCAACAAAAGAAGTGACTGAATAAGATAATTAAGGAGCAAAATAAAATGGTGGAAATTTCTGCAGCAATGGTAAAAGAGCTTCGGGCTGCGACCGGATCCGGTATCATGGATTGTAAACGGGTCCTTGCTGAAGCAGAGGGCGATTATGAAACGGCAGTGGATCTTTTGAGAAAAAAAGGGCTTGCCAAGGCAGCAAAAAGGGCAGGGCGTTCTACATCTGAAGGCCTTATCTATTCTTATATCCATACCGGCTCAAAACTGGGTGTTCTTGTTGAAGTGAATTGCGAATCCGATTTTGTGGCTAAAACAGAAGATTTTGAAGCGTTTGTAAAAAATGTTGCCATGCATATTGCCGCTGCAAATCCAGTGGGTCTGGCTTCCGAGGATGTGGATCCGGCAATTATTGAAAAAGAGAGGGAAATTTATACCGCCCAGATGCTTGAAGAGGGAAAGCCTGAAAAGATGATTGCTAAAATTGTAGATGGTAAAATTGAAAAATTTTACAAAGAGGTCTGCCTGATGAGCCAGCAATATGTCAAAGACCCCCAGAAAACCATTACAGATGTCCTCAAAGAAACCATTGCAAAAATCGGCGAAAATATTCAGATTAAAAGATTTGTGCGTTTCCAAATAGGAGAATAAATCTTGGAGAAAAAGCCTGAGTTTGAAAGAATTCTGATTAAACTGAGTGGCGAAGCCCTGATGGGAAATCAGGGCTTTGGCATCACCCCTGAAATGATTCATTATGTGGCCGAAGAAATTGCCAAGGTCTATCGACTTGATGTTGAAATATCGGTGGTTGTGGGCGGCGGGAATATTTTCAGGGGCGTTGCCGGCAGTTCTGCGGGTATGGACAGGACTTCTGCTGATAACATGGGAATGCTTGCAACCGTGATCAACAGTCTGGCCCTTTGTGATGCACTGGAAAAATGCGGGGTGCCCACCCGGGTTCAGTCTGCCATTAGAATGGACAAAATTGCAGAGCCGTTTATCCGGAGAAAGGCCATCCGTCATCTTGAAAAAGGCCGGGTGGTTATTTTTGCTGCAGGGACGGGCAACCCCTACTTTACAACAGATACAGCTGCTGTGTTACGGGGTCATGAAACCCGGGCTCAGATTCTTTTTAAGGCAACCCAGGTGGATGGTGTCTATGACAAGGACCCCGTGGTCCATGATGATGCAGTTCGTTTCGATGAACTCTCCTATATGCGGATTATTGAAAAACAATTGCATGTAATGGATATGACCGCCATCTCCCTTGCCATGGAACATGATCTTCCCCTCCAGGTGTTTGACCTTCACAAGGCCGACAATATTTATAAGGCTGTCTTGGGTGAGGATATCGGTACCCGGATATATAATAAATAAGTTCACCCTAAGAACTATTATCAGTGAAATGTGACTGTTTTTCTGATAATAGTTCTTGTTGGGTGTTGTTACCTATTATTTTAGGACATTTATTTTAGGATATATTGTTATGATAAATGAAGTGCTCGAAGAAACCAAAGACAGGATGGGAAAATCTGAAAACGCGTTTGAAAAGGAATTGACAAAGGTTCGTACTGGTAGAGCATCTCAGGCAATCCTTGACGGGGTGAGAGTCGATTATTATGGCGTACAGACCCTTCTTCCCCAGATGGCCACTGTGTCCATTCCAGAAAGTCGGTTGATAACGGTTAAACCCTGGGATATAAGTGTTATCAATGAGGTTGAAAAGGCGATTCATAAGGCAAACCTGGGCCTTACCCCTTCCAATGACGGCAAATTAATTCGGATTTCCATCCCCCCCCTGACGGAAGACCGAAGACGAGAAATTGCCAAAAGTGCTTCCAAAATTTGCGAAGACTATAAAGTCGCTGTCCGGAATATCAGAAGGGATTCCAATGAAATGCTCAAGGATCTTCAACGAGAAGGAGATATTTCTGAGGATGACAGTTTTAAGGGTCAAAAACAGGTCCAGGATTTGACCGATGTATATATTAAAAAATTAGACAATATTTTTGCTGCCAAAGAAAAGGAAATCCTTGAAGTCTGAGACCATACAGGCTGAGAGGCTTGATCCAGGAAAGCTCCCTTTTCACGTTGCCATGATAATGGACGGCAATGGCCGTTGGGCCAAAAAACGGCTGATGAACCGTGTTAAAGGCCATGAACGAGGGTCTCAGACGGTTCGCTCTATTGTAACGGCCGCAAGGGAGCTTGGTATTGGAATGCTTACCTTGTTTGCGTTTTCTACTGAAAACTGGGAACGGCCAAAGATCGAAGTTTCGGCATTGATGCTGTTGTTAAAGCGATTTCTGGTCTCTGAACGGGATGAGCTGATGACCCGGGGTGTTCGGCTGAACATATTGGGGCACCCAAAAAAGCTGCCTGAAGATGTCCGGCGAGAAGCTGATAAAACCGTGGAGATGACTCGCAATAATCAGGGCATGGTATTAAATTTGGCCCTGAGCTACGGCAGCCGCCAGGAGATTACCGATGGGGTTCAAACCCTTGCCCAAAAAATAGAAACCGGCCTCATTCAACCCCAGGACATCAATGAAGAAATGATTTCCGATCATCTATATACCCGGCAGATGCCGGATCCTGATTTGATCGTCAGAACCAGCGGGGAATTTCGACTCAGCAATTTTATGCTGTGGCAGGCCGCCTATTCAGAGCTGTTTATCACCCAGACCCTGTGGCCGGATTTTACAAGAGAAGAATTTATTGAGATTTTAATAAACTTTCAAAAAAGGGACCGACGGTTCGGTCAAGTAAAATGCAGCACCTTAAACGATGGCTCACCGCAATAATACTTGGCCCCCTTGTTTTATGGATTCTCATACGAGGAAATACCCTTCTATTGGCTGTTATGGTGTCAACCGTGGCCATGGCATCTGTCCGGGAATACCTGCGGATTGTCTTTGCCAATAGTGCAGCGCCGGCATCCCATACCCTTAAATTAATTTCTTATACTGTTTCCATGGCGCTTGTCATTGGGGCATGTCTTGGGTCATGGCAGGTTTTGTTTCTGGTCCTTGCCCTGAATCTATTGATCCTGTCCGTCTTTGTCCTCGCCCGTTTTCCCTCTGACCCCCATGTTTTTGATACCATATCCAAACAGGTGCTGGGAATTGTTTATATCCCTGTTTCCCTTTCGCTATTGGTTTTTCTCAAGGACCTGGAAGGCGGAACCCTGTGGATCATCTGGCTGTTGATTGTTATCTTTGCCAATGATACCGGGGCCTTTTATACCGGTACTTTTTTGGGGAAACACAAACTTGCCCCCAATATCAGTCCCAATAAGACCATTGAAGGGTCCATTGGGGGGATAGCCACTTCCATGGTTCTTGGTTTCATTTTTTCATTTGTCTTCTTTGATAGTTTTTCCCTGGCATTGCATACCATCCCCTGTTCTTTTATGGTGGCAGTGGCAGGCCAGATAGGGGATCTGTTTGAGTCCGCCATGAAACGGGCTGCCAATATTAAAGATTCCGGACGAATTCTGCCGGGACATGGGGGGATGCTGGACCGGATTGACGGCCTGCTGCTGGCTGTTCCCGTTCTCTATGTCTATCTGGCCTTTGTAATATGAAGCATCTTAGCATAATGGGATCCACCGGATCCATCGGCACCAGTGCCCTGGATGTCGTCAGAATGTATCCAACCCTGTTTAATATTAAGGTTTTGACCGCAGCGAATAATATTGCGCTTTTGGTCCGGCAGGTTGAAGAATTTGAACCTGAAATGGTGGTGGTATTAGACGAGACAAAGGCCTTTGAATTGGCCAGGTCCTTGACGGGGAACTGCAAACCGGAAATCCTATACGGGGAATCGGGCTATGTGACGGCCGCTGCCTGGGAATCTGCAGATTTTGTTCTGCTGGCCATGGTGGGGGCTGCCGGATTAAAACCGGCCCTTGCCGCCATTGAAGCCAAAAAACAAATCGGCCTGGCCAACAAAGAGACTCTTGTCATGGCAGGACAGATTGTCATGGAAAAGGCCCGGGCCAACGGGGTGGATATTTTGCCTGTGGACAGTGAACATTCGGCTATTTTTCAATGTCTGCGGGGCAACAGAACAAAGGATTTTAAACGGATTTTTCTGACCGCTTCCGGCGGACCTTTCAGACACCGCCCCCGGAAAGACTTTTCTAGTATTACCCTTGCAGATGCTTTGAATCATCCTACCTGGAATATGGGGCACAAGATCACCATTGATTCTGCCACCCTAATGAACAAAGGACTTGAGGTTATTGAAGCAGTTCATTTGTTTGGCGTTTCTCCCGATGAAATTGAGGTTTTGGTTCACCCCCAAAGTATTGTTCATTCAATGGTGGGGTTCAAGGATGGGTCCGTTATCGCCCAGATGGGGGTTCCGGATATGAAGGCGGCCATTGCCTATGCATTGTCCCAGCCGGACCGCCTGGACCTGGGCACTGATTTTCCTGACTTTACAGCTCTCCACTCTTTGACCTTTGATCCACCTGATGTGGATAAATTTCCTTCCCTGGCCTTTGCCTTTGAAGCCTGTAAACAAAAAGGAACCCTGCCGGCGGTGATGAATGCCGCCAATGAGGTTGCGGTTCAAGCCTTTCTTGAAAAGAGAGTAGAATTTTTGGGTATCTTTAAGATAATTTCCCGTACCATGGGACTTCATCGTCGCATTGACAATCCTGATCTTTCAGGTATTATTGAAGCCGATCATTGGGCCAGGGAAACAGCCAAATCCCTGATATAAAAGAGAGATATAAAAGAAAGATATGAAAATAAGATCTAAAAGAGAGAGAAAAAAGTGAGGTTTTAAATGGGGCATTCTGCGGTTGCATTTGTTGTTGTAATTGGTATTCTTGTTTTTTTTCACGAATTGGGGCATTTCATAGCGGCAAGGCTTTGCGGGGTCGGAGTCGATGTGTTTTCCCTGGGATTCGGCCCTAAATTCTTAAAGAAAAAAGTCGGTCGGACCGAGTATTGTGTCTCTGCCATCCCCCTGGGTGGTTATGTGAAAATGGTGGGAGAGGAACCGGGAGCAACCATTGACCCCCGGGACGAGTCCTTGTCTTTTACCCATAAACCTCTGCTCCAAAAGAGCATCATTGTGGCTGCTGGGCCTGCCTTTAATTTTATTTTGTCCCTGTTTATTTTTTATGTGTTGTACCAGTTTTCAGGGATCTATATGGCTACCCCTGTTATCGGCAAGGTTCTGGACGACACGCCGGCCCTGAGTGCAGGGCTTAAACCCGGTGATATTATCAAGGAAATCAATCAGCATCCCATAGAATCCTTTGAAGATATCGCCCGGGTCATCAGCACCGGCGCCGGTGAGAAACTGACCATTATCATTGAGCGGGGCGAACAAATCACCAGTGTGGAACTCATCCCTGAAAAACGGATCGGGAAGAATGTCTTTGGTGAGGATGTGGACAAGTATGTCATCGGCATCCTGGGAACCGGCGAGACCTTCCATACGAGTCTGAATCCCTTCCAGGCCATGGGGAAATCGATATCTGATACCTATGGGCTTGTGAAACTGACCATTCTGTCTGTGGTCAAAATGGTTACTGGCAGTGTTTCTGCGGATAATCTGGGCGGACCGCTGATGATCGCCCAAATGGCAGGAGAGCAGGCCAAAGCCGGGATCGTCAATTTTGCCTGGTTCATAGCATTGCTGTCTGTCAATCTGGGTATTATTAATTTGTTCCCCATCCCGGTTCTGGATGGAGGTCACTTGCTGTTTTTCGGAATTGAAGCGGTGACCGGTAAAGCCGTCAGTGAAAAATTACGGGAAAAATTGATTCAGTTTGGTGCGGCACTCCTGGTGGCATTGATGGTATTTGTTTTTTATAATGACATTGTTAGAATGATCAATGGTTGATAAAAACAGGTTGATAAAAACAGGTTGATAAAAACAGGCTGATAAGAATAGCTTTATAATATCGGGTGGATAATATGATTTCATGTATTGAAATTGCTCTTAAACAAGAGCTTCGGGATGCAGAAGCATCTTCCTTAAAGAAAAAAGCAGATTCCTACTTTGGAATCAAGATCGCATCGGCACGGTGTGTTCACATGGTGACCATAGAATCAGATATCGACAGACAAGGGCTTGATCGGGTAAAGGACGAGATCCTGACCAACCCGGTTACCCAGGTCTCGAGTTTATCTCCTTTGGATATTGACTTTGACTGGTGCATCTGGATCGGATTTCGGCCAGGTGTCAAGGATAACGCCGGTGCCACTGCCATGGAAGCCGTCACCGATGTGCTGAGTAAACCCTTAGGCAAGGAGGACGGTATCTATACTTCAAAGCGGTATTGTCTGAAAGGGGATACCCTGACCCGTGATGAGGTTGAAATATTGGCAAGGCAGCTGTTGTCCAATCCCATCATCCAGCAGTTTAAGCTTTTTTCCATTGAAGAGTGGGATAAAAAGATCGGTGCCGATGTAAAACCCGCCAAGGTGATTTTAAACCATACTCCCTGTTTTGAAACCATCTGCATCAATTCAGATGAGATGCTTTCCAAAATCAGTGATGAGAGAAACCTGGCCTTGAATCCACGTGATATTCCCGTTATCCGGGAATATTTTTTAGAACAAAAGGTTCTTGAAGAGAGGAAAAAAGTCGGGTTGTCCACCCCCACGGATCTGGAGCTGGAATATATTTCCCAGGCCAGAAGCGACCATTGCAATCACAACACCTTTAACGGTATTTTTAAATATACTGATGCCTCCACCCATGCGAGTGTTGTGGAAAATTCTTTGTTTAAAACCTATATCCAGCTGCCCACCCTGGCCCTTAAGGATGAAAAGGACTGGGTGGTATCTGTTCTATGGGACAATGCAGGGGTGGGTAAATTTGACGATGACACCAATTATGTGATCACCGGCGAAACCCATAACTCGCCTTCCAATATGGAAGCCTATGGCGGGGCCATAACCGGCATTGTTGGGGTCTACCGGGATCCCATGGGAACCGGGCTTGGTGCCAAACTCTTCATGGGAAGTTTCGGGTTTTGCGTGGGAGATATCGGGTATGAGGGTCCTTTAAGTCCTCCCCTTCACCCCAGGCGCCTTCTGGACGGGGTGATTGAAGGGGTCAAGGATGGTGGGAACAAAAGCGGGGTGCCCACCACTTTTGGCCAGACCCTGTTCGATCCGGGGTATATGGGCAAAAGCCTGGTTTTTGTAACGGCGTTGGGGATTATGCCAGCCCTTCTTCAGGGCAAACCCAGCCATGAAAAGACAACTTCCCCCGGCGAATTGATCATCATGAGCGGCGGCCGGGTGGGCAAGGATGGTATCCACGGTGTTACGGCCTCGTCGGAAAGTTTTTCTGAGAACACGCCGGCTGGCCATGTTCAGATAGGCGATCCCTATACCCAGAAAAAAATGCATGATTTTCTCTTGATTTGCAGGGACGAAGGACTTACCACCTTTATCACCGATAATGGCGGCGGGGGACTTTCTTCGTCTGTGGGAGAATCCGGTATGCTGTCCAATGGCTGTGAGGTTTGGCTGGATCGTGTGCCATTGAAATATGAAGGCTTGGACATGTGGGAAATCTGGATTTCCGAGTCCCAGGAACGCATGACCATTGCGGTAAAACCCGAGAATTTACCCCGGTTTATGGAATTGTCCCGGTTGCATGAGGTGGAAAGCACGGTGATCGGCGAATACACCAATACCGGAAAACTCCACATCAAGTATAAGGATGAGACCTGTGCCTATGTGGATATGGATCTTCTTGAAAAGGGATTTCCCTCCTGGGAATTTGATGCGGTCTGGCTTTCTCCTGATGCCCGGGGACTCACAGAACCGGTTATCAGCACACCTTCCGATTTTAACGGGTTGTTGACCCAGATGCTGGCCCGGCCTAATATCTGTTCTAAGGAATGGATTTTGAGGCAGTATGACCATGAGGTCCAGGGCGGTTCAGTGGTCAAACCCCTGGTGGGGGTTAACCACAATATTCCCTCGGATGCTTCGGTAACGCGTCCTGTCCTGACATCTGAGAAGGGTCTTGCCTTTTCCCAGAGTCTTCTGCCCTGGTACTCGAAGATTGATGCCTATCACATGATGGCCTGCACCATTGATGAGGCGGTTCGACGCCTCATGGCCGTTGGCGGATCCTTTGACCATATCGGGGGGGTGGATAATTTTTGCTGGCCCAATATCGGATTTGACGAAAAGAAAAATCCCGACGGCAAATTTAAGGCGGCCCAGCTGGTCCGGGCCTGTTGGGCCCTGAAAGATACCTGTATGGCCTATAAAATCCCCTTGCTTTCGGGCAAGGACAGCATGTATGTGGACGGCCACCTTGAAGGGCAATTTGGTGAACGGATCAAGGTGTCTGCCCTTGAGACGGTTCAGTTTTCTGCCACTTCAGTTTTGGATGATATCTCAAAATGTGTGACCCTGGACCCCAAGGTGACCGGCGATTTTGTCTATGTCATGGGGGCAACAAAAAATGAGTTGGGCGCATCTGAATATTACGATTTATTCGGTAAAACCGGGAAAAACATACCCATAGTAGATTTTGATGCCAATAAAATTTGCTATAAAGTTTTGGAAAAAGCCATTGATCGAGAGCTTGTCGCTTCCTGCCATTCTGTTGCAAGGGGGGGACTTGGGGTCCATTTGGGCCTCCTGGCAATGGCCGGGGGACTTGGTATGGAGATTGACCTGTCTTGTCTGCCCCTTGACAATGATTCCAAAAAGGATCTTTCCTATGAGATCCTCCTGTTTTCAGAGTCTGCCGGGCGGTTTGTTCTAACGGTGGCCCCTGACAATAAATCTGTATTTGAAAAATTGTGTAAAGGACTTCCTGTCAGTTGTGTGGGGATTGTCACAGACAATCATACCTGTTTGAAAATAGACGGCCAGGATAAAAAATCCCTTGTTAATTTGTCTTGTGATGCCCTTGGTGCGGCATTTAACAAGACCTTTGGAGATTATATATGAAAAGGGTTAAAGCGCTTATTTTAACCGGTTTTGGCTTGAATTGCGACACTGAAACGGCTTTGGCCTTTGAACTGGCCGGAGCTGAGTCCCATAGGGTCCATATCAATTCATTGGTTTCCGGCAAGGAAAAATTATCAGATTATCATATCCTTGCCTTTGGCGGCGGATTCTCCTGGGGGGATGACCATGGTGCCGGTGTGATCCAGGCATTGAAACTTAAAAACCATATTGGCTCCGATCTGCTCTCGTTTGTTCGAGAGGGAAAATTGGTGATCGGGATTTGCAACGGATTCCAGGCCCTGGTAAACCTGGGCCTTTTGCCGGGTCTTGGGGGAGACTATACCAAGCGGTCCGTCGCCATTACCTTTAATGACTGCGGAAATTTCAGGGACCACTGGGTTCATCTGGCCGGCAATGAAGAGAGCCCCTGTGTTTTCTCCCGAGGAATTGACCTGGCAGATTATCCCATCCGCCACGGGGAGGGCAAAGTGATTGCAGATCCAAAGGTGATTGCGCAACTGCTCGCTAATAATCAGGTGGTGTTCCAATATGCCGACAGCAAAGGGGTTCTTGCAAAGGGCTCTTTTCCCTTAAATCCCAATGGATCCATGGAAGATATTGCCGGTATCTGCGATCCGACCGGTCGAATTTTCGGGCTCATGCCCCATCCGGAAGGCTACAATCATTTTACAAATCATCCGGACTGGACCCGGGAAAAAGAACAGCGAAAACGCCTGGGAGAGATAATGGATAAGGGTTTAACAGTCGGTGTCCGCTTGTTTAAAAACGGGGTTGATTACATCCAGGATACTTTTTTTAGCCCAACCCTTTAAACGGAGCCTGAGTCAACATGCTGGGAACCTTTGTCAACTGCTTGGCCATTATCTGCGGCAGCCTTGTGGGAATTTTGTTTAAAAACGGGATTCCTGAAAAATATAATCAAACCGTGATGCAGGCCATCGGGCTTGCTGTTATTCTGGTGGGCATCAAAAGTGCGCTTGGGTGCGATGATCTGCTTATTATCATTATCAGTTTGGCCGTTGGTTCTGTTCTGGGCGAGTTCATCGGTATCGAATCCTACCTGGACAAATTGGGTAATTTTCTGGAAACAAAATTGTTCAAAAAATCCAAAGGGTTTTCAGCCGGGTTTGTCACGGCTGCTTTATTGTATTGTGTGGGGTCCATGGCCATTGTGGGGGCCCTTGAAAGCGGGCTCACCGGCAACCACGATACCCTTTTTGCCAAGGCTTGCCTGGATGGGATCTCCGGGATTATCCTGACCTCTTCCTTAGGGATTGGGGTGATGTTTTCCGCTGTGCCGGTTCTGATCTACCAGGGGGGAATCACCTTAATGGCAGGGGTATTAAAACCATTGCTGATACCTTCTGTGGTCAGCCAGATGTCCGGTACGGGTGGGCTTTTGATACTGGCCCTGGGCCTGAATATGCTCCGAGAAAAAAAGATAAAGGTGGGCAATATGCTGCCGGCAATTTTTCTCCCCCTGGCCTATTACCTGATTTGCCTGTTGTTTTAATTTTTCATAGGATTTTGAACATAAAAAAAACGCCCCGGATGAGTTTAATGGATCATCCGGGGCGTTAATAACTTTTAGCTTTAGCGTGTTTGTTCTCGCATGGTGATATCGTGTTTTCGTTCCTGAAGGGTCTTATGCCCCAAACTCCTGTCATGTTCCTCGGAATAAGGGGATGCACAGACTTTTTTTAGTTTCTCAACTTTGCCTTCCACATCTTCCCGGTCTGCGCTGGAGAGTTCTTCAATGCAACTATTATAAGTCTTTTCAACTCTATTTTTAGCTTTTGATGTCTGGTGCCTTCTCAGTGCTCTGTCTTTCATATGTTGGCTCCTTTATAATAGTGTAGTTAAAACCTTCAATGAACACCTTTGCTGATTATGCGAGCAAAGTCTTTGTTCTTTTATTAAAGAATAAACATCATGAAACTCTTTTTCAAGGGATGGATGAAAAAAAGTTTGCCTTGCCTAATAAAAAAAGGAGTCCCGTATAAAATCTGTTTACTAATTATCCATCCAACCGCAATAGGATAAAACAATAAATTTTAGTTTTAGAATCGTAAAAAACCATTCATAAAGAGAAAACAACCTTGTAAAATTACACAATGAGTGGCATAATAAACCCTTAAAAATACGACTTATTGCAAAAAAGAGGTTATATGGACCGAAATATTGATTCAAAACTATTAGATTGGAAGACCCTGTCATTTAGAAAACCTCTAATAATAAGAGGCGCAAGACAGGTGGGGAAAACATATTCGGTCTCGGTTTTTGGAAAAACCAGTTTTGAATCATTCATCAAACTGGATTTTGAACGAAACCGGACCATCCACAAAATTTTTAATCAGGATTTATCTGTTCAGCAGATTATCCGGGACATAGAAATTTTTGCTGAGCAAAAAATAATCCCTGGCAAAACACTTTTATTTTTTGATGAAATCCAGGAATGTGAAAGAGCGTTGTTAAGTTTAAGGTATTTCTATGAAGATATGCCTCAACTTCATGTTATTGCCGCAGGTTCTATGCTTGAGTTTGTTTTAGGCAAGGTGTCTTTTCCCTTGGGAAGAGTTTCTTTTGAATGGATGATGCCGATGACATTTTATGAAGTCCTGAAAGCATCCCAAAAAAATATGCTTGCTGACCAACTCCCCTGTATCTCCGATTTCAGGCCGGTAAGTGAATTTGTTCATCAGAAAATCATAGATCAGTTAAAAAGCTATTTTTTAACAGGCGGTATGCCTGAGGCTGTTAAAAGATATTGCCAGACAGGTTCATTGTCAGATAGTTTTGTCGTACATGAGGAGATATTCCAAGCATATCTTCAATCCTTGGTAAAATATTATAGAAGAGCAGATATCGACAGTTTAGATCATATCATGAGGACGGCATCTTCTTTCGTTGGAAGCCAGATAAAATATACCCGGTTAGACCCAGACAGGCGGATAGAAAAAACAAAAGCCTCTCTTCATATCTTGGAAAACGCTTTAATATTACACATTATAAGAGCCTCAAATGCAAACGCCCTTCCCTTAAGTGTTGGTCTTGCTGCAAAAAAAATGAAACCCCTATTTCTGGATATCGGTTTGATGCAATACCATAGTGGAGTGCAACCAATGGATGTAATGACAGCCAATGACTTATCCCATCTATATCGTGGTGCTTTGGCTGAACAATTTATCGGTCAGGAAATGTATGCTGCAGGAGGGGCTGAAAATCAAAAGATGTACTACTGGGCCAGGGATAAAAAAAGCAGTTCGGCTGAAATAGATTATTTATATGTGAAAGACGGACGTATTTTCCCCATTGAAGTGAAAAGCGGACCAAAGGGAAAATTGAAGAGTCTCCACCTTTTTCTTGAAGAACACCCGGGTATTGAGACTGGTTATGTAATGTCTCCAGTTGCTTTTGAAAGGCAAAAAGTGGACAATATTGTTTTTATCCCGATATATACCCGTTTTAAATAGCCAATGCCGACAAATCCAGTAGAAATAAAAAAGGCTTTCAACAAAAAGCTGAAAATACGGAACGATCCGAATTCATAGTATAGTCATGATGGTATTCGCGGTTTAACGGATTATAATTTTCAATATAGGCTTATTGTTTTACCAATGTTTAATTGTTGTTTTGTGGTCCTCCAGGGGATCTGGAAAAGTCTGAATTCTTTTTAAATTTGTTGATTTTTGGTTCTAAACGTCATTTTTAGGTTACAACATTGATGAGAATATTTGGCTAAGGTACCTATAGTGTAAAACCTGGACTTAAGCTGGGATACGCAACAGACAAAACAGTACTTTCCTTTTATTATGCTCTTGATTTTTTACGATACGTTGATCAGGATACCATTCCAACCGGTTCAATCAAGGTGGACGACTACGATTATACTGCCCATCACGGAATCCTTTCTCTGCAGTCCCAGGTAACGGACGAGTTTCTGATCAGTGTTCAAGATCAGTATTTAAAAACCCGTGATCCTGCAAATGCAGATACGGTCAGCAATGCCAATGACAGATTTGAATACACCATCAATTCATTTTCTCCCATGCTTTTATACAAATTTGAGGACAAGTTCGGCCTTGGTCTGAAATACACCAATCTGAACACAGACTATGACAGGGACATAGAAGGTGAAGATTCTAATGAAAACAGGGGAACCATTGATTTTTACTATTACCTTAATGAATTGACTTCCTTTAACTTGAATTACCAGATCTGGAACCGGGATTATGAAGGCATCACCTCTGATTATGATTCTCATCAGGTAATGCTAAATGTGGACCACCAGTTCAATTATTTTGTCGTTTCAGCCGGTGCTGGATATCACACCAGGGAATTTGATAAAAACACTCACAATGACATTGACAGTCTCAGCTGGCAGGCATCTATTTTTTATCAGAATCCGCCGGAGGCGGAAGGAATCCCTAAATCTTCAATGATTGTGACCGTGTCTCAGAACTTGAATGACTCAGGTCAGGGGGAAACTTATTTCACGGCCACACGGCTGAATGCCAGGTTCACCTATCTTTTTTATGAGCGACTCAATTTTACCCTTGCCGGATATTTTCAGAATACTGATTATGAAACGGGGTCCCGTGAGGACGATACATGGAAGATTTCAACTGCATTTGATTGGTTGATCCATGATTATGCCAGTTTAGGGATTGAAGGCGGTTTGGAAAAAAGGGATTCCAGTCAGACAGGGGCAGATTACGATAACGATTATGTCATGCTGAATCTAAAGCTTAATTATGATTTTGCATCCAAGTAGTTAACACAACAGCAGTCTGGCAATCGGGAAGACCTTGACAACAAGACCACTTATCTTGCCCTTGGCCACCAGCAAAAGACCGTTCGCCGTATCGGAACCATTCTCCAGACCATGGGATTTGTCTCAAAAAAAAATATGTTCAAAGCCCTGTCCATAAACGCCATTGAAGCTATCAAGGCAATTTCCTGCATGACCACGGGAAAGTTCACCTTTTTTTCCCAGTCTCCGAACGAACAAAGATCTTCAACCGGCCATGAAATAGATTTTAACAAACTCTTTGCCGAGTACAACAGCGCTGACGGATTTAATTATTTAAACCGTGTCATTGATACAGTCGTAAAAAAAACCACAGTCCCAAACCTCTTCATCCTGCCTGCAGGAGTTGTCCCTCACAATCCGTTAGAGGTTCTGGGGTCTTCCAGAATGGGATTTATAATGGATCAGCTAAAAACTCGGTTTGATTTTATCATCTTTGATGCTCCCCCGGTCATGCCTGCCACGGATGCCTTGATTTTAACTCCCAGGACGGATGGTGCCGTGCTTGTCATAAGATACGGTCATACCGACAGAAAAATAATCCAAAATGTTCTGGATCAGTTTGAAAAAGCAGGCCAGTCTATTATCGGCACGGTCCTGAACCGGGTTAACATGAAAAAAGAAGGCTATTACAATAAATATTATTCTTCCGATTATAGAAAATAAAATTTTAAACCCCTTTAACCCTACAACGCCACTTAGTTTAAATTAAACTTGAAATATTTGCATTGCCTGATATACTCCTAGCATTACCATTAATTTTATTAATAGGAGCAACGGCCATGCTATCAGAACACCGCGCTTACGAACGTCATTT
>Ga0208900_1000962_pt1 | contig 16533 bp, 4 predicted proteins | sample AntAceMetag02UKK_FD_184763 | JGI IMG/M metagenome (GOLD analysis project Ga0208900, IMG submission 184763) | Saline lake microbial communities from Ace Lake, Antarctica - Antarctic Ace Lake Metagenome 02UKK (SPAdes) (version 2) | ecosystem: Environmental > Aquatic > Non-marine Saline and Alkaline... | reverse complement strand
CCAACATATGCTAACAACATATCATCTTCAGAATTACTTAATACATTATCATTGAAAACTCTTGCCGTAACAGTACCATTAAATTCATAACTATATGGATTTACCGTAATACCAGTAACATTAGCAAAAATAGGTGTTTGTGAAAAGGCTTCTGTTTGCTTGGTTGATGTAGGGTATGTTAACACATCTGAGTTAAGCTTTTTTACCTTATATCCATCATATGGAGATAACACATCTAATACACCATACCACCCACTACCTTCATAATACGTCGCCGAACCTGTTTGGTTCTTAATATAGTCATATTCATCTAAGGTTAATGATGACAAGGCATCACTTATATCCAATCCTATTTGTGGTAAATATCCTACCCAGGTCCAACCTGAAAATATTTCTATAGGAATTGATGGGTCAACTGCAAGCCCTGTAAATTCTAGTACATCACCAGATGAAATGCTAATTTGATACATTTGTGTGGGATCAATTTCTGTTAAGGCTCCATACCATCCACTGCCTTCATAATACGTGGCAGAACTTGTTTGATTTTTAATGTAATCGTAATCACTTGATGTTAGTGAAGACAATACATTGTCTAGACTCATGTCATCACCTTCAACGTTTAATGAAAACCATGTCCAACCTGCCGACAAGTCTACTGTTGCAGTAACATAACCACCACTGCAATTAAATATCAACGGATTATCAGGTGTACCTTCAATCATATCAGCAACAAAATCTACACTTGCATCTAATTCGCATATCTCACACGTAATTGGATTAAAGTATTCAAAACTTAGGGTTTCTCCGCTTGCCATATTACTGTAACATAATACTGTAAAAACATAATATCCACCAACCGGGAAGTATGTTGCATCAACAACTCCTCTACATTCATCTCCCACAAAGGCTGCAAGGGTGCCATTGTCTACTGCTATATAATCAATAAATACCTGAGCAGTTACTTCACATTTGTATACAAAATCAGGTGTATTTACAATCCAATCAGCAGGGGGTTCACAGTTGTCGGTTACTGTAATATAGTCCGTTTTTATTTCTGTACTAGTATTAGTTCCATCACCAACTAGTAATGAAACATCATATTCACCCATTGCATCATACATTACTGTAGGATTTTGCTCCATAGAAGTTGCTGGTGTTCCGCCTTCAAATTCCCAGGCCCATTCTGTTGCTCCACCCACTGAATTATCAGTAAACTGAACGCTTTCGCCTTCGCATACCTCTGTAATATCAGCAGTAAAGTTTGCAGTTAATACTGCACCATCAATTACTATAGTGTAATCTTCAACCTCACCATAAGATGCACTTCCGCAAGGAACCGGAGCTGAGCTATAAGTCATCCTAACCCTCATCCTAAACTGGCCGTCTGCTTGATCAGCAGGAGGGGTAATGGTGCCGGTAAATGTTTGTCCTGCTCCACCTACATTTGTTAATTCAAATGTTTCATCATCATTATTTCCTAATTCTTTATCCAGGTTCCAGTCAACCCAAACTGTTACGATATCTGATGCCCAGGCGTTTCCATTTTCAACAGTAATATCTTCACCTACACCTGGTTCTAACAGGGCTGTCATATCAGTATAATCAGCTACTCCACCCTGCCATGAGCTTGAGTTGTCAATATCTCCAATTTGAACCTGGGCAATCCATTCGTCTTCGGTTGAAGTAGTGGCCTCGCAGTAATCAGCAAATGGAAGCATGATAACATCTTCCTGGCTAATACCCATATCAGCGGTAAAGCTAATAGAGAGTTCTCCGGTGTATCCTGGAACAATGCCCGGGTCGGCATAAACGCTAAACATAGCCATGCCCTGTTGAGCTGGTTCAAGGTCACCCACAGTTTGAGGGTCTGATGTAAGAACGGTTAACATGGGATCGGTGCTGGTAAGTTCAGCAATAACTTCGTAAGCATCAGCTGTACCTGCATTTTCTACATTCACGGTCATATCCACAGTTTCACCCGGATCGAGAAAACCATTGTTGTTTCCGTTTGAATCGTCGATGATATAGTTGCCAACCTGCAAATTCGGAGCATGGCCGGTAATTACTACATTACTCGACCAGGTATCAGTACCATCAGAGGCAGATACTTCAAACAATACTGCATGTCCATCAGGAATATCGTCAGCTACATCAAAGGCAAATCCATCATCCACAGTAACAATTTCATCCGGATCAACATCGCCATAAGTTTCTTCGCCGTCAGTAACAGTAACATATTCATCAGTTGTAGCTAAGGTTACCATTACATCTTCAGCTGTAGAAATACCAACATTCTTTACACTAAGGGTTAAAAGAATAGACTCACCATAATCCATCATTCCATTGTTATTTCCTGCTTCATCATTGATAATATAGGAATCTTTAACAACATAAGGACCATCCTGTGGGATAACAGGAATAAGAGCCTGATGGGGAACATAGTTGTGTCTTGTAACGGTTACGGTAGCTTCGCCTGGTGTTTGAACCGGCTCGTCAAAAGTAATTGTGGCCAATCCGGCAGCATCAGAATAAGCAACTGCATACACAGAACCATCTTCATTTGAAACACAAACCATTGCATTTTCAATGGGGCCACCGGCACCCATTACATTTACTGAAAATTCAGAAACACCAAGGAAAATTTGGGTGTCATGCGAAACGGTCATTTCCATAGGCTGCATGGTCCAGGGCTCGATAGAAGCATCGCCCAACCACAAATAAGTTCTTACATTCGACTTGCCAATTTCACCATGCACATTCAAAACAGTGAGGTTTGCATAGTTTGTAATATAACCGATATTGGTAATATCTTCTTCGAATACGGCTTTGTACATTTCCTTGTCATAATCATGATTTGGAATGGTGTATGAAGGAATGATCGCACCATTTACAGCAACTGACCCGGATGGGTGTTTCATAAATGATTCGCAAAGGCATTCGCCGTTGTATCCAACGATATCCATATTGTCGCAGCAAACATCAAAGAAAACAAACAGTTGTTCGTTGTTTGTGAGCTGTGCAACTTCAGAAGCTGTGAAGTGTGATGATCCGCTATTTGTCCAATCCCATATTTGGGTTTGGCTACCGTGTCCACGATAATTAAATATACCAACACCGGTATTATTTACAAAGTCGATAACTTCTGCATTTGTATAGCCTTCTCCACCATAAGCCTGCTCAAAAATCGGGGTTTGTATGCTATAGTCAAAAGTTCTGATCTCTTCGCAGCACGCTGTATATTTTCCTGGATATTGCTCTTTATGTGCAATAAGAATGGTATTCTCGGCCCAGTTACTTGACATATCAGGTGCAAGATAGTGGGTCATTGTTTTTTCGATCTGAAGGTTCAGCTCTGTGATTGCGCCAGTGTTATAAACAAATCGGCCAATGGCCAGGTCCGCGTAGTGGTCATCCGGTCCATCAAGACAGGTGTACCAGCTATCGGAATAGGAAGCATCTCCACTTGGATTCCAGTAATACATTGGAACGATGTTGGGTCCACCGCCTGTACCACCATTAGGATAAGCATCACCAACCATTAGTACATATTCTAAACCTAAATCATAGAGTTCTGTAATATAATCTTTAAATTCCTGAGGAGAATCAAAACCTGTTTCAAGGGTTTTCACTTCAACTGTATGGCCCATTTGGTTTTTATAGTCAACCAATGGCTGAAGAGTTTCTACTGCCTCATCGTTGGTAATAATCAGATATTTGATACCGGGAGCATCGCGTAAAGTTTCGGTATAACCCAAATCGCCAAAGTTGGAGATGGCATTTTGGTACATGTTATAAAACTTCGGTGTAAGTACTTTACTGCGGTCAAGCACTGGGCTGTTATCTGAACCGGCAAATTCAATTTCTATCTTCATGTGTGTAATCACTTCCAGTTCCTGGGTGAGAGGATTGTAGGTGAAAGGTGTAATATGCATTCCTGATACTTTAACATCGCGCCAGATATTGGGCTGGTCCAGGCTTACATTTTCTACAGGAAAGTCAACATACCTTGAGTAAAATGCTTCATCCATTACAAATTCGTGGTCGTGTCCACCAGGGTTGTCGGTGGTAGGTGTTTGAAAAGGATAGACATTATATCCTGTAAGCTTTTCAGTTTCGATTTCTGAAATACTATACGAAACAGCGAGGTTATCGGGAATACCAATCAAATTATGTAGCATTGGTAATTCAGGCAAACCCACACTTTTGTTTGTAAGGCCATCAATAAGAGAAATCCTTTGGAAGATGTTTTCACCCTCTACAAGTTGTTCGCTAAACATTCCGGGAACAGTTACTTCAAAGGTCACGCCGGCGCGGTCGGATTGAAGGATAGTGATGGCTGCCTGCTCGGGCTGCTCGCTGCTGAAAGAAACCCAGCTTTTTTGAGCAAACGTAGCGCTAAAAGCAATTACGAGTGTTAATAGAATTGTAAATTTTCTCATGTTGAAATTAATTTTGTTATTGAATTATTAGTTTGATTTAGTTGAAAAAGCCGTGAAATGTACTTAAATTTCTCACAACGGGCTTTTTATTAACAAATTTTTAACAAGCAAAACCCGCCGGTTGTTAGCCGGCGGATTGCTGTTTTTTTATTTTGTATGAATAATTTTTTTGACAGAAACATGATTATCGGTAATCAATTTGAAGAAATAAATTCCTTCTTCAAGTCCATGTGAAGGGAATGTAAATATATTCATTCCTTCTGCTGATGCTGTGCCTTCGGAAATCACTTTTACTTCTGCGCCAAGCGTATTGTAAATAGATAGTTTATAACTCACACCATTTTCTAAATAAGCTTCAATAAATACTTTGTCAGCAAATGGGTTAGGATAAACAGAAATAGGGTTACTTAAGCTCAGTTCACCAATTCCGGTAACCACCACATGGATGCTGTTTGATGGGAAAGACTCACAGCTAAATTCGTTGAAAACTACACAGTGGTAAACATCTTCCCAGGCGCAAGTGTAAGATTGGCCGGTAGCTCCTTCAATAGGGCCCTGGCTGTCGTACCATTGGTTGCCTTCGCTGGCATCTGAGGTTAAGGTTATATCGTCCAAGCTGATGAATGGCGTTTCCGGTAGGTCGTGTACGGTAATTGTAGCCTGCGAGCTGGTTGTGTTCGCTCCATCGCTCACCTCAACGGTGTAGGTAGTTGTCTCTTCGGGCATAGCCTCCGGGTTCTGGATAGTAGGGTCGTTCAAACCAGTTTCAGGACTCCATACATAAGTGTAAGTTCCACTTCCTCCGTTGGGTTGAGCCATCATTTGTGAAGATTCGCCCACACAAATTTCATCAGGTGTACAGCTTACATTAACTGCAAGTACGCCACCGGCTATAGAAACGGTATATTCTTCTATTTCTCCATATGAAGCATCTCCACAAGGTTCCGGGGCTGAACTGTAGGTCATCCTGATACGCATCCTGTAGTTTGCAGCCATCTGCCCGTCAGGAACTGAAATCGTTCCTGTAAAGATTTCGCCTGCACCACCAACATTTTCGAGTTCGAAGGTTTCGTTGGCAGAGCTTCCAAATTCCATATCTACATTCCAATCCACCCAAACAGTTACCATATCGCTCGCCCAGGCATTTCCGTTGGTGATGGTGATTTCCTCTGTGGCTCCGGGTTCAAGCACTGTATTTTGGTCGGTGTAATTGGCTACACCACCTTGCCAGGTACTGGTATTGTCGATATCGCCAAACTGAACACGGGAAATATATTCATCTTCGGTGGAGGTTGTAGCATCGCAATAGTCGGGAAATAGCAAGTTAATTACATCACTCTGCTCGATGCCATACATGGCTTCGAAACTAATTTGGATGCTTGCAGTATAACCTGCCGGTGTATTTTCACTTGCTGAAACTGAAAATGTTACATCCTGTGTAATTCCGGCAGAAAGGTCACCCATATCCTGTGCCCCGGCTGTATTTATTGTGATGTACTGTTCGCCAATAAGGGTTGCCATTACCTCGTATGCATCAGCGCCACCATTGTTGGCTGCAGTGATAATGATATCGGCAGTTTCGCCAGGTTCAAGCAAGCCGTTGTTATTTCCTGAAACGGCATCATTGATAAAGAAATCGTTCATGGCTAAGGCGGGAGCACAAACCATAATAGAAAATGTAGAAGACCAGGTATCTTGACCTTGTGCCTGAACATTAAATAAGATGGAATGCTGATCCGGTACATCTGCTGAAATATCAAAAGCAAAGGCGTCTTCCATGCTAAGAGTAGCACCTCCGGCAATGTTGCCAAAATCTTCGCTATCATCGGTGATAGTTACAAATGCATCACTTGAAGAAAGTGTTACCATTACATTATCTGCCTGGGCTGTGCCTACATTTTTCATTTCAGTAGTTAGCAGGATACTTTCGTTATAATCGGCAATTCCGTTTCCATTTCCATCATCATCATTTACAACAGATGAACTATAAACAACAAAAGCGCCGCCATTCGGGATAACCGAAACCGGCAGCTCTTCTAACTGGCAATTGTATCCTGAAATAAAAATACTGGCGTCACCAACGTTGGCAATAGCTTCGGTGAAAACGATTTCAGCAACACCGCTTTCATCGGTGGTTGCCATTCCGTAAACCATGTCTTCCATCATAAAAATACAATCAATGGCTTCGGCAGGGTTGCCGTTCTCGGTGAGGGTAACAGATATTGAAGGTGCTCCAATAGGAAGTGCTTCCTGATAATCGGCTACCACATCAATGGGTTCATCAGCCCAAAACCTAACGGCAGCATCGCCCAGCAGGTTGCAGTCGTAGAAGTTCCAACGCAAAGCACCTTCTTCGTGCTGACCCGGAGCAGTAACCCAGGGTGCAGTTTCGATGCGGGCCATGGTGTAAGCCATTCCCAAACGGCTCTCTTTTTTATCATAGTAAGCATCTACCAACTCGCGGTTGAGGTGAGCAGCAGGGCCTTCGGTTTGGCCTTCGTTGAACCAGCCATAGCGTGAATTCATATAAACAGCAACTGCTAAATTATCGATGCCAATCATCTTTTCGGCAATACAATCGTTATCGTCGAAAGCACCGCAAATACAGCCGTGTGAATAAATCAATGTATAATTGTGAGTTACACCGTCTAAAGGAGCGAAATTTGAATTGGTGATGTCACTGTTATAAAACTTCATGGTATAGTTGGAGTTGGCGTGTCCTACATGGTGGATAAATCCTCCGCCCTGGTTCATGGTGTTTTTCAGCGTGGTCGCCGACCATGAACCTTCACTTTCGTACATTTTTTCGATGTTTTGATCTTCGGGGATACCGTTGGTTGTGTAACCATTGTCTTCGTGGTAGCCAATCAAAAGTTCGAGATAATCAGATCCCCATGTTTCGGGTGGGTCGTAAAGAAATTCGCCAACCAAAAACGGGTTGTCCAGTTCACCCAAAACAGGGTTTTGCTGGTACATGATGGTTTTGTTCAGCAGCGCGTCAAGCTCTGCCTGTGTTGAAACCGACATTCTGCCCATGCCAATTTCGGGAAGTAAATCATCTTCACCAATTTCGCCCCAAAGGTTATTACCGTTGTCATTCCAGGTACCATCGAGTGCGCAAAAGTAAAGGTCGGCAGGAATATTATCATCTTCATAAACTGAAGAGGACTGAACATGGCAGTAGAAACCGCGGTAAGGTACATGCTCCACATCACCACCCAAAGTAACGTGCTGAATGCCGTGATCCTGGTATTCCTGGATAATGTAATTCCTGATTTTTTCAGGGTTGTCCTGTCCGGTCATGGAAGAGTAAATATCTTCAGTAGTGGCGATTTGTGCGATAATTCCACGCGGTGCATAAAAATCGACCAACTGCTGGAAGTCGTCAGCAAATTGTGCTGGTGTAACAATGATCATCTGGTAATCATCGCCACGGGTTTCTTTTACAGGATATGAATTTATGGCCTCAGTATTTTGAGCAAGGCTTGTTACCCTTTTTAAAACCTCAGCACCTGAATGCAGGTTCTCCAAAGCTTTAGTGGCTATTTGATCAACCACAGAATTAATTTTAACAGTCAGCGATTTGTAATAAGAAACCTGACCAGTTACCGGATTGTATTTTACCGGAGTAAACGCCGTCATCGCGACAGCATAACCATTTAGAAATTGCGTGGTGAGTTCTCCTGCAGCACTTTCGGGATAGCTGGCATCTTTTTGATAAACATCTTCCTTAAAAGCAAAAATTCCCGAACCGCCTTTAGAGATGGGTTGGGAATGCTGCATAGGATAGAGCTGATAATTACCTTCAAGAATAACTTCTTCGCCGGGAATGATTTCAATTTCCCTGGCTGCATGTCCGGGAGGTAGCAAAAGTGAAACCGAAAAATAAGGAAGCATTGGCTCCCCAGAGATACCATTAAGCATTGCTTCTTCAAAGTTGATGATCTGAAATCCATCTGCTTCGGAGACTTGTGGTTCAGAGAAGGTATAGTTTTTTTCGACGACATCAGCAAAAGAAATGCTGACGGTAAGTACGAATGTTAAAAGAGAGAGTAAGAGTTTTTTCATTTGTATAAATTAGTTTTTATGAAACAAGCAAAGAGAGAAATACCTCTTTGCTTGTAAATAACAATGATTTACAATAATTTATTATTTGTTAATTCTAAGTAATTCAAAATCTTGTATGCTTGTTGGCTTAACCAGATAGCAATAGTCTAGCATCATCTTTTCGGGTTCTGCAATCTTTATTGTGAAACTATTGCTTGTTACCAGTTTATACCCATAAAATAATGATGGCTTTATGTTACTATATTCAAATCGTCCGTATGGCGTATCGAATAAAGTAGTTTTTAAAGTGCCTACCGATGTAATATTAAATACTCCCTCGGGAATAAGGTCGTAGTATGACATTGCACTAACCAACGAAATATATGATAGCTTATGCAGCTGATTGGCAAAGTGATATAATAATTGCTCATCTTTTTCCTGATCTGAGAAACAGTAGTATCCATTTCTAATTTTGGTAATATACCCTTCCTTTTGCCATTCAACTAATTGCCTGCGATAAAAAGTTGGTGCAATCTTTCTAATATCATTATAAGTGAATACTACTTTATTTTTTAATGCCTTTTTAAACTCCAAATATTTCATTTGTTTCTATTTGTTGTCAAAAATAATAACATTTGGGAATAAATGTAAGTTTTTTGGTATCAAATTAATATTTGTAGTGGTTGTACAAAAGCACGAGACCTCTTGCACGGGCTTTGCTTCAGACTTGAACTAGGTGGATTGTCCCGGGACAGATTAGGTTCCCCCGGTTTCTGACACTGTCTAAATAAATTTCGACACCTCATCGGTCAGTTCACTTTCGTTCAGCGCTTGAATACAATAGTTCGTGTAGTTTTTGTTTCTCGCAAAGCCGCAAAGTATTGATTATAAGCATGATAAATACTTATCGTACGTTTTATAAGCATTTGATTATGTGTATGTTACAAAACCTTAACGAACTATTGACAAATGTAAAACTTATTTATATATCAAACAATAATGGAATATCATAATATTTTAATATAGTGGTATTCCATTATAAGGAGTAAGACTTTTCGTATTACTTCATCAAAACAATCTTCCGCATTTGAATTGAATTATTAGTAACAATCTTTATAAAATATGTTCCATTTTCATTTATACCTGTATTCCACTCTGTTGAATAACTACCGGCATCCACAATCTTATTTTCGATTATTTTAACCTGTTTGCCGTAAATGTCAGATACAACAATGAGTACTTCTGATGTATTTTTCAAAGTATAGTTGATGGTTGTTATTCCGCTTGTTGGATTAGGATAAACGTTAAATGCTTCATAATCTACTGTAGCAACAATACCTAACGCTGATTTAGTATTTAAATCAAAAGTGTTAATAACATCAGCAATTACCATATCGTTTGTAAATTTGATTGTTTCTATACATTCGTACATCTCATTGTTCCTAGAATCAAAATACTTAAATGTTATGGTTTCGCCTTCTACAATATTACTGTATATCATTAGTTGATATGCAAATTCATCTGTTGGCTCAAAATACATAGCTTTAGATATACCACGGCATTCGTTTCCTACATATGCCAATAAAAGATCATCTTCTGAACTACTTAATACATTAGCATTGAAAACTCTTGCTGTTACAGTACCATTAAACTCATATTTGTATGGATTAACTGTTATACCGATATTGTTAGAAAAAATAGGTAATTCGGTATGCAAACCTGATTTCATTGTCTCTGCGGGATATGTTAATACATCTGCATTTTGCAGACTTATTTTATATCCATCATAGGGTGATAATGTTTCCAATGCACCATACCATCCGTAGCCTGCATAATATGTAGCTGAGCCTGTTTGATTTTTGATATAATCGTTCTCTTCCAGGCTTAGTGACTCCAATGCTACGTTTATGTCCAAATCAACTTGTGGCAAATATCCTATCCAGGTCCAGCCTGAATTTAAGTTTATTGGCATAGTTGGATCAACTGCCATTCCTGTAAATTCAAGTACATCACTATTGGCAAGGCTAATCTGATACATAAGTACAGGATCAATCTCCGTTAATGCTCCATACCAACCGTAACCTGCGTAATATGTTGCTGAACTTGTTTGATTTTTGATGTAATCGTTCTCGCTTAAAGTAAGCGAAGTAAGCACATTATCCAAACTCATATCATCGTCATCAATATTTAAGGAAAACCATGTCCAGCCCTGGAAAAGGTCTATTGTTGCAGTAACAGGACCTCCGCAAATAAATAATAACGGATTGCCAGAAGTTCCTTCAATCATATCTGCAACGAAATCTACACTTGCATCTAGTTCACATATTTCACATGTTACACGATCAAAATATTTAAAACTTAAAGTTTCTCCACTTGCAAGATTACTATAACACATAACTGTAAAGGTATAATAGCCGCCGGGGGGGAAATAAGTAGCATTAACAACTCCACGGCATTCATCATCTACAAAGGCAGCAAGAGTTCCACTTTCAACCGCTATATCATCAACAAAAACCTGGGCGGTTACTTCACCGTTGTATGCATAATCAGGTGGGTTAACAAACCATCCAGCTGGTAAAGGACAACCACAATTTAGCATTATGGGATTATCAGGAGCTCCAATAATCATATCAGCCACAAAATCAACTGTTTCCGACAAATCACAAACATCACAAGTAACAGGATCAAAATATTTAAATGACAGTGTCTCTCCACTTGCAAGGTTGCTGTAGCACATTACTGTAAAGATATAATTTCCGCTAGGTTCAAAATAAGTGGCATCAACAATTCCACGACATTCATTGCCAACAAAGGCAGCAAGAGTGCCATTTTCAACTGCTATATCATCAACAAATACCTGAGCTGTTACTTCTCCATTGTATGCAAAATTAGCAGGGTTTACTGTCCAGTCATCAGGTGGATTACATCCTCCTGTTACTGTAAATTCATATTCTACTATCTCTGATTCTCCATCGTCATATACAGCTGATACTCCACCCATATACGTTTGTCCGGCAGTTAAATCAGCATATTGCCAGAATAAATCAGGTGTATTACCTACTGATGTTCCATCAAGATATAGGTTGTAACCTAATAGGTCTCTTGATTTTGTATTATCTTTTTGTTTAACAGAACCAACACCGGTATCAAAACGCTGATTAATAACATCTAAAGGTGATAAGTTGCTATTACCTTTAGCAGGGCGTAATACACTGGTATTAGGCGTAATACCATCCTTTGAAACCCCATATGTAACATAGGCTTCGTGACTACCAACTGCATATATCTCAAATTCACCCATTTCAACAAAATTACCTACATCTCCAAAAAACAAACTTCCATCATAATTATCCTCATCAACTCCAACATACGGTCCGTTTTCTAGTACATTTTGCGTATATACCATAAACGTACCTTCGAGCATTGTAAGGTCATTAATATCAATGGTTATGAATGCATCACCAGTTTCTCCGGTTACACTGTAAGGACCATCTAATACAGTTGATCCATCGCCCGATAGCAGGTATACATTTTCTTCCTGTTCAGGATTACCAGCTGAACTATGCCAATACTTAATTTCAGTTATGGTAACAGGATACTCTGCCGGAGTAAAAAGTTGAGCTAATCCAGCTCCTCCTTCTGAACAAGTAGCAGACTCAAATGACCCATCATGATAAAATAACCATCCTGATGTGCCACTACCTGGTGCTGTCCAAGTACCATATCCTGCATCTGTAATAAAAAAGTCTGTTGGGAGATCTAATGTACCACCTGGTACAGTAAATTCATAATCAACTATTATTGATTCGCCTTCATCATATACTACAGATACTCCGCCCATATAAGTTTGTCCGGCTGTTAGGTCTGCATACTGCCAGAATAAATCTGCTGTAGTACCTACCATTTCATAATCAAGATATAAATTGTATCCTAACAATGCATTTGAATTTTCCAGTAGCTGTATCTCATCAAAATAATAAATAGAATCATCACCAGGGTTTCCAAAATCAAAGAATATTACAATTTTAACGTAATCAGCTTCCGGCGCACCACTAAAATCATAAATAAGCTCTTCCCATGTATTAGCAGCTGTATTTGTTACATCTACTTCATGCGTAATGCTTGCATCTTCGTTTTCTATTTTAACTTTAACAACAATACCAATCTTAGGCGACCAAGTAAGTACTTTTACGCTACAGTATGAGTCGAAATCAAGTAATGCCGACTCAAAGAAACAACCGGCCCAGGTTTCTGCTCCTGCTGATTTGGTAAGCATTGCAGTATTTGCAGTTGTATTTGCACCAGATTGATCAGGATTTGGGACAACTGCGATATCAACAATATAACCAAATACTGTAAATACAGGAACTTCACCCTCAAAGTTTTCTACCATTAGAGTTGAAGGAGCTGTCCATGTTCCATGTCCTTCGTCGGTTACCATAAAGTCGGTTGGTGGATCTAATGTTCCTGATCCGCCGCCACTAAAACATACATCATCAAAATGTGCTCCCGGAGGTATTTCGCCTGCACCTGGATTTGCATATAGATTTGCACTTCCTAATGTATTGGCTCCTTGATTTCCAAATGGTCCTAATGTCCATTGATATCCAATAATAAGTTCACCATCAACAAAGAACTCACACCAGTCGTTATCTAAATCAACTACAATCTCATTATGATACCAGGTATCGTATGTGTATGGTATTACTGCTGCTGCAGCTCCACCGGCATCTATTATCATATTCATTTCATAGTCGTACATAATCTGAAATCCCCATTCAATTCCAATATTATGATCTTTCTGAAGATTCCAATACCCGGTTGTTCCGGTTGGAATATAAATGTCATTGGTAAATGTATATGAACCTGATGTTAAAGTAGCATCAGAAAACACACGTACTAAGTCGGTTGTGCCCTCTACCAATATAGAATTGAATGGACTTACTGAATAAAGATCAGAAACTATAGCATCTTCCGATGTTCCTGGCGCTCCACTCCATGTTGTCCACATTCCGCCTAATTGCTCGGCTACATATCCACCAACTGTTAGATCATCAAAATCTTCACAGTCAGCTCCACCACCGGGTACAGTAAATTCATGTTCTACTACTTCTGATTCTCCATCGTTATAAACGGCGGATACTCCACCCATATAGGTTTGACCTGGTGTTAAATCAGCATATTGCCAGAATAAATCAGTTGTAGTTCCTCTACTTGCACCATCAAGATATAGGTTATAACCTATTAAGTCTTTTGATCTAATTGCATTTGGTGAGTTATTAATCTCTCCTGAATTTACAAAAGTTAAATCAGTTGATTGATTGTTATAAACTTTATCATTAGGTATTTCACCCAAAGATACTGTTTTACCCATCTCATCGGTTACATAACATCCTAAATTCCATGTAATATAATAACCATAATCTGTTAAACGATTCCAGGAATCACCATCAAAAGAAATTAAATCTCCATTTGGCTCTCCCATGTAATCACCACAACCAGCAAGAGCTTCATCTTCTTCGGTATAAATTGTGATCCATAACTCTTGAGATGCATCAATGGTTACAGGACTTGTTAATTCAACTTCATTCCAAGCTTCTATATTTAATTCCACTAGGTCTTGCTCAAATAATAATGTTGAAGCATCCGTGCCTTCAAATATTTGTAAAGTATTTACTTCTTCAGATAAGCAAAAAACCCTGATCTTCGATACAGAATTACCATCATAAGCCGTTAACTGATCCGGATCAAACTTAATAGCCCATGAAAAAGATTCCGCACTACCAATGCCGCTAGTATTAACGCCTTCGTCATAAAACAACCATTCGCCTGTGCCACCACCACTCGGGACATCCCATGTAGCGTATCCATTTTCTGATACGACAAAGTCTGTTGGAGGACCAAAATCAGCAGGAGGATATTCATCATTATACCAAAAATCAAGTACATCATTTGTGGAAACTACAGTATAAATTCTATTAGGTCCATCAGGAAATTCTGCATTATTCCAATCTCCATTTATACGAAACTTAAATTCGATGTAATCACCAACATTAAGATTAGTTAAAACAACTGTATAAATTCCATCTGAATTAGCATCTGACAACACATCTCCCGGATTACCCCAATTATTAAAATCACCTGCCAGATCAACAAACTCAGTTTCAGGATTGAAATTACCTAAAGTGATCTGATAATTCATATTTACATTAAAGGTAACTGTTGTTTGCGCAGAATTATCAATTATATCGTCAATATCACGTGGTAATAATCTATATGCGCCCCAGGTATAAAATACAACCCCTGTAACATCGTAATTATTTCCAATTGTTGGAATATACAAAAAAATAGCATCATCTACTATTGCCCATCCAGTTTCGTCGTCAATGAACCACTGACCATATTGAAAGAGAGTATCAGTGCAAATTGCATTAATAACCTGAATTAAAACCCCTTCGTTGGCTTCAACACTATCTAAACTACCTGTTGTTATTATAGTTGGGGTTGGTAATGGATTTGATGACGAAACAATTGAAAATGTAGTAAGATTCTTTAGTTCTGTCATATCATAATATTCATACACCTCTGCTGTTAACAATACTTCATCGCCCATGGCCGGAGTATTTGAATCATAAACATAAATACCATTCCACTCTCCTGCACCATCCTGAATAAAATACCCATTACTTTCAACAGCAGTAACAATACCGGTAGTAGTTACTATTTGACCATTATATGGAGAATCTCCGGAAGGATCAGTTGTATATTGAATATCGTAGATAGTAATCCCATCAAAATGTGCGTATGGCCATTCCGTTGTTATCCATGCAGGATCATTATCATCAGTATCAGGTGTTGAGCCCATCTGAAGGGCTGAAGATTCCTCCGGTGCATTCCAATCAAGTTCAATACCAATAGGGTTTGCAAAAAGTCCGGTTGTGAATCCTACCATCAGCAGAATTACAAGTATCAAGGATATTTTTTTAGTTTTCATAGCAGATATTTTATTGTTTTAAGATATATTTAATTAAAAATAATTTCATTTTTAGCACTATCTGTCAAACAACTCAAATATGTTGTTATGAGCAGCCATTTTAATTTATCATTATTTTGTATTTCTTTCTGTCCCAGAATATTAAAAATTGAAACTGAATTTATTTTATTCAAACTATTACATTGAATAAAAATAGTCTGTAAAGCAGGATTTGGGTATATTTGTTGCGTTATCAACAGAGAAATAGCGATTAAAAATAATTTCGCTTTCTTATATCCGAGTGTTATCTTAGGTGGAATGAGTATCATACACAACTTAGTTTATTCGTAATATTTCCCGGTAAATAGGTTTCAAATTAATTAAAGTTTTACTATAATTTCTTGAGCGACTCCAAAAATAAGTTATTTATGATCGTTTTTTTGATGAATCATAATTATATGGGTAATTTATATTAATACTAAATAGACCGGAGTAAATATACTACACTGAATGAGCAATTTTCAATAAGCAACATTTACGACAAACACTAAATGTGCAACTTCCAATAAACAACACTCAAGAAACAACACAAAGTCAGAAGATATAGTCTAAGAATTTTTAATAGTTTTGCATGACATTTTTATCAAACATGAAAAACAATAACAGCCTGATATCGTGGATAATACTAGCATCGTTAGTATTGGTATGGGGAAGTTCATTCATACTAATCAAGAAGTCTTTGATGTATTTCTCAGCCACTGAAGTTGGGATACTTAGGGTTACAGTAACCTTTATTTTTTTACTACCAATTGCAATTCTAAAACTAAGTAAAATAAATAAAAAATACCGGAATTATCTTATTCTTTCAGGAATAGTTGGAAGCCTTATACCATCATTTATGTTTGCCATAGCTCAAACCGGCCTTAATAGTTCCTTGGCAGGTATACTAAATTCACTAACTCCCCTTTTTACATTATTTCTAGGATTAGCCTTTTTTAAACTAAAATCAGCATGGTATAATATATTAGGTGTGTTTATTGGATTAGTAGGAGCTACGGGATTAATTTATGCAAC
>Ga0208900_1000961_pt1 | contig 16535 bp, 14 predicted proteins | sample AntAceMetag02UKK_FD_184763 | JGI IMG/M metagenome (GOLD analysis project Ga0208900, IMG submission 184763) | Saline lake microbial communities from Ace Lake, Antarctica - Antarctic Ace Lake Metagenome 02UKK (SPAdes) (version 2) | ecosystem: Environmental > Aquatic > Non-marine Saline and... | reverse complement strand
TTACCAGAAATCGTGGGACCTTACCGAGGACTATGCCGAACTGATCGAGGGCCTCTCCAAAACCTTCGATTCGCTACAGGCCAACCGCACCAACCAGATCATGAAAATACTTACTATTATTTCATCTTTCATCCTTCCGCTTTCGTTAATTACGGGTTTGTATGGCATGAATGTGATGCTGCCCGTACAAAACAATCCCTATGCTTTTATTACCATCATGGTGGTAATGGTGGCCCTTGCCGGATCTATGTTTTTCTATTTTAAGATGAAGAAGTGGATTTAGGGGGGAGAAGTGCCTAAGGTGAGCTAAAGTGTGGAGTGAGCTAGAGTGAGGAGTGACTAAAGTGAAGAGTGAACGAAGGGTTTAAATCCCTGACCAAAGGGAGAGGGATGGAAACCCTGATTAAACGAAACGCTACTAAAACCAGGGCTGCCATCCCATCGTGCCTCAGGGCTTGCTTCCCTTTCATAAAATATTTTTAGTGAAATTTTGTGGTTTCGTGCTTTAGTGGCATGATTTCTTACGATGTTGGTATAGTAAGGTTTGACTATTTTAGAATTATCCTTCAATCTCCCTCCCCAAACAAGCCAAACCTGCAATACTTGATTTTTTCTCCCTGCTCGCGGAAGAGCATTTCGTAGTGGGTGCGGATGGAAACAACATCGTCGCTGCCGGGGTTTTTATCAACATCGTAACTGTGAAAAAGTAAGGGCAGGTTTTGTTCTTTTATAACTTCCAGGCTGAAATCAAATAATGGTGTGTTGTCGGTTTTGAGATGGACAATGCAGTTTTTATTGCAAACGCGTCGGTAGCGGTCAAGAAATTCGGGTGAGGTAAGCCTTTTCTTAGCTTTGTGTTTTCGAGGTTGAGGGTCGGGAAAGGTGATCCAAATTTCATCGATTTCGATAGGGTCATAAAAGTGTTCGGCCAATTGAATTTTGGTGCGGATGAAAGCAACATTTTCAAGTTTTTCTTCCTGCGAAGTTTTGGCGCCACGCCACATTCTGGCCCCCTTAATATCCATGCCAATAAAATTTTTATCGGGATATCGCCGGGCGAGCCCTACGGTAAATTCTCCTTTTCCACATCCAAGTTCCAGCACCAGGGGATTGCTGTTTTTAAAAAATGCCTTATTCCATTTACCTTTCAGCCTAAACCCTTCAGCTAATTGCTGATAGGTGGGTTGGAAGAAGTTTTTGAAGGTTTCGTTCTCGGCAAAGCGCGCCAGCTTTTTCTTACTCACGATCTGGTGGGGTTTTTATTGTGAATAGTGATTGGTGAATGGTGATTGGTGAATGGTGATTGGTGAATGGTGATCGGTGAATGGTGAATGGTGAATGGTGAATGGTGAATGGTGAATGGTGATCGGTGAATAGTGATCGGTAGTTATTGATTGAAAATAGATCATCTTTATTTTGCTACGGACTGTGGACTGTAAACTGAAGACCCGCCCTCGGCGAGGCAAGCTGCCGACTGAAGACTGTGGACTGAAGACTGCTCACTGTTTTACTGTCTTAATAACCATGCGCCGGGGTTAAGGCTGACCCTTACTTTTTCAAGTTCGTTTAGTGCCTCCGACTTCCTGATGTAAGCAGCAATACTCACCCTGTAATATCCATTGGCAGCCTGTCCGATCACCTTTGAATTTTCATAGCCCTGCTCTTTACAGGATGAAATAAGATTTTCGGCATTCGCAACATTTTCGAATGACCCGCCAATGAGGTGATACGTTTTTTCAGCAACAACCTTTTCAGTAAGAACAGGAATTGGCTCAGGCGTAATCTCAGCATCAGCATCTTTATGGATGTTGCTGTCTGTTGTTTCAAGAATAATTTTGGGTTCGCTTAATTCTGGAAGAAAAGATGCTGTTTCCGGCTTTATGATTGTTGGTTTAGCATCTTCTTTTTTGGTAGTAGCGACATTCATGTCAATTTGCAAATTATCACTGTTAGTTGCAACAGTCTCGTGTTCGGGAACTAGGGCAAGCTGGTTTGTATATGCATCTGAAAAGCCATTCCAAAGCTGGGTTTTCATCGATATCCACCCGGAAAAAATAAAGAGTGGGATAATAACCAAAGCCCATGATGCAACACGCCTGTTTTTCTTTGGCCTTGCTTCATCCTCTCGCCTGTTGATAAATTTTGTCGCTGGTTTTGGGGCCGGTTTTCTATAATTACGGTCGATCATGGGCGAAACAAAAGCACTCAGCCCAAAAGCGTCTTTATTGTAATTGCTTTTTTCGTCCTGCTTAAAAAGTATATTTCCTTCGATACCTTGAGAAAGTACACCGATTTCGTCGAGGTCTATTTTATTTCCGGATCTTATTGCATCTAAAGTATTCTTCGAAAAATTTGCGATAATAGCAAGGGCAACGGGGTATGTGAGGTTCTCGATTTCGGCAACAGCATTTGCAAGCAAACCGTCGTTGTTTTTTAATTCGGGATTGAATAAAATGGTTTTGGAAGGTGCTTGAAACATGTGCTGCACCGGGTGGATTTTTGCCGGTGCGTAGTTGCTGACAAATCCGCCCAAACCGGGAACAATTACGCACTCATGCTCAAATAATAAACTGCTAATATGCCTGCTAATATCCATGTTTTTGATTGATTTTTTCGACCAGCTAAGGTAATACTTCTATGCGTAGGTTTTTCAGATATTGAAAAGTTTTGATAAATCTTCTGGTGTGTCAATGGCAATACTTTCAATGTCAGTTTCTTCGGCAAAAACTAAAAATCCGTTTTCGAGCCACCTTAATTGCTCCAGCGACTCGGCAAGTTCCAAATTTCCCCTGGAAAGGTTGATAACTTTCTTAAGGATTTTAGTTTGATAACCATAAATGCCAACATGTTTATAAAATGTTTGCTGACCCAACCACTCTTTTTGCTCATGGCCTCTTAGATAAGGTATGGTTGACCGGCTGAAATAAAGTGCCCGTCCATTATTGGCAAGCACAACCTTAACTACATTGGGGTTGAAGAGCTCGTCCTCAGTGTCGATTTTTTTTATAAGTGTGGCTATCTGTACTTTGTCATCAATCAACTGAAGGGCAACTTTTGAAATTTGCCCGGGATCAATAAAAGGTTCATCGCCCTGAATATTGAGGACGGCATCAAATGCTTCCCCCTGTTTCTCCATTATTTCAATTACCTCCCCACACCGATCGGTGCCACTTTGGTGAGAAGTTAAGGTCATTATTGCATGCCCGCCAAAGCTACTTACCTCGTTTAAAATCCTCTCATCATCAGTGGCAACAACAACTGCATTAAGTTGCGGGCATTTTAGACATTGTTCGTAAACCCGCCTGATCATGCTTTTTCCCTGGATGTCAACCAGAGGTTTTCCGGGAAAGCGTGTTGAGGCATATCGTGCCGGGATAATTCCTGCTATTTTCATGATTTGATTTACTTGTTAATCGTACGGTTCAATTATACTTCCCAAAATCAGCGCAAAGCTAAAAGTTAAAACTGAATGGGCTGGTTTGAGTGAACGATAAATGTCATATTATTATCTTCAAATGATTTAGTCCTTCATCAAATTAAACGAATTTTACCTGTCTTGGGCAGGTTATAATTCGGTTAATCAGCGTAATTCGATGACAAATATTTTAACAGGGTGATATTTGTTGTACATCCGCTAGGCTCTTACGAAGACCACTATTGCCAACATGTAAACGATAATTTTGTTGCTTATAAACAGTTCGGAATCGTTGCAGGTTACAGGTTGCAGGTTGCAACTTGCAACCTGCAACATTGTTATGGTTTTTGTTTTCCCGATATTAATCGGCTTATTTTATAGTTAATTTGGAAATATTTAGTGTCATGTCAAACATATTATGACGATTGAAAGTGCTCTGCACGTTTCAATGTCAATACCCTGACTTTCAATCGTGCGTAGTACATTGAAACGTCAAAATAACCCGAAACTTCACAATTGACAAGACACTAATCGGCAATCGCACTACCCCAGCCATCTTTTTACTATTTTTGCCTCCTTTTCCTCATAAACTCAAATGCACGACAAGCAGAGAACAAATAAAATCATCAGGGCATCGTGGATAGCAGTTGGCAGCAATGCCGCACTGGCCGTATTGAAAATCAGCGTCGGGATAATTGCAGGTTCATTGGCTGTGATTGGTGATGGGATTGATTCGGCTGGTGATATTGTAACTTCATTAATAACTTTATTCACTGCAAGGATTATCTCGAAACCACCTAACCTGAAATTTCCGTATGGATATCGAAAAGCTGATACAGTGGCTGCAAAGGCCTTGTCATTCATCATCTTTTTTGCCGGCGCTCAACTGGCCATTTCTACCATTCAGAAGATTTACGAAGGTGGTGGAAATACAATCCCTGATCCCATTGCTATTTATGTGATTGTAATTTCGGTTCTGGCTAAACTGGGTTTATCCAACTATTTGCTAAAAACCGGCAGGAAAATTGACAGCCCGATGTTGATAGCAAACGGTAAGAATATGCGCAACGATGTGGTGATATCCATGTCTGTGCTGGTGGGTTTGGTTTTCACTATTTATTTTCAACTGCCGATCATCGATTCAATTTTTGCTTTACTCATCGGTATCTGGATCATGAAAAGCGGTTTCGATATTTTTATGGAAACCAATGTGGAGTTGATGGATGGCGTGAGTGATCAATCAGTTTATAACAAGATTTTTGAAACGGTGGAGCGGGTTGAAGGCGCTAGTAACCCACATCGCTTAAGAGTGCGAAAACTGGCAAATATGTATGTGATTGGGATAGATATTGAAGTTGATCCAAAGCTGAAAATTGGTGAAGCCCACGATATTGCAAAAAACCTTGAACAATGCCTGAAGGATCGTCTGGGAAACGTGTATGACATTTTGGTGCATGTTGAGCCCCACGGGAATTATGAAGCAGATGAATCTTATGGAATTTCTTCGAAAGATATCGAAACAAACTAAAACAAAAAATAAATGAAGCGTACATTACTTTTTCTGATAATTGTTGTTATGATTGGTGGGCATTCCAAACTTTCGGCCCAGGACAAACTCTTTACTTTGAACGATTATATGAATTGGGACCTCTATCCCGAATCAGTAAGCAATTTGCATTGGATGGCAAGGATGGATGCTTTCACTTTTGTGGAAAACAATGCCATCGTCCGTAAGGATGCTAAAAACTCATGGGAAGCAGATACTATTCTTCGGCTGGTTGATTTAAATAGTGCTGCATCTAAAGCCGGACTTGAGGAGATGCGGGGAATCCCAGGCATCAAATGGATTGACGAATCTCAGTTCTATTTTATTAGGGACTCAAAAGTTTTTGTATTCAGCTTTGCTGATACTACAATGAAGCAAAAAAATGCTTGGGACGAAAATGCCGAAAACCTGGAGCGGTGCGATGAAACTTTTACGGTTGCCTATACCATCGACAATAACTTATTTGTGGCCATTGATGGTGAGGTGATGAAGGTTTCGGAGGAAGAGAACTCTGATATCTTGTATGGTCACGTTCCATCCCGGAACGAGTTTGGTATCAACAATGGTTCTTTCTGGTCACCCGACGGAAAGTTGCTGGCATTCTACAAAATCGATCAAACTGAAGTAGAGGATTACCCGATGGTGGATATTTTTAATAGGATTGCCAAAGCCGATCCCATCAAATATCCCATGGCAGGTATGAAAAGCCAGAAAGTTGCCCTAGGTGTTTTTAATCCTGATTTTAACGAAATAACATGGATGCGCGTAAACGGATCCGAAAATCAATACCTGACTTCAGTGACCTGGGGACCGGAAAGTAAATACATTTACATTGGGCTGTTGAACCGCGACCAGAATCATCTTAAAATGAATAAGTATGATGCCCTAACAGGTAAATTCATTAAAACTTTGTTTGAAGAAATCAACGAGCGCTACGTTGAACCTTCGGGCTCTCTATATTTTCTTGAAACCAAGCCGGAACAATTCATCTGGCAAAGTCGCCGCGATGGATGGAACCATCTCTACCTCTACAATACCGAAGGTGAACTGATCAGTCAGATTACTGAGGGTGATTGGGAAGTAACAAGGTTCCTGGGACTGGATGAAGAAGAAAAAAATGTTTTTTATACATCAACAGCTATCAGCCCAATCGAAAGGCACCTTTTTAAAACCAACATAAAAAAAGGAAAAACCGAACAACTTACTTGGGAGGCTGGTACCCACAGTATCCGTGCTTCGAAAAACAAAAACTATTTTATTGATGTTTTTAGTAGTACTGAAATAGCAAGAGCTTATTATTTAACAGATGACAAAGGTGAAGTAATCGATACTTTACTCACTGATGAAAACCCATACGGGGAGTACGAAGTTGGTGAGATGGAAATATTTACCATAAAGGCTGACGATGAAGAAACAGATTTATATTGCCGTTTGATTAAACCTGGTGATTTTGATGCTACAAAAAAATACCCAGTGCTGGTTTATACCTACGGCGGGCCACACGCGCAGCTGATTACAAATTCGTGGACAGGTAGTGCGGGTTTCTGGCTCAACTACATGGCACAACAGGGCTATGTTGTTTTCACACTTGATAACCGTGGCTCGGCCAACCGTGGCTTTGAGTTCGAAAGTATCATCCACCGCCAGTGTGGTGAAAAAGAAATAACCGATCAGATGGCTGGAGTTGACTATCTTAAAACATTGGATTACGTTGACACCAATAAAATTGGCGTGGATGGTTGGAGTTACGGAGGGTTTTTAACGACTTCACTAATGCTAAGGAATCCCGGGGTTTTTAAAGTAGCTTGCGCCGGAGGGCCTGTCATCGATTGGAAGTGGTACGAAACAATGTATGGTGAGCGCTACATGGATACACCTATGCAAAACCCTGAAGGTTACGAAAAAGCCAATGTGTTGAATTATGTCGATCAACTCGATGGCAAATTACTTATCATTCATGGCACTAATGATCCCGTGGTGATGTGGCAAAACAGCCTCACATTTCTGGATGAATGCATCAAAAACGGTAAACAGGTGGATTATTTTGTTTATCCCGGTGCAGGCCACAATATGCATGGCAAAGCCAGGGTGCATATGTTTGAAAAGATCACGGGGTACTTTGATGAGAATTTAAAGTAATTTGATGATGTGGTGATATGTTGATTTGAAAATTAATAGTTCACGTACCAATAAAATATGAGGGTTGTAATATTATAAAATAATTAGCCCAACCAGACCCAAATGAAGAAATTCCAAACGTATTTTTACACTTAAACTGCTAAATTCCAAACGTATTTTTACACTAAATGTGTAATTATCCAAGTATGTTTGCTATTTTTGTGTCAATAATATATTGACAATATTCATTAAGCAGGCAATTATGAAACGTTTTTTTACAGACTATCTGGTAGATTGGAAAACCCGGTCGCACCGCAAACCTTTGATAGTAAGGGGTGCACGACAGGTAGGTAAAACATTTACTATTGACGGGTTTGGAAAAATAAATTTTGAAGAAGTTGTAAAAATAAATTTTGAGGCGACACCTGAGTTGAAGCAATTTTTCACCACCAACAATATTAAACAAACCATTCAAAACCTGGAGTTGTTTTTTGGTAAAAAAATTACTGCATCAGATACCTTACTTTTCCTCGACGAAGTACAATCCTGCCCTGAAGCCATAGTTAGTTTACGGTATTTCTATGAAGACATGCCCGATTTGCATGTAATCGCTGCTGGCTCACTGTTGGATCATGCCCTTAACGATTTACAATATTCGATGCCGGTTGGGAGGGTTGAGTTCGCTTATATGTACCCAATGTGTTTCTACGAATTTTTGTTTGCAATCGGTGAAAGCCTGCTTGTTGAATTCCTGAAAACTTATACGCTTGCTCAAAAAATCCCGTCACCAATTCATACTAAATTGATTGAGTTGGTGCGCGCATATTTTTTTATTGGAGGAATGCCAGAAGCAGTTAAGGTTTATGCAGAAACGAAAAGCTTAATAAGTACTGAATGCATTCACGAAAGCATAATAAGGTCATTAGAATTTGATTTCGCGAAATATGGTACTCGTTCACAGCAAATCACCATGACAAAACTTTTGAAATATATCCCGAAAACAATAGGCCAAAAATTCAAGTACACCAATTTCGATAATTCAATACGCTCAGATGCCATACGCAAGGCTTTGGACTTATTAAGCATGAGCCGGATTATAAACCTTGTCTATAATACAAAAGCAATCGGCCTTCCGCTTGAACACGGTGTTGTTGAAAAAGTTTTTAAACCCCTGTTTCTTGACATAGGGCTCTCAAACCATGTGCTAAAACTCCGGTTAACCGACCTGGATAATTTGAATTTATACAACGAAGGAAGCCTGGCAGAGCAATTTATCGGTCAGGAACTTTTGTGCATGCCCCCATATTTTTCCGAAAATAACATCTATTATTGGATGCGGGAACAAAGAAACTCAGCCGCAGAAATCGATTATCTCGTTCAATCAGAAAATCGGGTTGTGCCGATTGAAGTAAAAGCCGGAAAAACAGGCACCTTGAAATCACTACAAATTTATGTTAGCGAAAAAAACCTCAACAAAGCCATTCGCTTCAATGCTGATTTTCCATCTACTGTTCAGGTTGATGCTTCAATAAAAATTAATAATGGATTAACGAAAATTGATTTCGAATTGGTTTCACTTCCTCTTTATCTTGCACAGGAATTTGCCAGGTTTTTATAAGGAGATTAAATAATCCACACTGCCGGCATTATTTTAACATTTGATTTTTTAAATACTTAAGCATGAAAAAAAGGTTCAACGACCGCTACATTACCAACAACCTGCCCTGGGATATCAAACGTCCGGATTTTAACCTGGTAAATACTGTAAAGGAATTTGGCATCAAACCCTGCAAAGCCCTGGATGTTGGCTGCGGAACAGGTGATAATGTACTTTGGGCAGTGAGTCAGGGATTCACAGTAGCTGGAATTGACTTGTCTGAAAAAGCCATCGAAATGGCGAAGGAAAAATCATCACAGAATAATATGAAAGCTGATTTTTTTGTGCGTGATATTCTTGAAGACAATATTCCGGGCGCTCCCTATGGCTTTATTTTCGACAGGGGTTGCTTCCATACTTTTGACGATCACAAGCAACGAAAAGAATATGCCCGTATCGTTGCCTCATTACTTGCCAAAGATGGCCTTTGGTTAACCCTTGCCGGAAACTTTGATGATGGCCGTCTGGATGTGGGCCCTCCCAAACGCTCGGCACTTGACATAGCAACTACTGTAGAACCTTTTTTTGAGATTCTTTCCCTGAAACAGGGGCGCTTCGACTCTAACGATACAATTCCATCAAAGATATGGGTGGGATTGATGAGAAAGCGTAGGTAGTTACAACTTCCTTAGCGACTTTAAATCGCTAAGGAAGTTATCATTAACTTATTGGTTTTTACCTTTTACTGATAGTAGATTGATGATGACCCAAAATTTGGGTCAAGGCAAATTAGGGGAGGTAATTACTCTAAAAAGAAATCGACCTTCATCCGGGCGGACGAAGGTCGAAGTGCAATCAATTAATCCCTAAAAATCTGTTTGCCATGAAAAAATGAATCTACCCCTAAAACGATCCACTAAAAAATGACAATGCGAATATACGCCAGCTCATGCCCAAACATACGTTTGAATCAGTTAACGGTTGGTTTAAATAAGTTAACGGTAATTTGGGTTTGGATATTTCTAAGCATGATCCACACATTTATTCAAAAATCCGATAAAGGGTTTCATTTGTCTGAAAGCATTCACAACAAAAGGTGTAAACTTTGATTGGGTTATTTGATCTTCCGGAATAGAAGTGCCGGCAATGTAACTCTTGAACTTTATTAATTCAATTTCTTCAAAGTCCTGCGGGAAACCTTTGGGTGTACGCTTTAATTTGTCGCCACTCATTTTTCCAAATTTTTCTACAAAAATTTTATTGTCGACGATCTTTCTAAATTCTTTCGGTGAATGAAAAATCTCATATCTGATGGATTTTAATACATCTGGCTCGGGTTGCCATTTACCACCACCAATAAAACAATTGCCAGGTTCGACATGTAGATAATACCCGGCGTGCCTGCTTTTTCGACCACCCTTGCTAAATGCTGCCCCCATGTTGATTTTGTAGGGATCTTTGTTTTTCGAAAAACGTACATCACGATAAATTCTAAATACACAGTCTTTTGGCTTTAGCAAGCCTATATCGCTATCAAAATTTGAAATACCTGTTATAACTTCAGTAACAATAGTCTCAAATTCTGATTTTGCTTCCTCATACCTGGCTTTGTTCGCCTGAAACCAATCTCTGTTGTTGTTGTTTTTTAAATCCTCAAGAAATGTCAGTATGATTTTCATAGTAGAATGTGTTTAATTATTCCTGAATTTTATGGCCTGGTAGAAGAATACGCTTATTTTTACAAAAGAAAACAATAAATTGCCAAGGTAGTTCAAAAATGGAGAAGGATTTTTCAGCCCTGTTTCGCAACAGCCCTTTGTTAAAGTTAACGCTTTTATTAACAGGTAGCATGACGGTACTTGCCGGTGCTGGCATTACTGCGGCAATTCCCGAGATTCAGGATTTTTTTTCAAATCAGGAAAACGCATCCTTTTATAGCAAGCTAATATTAACCATACCAGCATTGTTTATTGCTGTGCTTGCGCCCTTAGCAGGTCAAATTATTGATCGCTTCGGCCGAAAAAAACTGCTCATCATTTCCCTAATAATTTATGCCCTGGCCGGAACTTCGGGATTGTACCTGGGTGATATCATCAGCCTACTGATTGGCAGGGCTATGCTTGGAGTTGGTGTTGCAGGCATAATGACGGTAAATACTACCCTCATCGGTGATTATTTTAAGGGTAAAGAGCGAAGCCGGTTCATGGGCTGGCAGGGTGCGTTTATGGCATTTGGCGGTGTTGTATTTGTTTCGGTGGGAGGGTTGCTTGCCGATTTTTCCTGGCGCTTACCGTTTCTTGTTTATGCTTTTTCAATCATTGTTCTAATCTTGACCTTCTTCTACATCTACGAACCTGAAATTTTGAGTGATGAAGTGGTGAGGAAAAAACGACCTGCCAATAAACGAACAAAGAAGATTGGGCTTGTGTATGTTACTTCTTTTATCGGGATGATATTTTTTTATTTGATACCCACACAAATCCCATTTTTACTCTCAAATACCGAAAATATTTCTAATTCGGGTGTTGGTTATTCCATTAGCCTGGCAATTTTAGCCGGGGCCATTTTATCGATAAATTATGGCAAAATCAGGCTAAAGTTTAATTTTTTTCAAATCTATTCAATTACCTTTTCTCTGATGGGTCTTGGCTTTCTCATCATTTCTTTTTCTAATTCTTATATTGGCATCCTTAGCGGCTTAATCATTGCGGGCTTCGGAACGGGATTGCTGATGCCCAACTCAAATCTATGGCTGGTCTCTCTTGCCCCACAAAACAAAAGGGGAAGAATGGTTGGTTTCCTGAATCTTTTTGTTTATTCCGGACAGTTCTTATCCCCAATCCTGGTTTTTCCGCTCATTAAATGGCAATCAATATATTTCGCCTTTGGTACCGCTGGCCTCATTATGCTGATGCTGGCCATCTATTTTTTACTTGAGAACATTCGATCAGGTAAATAGTAAAAGGATGTTATTTTGTATCTATTTTGCTGGTATAGAAATGAATTGAATCTTTCGTTTAAATAATTTCAACTGTGTCATTTAGCTTCGCTGTCATTAATTGTCATTTACGCTTCGCGCGTCATTTTATTTAAAAAAAATGACTTTCAATTGGAAAAAGGTTTTTGTTTTAACAAATCTCGCAACCACCTAAGCAATTACGTTATTTTAATTATTAGTTGTTGATATCATCGTCTCGTTGGGTAAACCAAAATAGATTACTTTTATAACCCAATTCATCACCTATGAAAATTACACAATACTTTTTAATAGCCCTGTTCCTTTTTGCGGGAGTACAAACTATTTCTTCCCAGGAATTTTACCTCGGTGCTTATCCCTTTTCAATAAAATGGATAGCTGTTGCCTTAATGCCGATCCATATGAGGCTATTTTTCGATAGCTCATATTTTAAAGATGACTCATGTGTAATTAGTGCTGATACTTTTATCCCAATATCAATAGTTACTTCAACACCTTGCGTTGTTGGTTCCATATCAATTACTGTTCCCTGAAAATTATTTCTTATACTCGAATCAAGTTTGGTTTTTGAAACAACAACATCTTCACTTTTGAAGAGTGCAAATCCCGACCCTTGCACTTTTCCCAAAGCCTGTATTAATTCAATTTTATTTTCAAGCAACAAAACTTCATCAGACTTGATGATTGCATTATAGAAGTTTTTTATTCCGGTAAAACTGGCAATAAACTTTGATTTTGGTTTGTGGAACACCTCTTTTGGTTCTCCAAATTGTATAATGCTCCCATTTTGAACAATCCCAACTTTATCGGCCAAAGCAATTGCTTCCTCAAAATCATGGGTTACATGTACAATTGTGATCCCTTCATTATTTATTGTACGGAACAGGCTTCTCATTCCGCTGCGCAACTGCACATCAAGCGAAGTCAAGGGTTCATCCAAAAGCAAGCAATCGGGTTCAAACGAAAGGGTACGCGCCAATGCAACCCTTTGTATTTCCCCACCCGATAAGGTTTCGGGCCACCTGTTCAATAAATGTGAAATGCCTGTTTTTTCGGCCAGTTGTTTCACTTTATCGTAAATCGTTTTGCTGTCTGCTTTTCTTGATTTTAGGGGAAAAGCAATATTGTTTTTCACGCTGAGGTGAGGGAAAACAGTATTGTCCTGGAAAACAATTCCTATATTCCTTCGTTGGATTTTTTCTTGTGTGATGTTCTTGTTGTTGATCCAAATTTCGCCGGTATCAGGCTTTACTAACCCTGCTATCATTTCAAGAATAAGTGATTTTCCTGCGCCGGATTCACCCAGTAAAACTACGTAGTCTCCTTTGTTAGCAATAAAACTGATATTTTTTACAGCAAAGTCTTTGTATCTTTTTGATATGTTTTTTAGTTGTAACATGAAAGTTTATTTCCTATGTTTTTCCTTTGCCAACAGGCGCAAAATCGCAAAAAATATCAAGCAAACAATAATGAACACCACCGAAACCGGGCGTGCGTAGCTCAGGCCAAAAGCCCCAAAGCGTTCATAAATTAAAACCGGGGTAATCATAGGATGATAGGCTACAATTACTACGGCGCCAAATTCACTCATTCCACGGGCAAACATCAATATTAAGCCTGAAATAATATTTCGGGATGCAAGGGGCAGCGAAATTTTAAAAAATACCCTGGTCGGTGAAGCACCAAGGTTTAACGCTGCTTTTTCAAGTCTTTCGGGGATAGCGATAAAACCATCGCGGGCAGCAGTAATTAAATATGGGATACTTACGAATGCCATTGCTATGGCGATGCCTGCTGGATTACCGACAAAGTTTAACCCAAAGCCAGCTGCTACTTTGCCAACTACCGAATCGCGGGAGATAAATCCTAAAATTGCTATCCCGGCGGCTGAATGAGGGATTACTATCGGCAAGTCAATGATTCCCAATACAAATCGTTTTGCAAAAAAATTTTTTCTGGCAAGCAAAAAAGAAAGTGGAATGGCTGCTATGGCAAAAATAATTGTTGAGATAAAGGATACCGAAAGGGTGAGCCAGATACTTTGTTGGACTTCCTTGTCCTGGGTTGTTTCAAATAATTCATTGGGGCTTGTGTCTAAAAACATTCCTATGATTGGTGCCACAATAAATAACAAAGCCAAACTGCCAAGGAAAAGTAAAATAAGGTTTAATATGTTGGGCTTGTTTTTCAAATCTTATGGAGCATTGGTGCTACGATTTGATTTCAAAACGAAAGGTTTAAGTTCTGCAGGGATTTTATTGTAGGTTTCCGTTGGTGACGGAACCAAAGACTGTTGCCCGTTTTTTTCCATTATCGCCATTCCTTTTTCTGCTGACAATAAGTACGTGAGAAAATTTATGGCATTTTCTTTATTTGGTGAGTTTTTGATAATGGTTAAGCCATATACCATTGCTTCCCCTTTTTTACAGATTGTTTCATCTGGTTTTTTCCCTGTAATATCCACATTTACTGTTGCGTAGTAATCAGCCAGGTCTGGATTTTTGAGGTTAATGCTGTCGGGCAACAGCAGGTATTTTAAGCCGTGTTGTTCAGCAACCGAACGGTATAAAAAGATGTAGTCAATAATATCCGTTTCCAGCAACCCGATTAAATCAACTTCTTTCGGACGGATGTAATTCAGGTCTTTTTCAAGCATTTTATTTGCCAGCCCGGGTTGCTTATAAAAATCTTCGGCCAGCTTTATTGAAATAACTGCCCGATACCCACAAGGGTCAAAATTAGGGTTGGATCGTCCGAAAACAACATCTTTTTTCATTAATATCTCAAACCAATTATCCGTATTTATTTGGTCGCTGGAGCGCGATTTTTCATGATAAACAATGGCCATTTCATTGGCTGCAAATTTTATATTCCAATCTGCATAATCCGGCATCAACAAGTTGTCGATTACTTTATAATCTGCCGAAGCCATAATGTTGCATTGCCGGTCCAGGTCAGTAATCTTGCGGGCACATTGCCTGCTCCCGGCTGATTCCATGTAAATTGTTACACCAGGATTTTCCTTTTGATATTCTGCGACAATTTCCTTAAAAGGCACCGACAAACTTCCTGCATGAAAAATAATCAGTTCTTCGCGCTCTTCATCGCGTGAATTGCACGAAAAAATAGCGGCAATAAGAAGTAAGCCGGGAATCAGTTTTTTAAGCAACATTTCTGTAATTACTTTTAATTTTCGGAATAATGGATGGCATTGATTCCTTTAATGGCACGGTCGGAAAAGAAATCGCAGCTGGGGAACAAACGGAATATTCCATTAGTTTTAACATCTGGCCGGCATAGCAGCAATACTTCTGCCTGGTCGTTCCTGTTGCACAACTCGCTATATGTAAACACACCTCTATAACCATCGTCGGCGGCAACAACAAAAATTCCTTCACGCATGGCTTTTTGTGTTGGTGGCACCTTCCCTTCAAAATAGTCTTTTAAGCTAATCCCTGTAAAGGGTTGCGTACTATGTATTCCTCGTCCCCTGCCGTAAAATATGGTATGCACACTTTGTTCAGGTATTGAAGTAGGATTTTTTGACAGCGTTTCAAACTTTTTGTTTTCCAAATAGATATCTACAATGGGTGAGAATAATGGGTCTTTTCCCTTTTCTACTTCGAGATCTATATCGTAGGATTTAACTGTAATTTTTGTCGGGCTACTTATGTTCCTTTCTGTAATCAGGTCGCTCGAAACAACAAGTTTACTATTCACCGGCAATTCCCATAATTCGTTTGTTTTTGAGGGGACGATCCTCATCACTTTGGTCGCGATAATTATTTCGTGCAAATGGTTTGGATAAAATATTTCGCCCCAGCTTACCACAACTTTTTCGCCTTTATCATTTTCAATTTCTACAAATAAATCGATGATCGGCTTGAAATCATTTGCATTCTTTTTGTCCAGGTGGCGTTCATTTAAAATATCATAGAGCGAGTAACCATCGTAGCGAAATGCCCCAGTAAAAGTATCGCCATCTTCTCCTAATACAGTTTCTTTAACAATTACACTATGCAAAGGCATTTCCGAAAAATTTACCTCACCGGGATTTGTAATTTCTCCGACTACCTCAAGCTCATTCTTTTGCAGGGGATAGGTTTCTGCATTATCATAAAAGTCATTTGTTGCATCAACCGTGTCGGCTTCTTTTTCGGAAATCCGAGTTGATAAGTTTTCTGCGTTTTTAGTAGGTTCGTTTTTATTGGTACACGAAAAACCAATGAGAAGCATAGCGATTACTGCTAAAAAATAAACTGTTTTTGTCATAATTTTACTGCTATTTTTAAGATAATACATAAGTTCAATTATTAGTCTGTATCCAAAAGTGAGAAGTTGTAATTTAGCAAAATTAATTCAATTTGTAATATATGGGTTTTTTTTGACGAGGAGAATTATACATATGACAAGAAATGAAATAGCCACAAATCTGTGGCCAACTATTAATTAGTAAACTCATTACATATGAAACCGAAACAGCATTTGTTCATCATCATTATCAGTCTTCTAGTCCTTGCAGGTTGCCAAACCACTCCCAAAGGACCCATCCGTAAAATTGAAAATTTTGGCAGCGATTGGCATTTCAAAAAAGCAGTGGATATCCATTTTGGCACTTCACCATGGGATGATGCTGTAATTCCCCACACCATGCGTGTTGAACCTTTGGTAGTAAACAATCAGTGGCAGGGCTATGGCTGGTACAAAAAGTTTTTTGAGGTGGGCGATACCACAGGAAAAAAGTTTTTCCTCTATTTTGAAGGTGTGATGCATCAAAGTTGGGTCGCTGTAAATGGTAAGGATATTGCTGAACACGTGGGAGGTTACCTCCCGTTTACAGTTGATATTACCAGTCATTTGAAACCCAACAGTAAAAACCTGG
>Ga0208900_1000958_pt1 | contig 16576 bp, 15 predicted proteins | sample AntAceMetag02UKK_FD_184763 | JGI IMG/M metagenome (GOLD analysis project Ga0208900, IMG submission 184763) | Saline lake microbial communities from Ace Lake, Antarctica - Antarctic Ace Lake Metagenome 02UKK (SPAdes) (version 2) | ecosystem: Environmental > Aquatic > Non-marine Saline and... | reverse complement strand
TTGTTAATGATGAGCTGGCATTGAAACTGCCGGAACAAAAGGAACTGAACACCAAGAGATTTTCTGATCTTTCCCCGAAACTGCAAAACCGTGTGGAAGACTGTAACCTCGTCCTTTATATCATCGATTCAAAGGTTCCTGAACGGGCAAAACTGGACATCTTTGAACGGGTAAACAGCGGGATTCCCCTTACCCGTCAGCAGATGAGAAATTGCCTGTATATGGGAAAGGCAACGCAATTTCTGAAAGTTGAAGCTGAAACACCGTTATTTAAAAAAGCCACTGGTGATAGTCTGAGTTCAAAAAGCATGAGGGACCGAGAGTTTGTCAATCGGTATTGTGCTTTTAAATTGATCCCTTTGGAAAAATATAAGGGCGATATGGACGAATTTTTGGCATTTGCCCTTGAGAAGATGAATAAAATGAGGGATGATGACCTTCAGGCATTATCCGTTCAATTCAAAAACGCCCTTGACAACAGTATCAGTGTTTTTGGCGAACACGCATTCCGGAAAAGTTTTTGCAATAATGGCTCCCGAAGCGTTATCAATGCATCTCTATGGGATGTTATGACCTTTATTCTTTCCGATCTTCCCAAAGACGATGCAAAAAATTTGGCTAATTACATCTATTCCAAGTTCAAGGCGCTAATGAAGGATGACGACTTTATCAGGGCCATAACATCCGGCACAAACGCTATGAAACGTGTCATAGACCGATTTGATGCTGCAAACAAGATGCTACAGGAGGGTTTTCATGATTCACAGGCTTGATCTGAAACATTTCAAATGCTTTGAAGATTTACATCTTCCCATGGCACCTCTCACCCTGTTGAGCGGAGCCAATGCGTCGGGAAAATCCACGTTACTCCAAGCGCTTGTCCTGCTTCACCAAACCATGCACGACCATGAATGGTCCACCCGACTAAGGAAATGACGTTTAAACATCCTACCCGCTCTGGGGAAACTTTGTTTTGTCCCTGGCACGGATCAACGCAGACACCACAGCTTAGAATCCATTTTTCATGGCCCGTTAAAGCGGATGAACCGATTTATATTGTTTATGTGGGGCCAAAAATCACAAAAGGGTAGTGACATGCCATGAACTTTCGTATTGCCGATACCTTCACGGGCAGCCTTGCCAAACTCACCGGGGAAGAGCAAAAAGCTGTCAAGACAACCGCCTTCGATCTGCAAATCAATCCACCCAACCCGGGAATGCAGTTTCACAGGATTGAGAATGTCAGGGATAAAAATTTCTGGTCAGTCCGGGTAAACAGCGATATCCGGATTATTGCCCACAAAACAGCCAGCAGCCTGCTGCTGTGTTACGTGGACCACCACGACAGTGCCTATCATTGGGCTGAAAAACGCAAACTGGAGACCCATCCCAGAACAGGAGCTGCCCAGATAGTGGAAATCCGGGAGACCGTCCGGGAAATTACAGTCCCCTCGTATACGCCCGTACAGGACACCGCACCATCCAAACCAGGGCTGTTTGAACATGTGGCAGAAGACCTTCTCCTGGGGTTTGGTGTGCCCATGGAATGGCTGGCCGATGTGCAAAAAGCCGATGAAGACAGCCTGCTGCTCCTGGCCGATCATCTTCCGGGAGAAGCTGCCGAAGCTCTGCTGGAACTTGCCACTGGGGGACAACCCCGGATGCCTGTTGTCTCTCAGCAAAGTGAAGATCCTTTTGAGCATCCGGATGCCCAGCGACGATTCCGCATTATGTCGGACGTCAAAGAACTGTCCATGGCCTTGGATTACCCTTGGGATAAATGGACTGTTTTTCTTCATCCGGTTCAACGTCAAATTGTGGAAAAGGACTACAACGGCCCTGTCCGGATATCAGGGTCTGCAGGAACAGGGAAAACCATTGTTGCCCTGCATCGTGCGGTTCACCTTGTACGTGAGCATTCCGATGCCAGGGTATTGCTCACCACTTTTTCGGACACCCTTGCCAATGCCCTTTGTGTGAAATTACGGCGGTTGATCCAAAATGAGCCCCGGATAGCCGAAAGACTGGAAGTGCATGCCATTGATGTGGTGGGAAAAAGGCTGTATGAAGCACAACAGGGTACGATCAAGATTGCCGATGGTGGACAGATTCGGCAACTGCTGAGTGAGGCTGCCAGCCGGGTAGCAGATTTTAAATTTACGGTTCGTTTCCTGATCGGGGAATGGAACGATGTGGTTGATGCCTGGCAGTTAAAAAACTGGGAAGCCTACCGTGATGTGATGCGCCTGGGCCGCAAAACCCGATTGCCCGAAAAACAGCGAGAGGTGCTTTGGGCAATTTTTAAAGAAGTCATGATCAAGCTTCAACAGCAAACTTACATGACCCGTTCAGGGATGTACAGTCAGCTGGCTGAAAAGATAGGTGAACGCAGGCATACCCCATATGATTTTGTTGTCGTTGACGAGGCCCAGGACATTAGCGTGTCCCAGCTGCGATTTCTGGCGGCGTTGGGTGGTGATCGGCCCAATAGCCTTTTTTTTGCCGGTGACCTGGGACAACGCATTTTTCAGGCCCCTTTTTCATGGAAATCTCTGGGGGTTGACATCCGGGGGCGATCCCGTACCTTGCGTATCAATTATCGTACTTCCCATCAGATACGGAAGCAGGCAGACCGCTTGCTGGCCCTGGAAATAGCAGATGTGGACGGAAATATTGAAGAGCGGCGGACGACTGTATCCGTGTTTAATGGCCCTGATCCCGGCATCCGTGTACTTGATACTTTTGAAGAAGAAGCTGAGGCAGTGGCGTTATGGCTGAAGGATCGTATTAATCAGGGTGTTGAACCTCATGAAATAGGTGTGTTTGTTCGCTCTGTCGGTCAATTTGATCGGGCAAAACAGGCGGTGGAGCAGGCGGGGATTCCGTTTAAGATGTTGGATGATTGCATGGCGACCACCACAGGCAAGTTGTCCATCAGTACCATGCACCTGGCTAAGGGGCTGGAGTTTCGATCCGTTGCCGTGATGGCCTGCGATGATGAAATTATCCCTTTGGAGGAACGCATGGTATCCGTTTCCGATGATGCGGATCTCGAAGATGTTTATGATACCGAGCGTCATCTACTGTATGTCGCCTGCACCCGTGCCAGGGATTATTTGTTAGTCACCAGTGTGGCCCCAGCTTCGGAGTTTATAGACGATTTAAAAATGTGAGTATCACAAATAACTTCTCCACCCGACGAAAATTTAAACAAGAAAAATGCTGGCGGACAAGCCGCAGATTTTCAACGGTTCTAAATCTGAAAAGATAATAGGATTACATAGTGACTCACATAGAAAAAATATTATCAAAATAAAAGAAGAAAGGATTTGACCTTGAAAATCGATATAAAGATCAAGACCGAAGATGTTCAAGGTTAGTCAATAACGGAGTGAAAATTGAGTATTAATATTTTTGAGCATCTTCCAGAAGCCATTACAGCAGAAGGTTTCGAAGTTCTTCTCCCGTACAATATTGATTAAAGCAAGATTGCCGGTCCCTTTACAGATTAACCCCGCTATCCTGTCGTTGAATAGATGGGGTTAAACATACACTTACAAATAAAACAAATTATTTTTTTATTTTTTTTGTACTAAGGAAAATGATACAGTCCTCTGTGGCCAGGCCATCGAAGGATAACGAAAGTTAGTGAATATATCCAATTGATAAAATATATGGAGGATGAAATCAGCCAATGGAGCCTTCGGATTAAATCAAGTGCCTGGGAACGGATCGGATTTGCATAAAAGTTTTGAGAATAATAAATACAGCCAGAATATAGGAGACATCTTTACATGGAAAATGATTATTCAACAGATACCCTCACCGAAACCATCGGGGTTTTAACCCGCCGAGAGGTGGAGGCTCGTATCCTGATTCCCCTGATTGAGGCTTTGGGTGAAAAATTCGGAAAGGACGCTGTGGTGGAAGTTATCGGTAACACCATTATCCGTATTGCAAGGGAACAGGGAGGAGACCTGGCAGAGGCTATGGGGGGAAAAAGTTCATCTCATTTCATGGAATCCCTGGCCTTCTGGACAAAAAACAATGCCCTGGAAATAAAAATAAACAAACAGGATGACACCGCACTTTCCTATGACGTCACCCGATGCCGGTATGCTGAGATGTATAAGGCATTAGGGGCCGAGGACCTTGGCAGGGTCTTTTCCTGCAACCGAGATTTTGCACTGATTGAAGGATTTAATCCTGATGCCAGATTGACCCGAAAAACAACGATTATGCAGGGGGATTCGGTCTGTGAATTCAGGTATGAATTTCCTTTGGACAAAGATTAATGGTCCCTGGAAAAATGATTAACAAGGATAGACTCTGGAACCGGTTGATGCAGCTTTCAAAAATCGGTGCCACCATAAAAGGCGGTGTATGCCGGTTGGCAATAGGAAAAGAAGACAAGCTGGCCCGGGATCTTTTTGTTGACTGGTGCAGGCAATTGGACTGCCAGGTTCGGGTCGATCCAGTCGGTAATATTTTTGCCAGGAGACCCGGGGCTGAAAAGGACCTGGCACCGGTGATGACTGGAAGCCACCTGGATACCCAGCCCACAGGAGGCAAGTTTGACGGTGCATATGGGGTTCTGGCAGGCCTTGAAGTAATCCAGACCCTGAACGACAATCATATCATCACCAAGGCCCCCCTTGAGGTAGTGGCCTGGACTAATGAGGAAGGGTCTGAATTTTCTCCCCCCATGTTCGGCTCCTCGGTTTATGCCGGAAGTCTCAATCTTGACACAGCCCTGGCGGTTACGAATTCAACGGGAAAGAGTGTGGGCCAGGCACTGGAACAAATTGGGTATGCAGGCCAAGGGCATTTGCGCTCCTATCCTGTGAATGCCTATTTCGAAGCCCATATTGAGCAAGGCCCTATATTGGAAGAGTCTAAAAAAACCATAGGGATTGTCACGGCTGTCCAGGGCCTGATTTGGTATGATATTACCCTGACCGGTCAGGCAGCCCATGCCGGTGCCGCGCCCATGGACCGGCGCAGGGATGCCCTTGCCGCATCGGTTGAACTGCTCCGGATATTTTACGATCTGGCAGGAAACCGGTTTTCTCCCCATGGCAGGGCCACGGCAGGAGATCTCCAGCTTTCTCCCGGAGCTCGTAATACCGTTCCTGAAACCGTAACTATTAAAATAGATATGCGCCATCCCAACGCGCAAGCCTTGGAGGAAATGGACAGGGCTGTTTGCCAGGCTGCAACCCGGATTACCCGGAACACCGGTGTGGACATTTGCATGGAAAAAGTTGCCCATACCGATCCTGTAGCTTTTGATAAAGAATGTGTAAGTATTGTGGCATCTGTCGCTCAAAACCAGGGGATGGAAGCCATGAAAATCATTTCAGGGGCCGGTCATGATGCGGCTCAAATTGCCCGAGTGATACCGTCTGCCATGATTTTTGTGCCCTGCCTCAACGGATTGAGCCACAATGAGGCGGAGAGTGCTTCACCGGAAGATCTTGCCCAGGGATGTGAATTATTGATGGGAGCCATACTGCATCGGGCCGGTCTGGTTTGATGATTCGAATTCGGGGCAGGAATTCGGGGGACAGCAGGAATTCGGGGGACAGCATACATAATTCCAACAAGTGAAATACTGACGGATAAACCGCTGATTTCAAAAGTTAGGCACAATAATAAATGAGAGGAAATATCGTGGGAAAAGTAAAAGTTGCGGTTATTCAAGCGTCGTCCGTTTTATTTGATAAGACTGCATCAATAGAAAAGGCCTGTGATTTGATTGAAAAGGCTGGAAATAAAGGAAGTAAGATAGTTCTTCTTCCAGAGGCATTCATACCTGCGTATCCACGGGGGTTTACGTTTGGCATGAAAATAGGAAGCAGGAATGAAGAAGGACGTGCGTTGTGGAAACGCTATTGGGAAAATGCAATAGAAACATCGGGCTCAGAAGTAAAAACATTGGGAAAGGCTGCTAAAGATTCCGGAGTGTATTTGTCTATTGGTGTGATAGAGCGAGATGGTGCTTCTGGCGGAGAAACTCTGTATTGTTCGATGTTCTATTTTTCACCAGATGGTGAGTTAATAGGCAAACATAGAAAGTTAAAACCCACAGGTTCGGAGCGCCTAATATGGGGAGAAGGCGATGGGAGTACCATGCCTACCTTCTCAACGGAGTTCGGAAAAATAGGCGGTCTCATTTGTTGGGAAAATTATATGCCCCTGGCTCGTATGGCGATGTATGGCCAGGGTGTTGAAATATACTTGGCGCCGACGGCAGATTCGCGTGAAACTTGGCAAGCTACAATGCGTCATATTGCCTGTGAAGGACGCTGTTTCGTTCTTGGATGCAATCAATTCGTTACAAAAGAAATGTATCCGTCAGATATAGAAACAATTGAAGAATTATCTGATCAACCCAATGTGATGTGCAGGGGGGGGAGTGTGATTATTGCTCCTTCTGGTGAAGTTATTGCTGGACCACTTTGGGATGAAGAGGGGATTCTGTATGCAGATTTGGATCTGGACGAAATCACAAAAGCAAAAATCGATTTTGATGTGGTAGGGCATTACGCAAGACCAGATGTTTTTCAACTTTATGTAAATCGAGAACCTCAGCTACCCATAACTTTTAATTCCAAGAAAAATGCATAACAGACAAGTGCGCTCGGACAGTAAAAGCGCCACTCTCCTTCGTCACTCTGCTTTTTGCTGCCGGTGACCTGGTTGCTTGATCGTATCCTTAAGAAAAAATTTGGCCTTGGTTAAACTTTCCATACTTGTTTTATTGTTGGGAGTGAAAGTCGTGGTTGAAAAAAATAGTGCCGTTTTATTAGGCTGCCCGGTGGCGGCAGGAGCACCCGTTACGATCTTGACTGGGTGAAATTCAGGAATTGATGGATCCGGCCCGGAAAGGCGATGTTAAAATAAGAACCAACTTTGGAGAAAGCAATGAAAATAATATGCCACGGTGACAGCCTTACCGAGGGAGTGGATATTGAGAAAGCGTATACCTGGACTTCACTTGTGGAACACAATCTCAGGGTTTCGGTGGTGAATCATGGTATTGGCGGGGACACAACAGCAGGTATGTTAAGTCGATTCCCCTATGAGGTGGTTCAACAACAACCTGCCATAGTGATTCTCATGGGAGGAACCAACGATTTGTGGTGGGATCTGGAACTCAATTTAATCCAGGCCAACTTGTCGGCCATGGTTTCCCAGGCTAAGTACCATGGCATCGCCCCGGTAATAGGTCTTCCCCTGCCCATTTGGATTGAAAAGGCAAAAACCCAGGAATGGGCACCACCAGCCAAAGGATATGCGCATTTGGCTGCACAGATAAACAAGTTGGCCGAGACTTTGAAAGCCACAGCTAAGCAGTGGGAAGTGCCGGTGCTGGACTTTCACCATCTGTTTTTAAACAAACAGGGCATGGTAAAAACGTCTTTGTTTTTGGATGATGGTGTCCATGCATCAAAAGAAGGGCATCGGGTTATGGGTGTATATGCCGCCGATCTTATTAAAGAGGTGTTTCTCTTTGCCTGAATCACGACACAAAGTGTAAGGATGGTCATCCCAATCAAAAGGGAAACATGGTCATCACTTCCGCAAGGCTTTTCACAAACTGTCCGTGGCCTTGACTGACATAAATACCCATCTGGGCGATGAGTGAATAGGCGCCTGCAAACTGTGCCAGAGCAAAGCCGGCCAAGGTAAACTGGCTGACACTGACAACACCGATGCCGAATTGAGACAGGGTGAAAATACCGCAGGCAAATTGTCCAATGGCAAAGATGCCTTTTGCCGGTACAGGCATTTTATTGGGCCTGAATTTAAATGAGATGTGGAGCAGGGGCAAGCCCAGCAGGTTTGCCCTGGATTTGTATTCAAATCCCCAGCCATCCCATTGATCCTTTGAAGGGTAGGGAGCTCCGCATTGGGGACAGATGATGGCCTGTTCTGAAATACTGTGACGACACTCTCTACAAGGTTTCATGGGCATCCTGCCGGATTAAGTAGTTTTGGGGAACTATATCTGCAAAGTTTACACAACGGTTGTGGAACCGTCAACAAAATCATATGTGTGATGTACAGCCAGTTTCATGACAGGGAAAAGCATGGACATCGGGATGTTTGCCGCTGTTTATGAGGGGCCGAAAATTGTCGCAACATTGTTGCGACAATTATATGTTTTCGTCTTTAGTGTTGATGGTGGCTACAAAGGAGGCAATTGGGGAGAGCAGAACGCCGCCAGGTTATTTTTCAAAAAGCCCTGATCGTTTAGCACAAACGGTCAGGGCTTTTTGCCTTTGATGGCTTCATTTGGCCTGTAATTAAAAAAAATAGACTAAATTTTATTTATAAAGTTGACAAAAGTTGACAGGGCGTTTATTCTCATAACATGAAGACGATATCAAATAAATCCTTAAATATTATAAAAATAAAATCTCAACTTGATGTCCTTGGTTTGTCCCAGGCAAATATAGCTGAGAAACTGGATGTGACACGGCAGAGTGTGTCAAACTGGATGCAGGAGAAAAAATTCCCCAGGCCGGGTGTTCTTTTGAAGCTGGCAAAAATTCTGGACCTCTCATTCGATGAAATTGTTTTAAAAACAGATATGTCAAATGAACCGGTTGTCGCCTTCAGAAAGAAGGGACGTCATAAAATATCAACGGAATACATAGAAGATGCAAAGGACAAAGGCTTCCTTTTAGAGCAGCTTGTTCCCTACCTGCCCTATGACAAGCTTTCTGCACCTCCTGTTTTAATAGACCCCCGGTTGAATTACGAATATATCCAGGCGGCGGCAAAAGAGGTGAGAAAAGCCATCGGTAAGGAAAACAGCCCTAAAATAGATTTTAAGAACCTGATCAATTTCTTTAACAAACACCATGCAGTGATTATTCCCGTCTTTTGGGGCAATAAAAGCAATCATGAAAATGCACTGCATATCTATCTGCCCCGATCCAGAACAACATGGATTTACCTGAATCTTGACAGCAAAGTGCACGACTTTAAATTTTGGATGGCCCATGAACTCGGACATGTAAAAGCACCTGGTCTGGAAAATGAAGCGGCGGAGGATTTTGCAGATCTGTTTGCTGGTGCCCTCCTCGTCAATCAAGAACTGGCAAAACAAGAATATGATGCGTTAAGACGGCTTTCCAAAAAGAGTTACCAGGTTGCAAGGATCAAGGATCGAGCGGAAGAGTTGACCATATCACCATTGACCATCTACTATGAGATCAATCGATATGCTGAACATACGGAACAACCCATATTCGATTTTGAAAAGAATAATGCAATTTTTAAAGTGAATACCGCATTTTGCAACCAGTATAAAAATGTTGCAGAGCATTTATTCGACACCCTGCCACCCTACGCTGGAGAGTATATCAAGTCAGCCCGGGAATATTTTGAAAGTCCTTTTTTTGAAGCGCTCAAACAATTGGTTATAGACCAAAAAAAATCCATAGGCTTTCTACAGGCGATTTTGAATCTCATCCCTCCCGATGCCCATGCCCTGTATGAAGGTTTGTTTTCATGAAGCCCACGATTTTGGTTGATACCTGTTCATATTTCCGATTGGCTCAAAGCATCAACCCCCTGTTGAAGAAACCCTTTTGTGAAGAAAAGCATGTGTTGGGTGTCATCAAAGAACTCAATCTGGAGTACAGTCAACAACCCCTGAGCTAAAGACTCAGGGGCTTGCAAGGCAACTTGTAAGCCCGGTTGATTAGCCTGAGCCAGCGAAGGATTGTTGGCTACGTTATATTGGAATATATAGTCATCCCAAGGTACTCCACACGCCGAGGGCTCTGAGGTCAGTGTTTAAACATCTCTGAGGGTGGGAGAAGTGATGCTGATATTGCAAACCCATTGTAACATTGGCGAGGTGGATCACTCACGTATGTGAGGGCAGAGCTTGTAAGTCTCTGCCAAATTTTAACCAAAGGATTTTATTTGCACGTATTTGTTAAAAATATGAGAGGGGAGGCTTTAATGCCAACCTCCCCACGGAAAGCAAGGGTATTGCTACGTCAGGGGAAAGCTAAAATTGACAGCTATCGACCTTTCACTATTCAATTATGTTATGCCACAGGAGAATCCAAACAAAATTTAACATTGGGGGTGGATGCAGGGTATGCCACCATTGGCTTTTCAGTGATTGATAGCACAAAGGAGTTGTTCGCCTGTGAAATCGAGTTGCTGAAAGGTCAGGTTGAAAGAAATAACAAAAGACTCATGTACCGCAGACAAAGAAGGTCCAGACTTAGATACCGTAAATGCAGGTTTGACAAACAAAACAAGCCGAAAGGGTGGTTGGCTCCCAGTATTCAGCATAAGCTGGATAGCCATATCAAATTTGTTCATCGGTTACAGTCAATAATGCCAATAACTGAAACAATAATTGAAGTAGCAGCTTTTGATATTCAGAAAATTAAAGCAGATGGTGAGATTAAAGGTAAAGCGTATCAGAAAGGTGAACAACTCGGTTTTTGGAATTTACGTGAATATATTTTGCATCGGGATAATCACAAATGTCAGCATCCGGATTGTAAAAACAAGGCAAAGAGTCCGATCCTGCAAGTTCATCATATCGGGTTCTGGAAAAAGGATCGAACAGACAGGCCTGGGAATCTGATAACGCTATGCACTAAATGCCATACAGCACCAAGGCACAAAAAAAATGGTTCCCTGTATGGATGGGAACCCAAAGTTAAAACATTCAAGCCTGCAACCTTTATGTCCATGGTACGCTGGAAACTCGTTAACGCTTTACAATGTGATCATACATACGGCCATATTACAAAACATAATCGGATAAGGCTGGATCTTTCCAAGACCCATTTTAATGATGCTTTTTGTATAGCGAATGGCCAACATCAAAAAAGAGCCGCCCCTGTGTTCTTTCAACAAAAACGTAAGAACAACAGATGCCTTGAAAAATTCTATGATGCAAAGATCCTTGATGTCCGAACAAACAAGATGGTTTCCGGCAATGATCTTAATAATGGGCGCAGAACTCGAAATAAGAACCTGAATGGGGAAAATTTACGGAAGTACCGTGGCTTTAAAAAGTCCAAGGGAAGACGTCAGATCCGAAGGCAGAGATACAGTATCCGGCCCCATGACATCGTTGAGTTTGATGCTTCTATTTATAGGGCGGTGGGTGTCCAAAACAAAGGGGCTTATTTGAAAATAACAAATGGTGTTACGACTATTGTGAAAAATATCAAGCAAATTAAAATGATTTTTCATCAAAAAACATTGATGTATGTATCTTGTCAGTCATAAATTTTCTGGAAAAAATCATTCAAAGTTTTTGATTGTTTACCCCATTATCACCCTGGATCTGAAACATGAGAAAAACCAGACCGTCCATGATGCCGTGGCCCAGTATGTGAACCGAGATCATGGGGACCGGATTTTCCAGCTTCCCTTTCTCCACATTGCCGCCGACACCTCGGATGTCATGGTGGCCACAGATCCTTCCCAGGATCATTATTTCAGGTGGTACAATACCGGCCTGAGAAACACCCCGGATACCGAGGGAGAATATCCCGTGGAGTTTTTGTACCGGGAAGGTACTGTCAAGGGAATCCATTTTCAAGGCCCTCTCCTTTTACCTGATCTATGTTCCCTTCCGTGAGGCGGCGGAGAACAAACCGGAACAACCCGCCCAGACCATTTTCCCCCGGTTTCACCAGTCCAGGATGGTGGAAAAATTGTCCCTGGATCTTGAAAATTATTTTGCAGATAACCGGCATCTGGGCAGAAAATATTTGATCCATCATTCAGCCGGGTCCGGGAAAACCCTGTCCATCTGTTGGCTGGCCGATCGTTTTCACAGCCTTTTCAGACCCGGCACCAATGAAAAAATCATTTAGTTGATTTTTATTCTCACCGACCGGAAATCTCTGGATAGAAATATCAAGGCGGATATGGAAAAATTGGCTCATCTTAAAGATGTGGTGGGCATTGCCAAAAAATCTGAGGATTTGAAAGGGTTTATCCGCAAGGGGACGGCCCGGATCATCGTCACCACCCAGCAGAAATTTAAGTATATTCTGGATCAGATCCAGGGGGATGAGAACTTAAAGCAACTTCGGGTGGCCTTTCTCATTGACGAGGCCCACAGGTCCCAGGAACGCAAGATGGCCATGGCTGTCAAGCTGCCCTTTCGTGATCCAGAAGTCCCAGATGCTGATCCAGAGGATCAAGGTGAAAAAGATCCCCAGGAAGAGTTGTCTCGGATCATCCGGGCCAATGACCAAAACCAGATTTTTGTTGCTTTTACCGCCACCCCTTCCAAGTCAACCCTGACCCTTTTCGGGGAGCCCTTTGATACTTACACCGAGGATGAAGCCATCCAGGAGGGATATATTCTGGATGTGGCCACGGGCATAATTTCCTACAAGACCCTGTACCATCTTCACTGCCCTGTGGTGCCAAAGCCGGATGAGGAAAATTTTTATCCGGCTGGCGTGGTGACCAAGGCCCTTAAAAACGTGGCGTTCCAGGATGACGGGCTGATTCAGTACAAGTCCGAGGTGATGCTCAGGATCTTTGAGGAACGGGTGATGGGGCTTATTAACGGAAGGGCAAAGGCCATGGTTGTTGCGACCTCCAGGATTGCAGGTCTTCGATATTTTAATATTCTCAGGGAAAAATTGCTGGAGAGAAAAAGTGACTGTAATGTTCTGTATGCCTTTTCACCCTTTGTCCATCCTGACACCAATCAAGTGATTACCGAGGCCGGGGTCAATCATCTGAATCCTGAAGAAGCCATTGAAGACCGGTTTGAAGGAGAAGATTACCGGCTGTTGGTGGTGGCCAATAAATTTCAGGAAGGCTTTGACCAGCCGCTTCTGGCAGGGATGTTTCTGGACAAAGCGGTGGTGGACCGAAATGCGGTCCAGACGGTATCGCGCCTGAACCCATGTCATCGTGACAAGGACGAGGTGGTTGTGGTGGATTTTACCAACAATGCAAAAAGTATTTTGAAGGCCTTTCAAAAATATCGTAAAGGCACCCCGTTTGAGCCGGGGGAGCCGGACCAAAAAGATTGCCTTGACCTGTATGAGGCCATTTTTGAAAAAAAGATCTTTGATCAGACAGATGCGGATAAAATGGCCGATCTGGTGGCCCAGGACAATGATGCCCGTGTGCAGGACTGGGTGTCTGAGCTGCGGGGGCGCTTCCAGGAACTCCTGTTCGATCCAGATGAAAGAAAATCCTTTATCTATTTGTTGGAAAAATTTGTAAAAGTCTATTATTTCATGGCCGGTTTTTTTCAATATCCGGCGCATATCCCCGTCTTTGTCTCCTTTGCCGAGATTGTCGGGCCTCAACTTATCAAAAAAGGGGCAGTTTCCGATCTGATGAAATTGATTCGGAAAACAAAGGTGATCAAGGCCAATGTGGAATTTGTTGAGGAGGTCAGGAGCGGCGGGCCGGTAAAGCTGGTGAAGAAAGGTCGGAAAGGGGCAGGTGTGCCCATGAAAAAGGTGACCCTCCAGGATGCCATTGATAAAATCCGAAAGGAATTCACCATATCAGATGAGGAAGCCATTATCATCCGGGAAGTGACCGAAGAAAAAATGCAGGATAAAACGATTTTAAATACCATCCGCATCCACAGGGAAGATGAATATTATATCCGGGATACTTACAAAGAAGAAATTGATCGTCAGATACAGCAGGCCTATGAGGATCGGAACCGGTATGAAAAATTATTTGACCCTAAATATATGGATGACGGGGCAATCTTTGATATCATGGCCTATACCGTTATAGAAAGCGGGTTGCAGGCAGTAATGGCGGAATAAATCAGAATGATAAAAAAAATGCAGCAGATCCCCCCTGAAGAAAGACCCAGGGAAAAACTTTTGGAAAAGGGTGCCCGCATCCTCATGGACAAAGAACTCCTGGCAATTCTTCTGGGTAAGGGTAGCCAAAACCAGGATGTGATGACCCTGGCTGAAAAATTGATTCCCGTGATTGATAAAAAAGGATTTCGGCTGACGGCGGAAGATCTGAAACAATTTAAGGGTATTGGAGATGCAAAGGCTGCCATTGTTCTCGCAGCCATAGAGTTTACACGTCGGCGTATTAAACCGGAAGGATTTAAAATCAATACATCGGAAGATATTCTTCCCCATATCCGGCATTATGCAGATAGAAAACAAGAACATTTTTTATGTGTCTCAATCAATGGGGCCAATGAGGTGATGAATATCCGGGTCGTCTCCATCGGTCTGGTTGATACCACCCCGGTTCATCCAAGGGAGGTTTTTGCTGATCCTCTTGTGGACAGGGCATCCGCAGTCATTGTGGCACACAACCACCCTTCCGGAGATTTAACACCCAGTAAAGAAGATATTGCCTTAACACTACGGCTCATCAATGCTGGAAATATCCTTGGTATTCGATTGCTGGATCATGTTATTTTTAATAAAAAAACATATTTTAGTTTTAAAGAACAGGCTGTTATAGAAGGATTAAACTGAGGCTTAAACTTAAGTTTGCCTGATTCATCCGATTATAGACCAGGGGCCGGGAGACTATTTGGTCCCTAATATTTCGTGGGCACAGGCCTGGTTATATGATTTGGTTGAGGATATCTGCTTCCCCTTTTTATAGGAGTGGTTAACGAACCAAGGGTGCTTGCGCTGTTTCCGTTGTCGCATAATGCGAGAATTCTGGAGACATGATACTTAATTCCAACAATCAAAATGCTGACGGACGAGCCGCAGATTTTGAAACGTTATCTCATTAAGCACAAGGAGTGAATCAAATGAAAATGGTAGTTCGACAATCAGGAAACATCTGGAAAGCAGTAGCTGAAGATGATTCGGATATTCTAAATGTCAGTGATCTAATTTGTTTTATAGAATCTAACGGCTACTCAGTAAACCAAGAAGGACAGGCTCTTTACATCGAAGGTGTTCCAAGTAGTGACAACTTGTGTTCTATCATTCAAGGTCACTATGGTGACTTAGCAGAAATTTATCCGTTCTGAATATAGGAAAGAGATAAGCAGAAAATGCACCAGGAACGAGAACGCTGGAAAGGGTCTTGCTGAACACTGTAAGCCCCCTTCCAGGTCCTCGGTCGGTGATTTGGGTCGTTCGGCAGAAAATGAGAATAGCGTGGTATTTACAATATGACAAAAAATTTACACCACAGAATTGCTACTGTAATGAAAGGAAAAACAACCCTAAAGACAAATGTTGCGAAGAACAATTTGAGGGGCAATCAGCAGCTGCCAAGGCTATTTCAAAGTACATAACAGAAGAATGCTATACCGTGCAAAACCGAAAAAAATCTCTGTAAAAGTAGCAATTTTTACACCGTTTAAATGGGACACACTTTATGTCGCAAGGCCTTACGCCATGAAAAGGGATATTGTTGAACAGACTGGTTTGGATGGTTCGGTATTAGCCTGTTCTAAAATTGGATTCTATGACGAGTTGACGCAACTCATTTTCAAATTGAATGGTGAAATAGTAAATTTTTTTGACATTTCCAGCTATCCGCTTTTTTGGGGAGAAAAAAAACAATACAGCATTAAAGATGCACAGTTTTTTGTTTCCTGTGCAGATTCGTGCTGGAAATTTCCGCAGGCCCCTGACCTCAAACGTTCGGGATATAAATGAAAAAATGAAATACGCAATTACATTCTTCTTACTCGCTTGTACCATTAGTGCTTATGCTATCCGTCACGGTGGTTGGTGGCATTTGTTAAACTGGTTTGCAATGAGTCTTTTCATTTTGGCAATAGGGTATGCCGGTATAGGACCACAAATCTTCGGTAAACAGCCAAGTGGAAAATTACGGATATGGGCCAGGGTTCTTCATTTGCCGTTTTTGCTATATACTTGGAGCGTATGGCATATATTTCGGAAAATGATTCATGAGAATCCAACAGACCAAGTTACACATGATGTTATCATCGGTCGTCGATTGCAACCGAATGAATTACCAAAAAACATTGAACATTTTATTGACTTGACTGCGGAATTTGAGGAACCAAAAATAATTCGGGAATCTAAAGGATATTTAAGTTTGCCAATACTTGATGGAGGTGTGCCGACTATTCAGGAATTAGATGAAACTATTTTGAAAGTGCCAAGTGGGGTTACTTATATTCATTGTGCCCAAGGCCATTGTCGGACAGGGCTATTTGCTCTTGCATTACTTTTTTCAAGAGGGCATATTCAATCTGTAGAGGATGGTTTGTATTTATTAAAAAAAGTTCGACCCGGTGTCGGATTAAATTCAACACAGATGAAGTTTGTCCGAAATTATATTGCCGAACAATAGCAAATTCTGGGAGAAAAATTCTTAGATATTAATGGCTTATGACCTGACCATCCCTCCAAAAGTTGGAGGTAGAGTTAAACCAACTTTTAGACGTTATTAAACAACTCAAATGAACCGGTCAAGCCGGTTATTTGTGATGTTATGACGACTGTGACACAAAAACCTAAAAACAATACGACTTAATAACCTAAAAACTACTTGACGCAAAAACCTAAAAATAGTAAAGCTTAATAACCTAAAAATAACACACTACATATAGGTCAAC